>Ga0210397_10002991_pt1 | contig 10484 bp, 5 predicted proteins | sample IncBWH2OmetaG_FD_160126 | JGI IMG/M metagenome (GOLD analysis project Ga0210397, IMG submission 160126) | Forest soil microbial communities from Barre Woods Harvard Forest LTER site, Petersham, Massachusetts, United States - Inc-BW-H-2-O ...
GTACGCGGGGCTGCTCGGGTCGGTGAGCGCGACGGTCTGCTCCGGCGGCAGGCTGTACAGGCCGCTGTCCGGGTCATAGTGGACGTAGCCGCCCGCCGCCTGGGCATTCAACCACTCGCGGACATACCGTTCAGCGGAGCCGGTGCGCTCGGCCAATTCCGCCGGGGACAGCCCGCCGGCGCCGGCCATCGCCCGGTACCAGCCGAGCTTGTCGCCCATCACCACCAGCGCTGCGTTCAGGGTGGCTCCGACCTCGTCCACCGCGCGGAACACGAACTGCATGAGCTTGTCACCGTCGACGGCGACGGGTTCCTCGATCGTGCTCACTATTTCCTCCTAGGGTCGTTTCCGGCGAGGCTAAAGTTGCGGTGACAGCCCTCGCTTCCGGGGGGCACCTAGTTTTTGGGGGTCGAATCTGGCATGGCATCGGGTGGTCGCAGTCCGGTGGTGCTGGTCGGCCGCGACCGGGAGCGCGAGGCGATCGAGCGAGCGCTCCAGAGCGGACGTGCGGGGACCAGCGCGACCCTTGCCCTGGTGGGCGAGGCCGGGATCGGGAAGACCGTGCTGCTCGATCACGCGGCGCAGTCCGCGGCGGGAATGCGCGTCCTGCGCGCACGGGGAATCGAGTCCGAGGCCCAGATTCCGTTTGGCGCCCTGCTCGAGTTGCTGCGGCCGGCCCTGGCGATGCTCGGCGCGATCCCGGAGCCTCAGGCGATCGCACTCGAAGGCGCGCTCGCGCTGCGGCGCGGGCCGGCCCAGGAGCGGTTCGCGGTCGGCGCGGCCACGCTCAGCCTGCTGGCCGCCTATGCCGAGGAGGAGCCCGTGGCGGTCCTCGTCGACGATGCCCACTGGCTGGACGGCTCGAGCGCGCAGGCGCTGCTGTTCGCCTTCCGGCGGCTGGTGGCCGACCCGATCGCCGTCCTGATCGCCGTTCGCGAGGGCGATCCCTCGTTGCTCGACGGAGCCGATCTGCCGACGATGCGGGTGGCTGGGCTGACGAGCGGCGAGGCGGCGACGTTGCTGCGCGGCCTCACCCCCGCGGCGGCCGAGCGACTGCACGGAGCCACCGCCGGCAACCCGCTCGCGCTGATCGAACTCGCCGACGAGGCGGAAGATCTGGCGCTCGCGCCCGAAGGGGCCCCGCTGCCCCTCTCCGCGCGGATCTCGGGCGCGTTTCTGCGGCGCGTCGAAGACCTCGACCACGCCGCTCGTCGCGCTCTGGTGCTGGCGGCGACCAGCGACAGCGGCGATCTGCCGATGCTCGAGCGCGCGGCGAACGGGCTCGAGATCGATCTCGCCGCGCTCGCGGTCGCCGAGGCGGCCGGGCTCGTCACGCTGAAGCCGGGATCGGTCGAGTTCCGCCACCCCCTGGCCCGGTCGGCGATCTACGCGGCCGCGCCGATCGAGGAGCGTCGCGCCGCCCATCGTGCCCTCGCCGGCGCGCTGCCCGACCGCGACGTAGATCGCCGTGCCTGGCACCTGGCTGCGACCGCCGTCGGGACCGACGACGCGGCCTCGGCGGCGCTCGAGCAGGCGGGGGTCCGGAGCCGCGTCCGGAGCTCCTACGTGACCGCGGCCGGAGCCTTCGAGCGCGCAGCCAGGCTCGCCGCCAACAACGAACGTCGCGCTCGACTCCTGCTGGACGCCGCCGAGGCCGCATGGCACGCCGGACTGGCCGAACGCGCAGCCGCGCTGCTCGAGGATGCCCGCGGACACACGGCTGACGCGGCCACCGGAGTGGCGATCGAGCACCTCTCGGGGCACATCACGGTTCGCCGAGGTGCGGTGATGCGCGGGTACGAGATTCTCACGACGGCGGCGGCGAACGCCGATCCAGAGCGCGCCATCGCGATGCTGGCCGAGGCGGCGGTCGCGTGCTTCGCCGCGGGCAAACCGGCCGACATGTTGGCGGCGGCCGAGCGGGCGTACGCCCTGCTGTCCGATCAGGCCTCGGTTCGCTCGCACTTCCTGGCGGAGACCGCGGTCGGAATGGCCCGCGTGCTCGGCGGTGACGCGGCCGCCGGCGCCGAGGCGCTGCACCAGTCGGTGGCGCTGTCGGACGGCTCGCCGGAGTTGAAGGACGACCTCCAGCTGCTTCCGTGGCTGACGCTCGGCCCGATCTTCCTGAGGAAGGCCGACGTGGGGCGCTCGGCGCTCGCGCAGGCGCTCGAGACCGCCCGGGAGCGCGCCGCGCTCGGCGGGCTGCCGTTCGTGCTGTTCCTGCTCGCGCGCGACCAGGCCACGTCCGACCGCTGGGCGGTCGCCGAGGCCACCTACGAGGAAGCGATCGGCATGGCCCGCGAGACCGATCAGCGCACCGATCTCGGCTTCGGCCTCTCCGGCCTCGCGTGGCTCCAGGCCCGGCGCGGTCGCGAGCAGGAGACCCGCGCGCTGGCCGGCGAGGCGATCCGCCTGTCTGCCGAAATTGGAACGCGGCTGTACGAGGTGTGGGCAGCCGCCGCGCTCGGCGAGCTCGAGCTCGGTCTCGGCAACGCCGCGCGGGCGGCCAAGCACTTCGAGGATCAGCGCCGGCTGCTGCGCGAGCTCGGGATTACCGACGTCGATCTCTCCCCCGCGGCCGAGCTCGTCGACGCCTACGTCCGGCTCGGCCGGACGGGAGACGCCGAGGTCGTCGCGGCCCAGTTCGTGAACGCGGCAGAGGCCAAGGGGCAACCGTGGTCACTCGCCCGCGCACTGCGCAGCGTCGGGCTGGTGGCCGGCGACGGCGACTACGCCGAGCACTTCGAGCGGGCGCTCCGCCTCCACGCCTACACGCTGGACGGGTTCGAAACCGCGCGCACGCGGCTCGCGTACGGGCAGCGCCTGCGGCGTGCGCGGGGTCGCGTTCTGGCGCGCGAGCAGCTGCGTGCGGCGGTCGAGGCGTTCGAGCGTCTCGACGCGCAGCCGTGGGCCGAGCAAGCGCGCGCCGAGCTGGCCGCGAGCGGCGAAACGCTGCGCCGGCGCGACCCGAGCACGATCGACGAACTGACCCCGCAGGAGCTGCAGATCGCGCTGCTGCTCGCGGGCGGGAAGACGACCCGTGAGACGGCGGCGACGCTATTCCTGAGCCCGAAGACGATCGAGTATCACCTGCGCCACGTGTATCTGAAACTCGACATCCACTCGCGCGAGGAGCTCGCGGAGTCGCTCTCCGAGCAGTCGCTGTCGACCCGGACGGCGCAGGCAGGTGAGCGGGCCGGGAACCCGCTCACCTGACCGTGTGGCGGTCGTGCGTGCGGTCAGCGTTGTTGGCGGAAACGGCTGACGTCGAAGCTGGCGCGGTTATCGAGGTCGGTCGACGACGTCCCGATGAGCACGGTGTAGCGGCCGGGGGCGATCGTGAACTTCCCCTGTCCGGCGTTGTAATACGCGAGATCGCTCGGGGTCAGCCGGAACAGCACGAACCGGCTATGCCGGGGGGTGAGATCGATGCTCGTGTAGCCCTTCAGCTGCTTGGGCGGCTCCTGCGCGGCCGCCGGCGACTCGAGGTACAGCTCGACGGTCGTCGGCCCGGCCTTCCACGAGGTGTCTTTGACACGAGCGACCACGTACGCGGCGCCGCTGAACTCGTCGTAGACCGCGTGCACGCCCGAGACGTCGAACTGCTCGTAGGACAGGCCGTAACCGAATGGGAACAGGGGCCGCTGCCCCGTGGCGTCGTACCAGCGATACCCGACGTCGAGGCCCTCGCTGTAGCTCTCGTTCCCGTTCGCGTCGCCTGGGTAGGTGCTCGGCGGGTTCGCCGCCGCTGGCCCCTGCGTGCTGCTCGCCGGGAAGGTCACGGGTAGCCGGCCGCCGGGGTTGGCGTCGCCGAACAGCACGGCCGCGATCGCGGTTCCGAACGTCTGACCCGGATACCAGGTCTCGAGCACGCCCTGGACGTCGCCGAGCCACGGCATCAGCACCGGACCGCCGGTGTTCAGCACGACGATCGTGTGCCGGTTGGCATGCGCCACCGCTTCGATCAGCTGGTCCTGGTCGCCTTGGAGATCGAGCGAGTAGCGGTCCATTCCCTCGCCCTGGGCGTCGTTGGCGAACACGACCGCGACATCGGCGTTCCGGGCGGCCGCGACCGCCGCCGGGATGCCCGACTGCGACGGCGTCTGCCAGCCGAAGTGGATCTCATGGCTGAACAGCCCGTACTGGCTCGAGTAGTCGATCTCAACCGGCACCGGGGTGCCGGCGGTGAGCTGGACCGTTCCCTGGAGGACGTAGTGCGGGCCGACGACGAACTGCGTCGCCTCCCGGTACGCGGGGCCGAACGTCTGCCCCGCGATCTTGAGCGTGGCGAGGCCCGCCTCGCTGATCGTGAAGCGGTACAGGCCGGTCTCGGTCGGGGTGAGCGTGCCGGTCCATTTGGCCGACCACGATGGTGCGACTCCGCTCGGAGGGCTCGTGAGGTCGACCGTCGGGTCGACCTCGGTTATTGCGGGGGCGCCGGTCGAGGTGTAGTTGCTCCAGTATTGACCGAGCAACCCGGATCCGGTGCCACTGCTCGGTGTGAGCACGGAGGACGGAACCAACGTGGGGGAGGCCAGGTCACCGGCTGAGCCTTGTACGGCGTTGACGGTTACGCCGGCCTGAGCGGCACGCGCGGAGATGCCTGCGAGCGGAGTGATCGCCTGGCCGGCGGCGAGCGGCACGCCCGCCGACCCGCCGGTCACGAACACGGCGTCGTTGCCGGTCGGCCCGATCAGCGCGATCTTCCGATCGCGACGGGTCGAGAGGGGCAGCACATGCTGGTCGTTCTTGAGCAGGACCGTGCCGGCCTCGGCAACATCGGTCGCCACCTGTTGGTGCTGGGGCGTCGAGACCTCCGTCAAGGGCGTTGCCGGGAGCGGGTTGTCGTACAGGCCGGAGTCGAAGATCGCGAACAGGATCCGGCGATCGATATCGGTTAGGCGCGAGGCGGAGATCGCGCCCGAGGTGAAGTCCGCTGCGGTCAACCCGCTACTGGTCACCCCGTTGGTCGGAAGCGCCGGCAGGTCGACCCCAGCGTTCGCCGCGGCGATCGGATCGCGCACCGCGAACCCGAAGTCCGGGGCCACGAAGCCGTCGAAGCCCATCCCGTTCTCCAGATCGCCGAGCGTCGTGGGGTTCTGACAGCTCGGTAGGCCATTGATCTGGTTGTAGGAGCACATCACCGAATCGAGGCCGCCCTGTTGAACCGCGATCCGGAACGGCGTCTCGTAGATCTCCTGAAGCGCGCGCTCGGACACCATCACGTCGGTCGCCGGGGACCCGATCGAGTCAAAGCCGATCCGGCCGTAGTCCTGGTTGTACGCCGTGTAGTGCTTGAGCGTCACGATCACGTGCTGGCTCTTGGCGCCGGCGACGATCTGCGCGGCGGTGTTGCCGGAAAGGAACGGATCCTCTCCCTCGGCCTCGGGCTGCCGGCCCGCCAGCGGCGTGCGGTCGATGTCCACCGCCGGGCCCGTCCACTCGCTGAACCCCTCGCCTCGCGCCTCGGAACCGACGACCTGCCCGTACGCATACGCGAGCGCCCGATTGAACGTCGCCGCGATCGTCTGCCCGGAGGGCATCGCGGTCGTACCCGGGTTGCGGATCCCGTCCGGTCCGTCCTGGAAGTTCAGCAGGGGAACACCGAAGCTCGACAGATCCGCGAAGTTGCCGAGCGCGAGCTGGATCTTCTGGTCGGGGCTCAGCGCGGACAGCAGTTCGTTGGCGCGCGTCAGCGCGGGCTGGTTCGGGTTCGTCCACGACTGGGCCGAAGCCGCGGTCGCGGTCAACAGGGCGAGGGCAGCGACGGTGAGCACGGCCGCGACGGCGCGGCGCGCTGGGAGCGCGAACATCGTTCTCCTCCTGGACGGGTTATCTGGCCGCCGCGCGGCGGCAGCGGCTGAGTCGTACCACCGGCGCTGAATCGTGTCAAGCAGCGTGTGATTAGACCGTGGGCAGGCGGAAAACCGACCGCTCGCGCGGCCGATGGCGATGCGGGTTACATATACGCACCCTCAGCGCCATCGGCCAGGAGCGTCATGTCGTCTCGCCTGCGATTACACCCGGTTCGGACACCGTCGCGACGGGATATTCGCCCTCGCCGGAGATCATCGCGTGGAGGTGGCCGGCGATCTCCCGCCACCGGCCGTGGTCGTCGAAACGGACCGTGGTCAGGCGGGGGCGGATCTGCTCCGCCGCCGGACTGTCGTCGCAGCCGATCAGCGCCATCTCGACCGGGAGCGAGACTCCGCGGTCGCGTAGCACCTCGAGCGCGAGGATCGCCTGCTCGTCGTTGAACGCGTAGATGGCGGTGGCGCGCTCGGGGTTGGCGAGCTCGGCGGCGAGCGCGCGCTCGGTCGCGTCCCGCCGCACCGGGACGAGCGCGGTGCGCAGTGCGACCTCGTGCTCGCCGGCGGCCGCGCTCGCGCCGGACAGCCGCTGCGAGACCAGCTCGGCGAGATACGGGTCGTCGGGCATCAGCGCGAGCACACGCCGGTGACCGCGGGCCGCGAGGTGCTCGAGCGCCAGACGCCCGATCCGCGCCTGCTCGATCACGTACGTGTAGACGTGGGGAAGGGGCCGCTGGTCGAACGCGACCAGGCCGCGCGCGCCGAACGCGGTCAGGCGGTGCACGACTTCGGGCGAGAGCTCGGTTCCGGGCGCGATCACGCCGACCGGATGGACGCGCTGGCTGGCCCGCGCGAGGCTTCTCGGGTCGGCGCGCTGGAAGTGGACCAGCGGCGTGTAGCCAAGTTGCTCGAGCGCCTCGACGATCGTGCTGATCGCCTCCGCCACCGGCGGCCCGATCGGCCAGTTCGGGATCTCCACGAGCACGATCTCGGTCCGGCCGGCGCGTAGGGCGAGCGCCACGGCGTTCGGCTCGTAGCCGAGCCGCTCGGCCACCTCGAGCACGCGATCGCGGGTCGTCGGCGTGATTCGGTGCTTGACATCGGCGCCGTTGAGCACGTAGCTGACGGTGGCGCGAGACACGCCGGCGGCGGCCGCGACGTCCCTGGAAGTCGGCCGTTTCGCGTGAACCACGCCCCGAGGCTTGTCCGCACCCACGCGCCCAGTCTAAGAGCGTAGGCGCGGGTGACGGACGGTCTACCCGCCGGCCCTGAACTGCGCGGTGCTGCCGAGCACGTGACCGTGCGCGTCCAGCGCCTGCACCTTGAATGTCTTGTGGGACTGGCCCACCGGGATGGCGGTCTCGAACCCGGACTTGGCGGCGGCGGCGACGGTCTGGCCGCTCGCCCCGTCGAGCACCTTCCACGACGCCACCTGGGTGGCGCCGTTCCAACTCGCGTATACGGTGGTCTTGCCGGCCTTCTGGCGCGCGGCCGCGGCCGGCGGGGTCAGCGGCTGGCCGACCCACGGTTCCAACTGGGCGCGGTAGGTGATGTCGGACCCGGGGAGGCGCGCGTCGAGGAGCATGTCGCCCGACGCGCTGTACTCGGTGATGAACGGCGACGATCCCCAGCCCACCAACTCGTTCCCGTTCGCGAGCGGCTCGAGGCTGCCCATGTAGTCCGAGTCGAAGTTCGAGCCATGGCTGTACTCGTCGGCGAACGTCGCTGTGTGCGTCTTCTGGTCGAGTTTCAGCACGAGGCCGCGGGAGGCGCCGGTCGGCGAGACATAGGTACCGCCGCCGGTGATCTGGCAGCAGTGATCGTCAAACATCGTGATCAAGGGCGAGCCGGGATACGTGACCACGTCGTGCTGCCACTGAAAGTCCGCGTTCGGGCCAAGCTTGAAGCTCGAGTGCGGTCCGCCGAGCGTCCACTCGATCTTGCCGGTGGTGATGTTGACCTTGTAGACGGCCCACGTGTCGCGCATCGATACGACGAACGACCCGTCGCCTGGCAGGTCGATGGCGTTTACGTGGTACGCGTCCCACGGGAAGCCGTTGGTCGGAATCGTCGCGCGCGAATCGTTGAGCGGGATGTGATCCAGCGCGTCCCAGTTCCGCACCAGCTTGCCGGTGTTCAGGTCGTACTCCTGGACGGCTGAGTCGATCAGCGCACCGTTGTAGGCGCCACCGTATTTCGACAGGTCCATCGGGAGGTTCTTGTTCGCGGTCACCCACGCGTAGTGGCCGCGGATCAGGATCTCGTGCAGGGTAAGCACCCAGCCGTCGGTGGCGTGCAGCGTCGCCACCGTCTGGTAATGCTGGTTGACGATCATGTACTCGCCCTGCTCGGTGGCGCCGGTGTTGGTGACCACGCCCTGCCACCACGCGAGGACGGGCTTGCCGTTGTAAACCTGGAGGCTGAGGTTGCCGGCGACGGCGCTTGTCGGCACCGGCTTGAACCACACCGGCTGGAGGTTGTTGTCGAGGATCAGCGGCCCGCTCTGGCCCGTGATGGGGGGGTGGCTGAGGTCGTAGAAGTTCGTCATCAAGATGTAGCCGGGCGCGAGCTTGCTCGAGGCGGTCTTGATATCCGCGCGAATCACGGGCGGGCGGAGCGCCGGCTCGGTCACGTAGCTGTAGGTGTTGTCGGTGGCGTACGCGCCGATCGGGGCGCCGTGCGAGCCGCCGAAGATGAACGCGATCGCGATGAACGCGGCGACGACTCCGGTCACGCCGATCGCGATTGGGATCCGCTTCGTGATCGGGCCCTGGGCGGCGGCGCCCACCCTGGGCACGAGCGCGAACGTGACCAGCGCGGCGGCGGCGCACAGGCCGGCGGCGATGAAATACCCAAGCCGGAATCCGTCGGTGAGCGCCTGCGGCACGCCATGACCCTGGCCGATGAGGTGGCTCGAGAGTGTCGTCGCCAGCGTGATCAGGATCGCGAGGCCGAGTCCGCCGCCGACCTGGCGAGAGGTGTTCACGAGGCCCGACGCGAGCCCGGCCTGCCCCTCCTTGGCTCCCTGGGTGGCGGCGATCGTCGAGGGCACGATCGACATTCCGATCCCCGCCGCGGTGAGGACTCCGGGGAGGACGACGTAGAGGATCGGGCTGCCGCTGGCCGCGATCTTGGTGAACAGCAGCATTCCGAACGCCATCATCGTGAGCCCGCCGCCCAGCACCGCGCGCACACCGAAGCGGCTCACGAGCTTGCCGGCGCTGCGGGCCACGACCATGATCGTCAAGGCCATCGGCAGGAAGCACAGTCCGGCGTGGAGCGGCGAGAGTCCGAGCACCTGCTGCAGATACAGCGAGCTCAGGAACCACATTGGGAACAGCGCCGCGCTGAACAGCAGCACGATCCCGTTGGCCACGTTGAGCGGCTTGGTCAGGTCCTTGAACGGAATCAGCGGATCGGACGCCCAGCGGGACTCGATCAGGCCGAACAACGCGAGCAGCCCGAGCCCGACCAGGATCGGAACGAGCGCCTGGCCCGACTGCCAGCTCCGAAGCCCTGCCTGAACGACTCCGTAGACGAGCACCATCTGGCCCACGGTGAGCGTCACCGCGCCCGCGATGTCGAAGTTCCGGTCGGAGCGCCGACGCCGGTCGACCACGACCGCGTAGGCGATGATCGCGGTCGCGAACCCGATCGGGGGGTTGATCAGCAGCACCCACCGCCAGCTGAGCGTCTCGGTGATGATCCCGCCGAACAGCACGCCGGCCGCGCCTCCAGCTCCGTTCATCGCCGCCCACAGCCCGATCGCGCGGTGCAGTTGCGGGCCGGGCGGGAACGACGAGGTGATGATCGCCAGCGACGAGGCGGCCATGAACGCGCAGCTGAACCCCTGCACGCCTCGGGCGACGACCAGCATCGTGCTGGTGGTGGAGAGGCCGCCGAGGAGTGAGGTGAGCGAGAACAGCACCAGCGCGGCGACGAACACGCGCCGTTGCCCGAGCGCGTCGGCCGCCCGACCGCCGAGCATCAGGAAGCCGGCGAACGCGATCGCGTAGGCGTCGACGACCCATTGCAGGTCGGCTGAGGAGAAGTTGAGGCTCGACTGGATCGACGGCAGCGCGACGTTGACGATGCTCAGGTCGAGAATCACCATGAACTGGGCCACGCAGCAGACCACGAGGAGCCAGGCCGAGCGGGAGCCCACCGGCGGGGCCTGCGGGCCGGCATGCGGCTGCGCGCCACCGTTCGTCGGGGTATCGCCGCGCGCCGGGGCGCGAGCGTCACCGTCTACTACTGCCGCCCCTCCCGAAGCCGAGCCGTCGGTGTCCCGGGGAGCAGACGAAGTGTCAGATGCCTCCATCCGCGCCCAAAGGTTAGCCTGAGGACCCGCCGGCACGGGCAATGCGGTGATCGGTCCGATCTGTTAGGTGGTTCCGAAACGTTTTGGCGGCGGGGGTGTCTTGTAACCTGAACGCTGAACTCTGCGAGCAAGGACTGGAGCCGTACCTATGAAAAAAGCGCTGCTAAGCACGATTTTGGCCGCTGTGGCGATAGCGGGGTGCGGCGGCGGCGGCACGGCCTCCACGAGTAGTTCGACCTCGACGGCGGCCGCGTCGGCCACCACGACGACGTCGACCACGCAGACGACGGATCCGACCACAACGGCCAAGAAGACCGTCCACCACAAGAAGGCGGTGGTCCAAAAACGGTGAC
>Ga0210397_10002993_pt1 | contig 10475 bp, 13 predicted proteins | sample IncBWH2OmetaG_FD_160126 | JGI IMG/M metagenome (GOLD analysis project Ga0210397, IMG submission 160126) | Forest soil microbial communities from Barre Woods Harvard Forest LTER site, Petersham, Massachusetts, United States - Inc-BW-H-2-O ...
GGCGAGCCGTCGACGTGGTACGACCAGGGTTCGGCCTCGATCATGACCGCTACAGTAAACGGAGCAGCACGGGCCGTCTACGGTGACGATGAACCCGGCCCGTTCGGGCCCATCCGGCTGGGAGGGATCATGAGTGACACGCCGCTGGCCGGGCGGGTGGCGGTGGTGTCCGGCGGCGGGCGGGGGCTTGGCCGCTCGTTCTGCCTGGCGCTGGCCCGGCAGGGCGCGAAGGTCGTGGTCAACAACCGGAACCGGGTCACGGACGCGGACGGGCGCGGGCCCGCCGACCACGTGGCCGGGCAGATCACGGCGGCGGGCGGCGAGGCGGTGACCGAGCACTCCGACGCGGCCGACCCGGCCGGCGGCGAGGCGATCGTCGCGGCGGCGGTGGAGCGCTGGGGGCGGCTGGACATCTGCGTGGCCAACGCGGCGATCGGCCCAGGCGGGATGTTCCACAAGCAGCCCGCCGCGCAGTTCGGCGAGGTACTCGAGATCAACCTGCAGGGCAGCGTCCGGCTGGCCCGGGCCGCGATGGCGGTGATGCGCCCGGCAGGCTACGGCCGGATCATCCTGGTCGGCTCCACCGGCGGGCTGCACGGCGATGTCGGGCTGTCCGCGTACGCGACCAGCAAGGGCGGGCTGCTGGCGTTCGGCCGGTCGCTGGCGGCCGAGGGCGCGGGCAAGGGCGTGCTGACCAACATGCTGCTGCCGTACGCCCTCACCCAGATGACCGACGACGGCATGCCGGCGTCGGCCCGGCCGCGGCTGGACCCGGACCTGGTGGCGCCGGTGCTGACCGCGCTGGCCAGCCCGGAGTGCCGGCTGAACGGCGAGTACCTGGTCACCGGCGGGGGCAGGCTGCGCCGGGCATCGGTAGTGGAGTGGGGTACCGTCCTGCTGCCGAACGGGCCGGGTCTCAGCCCTGCTCAGCTGCATGCCCTGCTGGCCGAGAGCGCCCGCGGCGAGCCGCGCGAGTACCGGGTGGCCGTGGACGCGTTCAACGACCTGATGTCGGGAGGCGCGTCGTGAGCTGGGGACCGCTGCTGGTCAACCTGGCGGTTACCGCCGGGCTGGTCGCCGTGCTGATGCTGGCGACGTTTCTGTACGCGATGCCGACCCAGGTGCACGCGATCATGGACACGATCTGGCCGCTCGGGTTCGTGCTGATCGCCCTGGTGTCGTTCTTGCTGTCGGCCGGTTCCGGCGTGGCCGGGCGGCGGGTGCTGGTGCTCGTGCTCACCGCGCTCTGGGGGCTCCGGCTCGGCGCGCACATTTACTCGCGCAACCGCGGGCAGGGCGAGGACAAGCGGTACGCCTCGCTGCTGCGGCGCAACCGAGGGAGCCTGGCCGCGTTCGTGCTGCGCTACATCTACTGGATGCAGGGCCGGGTCATGTGGTTCGTGTCGCTGCCGGTGCAGGCGGCGATGTACGAGCACGCCCCGCTTGGCCTGGTTTCGTGGCTGGGTGCGGCGGTGTGGGCGGTCGGGTTCGGCTTCGAGGCGGTCGGGGACGCGCAGTTGCGCCGGTTCCGGGCCGACCCGGTCAACGCCGGGAAGGTGCTCGACCGCGGGCTGTGGCGCTACACCCGGCACCCGAACTATTTCGGCGATGCCATGGTGTGGTTCGGCCTGTGGTTGCTGGCGTGCTCGCACTGGATTGGCTTGATTTTGGTGGCTTGTCCCTTGTATATGACCAACATGCTGGTCAGGCACACCGGCAAGCGACTGCTCGAGAAGCACATGGCGCGGTCCAAGGGGGCGGGGTACGCCGAGTACGTTCGGCGCACCAGCGGCTTCATCCCCTGGCCGCCGCGCTGAGAGAATGGACGGCATGTCCGACTATTACCGTGCGCCCGGTTGGTTCACCCGCAACGTGTTCAACCGGTTGGTGGCGTTCCTGACCAGGCAGGGCATCAGCGTCCTCGGTTCGCGCGTCCTTGCCGTACGGGGCCGGACGAGCGGCGAGTGGCGTACTACGCCGGTGAACCTGCTCAACCACGACGGGCACCGTTACCTCGTCGCGCCGCGCGGCGAAGCCCAGTGGGTACGCAACCTGCGGGTCGCCGGAACCGGTGAACTGCGGGTGGGCAAGCACGCCGAAACCTTCCGCGGCAGGGAGCTCACCGACGACGAGAAGGTGCCCGTCCTGCGCGCCTACCTCAAGAGATGGAAGGCCGAAGTCGGGATCTTCTTCGAGGGCACCGGGCCGGACGCGAGCGACGATCAGATCCGCGCCATCGCGCCCAGGCACCCGGCGTTCGAGGTACTCCGCGCTGGTTAAGCCGACTTCGGCCCGGCGCCACCGCGGCACTCCGGCACCCCGTTCCGCTGCCAGTTCCAGACCGGGGCCAGGCCCGGCTCCGCGGCCAGGACGGTGACGACCAGCCGGAGCTGGTCGGCCGGCAGCGGCGGCTGCAGCCCGTCCGGCACGCGGAAAACGCGCTTCCCGCCTTCCTGCTCGATAGAGAACGCCTTGAGCAGGTCGGTGGCGGTCCGGATGCCGACCCGCCTGAGGTTCAGCCGGGCGTGAGCGCCGGACAGCGGCGCCTGCCCGGCCACCGCGGGCTGGTCCGCCTGGCGGAGCTGGTTCAGCTCGCCGCGGTTCACCCGCTCCAGGTGGGTCAGCAGGAAGGCCTGGTCGGTCCAGTCCACCAGCCGACCGGCCGGGCCGCGCGCCGCGCTGTACCCGGCCGAGTTCTTCGAACTCGGAGCCGGCGAGGTGGTGGCGTACGTCCCGGTAGCGGCCCCCGTCCCGGCGGCAGGCCGGGTCTCGATGCTTCAGGTTCCCGCCGCCGAGCTGGCCGTGGCCGTGCACACCGGCACCCTGGCCGACGTGGACCAGACCTACGGCGCGCTGGGCATCTACGTGGCCGAGCGCGAAATTGGCGTCGGCGGCCCGATCCGCGAGCAGTACCTGGTCACCCCGTTCGACACCCAGGACGAGTCGGACCTGGTGACCGAGGTGTGCTGGCCGGTCCTCGGCGCGGTGACGCCGGATCTGGCTTAGACCCGGTCGAGGAAGGCCTTGGCCTCGGGGCCGGCGAACGAGGCGCCGTAGCCGGCGTTGACGACCAGGCAGCCCACGGCGATGTCCTTGGCCGGGTCGAAGGCGATGAGCCAGCTGTTGGGCTGCTCCTGACCCTGGATGTCGGCGGTCCCCGTCTTGGCGTAGATCCCGGGACCGAACCCCACCCCGGCGGCGGTGCCGCTGGTGACCACGGCCTGCATCATCTCCTTCAGCTGGCCGACGGTGCCGGTCGGCAGCGGGGTGGCGGTGAGCTGCTTGGCCCCGGGTAGCAGGATCGGCTGCTTGAACGTCCCGTTGGACACCGTGGCCGCCACCGAGGCCATCGCGAGCGGGGTCGCGGTCAGTTTTCCCTCGCCGAACGCCTCCTGCGCCAGCTCGGAGCCGCTGGCGCCGGCCGGGGCGTTGAAGTAGGTGCCGGACACGCCGGTGATGCCGATGTTCCAGGGCTGGTTGAGGCCGAAATACTTCTTGGCGGCGTTGGCCAGCCCGCCGCCGGACAGGTGCGGCCACTGCATGCTGAACGCGTTGTTGCAGGACTGGGCGAAGTCCGTGACGAACGGGGTGCCCGGCCCCAGGGACTCGTTGTTGTCGTTGTGGTAGGTGATCCCCTGCACCGTGTAGGCGGGCGGGCAGGCGACCGCGCTCGACGAGGACAGGACGCCGGAGCTGATCAGGGCGGTGGAGGTGATCACCTTCATGGTGGAGCCCGGCGCCACCTCAGCGGTCAGCGCGTAGTTGTTGAAGCCGGCGTTGTTGGCGATGGCCAGGATCTTGCCGGTGGAGGGCTGGATGGCGACCATCGAACTCTTGGGGTGCATCGTGACGGCGGCGCGCGCTGCGGCCTCGGCCGTGGGGTCGATCGTGGTGGTGAGGTTCGCGATGTTGTTCGGCGCGATGACGACCGCCTGGCTGTTCTCGACCGGCTTGCCCGCGGCGTTCTGGATCTCGACGTAGAGGCCCGGGGTTCCCTGGCCCGGCGGCGCTTGCTTCTCCATCAGGTTGGCGATGCGGGTCAGCCCGGCGTCCTTGTACGACGTGATGTCGTTGCCGCTGGCGTCGCTCACGCCGCCCACCTGCGGGGCGACCTTGATCGCCGCCAGGTGGGTGGTCTTGGTGAGGTTAGGCGCGAGGACGTCGGGAGCCCAGGCGATGTACCACAGGTTGGAGTTCGGCTTCTGGTAGGCGGTCAGCTTCGAGTGGTAGCTCCAGGTCCCGTGCAGGGCGCCGGCACCGTCCGCGTTGGCCACCGTGGCGTTGAGCGCGAACGTGACCGACTCCCGCGTGCCGCCCCCGGAGACCGGGGCGGCGCTTTGCGCCGTGCCGGTCAGCTTCCTCAGGTGCATCGTCTTGCGGTACCCGGTCAGCGCGGCCTGAGCCAGGGCGGGCCGGTCGGTGTAGCGGGCGGCCTGGTTGAGGTCGCCGGTCTTCCAGGCCTGGATGAACGCGGTGGTGATCTCCTGCGCGTCCTGCTCGGGCGAGGTTCCCGTCGGCACGAAACCCGTGGCGGGCTTGCCGCTGCCGGACGTCACCACCACGAAGACGACCGCCGCGATGGCCACCACGACCACGACCACCGCGGCGATGATGATGTTCCGCTTCTTGTTCCTACCGCCACCGCCGCCGTGCCGGGCGTGCCGGTACGGTCCCGGCCCGATGACCGGTATGGGAGAGGTCGAGGGCTCCGACGCATACCACGGGCCGGACGATCTACTGCCACCGGAATCGCTCGTCACTCATGGAACGGTACCCACCAGGCAGTTAAGGCACAAACGATCCTCTTACATCATGCCGGGAAGATCGTCGTTAAATCTGGGCCGATGACGCCCGGCGGGATCCGCGAGCCCGCGAACCGGTGGGGTGCGTGCCCCCTCACCCCGATAGACGGGGGCGGGGGCCGCGCACCCCGGACAGGTGCGCTGGTGATGTTAATGATATTTGACATGGTGTTGGATGTATTTTACATTGGTCGTGTCTGATTTCTTTTACATGGCCGGGGGAGGTGCAGTGTCGTACGAAGAGAAGGGCACCTGGGTCTACCTGGTGACCAGCGCGGGCGCGTACGCCGTCTACCTGGCGATCATCCTGGGGCGGGTGGCGAGCACCCCGGTCGCGGACGTGTCCTACGCGGCGGTGCTGCTGTGGACGGCCGGCGCGGCAGCGGCCCTGGTCATGGCGATGGCGAAGGTGGACTACTTCTGGATCGCCAACGTCATCTACCTCGGGTTCGTGCTGTGGGCGGTAGCCGGCTCGGTGCTGAAGCTGGCCGCCTACCGGCGGGGGCTGTAGCGCCGGCATGAGCAAGCCGACCAGGATCACGAACTCGATCCGCGCGCTGCGGTTCGCCCGCGGGGAGATGACGCAGGCCGAACTCGCCCAGCGGATCGGGGTGACCCGCCAGACGATCATCGCCATCGAGCAGGGCCGCTACTCCCCCTCCCTCGAGGTGGCGTTCCAGATCGCTCAGGTGTTCAAGGTGCCGCTGGACGAGGTGTTCCAGTACCCCGACGGAGAGTCCCGATGAAGGCCGCGGTCAGCCGCTCGTTCGGACCGCCGGACGTGGTTACGGTCGCCGACGTGCCCCGGCCCGAACCGCGCGACGACGAGATCCTGGTCCGGGTCCGTGCGGCCGCGGTCGGGGTGGTGGACGGCCTGGCCCGCCGCGGTTCGCCCTGGTATGCCCGAGCCCATTTCGGCCTGCTGCGGCCACGATTCCAGGTGCTGGGCTGCGACTTCGCCGGGGACGTGGCGGCAGCCGGGGCCGGGGTCAGCCTTTTCCGCGTGGGTCAGGCGGTGTTCGGCACCATCGCGCCCCGGTTCGGCGCCCACGCTGGCCGACGCCACGGCGCTGTGCTTCCTGCGGGACAAGGCGGCCCTGCGAAGCGGGCAGGCCGTCCTGGTCAATGGGGCGTCCGGGGCGGTCGGCTCGGCCGCGGTACAGCTGGCCGCGCACTTCGGCGCCACGGTAACCGGCGTCTGCAGCGGCCCGCATCTCCGGCTGGTCCGCAAGCTGGGCGCCGAATCCGTCATCGACTACACCCGGACGGATTTCACCCGCGCCGGACGCCGCTACGACGTGATCTTCGACGTGGCAGGCACGAGCTCGTTCGGCCGCTGCCGGCGGGCGCTCAACCCCGGCGGTGTGTACCTGACCACCGCGCCCTCCCCCGCGATCTTCGCGGCGATGCCGTGGACGGCGAGGTTCGGTTCCGGGCGGGCGATGGTGGCGTTCACCGGGCTGCGGCCGGCCTCGGAGAAGCGGAAGGATCTGCTGGTCATCCGGGAGCTGGCCGAGGCGTCGGCGCTGGTTCCCGTGGTCGGCGCGTGCTATCCGCTGGCCCGGATCGCCGACGCGTACCGGCACGTCGACGCGGGGCGCAAGAAGGGCACCATTGTCGTCGCCATGTCCTAGCCTGATCCCTATGGCTGATGCCGACGACGTGCGCCGGCTGGCGCTGGCACTGCCGTACGTGGAGGAGATCGACTGCGACGGCTTCGACTTCCGGGTCGGCGGCAAGGGGTTCGTCTGGTCCTATCCCGAGCGCCAGCCGGGCCAGGGCCGGGTGCTGCGGACCGACATCGCGGTGCTCTTCGTCGGGGACGAGGCGGAGAAGCAGGCGCTGCTGCTGGGCGAGCCCGCGATGTTCTTCACCACGCCGGGCTATGACGGCTGGCCGCTGGTCATGCTGCGGCTGGCCGAGGTGGAGGCCGGGCGGCTGGCCGAACTGGTTACCGACGCGTGGCGGATGCGCGCCCCGGCCGAGCTCGCCGCTGATTTCGACGCGGCTGACGATTTCGAGGCCGCGGGCGATCTCGAGGCCTCCGGCGATCTCGAGGCCTCCGGCGGCTAGAGGATGCCCGCCTGATGCAGAATGCGCGTGTCCCCTGCACCTCTGCTGTACCTGTACTAGCCCGCTGGTGCGACGATCTTTGAATTAACGTGGAGAATCTGGCGCCCCAGGGGGTTAGCCAGATCCTCCGCATAAGCCATTTTCTCCACGCTATTTCGCGTTCTATTCATGATCGCGAAGGGTTTGCTACTCTCTGCGGTATTAAAGCCTTCGCGATCATGAAAAGCTGGGGTAGATCGCCGCGTATTTCATGATCGTGAAGGATCTTTAGTCTCGGCAGACTAAAAAGTCTTCGCGATCATGGAATTGTGGCTGCCGGCGGCATGGAACTGTGTCTACTAGTGGTATGGAACTGGGTCTGCCGGTGATAGGGAACTGTGGCTGCCGGCGGTTCTGCTAGCCTGCGATTTCGGCGGCGAGCAGGGCGCCCAGTTCCCAGCAGGCCTCCAGGTCGGGCTTGGCCGGCGGGCCAGTGACGGTGACCGGGGGCCGGACCGTGCGCCACTGCAGGCCGGCGGTGATCGATTCGACCGCGCGCACCGCGCCGGTGGTGTCCATCCCGCCGTGCACGTACAGGCCGTAAGGCCGCCGCCGCGTCGCTTCCAGGCACGGGTAGTAGATGCCGTCGAAGAAGTGCTTGAGCGCGCCGGACATGTAGCCGATGTTGGCCGGGGTGCCGAGCAAAATGCCGTCGGCCTCGAGCACGTCAAGGGCCGCGGCGGTCAGGGCCGGACGGATGACGACCTCGACGTCGTCGATCTCGTCGGTCCGCGCGCCGCTCACCGCGGCCTCGAACATCTCCTGGAGCGCGGGCGACGGGGTGTGGTGGACGACCAGCAGCCTCGGCATGATCGCCGAGCTTAGCGTTCGCGAGCGGCCGCTGATCCAGAGTGCCGCTGTGACCGTTCCGGTATGTGCGTGATCGCCCGGGCGCCGGACCCCTTCGTGCATGACCAGAAGGAGACCAGGGTGTCAGCCAGTGATGGCGAGGTCGTCGCGGACTTCGAGGACGCCGTTGGCCATCCAGGCGGCGCCAACCGCGGCGTCATGTTCGGCCCAGGTCCGGACATGGCCGGTCAGCGCGATGGTGCTTCCGTTGACGTCCACCTGCACGTCGCTGTCGTCAGGGATCAGCGCGGAGCGATCCAGCGCCTCCCGGACGTGCAAGTCGACATCGACCGGATCCGCGTTGTAGGCGATGTCGATGTCATTCCTGACGTTGCGGAGCCCGATCAGCCCGCCGACGGCCAGCTCAGCAGCCGCGCGCTCAGCGTTATAGGCCACCGTGCCGGTCAGCGTCAGGTTGCCGTCACGCGCCGTCGCCTCGACGCCTTCCGGCACCGTGACGTTCAGCGTCAGCGCGTTGTTCGCCGCGGTGGTCAGCATCGCGTCATCGCGGTAGTCGGCGTCGGATAGGACGACTTCCAGGTGGTTGTGCACGTTCTTCACGCCAGCGACGCGCTGCGCGGCGGCGGCCGCCTCCAGGTACTGCGGATAGCTCGGCACGGTGCCGTTGAGGGCTACGTCCCCGTTTATGTTCACGACGTGAATGTCCGCGTCGTTGACGAGCGGATCGAACTTGAGCTCTGCATCGACTGCCTCGCGGATATCTTTGTTCGTACCCATTCCCGTCGGCCTTCCTAAGCGATTGCAGCGGTGGATTCGCCGTTCGGTACGAGTCCATCCCACGATCTCGCGACGGTAAAGGCGATGGTGACTCTCGTGGTATTGCTCCGGGCTATAGCGCAAGCTGCTTATCCTCGTTCGCTTCCCGCCCTCCGTCGCCGACTGCGGGCTCCGGGTCGGCGGGCAGCTTGCCGCCGAGTGGTTCCCGCCACGCCGTGGCCTGCCACAGTTCCCGGACGATGACCTGAAGGGCGCCCGCGACCGGGATGAAGAGCAGGGCCGCCATGAAGCTGCCGAGCCAGTCGCCGATCGACGTTCCGATGGACATATAACTGCGGGCTCAGAGGCGGCCGGGGTCCTCGGTGAGCTGGGCGGGCGCGCCCGGCGGCCGCAGGCCGGACAGGACCTCGCCGGCGCGGTGACAGGCTGCCTGCCGCCCGGGCGCCACGGCCTGCAGCGGCGGCACCGTGGTCCGGCAGACGTCGATGGCCAGCGGGCAGCGCGGGTGGAACGGGCAGCCGGACGGCGTCGACCCGGCCTGCGGGGTGTCGCCGGGCAGGATGATCCGGGACCGCCGCGCGGCCGCGTCGACCTCGGGCACCGCGGAGCGCAGCGCCAGCGTGTACGGGTGCGCGGGCCGGGACAGCAGTTCGCCGGTGGGCCCGGACTCCGCGACCCGCCCCAGGTAGAGCACGACCATCTGCTCGCACAGCCCGGGAATGATCGCGAGGTTGTGGGTGATCAGCAGGTAGGCGAGCTGGCGCTCGTCGCGCAGCCGCCGGACCAGGGCGAGGATGCGGGCCTGCGCGGTGACGTCGAGCGCGCTGGTCGGCTCGTCCAGGACCAGCAGGCGGGGCGAGACGGCGAGCGCGCGGGCGATCGCGACCCGCTGGCGCTGCCCGCCGGACAGCTGGTGCGGGTACCGCGACGCCAGGGCCGGGTCCAGCGCGGCCTCGGAGAGCAGCGCCGCCACCTGGGCCGCGACCCGGGCCCTCACCCGGCCGCCGGGGGCGCCGCGGCCCGCCAGCCCGTGCGCGATCAGCACCTCGCCGAGGGTCGTCCCGATCCGCATCCTCGGGTCCAGGCTGTTGTCCGCGTCCTGGAAGACGATCTGCACCGCGCGCCGGTAGGCCCGCAGGCGCGGCCCGCGCAGCCCGAGCACGTCCTGCCCGTCGAACGCGATCGTCCCGCCGGAGGCGGGAACCAGGCGCAGGATCGCGCGACCGACGGTGGTCTTGCCCGAGCCGCTCTCCCCGACCAGCGCGATGCCGAACGGCCCGCGGCTGATCGCCAGGCTGACCCCGTCGACCGCACGGACCGGCCCGAAGCTCACCCGCAGGTCCCGCACGTCCAGCAGGATGTCGTCGGCCACGGTTACTCCCCCAGCCTGGGGACCGCGGCGAGAAGCTCGCGGGTGTAGTCGTGCCGTGGCGCCGCGATCACCTGCCCGGTGGGTCCCTGCTCGACCACCTGCCCGGCGCGCATGATCGCCACCCGGTCGCACAGCTCGGCGATGACGGCCAGGTCGTGGCTGACGAACAGGACGGCCATGCCGCGGGAGTCACGCAGCTCGCGCAGCAGCTCGAGCACTTCGGCCTGCACGGTCACGTCCAGGGCGCTGGTCGGCTCGTCGGCCAGCAGCACCTCGGCGCGCAGCGCGAGGGCGAGCGCGATCGCGACCCGCTGCAGCTGCCCGCCGGACAGCTGCGCCGGGTAGCGGTCCAGCAGCTCGGGCCGGAGCAGCACGCTGCGCATGGCCGCGTCGGCCCGCGCCGTAGCCTCGGCACCGGACAGGCCGTGCTGCCGCAGCGTCCGGGATACGATCGCCCCCACCCGGAACACCGGGTTGAAGGCCAGCGCCGGGCTCTGGAAGATGGCCGCGATCCGCCGCCCGCGGATCGCCCGCAGCCGGGCGGCGGACAGCCCGATCAGCTCCTGGCCGTCCAGCCGGACCGAGCCGGTGACGGCTCCCCC
>Ga0210397_10002996_pt1 | contig 10473 bp, 7 predicted proteins | sample IncBWH2OmetaG_FD_160126 | JGI IMG/M metagenome (GOLD analysis project Ga0210397, IMG submission 160126) | Forest soil microbial communities from Barre Woods Harvard Forest LTER site, Petersham, Massachusetts, United States - Inc-BW-H-2-O ...
GGCAGCCCGGCGGCGCTCGCCTCGTTCGGCGATTCGCCTGTCATCGACCTCATCCTTCATCACGGAGCCGTGGCAGGGCGTCCCGGAGCCGGCCCCGCACTGGCCCTCTCGCTGGTTCTTGTGGCCATCGTCTGTGCGCTAACAGGTCTTTGTTACGCAGAGCTCGCCTCGATGATTCCAATCGCAGGTTCGGCCTATACCTACACCTACGCGACGCTCGGCGAACTCATCGCGTGGATTATCGGCTGGGACCTTATCCTCGAATACGCCTTTAGCAATATGAGCGTCAGCGTCGGATTCGCCGCCCACGTCGTTGCATTGTTGGACTGGATGGGTCTCCCTCTATCGCCGAAGTGGCTCTCGCCTGCGTATCTGCCGCAAGGCCTCCAGGACCTGCAGGGCAAAGACATCTACCCTATCGGCTGGCACGCCGGATTCAACATTCCAGCCTTCCTCATCGTCTTGCTCCTCACCGTCGTGCTCGTTCGTGGCATACGCGAGTCGGCCCGGACCAATAACATCATGGTGCTGGTCAAAATCGCGGCGATCCTGCTGTTCGTCTTCTTCGGGCTCAGCTTCATTCATCCCGCCAACTACACACCCTTCTCGCCCAACGGCTGGTCTGGCGTTCTTGCCGGCGGCTCCATCATCTTCTTCACCTACATAGGCTTCGACTCCGTCTCCACCGCAAGCGAGGAGTGCGAGCGGCCGAAACGCGACGTGCCTATCGGCATTCTCGCAACTCTATTGATCTGCACAATCCTTTACATTGGTGTGGCTGCGGTGCTCACAGGTCTCGTACCCTGGCAATCCGTAGCCAACGACGCAGCTCCTGTTGTGAACGCACTCAAGCGCGTCGCTCTCGAACCGGGCGGGGGAAGACTGCACTGGGTACAACTTGCGGTCCTCATCGGCGCAATCGTCGGAATGATCTCGTCGATCCTCGTCTTCCAACTTGGTCAGGCGCGAGTCTGGTTCGCCATGTCGCGCGACAGATTGCTGCCCAACATCTTCAGTAGAATCCACCCGCGCTTCCGTACCCCGGCCTTCGCCACCTGGGTCGCCGGCATTCTTGTCGCAATTCCCGCAGGCCTCTTCGACGTAGGAACATTCGCAACCATGTCGAACATCGGCACGCTCTTTGCATTCGTTCTGGTCTCGCTCGGAGTCATCGTGCTCCGCTACAAAGAACCGGAGCGCCATCGCGGCTTCCGCGTACCCTTCGGTCCGGTCATCCCGATTCTCTCCGTCATCTTTTGCGTGTTGCTTATGGCCGGCCTTCCGGCAATCACCTGGGTGCGCTTCTTCGTATGGCTCATCATCGGCCTATTCGTTTACTTCTTCTACAGCCGCAAACGAAGTGAGTTTTATTCGAACTAGCGAGCGCCCTCCCATTGGCGAGTACTTTTCTCACAGCCGAGTGGCGTAAGTTAATTCTGGCAAACTATGTTGTTGCCGAAGGATCTCTGCAGACCTATCTTCCTCAGGGGACGGAGATCGAGCGATACGATGGATGCTGCTATGTAAGCCTGGTCGGATTTCTCTTCCAGAACACTCGGCTGAAGTCTATTCCGATCCCGTTCCACCGCACTTTCGAAGAAATCAATCTCCGATTCTATGTACAGCACACAACACCCGAAGGAGAACGCCGGCGTGGAGTGGTGTTCATCCGGGAACTTGTACCTCGACACGCATTGACTTTAGTAGCCAACGCAGTCTACGGAGAAAATTATGTTACTGTTCCTTTGCGCCACCACTGGGAGCAACAAGAAACGCACCGGCTCGTGCGATACGAGTGGAAATACAACGAGCGCTGGAACAGCCTTCAAGTGAAGGCGGATTTGCATCCGAAGCCGATTGATAGACATAGTCCCGAAGAGTTCTTCACCGAGCACTACTGGGGCTATACCAAACTGAAGAAATGCACGTCCGAATACGAGGTTATCCATCCGCGATGGATGATCTACCCAGTTCACGAGCATAAAATCAAAGTCGACTTCGGAACGCTTTACGGCAACCAATTCGCCGATCTTTCGGACCAGCAACCTCAAAACATTCTGCTCGCAGAAGGATCGAACATCGAGGTCCGAGGAGGCAAACGCATTGCGATAGGATTAAACGGGCAATCCATCTAAACTAACTGGATGGCGCGAAAATCTCCAACCGGCGACACGGAGATCGATGCAGTCGATTGGCTGCGTGGCCTCCCCAAGTGCGAGCTGCACCTCCATCTCGAAGGGACCATCAAACCCGAGACGCTCCTCGAACTGAGTCGAAGGCACGACCCGGAGCCCCTTACCCCTGAAGCCGCGAGGAAGCTCTACATCTACGAAAATTTCGTGGGTTTTCTCGACTCTTTCAAAGCAGTCTCTGCTCGCCTCAAAGGCCCGGACGACTATGAGCTCATAACCTACAACATGATTCGCGACCTGGCCGCTCAGGGAATCGTGCACGCTGAGGTGTATGTCTCCTTCGGCATCATCTATTACTGGAAGCAGACCGAGGTCGAGCCCTACGCCGAGGCGATCGAGCGCGGTCGCATCCGTGGTGAAAAAGACTTCGGCACTACGGTCTACTGGCTCATCGATGCAGTGCGCCACTTCGGCGCAGATGAAGCCATAAAAGTCTTCCGCAAGGCCGCGGAATTGCGCGCCCAATATCCCAGCATCATAGGCATTGGAATCGGCGGCGACGAAGCAAGAGGCAGCGCTGATCTTTTCAGAGAATCCTACGCCGAGGCAAAGATCGCCGGTCTGCGCCTCACAGCACACGCAGGCGAGTCGATGGGCCCGGAAAGCATCTGGGCAGCAATCAACATCGGAGCGGAGCGCGTGGGGCACGCGCTCTCAGCTCAACACGACTCCGAGCTCCTCGATATACTCGCCGAGAAACAGATACCGCTCGAGCTCAACGTGACCAGCAACATCCGCACGGGTTGCTGCAAGGATCTCGCCGAACACCCCGTCAAACGCTATTTCGAGTCCGGATTGATGATTACGATCAACTCCGACGACCCGCCCATGTTCGGCAGTAATCTGCTCGAGGAATACGTGCTGGTGCACGACCGCTTTGAATTTTCTCTCGAACAGATGCGCGAACTCGCAGCGAACTCGGTCGAAGCCAGCTTCCTTCCGCCGGAACGCAAACTCGAACTGCTCCAGCAGGTGGAACAGTATGGTTGGTAGACAGGTACGAGCTAATTCGAACCCATCTGGTCGAGATCCATATTCAGCAGTAGCACGTTGACTCTGGGCTCCCCAAGAAACCCTAACTGTCTTTTTTGCGTATGCGCCGAAACCAGTCTGCGCACTGCATCCTCCGGCAAGCGCCGTTCCCGCGCAACTCGGGCCACTTGAAACTCAGCAGCCGCCGGAGTTATATCAGGATCGAGGCCCGATCCCGATGCCGTCACGAGATCAACCGGCACATCCGAACTCTGGTGGTCTGCCTGCAGCGAAGTTACGTCCCCCGCTACCCGATCGATCAGTTTCTTATTTGTCGGACCATAGTTAGAAGGACTGGAATTAGCCGCATCGTAACCATTCCCTGCAGCAGACGGTCGCGAATGAAAGTATTGCGGAGCCGAAAACGGCTGCCCGATAATGCGCGAACCAACCAGTTCCCCATTCTTGTAGAGGAGTTGGCCATTCGCCTTGTCATGAAACAGCAACTGCGCAAGCCCGGTAACTACGAGGGGATAGATTAACCCGAATAGGACAGTAGTCACGACGGTATAAAGCACGGCGGTAATCAGATTGCGACGCATAGAGACCTCAGGCTAAATGAATGGCGACAATAATCATGTCGATGAGCTTGATACCAAGAAACGGCGCAACAATCCCACCGACTCCGTAGAGAATCAGGTTGCGTCGCAGCAAAGCCTCCGCGGACATGGCCTTATAGCCTACCCCGCGCAACGCGAGTGGAATCAGGCCGATAATGATCAGCGCATTGAAGATAACGGCTGAAAGAATCGCCGACTGGGGCGTTTTCAGATGCATGATGTTCAGCGCATTCAGCACCGGAAACGTCGCTGCAAACATCGCCGGAATGATCGCAAAGTACTTCGCTACATCGTTCGCAATTGAGAACGTAGTCAGCGCGCCGCGAGTCATCAGTAGTTGCTTGCCGATCTCAACAATCTCGATCAGCTTTGTCGGATTCGAATCGAGATCAACCATGTTGCCCGCTTCCTTCGCGGCCTGCGTACCAGTATTCATCGCAACACCCACATCCGCCTGAGCCAGCGCCGGGGCATCGTTGGTTCCGTCGCCGGTCATTGCGACCAGCTTGCCCTCGCCCTGTTCGCGTCGAATCAGATCCATCTTGTCCTTGGGCTTCGCCTCCGCCAGAAAGTCGTCGACACCCGCCTCACGCGCAATCGCAGCCGCCGTCAGCGGATTATCACCGGTAATCATGATCGTGCGAATTCCCATCGACCGCAGTTGCGAAAACCGCTCTTTCATTCCACCCTTCACAATGTCCTTCAGGTGAATTACCCCGAGTGCCTGTCGATTCTCGGCAACGACAAGTGGTGTACCTCCGCTTCGCGCCACCGTCTCCACCGTTGTTCGCACCTCGTCCGGCAAAACACCGCCATTCTCCTTCAGGAATTTCGCAATCGCATCGGCCGCCCCTTTGCGAATTACGCGCCCATCCAGATTCACCCCTGACATCCGTGTCACCGCGCTGAACGGGACAAACTCCGCCTGCAATTCACTCAGCTCGCGGCCACGAAGACCATACATCTCCTTGGCCAGCACCACAATGCTCCGCCCCTCAGGGGTTTCATCCGGCAGCGAGGACAATTGCGCGGCGTCTGCAAGCTGCCCCTTACTTACACCCGGAGCGGGAAGGAACTCCGCAGCCTGCCGATTCCCTAGCGTAATGGTCCCGGTCTTATCCAGCAGCAGCGTATTCACATCGCCAGCAGCCTCCACGGCACGCCCCGACATCGCAAGCACATTATGCTGTACCAGGCGATCCATCCCCGCAATCCCAATCGCCGACAGCAAACCGCCAATCGTCGTAGGAATCAGGCAGACCAGCAACGAGATCAGCACAAACACCGATTGTGGCGCAGTCGAATAAATTGCAATCGGCTGTAATGTAACGACAGCGAGCAGAAAAATAATCGTTAGGCCCGCGAGCAGAATATTCAGCGCGATCTCGTTTGGTGTCTTCTGCCGCTCCGCCCCTTCCACCAGGGCAATCATGCGATCAAGAAACGTCTCCCCCGGATTCGAGGTAATCCGAACCTTGATCTGATCCGAGAGCACGCGCGTGCCACCCGTCACCGCCGAGCGATCCCCACCAGCCTCACGAATCACAGGTGCCGATTCTCCAGTAATCGCCGACTCGTCCACCGAAGCCACGCCTTCAATCACCTCGCCGTCACCGGGAATCATGCTTCCAGCAATCACGAGAACCGTGTCTCCAGCCCGCAAATCCGAACTCGCGATCTCCTCGGTGCCACCATGGATTCGGAAGCGAACTGCAACCGTCTCCGACTTTGCGCGCCGAAGCGCGTCGGCCTGAGCCTTCCCGCGGCCCTCTGCCATGGCTTCTGCAAAGTTGGCGAACAGTACCGTAAACCAAAGCCACAGCGTAATCTGCAGATCGAAACTCAGATCAGCATGATGCATGAGAACATCACGGAGCAGATAAATACTCGTTACGACGCTGCCGACCTCCACCACGAACATGACCGGATTCTTCATCATCGTTCGTGGGTCCAGCTTAGACAGCGCATCAATCAGAGCGCGGCGTACGATCTTTGCATCCCAAAGTGAGCGTTTTCGTGTCGATGTCATTTTTCTGCCTTAGAAGCTTTTGCCAGCGTGCATCATTAAGTGTTCAAGAATCGGACCAAGCGATAACGCAGGAAAGAACGTTAACGCGCCGACAATAAGAATTACGCCAGTCAGCAGCACGGTGAATAAAGGCGTGTGCACTGGAAACGTGCCCGGCGACGGAGGAACCAGTTTTTTCCCCGCCAGGTTTCCGGCCATCGCAAGCATCGGAACAATCATTAGAAACCGGCCCACCAGCATCGCCGTACTTATCGACAAGTTGTACCAATGTGTGTTGGCGCTTAGCCCGCCAAACGCCGATCCGTTATTTCCGGTAGCCGACGTGTAAGCGTATAGAATCTCCGAGAGACCGTGCGGCCCGGTGTTGCCCAACGCAGAGAGCCCAAGATTCGGCATCATTAGTGCTACTGCCGAAAACCCAAGAATCGACAAAGGAAAGATGAGCACATACAACATCGCCATCTTCACATCGAACGATTCAATCTTCTTGCCAAGATACTCCGGCGTACGTCCGACCATCAGTCCGGCGATAAAGACGGCCAGCACGACGAACATCAGCATTCCATAGAGACCGGCACCTACTCCGCCAAAAATTACCTCTCCGAGCATGATATTTACCAGAGGCACAAGGCCGCCGAGCGGCATAAAAGAATCGTGTGCCGAATTCACAGCACCGCAACTTGCATCGGTCGTGACAGTCGCGAATAGCGCAGAATTTGCGATGCCGAACCGAACCTCTTTACCCTCCATATTTCCACCAGCTTGCATAGCCGTCACACGTTGATCGACCGAATGCAGCAGCGGATTCGGCTGGGACTCTGCGTAATACGCCACAGTCACACCGACGAAAAAGAGCACAGCCATCGCCGCAAAAACAGCCCATCCGTGAGTCGGGGATCGTGTCATCCTCCCCAACGTCACCGTCAACGCCGCCGGAATAAGAAAGATCGAAAACATCTGCAGAAGATTGCTGAGTGGCGTTGGGTTCTCAAACGGATGCGCGCTATTTGCATTGAAAAACCCGCCGCCATTCGTGCCAAGCATCTTAATCGCTTCCTGCGATGCCGCTGGCCCCTGCGCTATGTTTTGTGTTGTAACGGTCTGCGTGGTCGTCTTTCCATCTGTGCCTGTTGTCGTTACAATCTGCGATTGCATCAGTTTTGCCTGATCATACGGGCGAAAGTTCTGCACTACACCCTGCGAAACCAGCAGCAGAGCATAGATCAAGCATCCTGGCAGCAAAACCCATAGCGACGCTCGCGTCATATCGACCCAGAAGTTCCCTAATGTCTTCGCTTCTCGCCTGGAGATGCCGCGAATCAGCGCTACAGCGAGGGCTATCCCAGCTGCCCCGGAGAAGAAATTGTGATAAGCGAGGGTAAGCATCTGTGTCAGATAGCTCATCGTCGCCTCGGGGACATACGATTGCCAGTTGGTGTTCGTAGTGAAGGACGCAGCCGTGTTCAATGCAAGATCTGGAGCGACAGCCGCAAGGTGTTGCGGGTTGAGCGGTAAAAAGTTTTGCAGCCGTTCGATACCATACGTCAGAAGCATCGTGACAAGGCTGAACACCAGCATCACGATCGCATACTCGGTCCAGGCCATCTCGTGCGTCTCATCGATCCCTGTGAATCGATAAATCAATTTCTCTATCGGACTAAGGATACGATCTGTCCAAACGCGTTCCCGCTCGAAGACACGGGCCATATAGATGCCCAGAGGTTTCGCACAGACCAGCACCAACGCAAAAAATAATGAAATCTGAAACCAGCCGTTCGCCGTCATTGATGTCTACTTTCTTTTCAGAACCTTTCAGGGCGTAAAAGCGCATACACGAGATAAACCAGCAGGAACGCCGTCACCATGCCAAGTAGAATCGTCTCGATCACGCCCGTTTCTCCTTAGGCCGCAGCCGCTCGCATCCCGCCGTATACCCAATCGCGATCGCAAAGAAAAGTACGCTCGCCACAACACATCCCACGTCCCACATAATTTGGCCTCCCACTAGGGATCCTCATAAGTTCATCAGCCGCAGCATAAAGAAGGCGTAGAAAACGCATAAAGAAGTCGTATACGCGGCACTCTCCAGTCTGTAACTAACGGGAAGGCTGCCGGTTTAAAAGATTGAATTCGCTACGAAAGTAATTGATTCAGCAAATTCGGAGCCGCAACTGCTAATTGCCGCGTCCGTTGATCGCATCGTCAAGGCTGATGTTGTTCTTCTCAAGCAGGTTGCCAAGGGCCCGGTCCAGAGCGATGCGTGCCTTCATCCAGTTGCTGCGCGCCACAATCTCCGTGGATCGCGCCTGCGCCAGATACGCCTCATTCTGCACCACCAACAAGTTCGTAGACTGCCCCATCGCCAGTTTATCGCGTTCAGCGTCGAGCAACTGTTGTTGATAGCCGCGGCTCGCAACCGCCGCGTTATAGGCAGTCTGCGCGGTCTCGAGCGCGATAACTGCATTTTCAATCTCTTCCCTCACCTGGTCTTCGAACCTCTCCGTTCGCGCCTGGGTTTGACGAAGCTGGATGACGTCGCGCGCCGCATCCGCCTGCGCGATCCGGTTGCGCAACGGCAGTGTAAGCTGTACTCCCGCTTGATAGATAGTTCCTGTACGCAGGCCACCAAGCGCCAGGTTTTGCGGTATCGTGACCACGCCAGTGCCGGGCGAGCCAAGCGTATCGAAAGTCTGTTCTGAGCTCCCCCGCGTCTCCACATTCGCATACGCATTCAATTGAGCAAGCGCATTGTTGTGAGAACCTTGCGCACTGATCTCACCTGACTTCACCTGTAGATGTGCCTGTGCGAGATCGGGCCGATTGGCAAGACCTTCAGTCTCCAGTTGCTCAACGTTGATTGGCTCCAATTGATCCGGCACAGAGATGTGATCCGTCGGCACAATACTCGCGAAGCTCGTCCGAAACGCGGGTGCACCCGGCCGAATCAGCTCAGTCCGAAGAATAACCTCTTGCTGCCGATAGAGACCCTGCGCCTGCACCAGATCGAACTCCGAGCTCGTAACCAATGCCTGAGCGCGCGTCAATTCAATCGGAGCCAGCGTTCCCTGATCCACTTGATCCTTGTCGTCCTGATAAAGTTTCTGCGCCGCGCGTAGCGCCTCCTGCTTGACCGCGACATTCTCACCCAGCGACACCAGATCATAGTAAAGCCGTGATGTCCCGTAAACTGTATCGATCAGCTGCTGCTGAAAAAGTAAATGAGAGATCTTGCGGTTCAAATTAGCGATTCGCAGATACCGCAGATTTACTCCCCTGCCGAAACCACGCAACAGCGGTTGCGTCACCGTTACCGAAGTGCTCGGCGTACTGAATGGATTGAGTTGCGACTGTGAAGAGAAGATGACTTGCGCGTCATTGTTGACCGTGCCCTCAATCTGAGTTCCTGTCGAAAAACCCTGTAAATAAGCGATGTTTGCAACCACATAGTTCAAAGTCTCGGAAGTCCCTGCACCGGTCAACCCAGTGCCGGTGGTGTTCCCAATCGTCGCAATATCGGACCGCCGAAGATAGCCGCTCACAGCGATCAGCGAAGGATCAAAATAAGGTATGTTCGGGCCAGCCGAGTAAATCTGCGTTCCGTTCTGCGAAAGATTGTTCTGTGTAACTGTCGTTGAGTTAAGGGCTGTCAAATCGTCGATCGCCGGCGCAATGGGATTCGTGCTGGTCTGCGAACTATTAAGCAGCGGACTTCCAGGCCCACCAATCCCCTGCGGCGACTGTGCAATATTGAAGTCGATGCCACGTGTGCTCCCGCCTCCAGAAGCGCGCACAATATCAGTCTCAGCCAGTTGCAGATTGTAGCGTTCGATCTGCACCTCCAGATTATTTTCAATCACAAGCGCGAGAGCATCGTGCAAGGAGAGATAAAGCTTGCCATCGCGAATCAGGCCGCTCAGCCGCTCCCCACTGCCCGGAAACAGCGGCGGGACGAACGGACGCCGGTAAGGCCCGAGAAATCCGAGAAAGTCGGGCTTCAGTCCGTTCGCCTTATCGCGCTCAGGCTGCGTTTCACTGTTCTCTGCCTGTTGCACTGAGACGGAAACGATTGCGGGCGATGCCGGCTGATTTGCATTGATGGGTGGGGCCCCGGGTAATTCTGGTACAACAGTATCCACCTTTTGTGCAGCAACTTTTGCTTGCGCATCAGGACCGACAGCAGGTAAAGCCTGCTGATCTTTTGTGGATGATGGAACCGGACTCTGGGCGACACTGGATCGCGACAGGGCGAGGAGCGTTAGCCCCACAAACACAACTGTTGCAGTGCGATGCTTCGCTACCCTGTTGCTATTGAGCAGCCGGCGAGTCATTGTTGGCCGCCATTCTTTTTATCTCCATCCTTTTGCTGGCCGGAGCTTTTTCCCGTGTTTACCTGTTTCTGATCTCCGTACCGCGCCGGACCGCCCGGCTTTTGATTCTGCTCCTGGCCCGCCGTTGCGTTGCCGTTAACCCCGGCACTCCTGGTAAATTTCGCTTGCACTTTCGTTCCGTCTTTTACATCATCTGTCACAGCTGTCACCAGCACATCGCCGGGCTTGAGTCCGTCAAGCACTTCGACTGAAGGGCCAAAGTCGCGACCAATATCGATCGGCTGCATGTGCACCACATCACCCCGCACCAGTGCAACCTGGTTCTTATCCTG
>Ga0210397_10002997_pt1 | contig 10472 bp, 8 predicted proteins | sample IncBWH2OmetaG_FD_160126 | JGI IMG/M metagenome (GOLD analysis project Ga0210397, IMG submission 160126) | Forest soil microbial communities from Barre Woods Harvard Forest LTER site, Petersham, Massachusetts, United States - Inc-BW-H-2-O ...
GCGTATTCGCCGTTCGGCGTGACGATCCGGACGCCATCGGCGCTCTGCACGATGGATTGCACCGGCGCGTTCAGGATCACGCGGTCGCCGAGCGTATCGGCGAGACGCTGGGCGACCTGCTGCATGCCGCCCTCGAACTTCATCTCCAATGCGCCGCCCTTGATCGCCATCAGGTATTGCAGGCCGCCGGCACTGCGCAGCGCGTCGAGGAACCACAGGTAAGAGACCTGCCGCGCCTCCGCCGCCCAGGCGCCGCGCGGCACGAGGCGGGCGAATTCGCGCGTGGCCCTGGTGCGGATGTTGCGGACGATCCAGCTCTCGAGGGTCTGGCCGTCCCATTCCTGCGCGCGGCGCGCGGTCCAGGGCGCGTCGGCCGGGACGGTGGCCATCTCGCGATCCCAGCGGCGTTGCAGGAGGCCCAGTTCGAGCAGCGCGAGCAGCGGCATCTTCGGCACGTCGCCGGTGAAGCTGACGAGCTTGCCGAGCAGCTGCATCACGGTCTTGCCGGATTCGTATTGCCGGTAGCTGTCGATGCCGAAGCGTTTGCCTTCGCCGAGCAGCACGTCGTGGCCGGCGCCGATCCACTGGCCGCCGACATCGGCGACGGCGCCGTTCACCTGCGCGCGCTTGGTGCGGCCGCCGACGCGGTCCTTGGCTTCGAGCACCAGGACGGTACGGCCCTTGGCGACGAGTTCGTCCGCCGCCTTCAGTCCGGCCATGCCGGCGCCGACGACGATGACATCCACCGAGGAGGCAGGCGCGGGCATCGATGCGGAGGCGGGCGCGGTCATAGCGCGGCCACCGCCTGGATCTCGATCAGGATGTCCGGCGTCAGCAGCGCCTTCACGCGCACGGCGGTGGACGGACAAACGACGCCGGGCAGCGCTTCCTCGCGCGCGGCGGTGATCTCGAACGCCTCTTCCATAAAGCTGCGGCCGGACTCGGCGAGGTACCAGGTCAGGTGGACGAGGTTCTCGGCGCGGCCGCCGGCGGCCTCGATCACCTCGCGGATGTTGCGGAACGCCTGCGCGGCCTGCGCCTTCAGATCGCCGACCACCTGATGGGTCGCGTCGATGCCGGTCTGGCCGCCCAGCGTGAGCGTGTCGCCGTGGCGCGTCGCTTCGCACAGGCCGTAGGGCTCGAGCAGCGGCTTCATGTGCGCGCGGGTGATGCGTTCGAATTTCGCCACTGTCCCCTCGGCGGCTTACTAGACTCTTTACTAGACTGGATAGTCGGTTTATTCAAGATGGGACGATTCGGGTTGGGTTAAATGGCTGTTGCAGCACGGAAATCGGCGAAGCGGGCGGGCGCGCCCAGGCGCGGCGAGCGGGTCGGACATATCCTGGGCGAGAGCCTCAAATGCTTCGCCGAGCAGGGGTTCGAGCGCGTCACCTATGATGACCTGATCGCGCGGTCGAAGGTGAGCCGCGGCTCGTTCTATTGGTACTTCCCGTCGAAGGAAGCGCTGTACGACGCGGTGCTCGACACCTGCGTCGCGGACTATGTCGCGCGGCTGGAAGCGGCGTTCGCGACGACCGATCCGGACTTGCATGTCGTGCGGCGGCTGCTGCGCGCGTCGCTCGCCGACTTCAACGCCCATCGCCTGCAGTACCGCGTGCTGCTGCGCCCGCCGCCGTCGAAAGAGGCGGTCGCCAGGCTGGCGCGGTGGAACGACGACGTGCTGGCGTTCATGCGCGGCAAGCTGGAGCCGGCGGTGGCGAGCGGCACGCTGGATGCGGCGACGGCGGCGATCGTGCCGGACGTGCTGTCGGCCTTCATCGACGGGGTGTGCGTGCGGCTGGTGCTGGAGGACGAGACCTCGGTGTCGCGCTTGCAGGCCAATATCGAGGCGTTCCTGGCGCGCGCGACTGAACCCCGCGCGGTGCGCTAGGATGTGCAGCGTCCGCACAAGGAGACAGTCATGAAGCGCAACGGTTCGGCACACTGGTCCGGCGATCTTCGCACCGGCCAAGGCACGATCTCGACCGAGAGCGGCGCGCTGGCGGCGATCCCCTACAGCTTCGCCAAGCGCTTCGGCGAGGAGAAGGGCAGCAATCCGGAGGAGATCATCGGCGCGGCGCACGCGGCGTGCTTCTCGATGGCGCTGTCGGCGGAACTGGCCAAGGCGCATATCGTGGCGGAGGCGATCGACACGATTTCGACCGTCGAGCTGGCGCCGGCGGCCGGCGGCGGGTTCGAGATCCCCGCGGTGCACCTGACCGTGACGGTGAAGGCGCCGGGCGCGGACAAGGCGAAGGTGGAGACGGCGACGCAGACCGCGAAGGCGAACTGCCCGGTGTCGAAGGTCCTGCGCGCCACGATCACGATGGACGCGACCTATAATCTCTGATTGGCGGCCACCGGCGGTTTATTGAGTGCGGCGGCGAACGGCGCTAGCGTCGGCGCGCACGCCCGTGCCGCCGCGATTTTCGGCGCTGTTCTCCACCCCGTTGTTTTTGCAGGAGCGGCCCCATGCCGAATTTCAAAGTCATCGACATGTCGCATTTCAATCCGCCGGCCGATTTCACGAAAGCCAAGGCCGGCGGCGTGGTCGGCGTCATCCACAAGGCGACGCAGGGCACCGGGTTCGTCGATCCGATGTATGGGCAGCGAGTCGGGCCGGCGAAGGCGGCGGGACTTCTGTGGGGCGCCTATCATTTCGGCACCGGCGACGACGTCAACGCGCAGGTCGCCAAGTACCTGTCTGTGGTGAATCCCGGCCCCGACACGCTGGTCGCGCTCGATTTCGAGCAGAACACGGTGCCGGGCGAAACCTCGATGACGCTGGCGCAGGCCAAGGCGTTCCTCCAGGCGGTCGAGGCCAAGATCGGGCGCAAGGCGGTGCTGTACGGCGGCGCCTATATGAAGGAGCACCTGTCGGGCAGCAGCGATCCGTATTTCGCGGCGCACCGGCTGTGGTGGGCGCAATACAGCAACGCGCCGACGCTGCCGCCGGTCTGGGCGTCCTATTGGCTGTGGCAGTACAGCGACGGGCATCACGGGCTGGGGCCGAACGACGTGCCGGGCATCGGGCGACCGGACGTCGACAGCTACGAGGGCACCGACGCGCAGCTGGCGGCGGAATGGGCGAGCTAACTCGCGATCTTCCAGTAACTCCGCTGTCATCCCCGGCGAACTTCGCGCATCAGCGCGAAGTTCGGGAAGGGGACCCAGGATGTGCGACTGGGCGGCGTCTCGGCGCGAGCCGAGCATAATTCTGCGCTCGGTGTTCATGGATGGCCGGCCCGAGGCCGGCCATGACGGTTTTTTGGTGGCGTGAGTCTTAGTCGGCACCACCTGGGTCCCCTTCCCGAATACGAACGCCAGAGGCGTTCGTATTCGCCGGGGATGACAGGTGTTTTGCGATGCGCGCTCCGCGCTTCGTCCTAATTCCCCGTATGCGAGGTCGCGTTGTCGCCGGTGACCGGGACTTCGCAGTTGTTGAAGCTGATCGGGACGGACTGGCCCCAGTTGGTCGAGTCCGCCTGGACCTGGAAGTGCGTGTGCGGGCCGGAGGTGCGGCCGGTGTTGTCGGACTTGGCGATCGGCTGTCCGGCGCTCACATGATCGCCGACATTCACCAGCACGCCGTTCGGCTTGATGTGGAAGTACCAGCTGGTGAAGCCGCCGTCATGGCGGATGCGCACCGCGTTGCCCCAGTTCTGCAGGCTGCCGTTCGGGAACGGCGTGTTGGCAGGCGTCGTCGGCGACGAGGGATCGTAGTGCTTGGTCAGGTTGCTCTGCGTCCATTCGACGACGCCGGCGCGGGTGGCGCGGATCGTCGTGTCGCTGGGCAGGCCGAAGTCGAAGGCATAGGCCTGGCTGCCGTTGTGCGAGTTGGGCGGCGGGCTGTTGTTGCCCTGGTAGACCGGGAACGTGACGCCGTTCTGCCACGGATAGCCCCACGGGCTGCCGCCGCCGTCGGCCACCGCCACGGCGCTGACACGCAGGCCTTGCGCGAAGAACGCGGTGTCCTCGGTCTTGAAGTCGACGCCGCAGAAACTGTGCGCCGACCATTGCGTGCCGCTGCCGGGCTGCCACACCGCGGCGTACTGGCCGTTCTCGACCGCGACCGATGTCTGCCGCAGCCCTTGGCCGAAATAGGTGTTGTCCTGCGCCGAGAACTGGGCGCCGCTCATGCCCCACTTCACCCATTGCGCGCCGCTGCCCGGCCGCCACACGGCGCTGAGCTTGCCGCCAAAGACCGCGAGCGACGTGATGCGCAGGCCTTGGTTGAAATACGCGGTGTCCTGGGTCTTGAAGTCGTTGCCGTCGAGGCCAACGTGCACCCATTGCGTGCCGCTGCCCGGGCGCCACACGGCGGCGATCTGGCCGCCATCGACCACCAGCGCCTGGATGCGCAGGCCCTGGTTGAAGTAGGCCGTGTCCTGCGTCTTGAAGTCGGCGAACGACAGGCCCCACTTGACCCATTGCGTGCCGCTGCCGGGACGCCACACCGCGGTGACGCGGCCATTGTGGATCGAGAGCGACTGGATGCGCAGACCCTGATTGAAATAGGCGGTGTCCTGCGTCTTGAAGTCGTCGAACGACAGGCCCCACTTGACCCATTGCGTGCCGCTGCCCGGACGCCAGACCGCGGTCAGGCCGGTGTCGGCGATGGTCGGAAGCGTCGTGACGGCGGCCAGTCCCAGGACGGCGCCAAACATCAAAGCGGCTCGCATCGAAATCTCCTTTTGAATGAGGACAAATCTACAGAGCGCTCGATCCCGGTCGCCCAAAAGACTCGGGCGCGATGAGCAAAACGACAGCGAAACAAATGGAATTTTATGATCAATAGACGCTAATGTGAATACCGCAAAGATGCAAAGAGCCGTTTGCGTCGCGCGCGCGTTCAGCCTGCCAGGATCGCCTTCTTCTGCGCGTCCGTGAAGGCATGCAGCTTGTTCATGTAGGCGAAGCGGGCGTAGTCGCGGCCTTGCGCGCTCATCTTGTCGAACCAGTCGTCCTCGCCGAGCATCTCGCCGAGCCTGGGCGCGTTGCGGTGGAGCATCTGCACGTCGGTCTTCTTGGGCTCCAGGCTGCGCAGGATGCCGCGGTTGAAATGCGCGTGCAGCGTGACGCGGTCGCCGGGCTCGCTGCGGTCGCCCTGCCAGTGCCACACGCCGTGGGTGAAGAACACGGCCGAGCCCTTGGGCATCTCGATCGGCACGCCGGCGTTGTGGCCTTCGCCGGGGCGCGGGTTGCGGCGCATCTTGTGGCTGCCGGGCACGATCCAGGTGGGACCGGAGGCGGTGGTCCAGTCCTCCAGCGCCCAGACGCCGACGCCGGTGAGCGCGAAATCCGGAAACGGCTCGGGCACGTGGCTGTAGTCGGTGTGCATCGGGATGAAGCCGGGGCCCGGGCCGCGCAGGATGGAGGAGAACGACGCGATCACCGCGCCGCGGCCGAGCGAGGCATCGACCAGCGTCATCAGCAGCGGGTTCTGGATCAGCTGCTCGAACTCGCGGCCGTGATAGAGCATCCAGTTCATCGAGGTGCCCTGGTGCGGCAGCAGCGCGCGGTAGGTCGCGGCGCGCACCTCGTCGGCGAAGTCGGGGCTGATGGCACGTTCGATGACGGTGTAGCCCCGCTCTTCCATCTCGCGGATCTTGGCGGTGAGGCCCTGACGGGCGGCGCGGTGCGCGAGGTCGGGATTCTCCACCGTGCAGCGGCCCATGTGGTCGTGCAGCAGCGAGGTGAGCTGGTTGACGCGCTCGTCGGCGAACTTGCCTTTCACGCGCACGGCGTCCTTGCCGAAGGTGTGGCGCAGTTCGCGCAGCATCGCGCGGTAGGCGCCGGGCGCGAGCACGCCGACGAACTGCGCCGACGACAGCGCGGCCTGGTAGTCGCCCTGGACCTGCACTTCGGCGGCGGCGTCGAAGCCGCGCGCGACGGTGGCCGTCTCGCCGTCGTAGCGCACGTGCCAGGCGCCGGTGTTGCCGGGCAGCTTGAGGTGCGGCGGCGCGTCGGTGAAACGCTCGGTGAGCGAGAAGGGGCCGACCTTCATCTGCGGGGCGGCTTTGGAGAGGAACGCCCGCGCCACGTCGATCCACGCGTCGGAGAGGAATTCGACGTGGTGCGGGAGGGTGATCATGGTGTCCTCGTTGGCTAACGCGGTGATAGGTTGTCATCCCCGGCGAACCTCGCGCGCTCGGCGCGCGAGGTTCGGGAAGGGGACCCAGGATGAGCCGCATCTTCGTCCTTGCCGTGAAGGCTTACGCCCGGCATCTCGATACGGCTCATCCTGGGTCCCCTTCCCGAGCACGAACGCCAGAGGCGTTCGTGCTCGCCGGGGATGACAGTGGGGTGTCTACGCGTGGGCCATCGCCTTGTGGATCGACTTTTCCAGGCGGGCGAAGCCTTCGGTCATGCAGGCCATAATCGCCTTGGCGTCCTCGCTGGGGCCCGCATGGCCGTTCGCCATGCCGTTGCCGTTGGCCGCCGCCTTGCCGTTGCCGTTCGCCTTCGCGGCGACGCCGGCCTTGGCGCGCACCTTGGCGTAGGCGTCGCGCAGCTTGGCGCCGCTGTCGCGCTCCTCGCAGATGTACCAGGAGAGCATGTTGCAGGTGACCGGGTCGTAGACGCCGTCCGCCATCGCCTTCTCGATCTCGCCGAAGGTGTCGCGCTCCTCGCGCTCGCGCGGCAGCTTGTCGAGGTCGCTGACCTTGGGGTTGGCGTAGCGCGCGATGCGCTCCGCCGATTTGGGATCGGGCTTCTGGCGCAGGTCGTAGCCGAGTTCGCCCAGCATGCGGCAGAACAGGATGCCGTGGCTGGTCTCGCGCGCCGCGACGAGGCGCAGCGTGCAGGCGAGATCCTCGTCGCAGGTCGCGTCGGCCCAGGCGCGCAGGTAGACGCCGGCCTCCGTCTCCGCCAGCGAGATGGCGTTGAGCAGTCCGAGATAGGCAGGCTTCTTGCCCGCAGTCATTGTGGTCGATGCCATGTCCGTGTTCCTCCCTTGCGCGCGGTTTTGTCCGCGTCGTCCAGATAGTGATGGGGGAATGCTACGCCGCCTGTTTGGCGCCGCAACGGTTGGCTTTGTGTGCTGCGCAGCAAATCGGATGGACTGACGCAGCGGAATCGGGAGGCATTCGCAGCATCCCGTCTAATCACCATGGCCGGGCTTGACCCGGCCATGGTGATTGAGGGGAAAGATGGTGCGGGGCGGTCGCCCCCTCCACCACGCCGCTTCGCGGCGCGGTCCCCCTCCCCCGCCAAAGCGGGGGAGGAGCCCGATGACCTACGACCGCGTGCAGACGCGGCCCTGGTTCTGCTTGTCGAGCCAGACCGACAGGGGCTTGAAGTAGTCGGTGATCGCCGTCGCGTCGATGTCGTGCTCGCCGCTGAAGGCGGCTAGCGCCTCCGGCCAGGGCTTGGACTGGCCCATGCGCAGCATCGCCTGGAATTTCTCGCCGACCTTCTTGTCGTTGTAGATCGAACAGCGGTTCAGCGGGCCGTGCCAGTGCGCCTGGCGGCAGGCGGCGCGGTAGAACTGGAACTCGTAGATCCCGGCCAGGAAGTAGCGCATGTAGGGCGTGTTGTCGGCGACGTGGAATTTGGCGCCGGGATCGAAGGCATTCGCCGGACGCGGGCCGGGCGGCACGAGGCCCTGGTACTGCTTGACCAGGGCCCACCACGCGTCGTTGTAGTGCGCCGGCGTTATCTTGCCGCTGAACACGCCCCAGCGCCACTTGTCGACCAGCAGGCCGAAGGGCAGGAACGCGACCTTGTCCAGCGCCATGCGCAGCAGGTACGGGATGTCGGCCTGGGCGTCCGGCACCTTGTCGATGATGCCCAGCTGCTTGAGGTAGTCGGGCGTCAGCGCGTTGAGGCCGGCGAAGTCGCCGATCGCCTCGTGGAAGCCGTCATTGGCGCCGCCCTGGAACAGGAAGGGCTGCTGGTTGTAGGCGCGCTGGTACATGTTGTGGCCCAGCTCGTGATGCGCGGTGTAGAAATCGTCCGCCGTCACGGTGAAGCAGGCCTTCACGCGCAAATCGTCCTTGGCGTCGACGTCCCAGGCGCTGGCGTGGCACACCACGTCGCGGTCGCGCGGGCGCGTCATCATCGAGCGGGTCCAGAACGTCGCGGGCTCCGGCGGCAGGCCGATCGACTGGTACCAGTTGTCGGCGGTGTGCACGATCTTGGCGGCGTCGTAGCCGTGCGCGACGAGCTGGGCGGTGAGATCATAGCCGAGGCCCGGCCCGCCCGTCGGCGCGACGACGTCGTAGATGTTGCCCCACTCCTGCGCCCACATGTTGCCGAGCAGGTCGGCGCGGATGGGGCCCGTGGCGGGCTGCACGGCAGGGCCGTATTTCTCGCTCAGCTTGGCGCGCACGTAGCAGTGCAGCTTGTCGTACAGCGGTTCGACCTGGTGCCACAGCGCATCGGTCTTGGCCGCGAAATCGTCGGGCGGCATGTCGTACCACGAGCGCCACAGCGCGCCGGTGTCGGCATAGCCGAGTTCGCGGCTGCCGTCGTTCGCGAGGACGACGAGGCGCTGGTAGTCGCCGACCATCTGCGGCGAGGAGACCTGGCGCCATGCTTCCCACAGCGTCTTCGTCTCGTTCGGATCGCGCGAGGTGCGCAGGATGTCTTCCAGGTCGTCGAGGGTGAGGGTCTTGCCCTTGTACTCGTACTTGGCGGTCGAATAGTCGGCGTCGAGGCGCGCGGCGATGTCGGCGAGTTCCTGGCTGGCGCCGGGCTTGTCGGAGGCGGGCAGCACGAGGCCCTGCTTGAGCAAATAGAGCTTGCGGCGCGTGACGTCGTCGACCTTCACGTTGTCGTAGCGCGCGGCCTCCTTGGCGTAGCGCACGGACATGTCGGTGCCTTCGGCGTTCGCCTTGGCGGCCAGCCAGCCGGTGTCCTCGGTGATGTAGGTGGCCTGCACCCAGGCGGCGCGGCTCTGGTATTCGGCTTCCTTGGCGAGGTCGGCCTCGGCCTTGGCGACGAAGGCGGCGGCGCCGGCGGCGGTCGGCACGCCGGCCGGCTCGCCCCCGGCCGACAGGCCGAGCGAAAGGGCCAGCACGGCGGCCACGGCGGTGGCCGCGAGATATTTGGATTGCATGGCGATTCCCCACTGTTCGGGCTGGAGTATGCCGAGTGCGCGCGGATGCTTCAAATCGGGAAGCGGCTCGAATCTTCATGTTGTCACGCGGCAGCGACGCTCGCAGCGGGGACGCGGGACCGTGCTGCATCCTTCGAGGCTCGCTGCGCGAGCACCTCAGGATGACGAGCTTTTGATTGCAAACAATAACTACTCGTCATGCTGAGGTGCTCCGCCAAAGGCGGAGCCTCGAAGCACGCCCGGCTAGCTCAGCAGGAAGTCGCCGATGGTCAGCGCCCCCAGGGAGACGTTCTGCAGGACGATGTGGTCGTCGGGGCCGAACGTCAGCACCGTATCGCTGCCCACCTGGCTGAGAGCCGCAACGAGGTCGGGTATCGTGCTGATGCCGTAGCCGTGCAGGGAGATGACGTCGCTGCCGTGCACGAAATCGGTCACGATGTCGTTGCCGTCGCCCAGCGTGAACAGGAACGTGTCGCTGCCCGCGCCGCCGGTGAGGATGTCGTCGCCGCGCCCGCCGCTCAGCACGTCGTTGCCGCCGCCGCCGTTCAGGACGTCGTTGCCGCCGAAGCCGTAGAACACGTCGGCGCCGGCGCCGCCGGTGAAGGTCTGGTTGGTCGCGGCGCCGCGCGAGTCGGGATCGTAGGGCGTGGTGTACCACAGGAGCGTGTCGAGGAAGGCCCCGACCGGGCCCGGCATCAGGGTGGTGGAGGTGTCGTCGTTCACCTCCGTCATGCCGGTCTGCACCCAGTTCGCGTCGAACGAGATCGTCGCGCTCGTCCAGGCGTAGTCGTTGGCGGCGTCGAAGACCTGAAGGCTGTGCGTGCCGTCGTCGAAGGTCGTGGTGGTCTGCATCGTCTGGCCGGCGCCGTTGGTGTGCGACGACATCCACAGCACGCCCGAGAAGTTGGCGGTGTCGACGATGTTGGTCCAGGACGCGGTGCCGAAGGTGAAGGTCTGCTGGGCGATGCTGTTGCCGGTGCCCAGCACCGTCACCCGGCTGTCCCACGCGAAGCTGCCGTCGAGGTTGAAGGTGATCGTCTCGTCGGTGAACTGGAAGTTCTCGACGTTCGTGACGGTGTCGGTGCCCTCGGGCGAGCCGACGTTGTGATCGACGACGGTGAACTGGTTCGGGTTGGCGACGTCGCGCGTGATCGTGTAGAAGCCGCTGTTGAGGGCATAGACGGCGGTGTCGTTGCCGGCGCCGCCGTCGATGGTGTCGTCGCCCGCGCCGCCGCTGAGGATGTCGTCGCCGGCAAGGCCGTTGATCGTGTCGTTGCCGCCCAGGCCCGTGAGGAAATCGGCGTCCGGCGTGCCGGTCAGCGTCTCGGGGCCGGCGCCGAGCGTGCCGCCCACCGTGGTGAAGTTGGACGGTGACGAATCCAGGGGCTGCGAGACGTCGGTGATCTGGAAC
>Ga0210397_10002999_pt1 | contig 10469 bp, 10 predicted proteins | sample IncBWH2OmetaG_FD_160126 | JGI IMG/M metagenome (GOLD analysis project Ga0210397, IMG submission 160126) | Forest soil microbial communities from Barre Woods Harvard Forest LTER site, Petersham, Massachusetts, United States - Inc-BW-H-2-O ...
ACGGTGATCTTCCCCCGGGAACAAATGTTAAAGAACTCGCTGCCTACTTCGGCACCATTTTTCGCGGGATGGCTGTCCAGGCGCGTGACGGCGCATCGCGCAAACAACTTCTGGCGACCTGCCGATTGGCAATGCGAGCGTGGCCTTCAAGACCTCCGGTGTCGCTCAACCAGAAGCCTAAATTCACCGGCGCGAATTTTGGGCGCCGTAAGTAGTGAGGATCGCGGTGAGCAGGTCGCCGAAACGTTCCTTGAGTTCCGCGCAACGAGTCGTGTTGTGCATTTCGACACCCTTGCGTTCGCTACGGATCAGGCCGGCCTCGCGCAGGATTTTGAAATGCTGGGAGAGGGTCGCCTTGGGCAAGGTGCGGTTTTCGACTTGGCGGAAGTTGGAGCAATTCAGGGGGCATTCTGAGGTGGCCATTTGCGCGTAGATTTGGGCGCGCACGGGATCGGACAAGGCATAGAGGAGGCCCTCGACAGTAATTTCGCTAAGAGCGGGATGGAAGAGTGGTCTCACGGAGTGTTTTATAACACGGACTTGACAAATAGTCCAATAGTTCGTAAGTATGGAACTAACGATCTATACTCCATGAACATCAAAACCATTCTGATCACTGGCGGTACGACCGGCATCGGCCTGGCCACCGCCCAACTGTTACGCACCCAGGGCGCCAAGGTCATCGTCACCGGACGCAATCCCGAAACGCTTGCTTCCGCCAAAAAGACTCTCAGCGGCGCGGTCGTCCTTCCCTCGGATTCCGGTGATCTGGCTGCCGCCCAGGCGCTGGGTGACGCAATCAAACCATTCGCGGATCATCTCGACGGAGTTTTCTTGAATGCGGGCATAGCGTCCTTCGGACCGTTCGACGCCGCAACGCCCAAGAACTATGACGACACGTTCAATGTGAATGTGCGAGGTCTCTATTTCCAGCTGCAATCGCTGCTTCCTTTGTTAGGCAATCCGAGCTCGGTCGTGTTCACATCCTCCATCGCTGGTTCTGTCGCCTTTGCCGGCACGTCGATCTATTCGGCGACGAAGGCTGCGGTCATTTCCCTCGGCAAGACGTTAGCGGTGGAGCTAGCCCCGCGCGGCGTGCGGGTGAATGTGTTGAGCCCCGGACCGATTGACACGCCGATAATAAAGAAAGTCGGCCTTCCCGCTGACCAGCAGAAAGCGTTTGAGGAAACCATTGTCGCCAAGTCGCTCTTGAAGCGATTCGGCACATCCGACGAAGTGGCCCGAGCAGCAAGATTCCTGCTGTCGGAGGATTCGAGCAACATTACCGGCACGGAGCTGATCATCGATGGCGGCGTTCGACTGAACTGACCGTGCCCGAATGATTGGCTTCTGGTGTCGTAAATGAGTTGGAGGAATCGTCCGTGTTGGATTACCTTTTTTTTCACGATGCCTCCTACGACACTTGCGGTCACAGTGCTTGGTACGACCGCCCTTATGGGGGGCTAAAAGTACACCCGCGGCCTGAGCGCCACTGCAAGTAATGATGACGACTACGGAAAGCACGTCCGCGGAGGCTTTCAATCAGTATCTCCCTGGCAAATTGATCGCCGCAAGTAATGGGTGGAAGAATCTGCTGGTTCGGATCTACTCTGAGCCGAGCGCTGAGGAGAGCGTCATTTACCCCGCGGTCGCCGAGCCGCGTATCGTACGAATTCTCTCTGGAGCCGCCGTGGTCGAAGAACGCGAGCTCGGCGCCCCCTGGCTCAAGACCCGCGTCCAAGCAGGAGATTTTTTCCTGACGGCATCCCAATCGCCGACCGAAGTGCGTTGGAGAGCAATCGGACCGGAACATCTTGAGACAATGCATGTTTATCTGGGATTGCCAGTCTTCCACCGCGCCATCGAAGAGGCATTCCAAAAAGATCAGGGAGCAACGTATCTTCGGGATCTCTCCGGCTTCAAGGACAATTTTCTGTCGGCGCTTTTGGACGGGCTCCATAAAGAGCTATCGTCACGCTATCGAGGCAGTTCTCTATTTGTGGAAGGAATCGCCCAAAGTCTTGCCGGGCATTTGGTGCGAACCTATGCCGAGGAAACCACCCAAGAGTCCAAAGGCGGATTACCGGGGTTTAGGTTGCGCAAAGTCACGGACCTGATGGTAACTCACTTGGAAGATGAGTTTAGTCTAATCCGCCTGGCTCGAGAGGCAGAGATGAGCGAATTCCATTTTAGCCGCGCTTTCAAGCGGACGACCGGGCTCACACCCTCCCAGTACTTTATTCATCTAAGACTGGAGAAAGCCCGCCGCTTGCTGAGGGAGACCAACAGGAGCGTAATCGAGATAGGACTCGATGTCGGTTACACTAGCCCGAGCCATTTCGCTCAAATCTTCCGCCGAGAAGTAGGTATCTCTCCAAGCGAATACCGCCGGCTGACTTAGCGTTGACCGTAGCCTACGTTGCTCGTCCGCCGCGTATCTGTGTCGCGTCGTGTCTTCGGCCCAAATGAGCGCTCGGCTTACTTTGAAGTCCAGGGTAAGGCGGGACAATTGGGTTGCGGAAGAGGGTAAGGCGGGACGCCTTACCTACTAGAGATTTGTGATTGATGCAGGCTAGAGCACAAAGCTTGAGCGATGCGGGCCCTCTATAAATAGGAGCTTGGCGTCTGTTTCTTATAAATCTGATCTGGCGCCCTTTCAGGGTGCCGGCCCTTCGGGCCGTAAAACCGACGCTAAACACCTACTTCGTCGCGGCGGATGAGATTGGTGAACAATCCAGGCTGCCGACTGGCAGTGCAGCTTGCGCAAAAGTCCGACAGGATGAGCAAGAGCCCGCGAGATGATTTTCTCTTTCCCCGGTAAGCTCGACTCATGAGACCAAAGCTAGAATCGCAATTCGACACCAACACCCAGAGGAAACCATCATGACTGACCATACTCATCAAACAGCACCTACCCAGTTCGTGGATGGCGCTGGCATCCGTTTCGCTTATCGTCGTTTTGGAAAGAATGAAGGTGTTCCGCTCGTCCTTTTCCAGCACTTCACCGGGACCATGGACAATTGGGACCCGGCCGTGACCAACGGCTTGGCCCGTGACCGCGAGGTGATCTTGTTCAACAACGCCGGCATCTCCAGCTCTGGCGGAGAAACGCCAAAGACAATCGCTGAGATGGCACGGCATGGCGCCGCGTTCATCGATGCGCTCGGGCTCGAACAGATCGATCTCTTGGGCTTTTCGCTCGGAGGATTGGTTGCCCAGCAGTTGACTCTGGACCGTCCCAAGCATGTTCGACGTCTTGTCCTCGTCGGAACAGGACCGCGCAGCGGCGAGGGAATGGCGACGTTGACCCCTGAAGCCAAAGCGATCTTCGGAAAGACGTATGCAGTTCCTGAGGAGTTGTGGCTGGAGGTATTCTTCGCTCCAACACAAACAAGTCAGGCAGCCGGGCAGGCATTCTTACAAAGATTAAGAGCGCGCAAGGAAAACCGAGATCCTTCTATTAACGAGAAGGTCGCTTCGGCTCAGATAGCGGCTTTGGAGGAGTGGGGAGCGCCAAGAAGCGAGCCTTACGCCTACCTTAAAAATATCAAACAACCGGTTCTGATCATCAACGGCAGCAACGACGTTATCATTTACACGGTCAACTCGTTTATCCTTCAGCGGAACCTGCCCAATGCTCAGCTAATAATCTACCCGGATTCCAATCACGGATCGCAATACCAATTTCCAGAACTGTTTGTGGAGCATGTCAATCTGTTCCTGGCGGGGCCTTCGATTGGGAGGTCACGCGAGACATTGAGTCAAGCCGCTCAGGAGGCCCGCCATTGGGTGGAATTTGTAGGAGCAGTGTAAGCCCCGGAGCTCGTCACGCCCGTCAAGGCCAGATAGATATGATCGTTTAGCGCCAGTCCGGCTCGGATCGCCTTGGCAGACGACCCATTTTGAACGCCACGAAACTCAAGGGATTTAGGAGACGGTATACTAGTGCATCGTCTCGTAAGTGGGCGGTATGCCTCCTGCTTAGGAGACGATGCACTAGGCTTTGACGCCGCCGGAGAACGTCTGGACGAAAGAGCGGCGAGCAAATCCGAAGGCGATCATGGCTGGTAGCATGTAGAGGATCGCCAGTGCGCTCAAGAAGCCGTAGTCAATCTGCTGGACGCGCAGAAAAGCGCGAAAGAGTCCAAGTGGCAACATCTGAAGCTCGGATGAAGAGAGCAAGATGAGCGGCATGAGGAAATCGCCCCATGCGGAAATGAAGGCAAAGATGCCCGCCGCACCGAGGCCGGGAAGAGCTAGCGGCGCGATGACGTGGCGAATGCGCTGGAACAGGGTTGCCCCGTCGACGAGCGCCGCCTCTTCATAGTCGTGCGGGATGGTGTCGAAGTAGGTTTTCATAATCCAGAGCGCGAGCGGCAACTGCATGGCCGCAAAGACTAGAATTAGGCCCAAATATCCATCGATTAAGCCGAAGACTAGCATCACCGGGCGTACCCAATCGGGATTTAGGAAACTGCGGACAAATGATCCGACCGCGTCATTGCCGGTAAGGAGAATCTTGTAGAGCGGTACAATGAGAGCCGGCGGCGGCACGACGCGGACTAAAACGATCGCGTAGAGGAACGGCCGTTTCCACCAGGCGTTTGTCCGCGAGAGCGCGTAACCACCGAAGCCGGAGAATATCAGGACGATGATGGTAGCCGTCCCGACAACGACAAACGAGTTGAAGAACCATCGGGCGCCCCCCTCGCGCAGAAAAATGCCGATATAGTTGTTAAGTGTCCAAGAGCTGGGCCATCGAAGGAACAGCGAAGCGTTTCCATCGAAGGAGGCCAGAAACAACCAAACGAAGGGAATTACACAAAAAAGCGAGATCAGGGAAAGAGTGGTATAGGCAACCGCCTGACGACCAAAAATCGTGGGAACAGCAGGTTTCGATTTGCTCATGACTTTAAACCTTGACTCTGAGAACACGCACGTAGACCAAGCCGATAGCCATCGAAATGGCGAGGGTGACCACAGCCACTGCCGAACCGTACCCGAGTTGAAAGGCGGTAAAGGACTGATTGTAAATGTAGATACCGATAATCTCGGTGGCGTTGCCAGGGCCCCCGCGGGTGAGCGCATAGATGAAGCCGAAAATCGAGATGGTCGTGACAGTCGAGACCAGCATGTAAAGGAATATGTTCGGCATGATCAGCGGAAGCGTGATGGACCGGAAGATCTGGCGCGGTGAGGCACCGTCGATCCGGGCAGCTTCATAGATCTCAGGAGGCACCGAGCTTAGACCGGCCATCATCAGGATCATCGCCGAGGCAATCCCACGCCAAGTGTTAGCAACAATGATCATGGCCAGTGGAAACTGCTCCAACCAGCGCACCGAGGGGATCCCCAAGCAGCCCAGCAACCGATTCAGTGTCGAATGTTCGCCGCCAGCCAGCATGGAAATCCATAGATAGCCGGCGACCACTTCAGGCACGGCGTTCGGTAACAGGATGATGGAGTTGAACAAATTTTTGAAGCGCAGCGGCCGACGGAGCAGAACGGCGGAAACGAGTCCCAGGACGAACTGGCCGATCACGGCCGAGCCAAGCACAAACCAGAAGGTAACGACCAGAGAATTCCAGAAGCCTCCGTCGGCAAACAGGCGCATATAGTTGCGCATGCCAACGAAACGCGGGTTAGTTGCCGCCGCTCCGACCAGCGAAGCATTTGTCAGGCTCAAATAGATCGAGTAAATCGCCGGGTAGACGACGAGAGCGCCGATGAGGAGGACGCAAGGCAGAAGGAGGAGCTGAATCTGCCAGGAGGTGCGTTTAAAATAGTTCATGGTATGAGCTTGCCATTGCGGAAAGTCCACGACTGAGCCGAGTCTTGCGGAAAAAACCGGAGGCGACCGCGGAGCAGTCGTCTCCAGTTACGCCATTTTCGAAGAATTACTTCACGGCTTCGTCGCCAAGAACCTCTTTGACATAGTCAACCAGGATCTTCTGAGCGCCTGCCGCGTCAGTCTGCTTGCGAAGCAGTGCCTCGGTTGCGCGTGACACACCTTCGGCAACCGCAGAGAAACCCTCGGCGGTTTTCAGATAGGTTCCCGTTCCGTTCTTCAAAGCAGCGAGAATTGGAACCAGTGGGGTCAACTTTTGGAACTCTGGATCAGCCGCCGCGTCGGTGCGCCCCGGGATATTGCCGAGATTTTCCGCGTACGCCACATCGGCTTTGACCGAGCCAAGCTCTAACATAACCTTCTTGGCAAGCCCGACATCAGCCGACTTTGCGCTAACCGCCCATGGACTCTCAAGATCGACAAGGACGTACTGCCCTCCCGTCTTGCCGGGAACCTCCCAGGTGCCGACGACTTCAGTGACGTTCGGGATCGGGTTCTTGCTCTGCGGACCCCAGTCATAGATATAGCCCCATGAACCGCCGGTGGTTGCCACCAGTTTGCCGGCCGGAAACATTTCGTACTTCGGTGCCACCCAAGGCTCTGGCTCCAGCAGCGGCTGGATCGGCATCAGACCGTCATTGATGAGATCAGCGTAGAAGCCGAACGCGTCCTTTATCCCTTGCCCGGTGAGGTTGAGCTTGCCGTCCTCAGTGGCGATCTGTGGCGTTGAAGTGCCAACAATCAAAAGCCTGAAGCCCTCGACGAAGGCACCGTCGCCCCAGGTGATACCTGCCGGAAAAAGAAGGCCGTAGGCACCGGTCTTTGCTTTAACCTCCTTGGCACGGTCGAGAAGCTCGGCCCAGGTCTTCGGTTGCTCGGTCGAAATACCAGCTTTCTCCAAGATGTCGCGACGGTAGTAGATCTGCTGGACGTTCAGCATGGAAGGTAGAACGTAAATCTGGCCCTCTTTGCTGGTCGCCATGGCCTTGCCGACATCAAACAACTGCGAATAGCCGTCCCAGGCTTTGAGCTCTGTGGTAATGGGAGCTAGATAGCCCGCCGCGACCATGTCCGCGACATCCGAACCATGGGGTGCAGTAAAGATGTCTGGCGCATTGCCGGCGCGAAGTTCTGTCAGCAGTTTTGTTAGATAATCTTTCTCTGGGGCGGGATATTCGACGACTTCAATGCGGACGTTGTATTTCTTTTCGATGTCCGGCACGACCTTGTTGAGCGCATCGATCCGTGCCGGACGATGCTCGGCGATACGGATTGTCTTAGCCTGGGCGGCGCCAATTGCCAGCAGCGAGGCCACCGTCATTCCCACGAGGATTGTCCATCTAAACATTGATTCTCCTTTTCAAATCACGATGCCCTTGCGGCCATCGCCATGTTTGTGTATACGTGTTCATAAAGCGCACGTATATGCGTCTTGATTTTCGATGTCAATTACAATTCTATAGGAAATATACGTGATCAAAATTCGTCTTGAATAGTGTAAACGTTTCCAATATGACTGGTAATACGGTTTTGCGCCTTGGTTTGATCGGCACGGGACAAATGGCGGCACATTATGCGCACAGCTGGGTCTCGATGCCGGAAGTTGCCTTTGTCGCACTGAGCGACATCCATGCTGCTTCACGACGGAAATTCGTCGGTATTTGTCGTGATGCGGGGCGACCCGAGCCGCGAGAATTCGACGATTTCAGGTCAATGCTCACCACCTGCAGGGACGAGCTTGACGCGATTTATGTGTGTACACCGCACGCGCTGCATGCCGAGCACGGCATCGCCGTGGTCGAGTCCGGTTTGGACCTCCTGATCGAAAAGCCAATGGTCACGACAGTGGCAGAGGCGGAGCGGTTAATTTCAGCGCGGGATCAGAGCGGTTCTATCGTCGTCGTCGCCTTTCAAGGCGCTCTATCGCCTTTGATTGCAGATACACGCAAGCGCGCCCAGGCGGGTGAATTCGGCGAGCTCCTCAGCGTGGCCGCCACCATCTGGGAGAACTGGTCCTCACGCTACGAAGGGCACTGGAAGCAGCGATCGGAATTGTCGGGAGGCGGTTTTATGTTCGATACGGGCGCCCACATGATGAACACCGTTTGTCTTTTAGCTGACTCGGATTGCGAACAGGTTTCTGCTCTGATGAATAACCGCGAGCGCAGCGTCGATGTCGTCTGTGCGGTCGTCGGACGGCTAACCAGCGGCGCTCTTCTGACCCTGAACGCTGCCGGCGACGGACCAGATGGCTGCGCTTCGCACCTCACGTTTTTTTATACGCGGGCGATGGTGCGCGTCGACGCCTGGGGCGCCTGGCGGGAGATCTCTGCGGCCGGAACTCCCGCAATACGTGAAGAGGTTGAAATCAGGAACAACCCGCTGAAGAGTTTTCTCGCGATTCGTGCTGGCAGCGGAGAGAACCTCTCGACCATCGAAGCTGGAATGCGTTTCGCGCGCTTGTGGGACGGCATCAAAGCATCAGCCGCCAGAAATGGCGAACCTGTCGCTATACGTCCTGGTCCGATGACGCCAAGGTCGAGAATTGCGTGAAAGAGCGAATCACCTCTAAAGAACTGGCCAAGCTCGTCGGGGTTTCATCGGCAACCATCTCCCGAGCATTCTCAACGAACGCACGAATCAGTGAGGAGACGCGCGTACGCGTTCTTGCGATGGCGCAGCAGTATGGCTATCAACCGAATGCGATCGCCCGCACGCTGAACAATCGGCAATCTCGTCTGGTAGCAGTGGTAGTGAATGCTATCGGCAATCAATGTGAAGCAGAGCAGCTTGACCTACTCGTCCATCGGCTGCAGGCTCGCGCACTTGTTCCCATTATTCTTTGCTGCGGAGATAACACCGACCGTTTGCAGTTGATGCGCCTCGCGTCGACCTACCAGGTGGACCATGCGATCATCGTCTCCGATTTAGTGCCGCTGAAGGATGCGGCGCAGATATTCAGGACGACTTGGCCGATTATCGTCTCGGCCGAACCGATCGAAGATACGAGGGTTTCATGCGTGCGTGTCGATGGCGCAGAGGCAGCTTCGCAGATTATCGACAAGCTGGTCGGCGGTGGTCGCGGGCACTTCGCCTATCTGTACGGCAGAACCTCCAGTTGGATAGACAAGCAGAGGCGGGAGTGGTTCAGCGGTGCTTTAACGAGACACGGCTTGGCGTTCGAATCAGAAGGTCACGGCGACTATTCATACGATTCGGGGTTTAAGGAAGCTTCTCTTATCCTGCACCGCTCCAAAGTCGACGCGCTGGTGTGCGGCAATGACGTGATGGCGATTGGTGCGCGCGATGCGGCAATACGTCTTCTCAACCGGCGTGTGCCGGACGATTTGGCTCTCGTTGGTCAAGATGGCATCGCGATGGCGGGCTGGGGTTCTCACGACTTGACCACGCTTGCGCTCGATCATGCAGCCCTCGTCGATGCGATCGTGCAACTCATCGAGAGGCACGAAACCGACAATGCCGCAGCTCCCACCATTGTTATCAAATGCACGGCTCGGTGGGGTTCAACTACCTAACCCGAAAGTTCAGGATTTCCGGCGCAAATGGTGACGGATCACACCCAGGCAAATAACGAACTGAAACCTGTAAAGACATCATCCAGGTCATAGTCCGCCGGGACTTCTCTTCAACGATCACCCAATTAAGCGCGATCGCCGTGCCGTCAAGATTCTCCATGAAAAACGCGCCTGCGACTAGGAGCGCGATGCCGAGCCGGAGGGAACATATCTTCCGAGCGGCAAATTATGATGCTTGGGCGACAAACGACTTCTTTCCATCAGACGGTCGGATGGGAGAGTGGTCCTTGGCGTCATACGAGTGTCTAAGCGTTTGCAAATCGAAGGGCCGAAATTCGGCCGCCTCAGGAACAAACGTTTCTTTAGGTCTACCGATCAGGGTGAATGCTACTGTCTCCATATCTTATCTTTTTTCTTTATTAAATCCCTTTCACCCGCATTATCCGTCCTTTGGCCCTTATCGATAATTGTTATTTTATATGTCCTATCACGAAAGCTGATCTTCCGTTGGCCTCGCTATTTTCTGTGACTCGTTCCTCACGTACGGATCTCAGTATGCTCGTCGCTCGCGCCTTGAAAATCGGCCAAATCGCCGACGGCGGTATGCCTCCCACTTATCAGACGATGCCCTAGTGTAGGATGAGATCGCCACACCTCATAGCCAATCCTGACTCCTCAATGGCACTGGACTGTAGGCTCAGAATAGATCTGCGCGCTTGAGCTAAGCCAAACTTGGCGATTTCGTTGGCCCGCCGAATATGGCTGAGAGGATCGCCTTCCGCTGCAGCTAGTTGCTCCCCGGCGACTCCCAGTTGCATCGAGATCCCGGTAAAGCTTTGAGCCAGGGCATCATGAATCTCAGCGGCCAGCAGTTCCCGGTCGCGTGCCATGGCCGCTTGCAGTTCCCCCGCGCGCTTCAAATCGCTGATGTCCATCACAGCTCCCATGAATTGAAAGCTGCCCGACTCGTCTTTTGAGGGACGACCCACCACTCGGAGATATTTGACGGATCCATTGGGCATCAGCAACCGATGCTCAAAATCGAAATCCTTCCTCTCCTGTGAAACGCGATCGATTACTTGTCG
>Ga0210397_10003001_pt1 | contig 10463 bp, 7 predicted proteins | sample IncBWH2OmetaG_FD_160126 | JGI IMG/M metagenome (GOLD analysis project Ga0210397, IMG submission 160126) | Forest soil microbial communities from Barre Woods Harvard Forest LTER site, Petersham, Massachusetts, United States - Inc-BW-H-2-O ...
GTCGGCCTGGGCCAGGGCGGGCGCGTCGTTGGTGCCGTCGCCGGTCATCGCGACCAGCTTGCCGCCCTCCTGCTCCTTCTTGATCAGCGCCATCTTGTCTTCCGGCGTGGCCTCGGCCAGGAAGTCGTCCACCCCGGACTCGTCCGCGATGGCCTTGGCCGTGAGCGGGTTGTCGCCGGTGATCATGACGGTGCGGATGCCCATCTTGCGCATCTCGGCGAACCGCTCGGAGATGCCCTCCTTGACGATGTCCTTCAGGTAGATCACGCCAAGCGCCCGGGCCGGCCCGTCCGCCGGCTTCTCGGCCACTACCAGCGGCGTCCCGCCGGCCGCCGAGATGCCGTCGACCATCGGGCCGAGGTCGTCCGGCGGCGTGCCGCCGTTGGCCCGGATCCACTCCCTGACCGCGCTGGACGCGCCCTTGCGGACCTCGCGCCCGTCGGCCAGGTTGACGCCGCTCATCCTGGTCTGCGCGGTGAACTCGACAAACTCCGCGTCGGCTAGCTCGCCTTCGGCCCGCTCGCGCAGGCCGTACTGGTTCTTGGCCAGCACGACGATCGACCGGCCTTCCGGCGTGTAGTCCGCCAGCGAGGACAGCTGGGCCGCGTCCGCGAGCTCGGCCGCGGTGACCCCGCGGACCGGCAGGAACTCGCTGGCCTGCCGGTTCCCGATAGTGATCGTGCCGGTCTTGTCCAGCAGCAGCGTGTTGACGTCGCCGGCCGCCTCGACCGCGCGGCCGGATACGGCCAGCACGTTGCGCTGCACCAGCCGGTCCATGCCGGCGATGCCGATGGCCGACAGCAGCGCGCCGATCGTGGTCGGGATCAGCGCCACCAGCAGCGCGACCAGGATCACCAGTGTCTGCGGCGCCTTGGAGTAGAACGCCATCGGCTGCAGCGAGATCACCGCGAGCATGAAGATGATGGTCAGCGAGGCGAGCAGGATGTTCAGCGCGATCTCGTTCGGCGTCTTCTGCCGTTTCGCCCCCTCGACCAGGGCGATCATCCGGTCGATGAACGTCTCGCCGGGCTTGGAGGTGATCTTGACCACGATCCGGTCGGACAGCACGGTGGTGCCGCCGGTGACCGCGGACCGGTCGCCGCCGGACTCGCGGATGACTGGGGCGGACTCACCGGTGATGGCCGACTCGTCCACCGAGGCGACGCCCTCGACGACGTCCCCGTCGCCGGGGATGACCTGGCCGGCCTCGACCACCACGTAGTCGCCGAGCGCCAGCCCCGTTCCCGGTACCGGCTCCTCGCGGAGCGCGGCCGGCCCGGTCCCCGGCGCCCAGTCGAGCAGCCGGCGGGCCATCGTCTCCCGCTTGGCCCGGCGCAGCGTCTCGGCCTGCGCCTTGCCGCGCCCCTCGGCCACCGCCTCGGCCAGGTTGGCGAACACCACGGTCAGCCACAGCCAGACCACGATGGTCCAGTTGAACACTGACGGCGACTTGATCGCGGTGTACAGGGTCAGCACGGAGCCGACCTCGACCACGAACATGACCGGGTTCTTGATCTGGACCCGCGGGTCCAGCTTCTTGAACGCGTCCGGGGTCGACTTCCACAGGATTCTCGGGTCGAGCAGCCCGCCGCCGACCCGGCTGGGCTGGGCGGCCTGCTGCGGTGCGGCCGGAGCCGGCGTGCCTGGGCTCTCAGTTGTCACAGACATTTCAGTGCAGTCCTTCTGCGAACGGTCCGAGCGCGAGCGCGGGGAAGTAGGTCAGGCCGACGAGGATGAGGATCACGCCGACGAGCATGCCGACGAATAGCGGGGTCCTGGTGTCGAGCGTTCCGGCGCTCTGCGGCACCGGCGCCTGTCTGGCCAGTGACCCGGCCAGCCCGAGGGCGAAGATTTCCGGCGCGAACCGCCCGAGCAGCATCACGATCCCGCCGGTGACCTGGTACCAGGTGGCCGCGGTCCCCAGGCCGGCGAACGCCGACCCGTTGTTGTTGGCCATCGAGGTGAACGCGTACATGATCTCGGTCAGCCCGTGTGGCCCGGGGTTGAAGATCGGGGTCTGGCCCTGCTTGGTGCCGATCGACAACGCGGCGAAGCTCAGGATGAGCACCGGCAGGGTGAGGAAGTACAGCGCCGCGTACTTCATCTCGGTCGGCCGGATCTTCTTGCCGATGTATTCCGGCGTCCGGCCGACCATTAGCCCGCCGACGAACACCGTGACGATGGCCAGGATCAAGATGCCGTACATGCCGGCTCCGATGCCGCCAGGCGCGATCTCACCCAGCGCCATGTCCATCAGCGTGATCGCGCCGCCGAACGGCGACAGCGAATCGTGGAAGCAGTTCACCGCTCCGGTGGAGGTCAACGTGGTGGACGCGGCGAACAGCGAGCAGGCGTGCGGGCCGAACCTGGTCTCTACGCCCTCGTACGTGCCGTGCGCGAGCTGCGGCCCGACTCCGGCGGTGCCCAGGTGGGTCTGGAAGAAGGTGAGCCCGCCGACGGCTACGACCCAGATGATTCCCATCACGGCCAGCAGGGCGTAGCCCTGCCTGTTGTCCTTGACCAGCTTGCCGAATGTGCGCGGCAGGCTGAACGGGATGAGCAGGAGCAGGAAGATCTCGAAGATATCGGTGAAGCCGTTCGTGCTCTCGAACGGATGAGCCGAGTTGGCGTTGAAGAAGCCGCCGCCGTTGTTGCCCAGTTCCTTGATGACCTCCTGCGAGGCCACTGGGCCGCCGGGGATGGTCTGGTGCCCGCCGGCCAGCGTAGTGATCGTGTGGTAGTCGGCGAAGTTCTGGATCAGCCCGCCGGCGATCAGGATGATGGCGCCGATGACCGCGATCGGCAGCAGCACCCGGATCGTCCCCCGGGTCAGGTCGACCCAGAAGTTGCCGAGCTTGTCGGTCCGGGACCGGGTGAATCCGCGGATCATCGCGATCGCCACCGCCAGGCCGACCGCGGCCGACAGGAAGTTCTGCACCGCGAGCCCGCCCATTTGGGTCAGGTAGCTCATGGTGGACTCGCCGCCGTAGTTCTGCCAGTTGGTGTTCGTCACGAACGAGGCCGCGGTGTTCCACGCCGTCACCGGCGGGACGTTGGCCATCCCGACCGACAGGAACAGCCAGTGCTGCGTCCGTTCGATCAGGTACAGGAACAGGACGCCGATCAGTGAGAACGCGAGAATGGAGCGCACGTAGACGCTCCACCGCATGTCCGCTTCCGGGTCGATCCCGCACAGCTTGTAGATGCCGCGTTCCACCCGCCAGTGCTTGGTGTCGGTGAAGACGCGTGCGATGTAGTTGCCCAGCGGCACGTAGCATGCCGCCAGCGCCACGAACAGCGCCGCGAACTGCAGCCAGCCTGCGGCTGTGCTACTCATCAGAACCTCTCAGGAAGAATCAAGGCCACGAACAGGTAGATCGTCAGCAGCACGCCGCCGATCAAGCCGATCCAGTTCTCAGCGCTCAAAGCGCTCGACCCCCTTCAGGATGAGGAGGAGCACGGCGAAGACGACGATCGTCAGCGCGACATAAAGCACGTCCGACACGATGACTCCTAGCGATGTGCCGTCAGAAATGGGGCCAGCCCGGTCAATCCGGGCTCAGGCACATCCGAAGTTAACGTTCGGGAATCACCAGCTAGAAGGGTCCTTACGTGACCCATGCGGCCGCTCGCAGGTTCCTAACGGAACCCATGCGGCCAGGCGCGCTACATGTCCGGGGTGTCGGGGATGAGCTCGTGCCGGCGGACGTGCCAGGAGTGCAGCGGGCGGCTCATCTCGTCCATCAGCGCCGACGGCGGCACGGCCAGCACGGGGCAGCGCGCGTGCGCCAGGCAGTACCGGCTGACCGACTTGCGCATCATCCGGCCGAACCCCGCTCGCCGGCCCGTCCCGATGCTGAGCAGGTCGTCCGGCTGGCTGGCCACATCGACCAGCACCAGGCCGGTGTCGCCGCGGACCGCCTGGGGCTCGACGTGGAGGTCAGCGGGCAGGCCGCCCAGCCCGGCGTCGAACGCGGCCCACAGCCGCTCCCACGCCGCCTCTCGCCAGAGCTTGCGCAGGTAGGGCGACGGATGCCGTCGCTCTGCCACGTCTCCGCCTGGGGGAACCCACGCGGTAATGGCCAGCAGCGGTACGTCCCGCTGCCTGGCCTCGTCCGCCGCGAACCGCAGCGCCTGCAGGCTCCCTGGAGACCCATGCACGCCAACAATGATCCGACGCACCGTGGGCACGGTACTCGCCTCCCGAACAACACCGGGCGCCATGACCTAGAGCAGCGCCCCGTGACCGCTTACCCAGACATTTAACCTCTATCCGCGCCCTCCGGCACGGTTCCTAGCGGGTCTCTTGCGGAAACCAGAACAACGCATACGGCTTGCCGCCGCCACCTAACCTCGCCCGTCACACCCTGCGCACCCGCACCCGCGCCGCGTGGGGCTGCGTGCGGCCGGAACCTAGTCGGCGCGGACGCCGAGCTCGTCGATGCGGCCGAGCATCTCGGCCGGGTCGGCGTAGACCCGGTACGCCCCGGCCCGCTCGAGTTCCTCCCGGCCGTACCCGCCGGACAGCAGCCCGACTCCCAATGCGCCGGCTCGCCGCGCCGCGAGCAGGTCCCACACGCTGTCGCCGACCACCATCGCGTACCGGGGGTCCACGCCGAGCTCGGCCGCCGCGGCCAGGAACAGGTCAGGGTCGGGCTTGGCGTGCCGGACCAGGTCCCTGGTGATCATCGGAGTGTCCTCGGGCAGCCCGAGCAGGCGCAGCGCGGGCCGTGCCGTGGCCGCGTACCCGCTGGTCGCGATCGCCCAGCGGATGCCGGCGTCAGTGAGCGCGGCGAGCAGTTCGCGCGCCCCGGGCAGCGCGGTCACCGAGTCCATCTGGGCCCGGTACTCGGCCGCGTGCGCCTGCTGCAGCGCGTCGATGTCCTCCTTGGACAGCGACCGCCCGGTCTCCCGCAGCAGCGCGGTCACGAACAGGCCGCCGCTCATCCCGATGCGCCGGTGAATCCGCCACACCGACAGCTCGATGCCGATTCGCATCAGCGCCGTCCGCCACGCGATGACGTGCTGGTAAACGCTGTCGATCAGCGTCCCGTCCAGGTCGAAGAGGAAGGAGGGGGCCGGTGACTCGGGGTACGACGCTGCTGAGGCCATGGCCCCAGTTTCCTTCATCCCTAACGGGCCGGGTATCTGCCCCCGCCCCGGCTCTCCGCCCCTCCCGGGGTTACCCACGGTTCGGGATGGCATCATGATTCAGATGCCTGGAAGTAGCGCGCCGCCCGGAATCGACACGTTCGTGGCGATTGGTGACAGTTTTACCGAAGGGCTCAACGACCCGGCTCCTGACGGCGGGTTCCGTGGCTGGGCCGACCTGGTCGCCGGGGCCCTGGCCGCGCAGCGGCCCGGAATGCGGTACGCCAACCTGGCCGTCCGCGGGAAGCTCGTGGCCCAGGTCGTCGCCGAGCAGCTGCCGCGGGCCGTCGAGCTGGCGCCGGACCTGGTCAGCCTGGCCGCGGGCGGGAACGACATCCTGCGCGGCGACGACGTGGACGAGCTGGCCGCGAACTTCGAGCCTGCCGTGGCCAAGCTGCAGGCGGCGGGCTGCCGGGTGCTCATCTTCACGGGGTTCGATCCGCGCATGTTCCCGGTGATCCGGCTGCTGCGGGGGCGCATCGCGGCCTACAACATGCACCTGCGCGGCATCGCCGACGAGCACGGCTGCGACCTGGTCGATCTGTGGTCGATGCGGGCGCTCAAGGACACCCGGGCCTGGAGCCCGGACCGGCTGCACCTGACCACCGAAGGCCACCGCCGGGTGGCCTGGCGCGCCTGCGAGGTGCTGGGCATCCCGGCCGACGAGGACTGGCAGGTGCCGCCGCCCGCCCGGCCACCCGCCGCCCGGCCCGGGCGCTCTCCGTGGCTGACCGCGCGCCGCCAGGACACCCGCTGGGCCAGGGAGTACGCGGGCCCCTGGCTGCGCCGGCGCGTGGGCGGCACGTCCAGCGGCGACGGAGTGCTACCCAAGCGTCCTGACCTGCTCCCGCTCTAACCGTTCCGGCGCCGGGTTCCGCCATGATGGCATGCATGCCGCAGTTCCCGACGGAGCGAGGAAACGATGACCTCAGCGCCAGACACCTCAGCGCCAGACAAAGACGTCAGGCCGACGCGCGCCGCCAGCGGCGTGCTCGGTGCCCGGCCGCGGCCGGGTCAGACCTTCCGCGGCCGTGATCCGCAGACGGTGGCGGCGTCCGCGATCTGCGAGGTCAGCCCCACCGGATGCCAGGCGCGCACCCGGCTGTACCGGGACGGGAGGCTGGCGCTCGAGGGCTTCCCGGTCGCCGACATCAGCGATCACCTGGCCGATGAGTCGGTCACCGTCTGGCTCGACCTGCGTGACCCGGACCGCGACGATCTCGGCGTGGTGAGCGAGGAGTTCGGGTTGCACCCGCTGGCGGTCGAGGACGCCCTGCACCACAGCCAGCGGCCCAAGCTTGACCGCTACCCCAGCCATCTGTTCCTGACCGCGTACGCGACCCAGCTCGACGCCGGCACGGGCGAGCTGATGACCAGTGAGCTCGCAGCCTTCATCACCCGCCAGGCACTGATCACCGTGCGCAAAGACGACGGGCTGGACATCGGCGCCGTCATCGACCGGTGGGACAGCAGCCCCGATCTGGCCAGGTTCGGCGTCGGCTACCTGCTGTACGGGCTGCTCGACTACGTCGTCGATACCCAGTTCGAGTCGGTGCAGAACCTGGATGACTTCGCGGAAGGGCTGGAGGACGAGCTGTTCGACAGCGTTCCGCGGGGCATGCAGGTCCAGCGGCGCAGCTTCCAGCTGCGCAAGAGCCTGGTGCTGCTGCGCCGGGTCGTGCTTCCCATGCGCGATGTGGTGGACGACCTGATGCAGCCCGACCTGCACGTCGTCGGGAAGGAACTGGAGCCCTACTACCAGGACCTCTACGATCACGTCCTGCGCGTCGCCGAGTGGACCGACAGCCTGCGCGACCTGGTGAACAGCATCCTGGAGACGAACCTGGTCATCCAGAGCAACAGGCTGAACATCATCACCAAGAAGGTCACCGGCTGGGCCGCCATCATCGCCGTCCCCACGCTCATCACCGGCTACTTCGGGATGAACGTGCCCTACCCCGGCTTCGGCCATACCGGCGGCTTCGTCGCCTCCGTCGTAACCATCGTCCTGGCCGGGCTGGTCCTCTACCTCGTCTTCAAGCGCAACGACTGGCTGTAAAAGCCGGGGACCCGGCGTCCGGGCCTAGAGCTCGATGCGCGAGCCGACGATGAGGGTGCGTTCGCGGGGGAGCTGGAAGTATTCGGCCGCGTCGGCGGTGATCCGTGACGTCGCGATGAACAGGCGCTTGCGCCACAGGCTCATGCCCGGGTTGTCGCCCCGGACGATCTCGATGCGTGACAGGAAGTACGACAGCTCGTCGCTGTCGAGGGGTCTTTCGATCTCGGCCTCGGGGATCAGCGAAAGCAGGGCCGGAACGTCCTGCTGGTCCATGTAGCCGAAGCGGGCGGTGACGTGGGTGATCTGGTCGTCTTTGTAACCGAGGTCGTCGACCGTGATCCGCTCGGCCGGCGGGCGGTGCGGCGCGTTCGTGGTCTCGATCGTCAGGATGACGACGTGCTTGTGCAGGACGTGGTTGTGCTCGACGTTCGCCCGCATGGCCAGCGGGGCGGTGTCCTTGCCGCGGTTGAGGAAGACGGCGGTGCCGGGCACCCGGGGCAGCGGCGGCGACGCGGCGTGCAGTTGGTCGATGAACGCCCGGAGCGGCCCTTCGTCGTGGACCCGCAGCTGGGTGACAAGCTCGCGGCCCCGCTGCCAGGTGGTGAGGATGGTGAACGTGATGACGCCGATCAGCAGCGGAAGCCAGGCTCCGTGCAGCAGCTTGGTCAGGTTGGCGGCGAAGAAGAGCAGGTCGATGGCGATCAGGACGCCGCCGAGCGGCAGCACGAACCAGAGTGGCCAGCGCCACTGATGACGGGCGTAGTAGAAGAACAGCAGGGTCGTGATGGTGATGGTGCCGGTCACGGCGGTGCCGTAGGCGTAGGCCAGCGCGGCCGAGCTCCGGAACGTGAGCACGAGCGTGAGCACCGCCACCAGCAGCAGCCAGTTGATGAACGGGATGTAGATCTGGCCGATTATCTCCTCTGAGGTGTATTCGATGCGCAGCCGCGGCAGGTAGCCCAATCGGGCGGCCTGGTGGGCGACCGAGAAGGCGCCGGTGATGACGGCCTGGGAGGCGATGACCGTGGCCACGGCGGCGAGGAGGACCATCGGGAGCCGGGCCCAGCCCGGGGCCAGCAGGAAGAACGGCCCGCTGCTGTTGGCCGGGTTGCGCAGGATGAGGGCGCCCTGGCCCATGTAGTTGAGGATGCAGGCGGGGAAGACGACCAGCAGCCAGGCGCGCCTGATCGGCGAGCGGCCGAAGTGCCCCATGTCCGCGTACAGGGCCTCGGCTCCGGTGACGGCCAGGACGACGCCGGTCAGGGAGAAGAACGCGGTGCTGAAATGGCCGAACAGGAAGCTGACGGCATAGGTAGGCGACAGTGCCTTCAGGATCTCGGGGTGGCCGACGATGCCGTGCACGCCGAGCACGCCGAGCACGGTGAACCAGACGGCCATGACCGGCCCGAACAGCCGCCCCACCGCGCCCGTGCCCAGCCGCTGCGCCAGGAACAGGCCGATGATGATCACCACCGTGATGGGGATGACCAGGCCGGACACTGACGGCGCCGCGACCTTGACTCCCTCGATCGCGGACAGGACCGAGATCGCCGGCGTGATCATGCTGTCGCCGAAGAACAGCGACGCGCCGAAGATGCCCAGCGCGGCCAGCACGACCTTCGCCCGCCGCCCGCCGGGGACCGTCCGCCTGCGGATCAAGGCGATCAGCGACATGATCCCGCCTTCGCCGTCGTTGTCGGCCCGCATCACGAACAGGACGTACGTGAAGGTGACGACGATCGTGACGGACCAGAAGATCAGCGAGATGACCCCGAAGATGTCCTGGGTGGACACCTTGACCGGGTGGGGGTCGCCCGGGTTGAAAATCGTCTGGACGGTGTACAGCGGGCTCGTCCCGATGTCCCCGAAGACAACTCCGAGAGCACCGAGGGCCAGGGCCGCCTGGGCGGTAGAGCGTCGGTCCACGCTCGCAGTATCTCAGCCCGTCAGGGCGGCCAGTACCTCCTCCAGCCGGTCCAGCGAGCCGGCGATCCAGGGCAGGGAGCACGGGTCGGCTGAGTTCAGCGCCGCGTGCCTCTCGTCGTCGGTGCCGCCGTAGAGCAGGGCCGTAGCCACCCGCAGCCGCAGCCGCCCGCCGTCCTCGCCGAACGCGCTGCCCGGCAGCACCCCCACGCCGTACTTGTGCAGCAGCACCGACGCCAGGCTTTCGTCGCTGGTGATGCCGTGCCGCTCGAGCAGCACGTCGGCCAGCGGCGTGAAGTCCGGGTACAGGTAGAAGGCCGCCTGCGGCGCGGGCACCTCGGCGCCGGCCGCGGCGAACCTGTGCGCGGCCGCCCGGGCCACCGACCGGTGCAGGCGGCGGCTGAGCGTGACCCGTTCGGCCAGTTCCGGCGGCTCGCTGAAGGCCAGTGCGGCGGCCTGCTGCACGGGGCCGGCCGGGGCGGACCAGATCTCGCTGCCGATGCCGAGCAGTCGGTCGCGCAGGTCGCGCCCGAACCCTCCGGCGGGCAGCCGGGCCACGCCGAGGCGCCAGCCCCCGAGGGCGAGGTTCTTGCTCAGGCCGGCGGTAACCACCGTCCGTTCGGGACTTATGGCGGCGGGACTGGTGAACGGCGCGGCCGGGTCGTGGACCAGGTCCCGGTAGATCTCGTCCGAGATGATCACCAGGTCGTACGCCTCGGCCACCGAACAGAGGTCCCGGACGGCCGCGGCCGGGGCCAGCAGGCCGGTCGGGTTGTCGGGGAGCGTCACTATGACCGAACGGACCGGGTTTCCCGTCGCCCGCGCCGCCGTCACCGCCCGGTCGAGGTGGTCCGCGTCCGGCACGCCGCCCGTACCCGGCACGAAGTGCGCCTTCCGGCCGGACAGCGCGGCCTGCGCGGCGTAGCTAACCCAGCTGGGACGGGTCACGGCGACGCCGGCCCCTGGACCGCCGATGGCCGCCATCAAGCCGAACAGCAGGGCCTTGCTGCCCGGCCCGCAGACCACCGCGTCCGCGTCGGTGGGCAGGCCGCGCCGGGCCCAGTAGCCGGCCGCCGCCTCGCGCAGCGGGGCATGCCCGGCGACCGGGCCGTAGGAGTTGCACCCGGCGGCGCGGGCCAGTGCGGCGCGCAGCGTCCGGTGCGCGGGCAAGCCCGCCTCGCCGAAGGCCAGCGGCAGCACCGGCTCGCCGCGGCGGCGCCGTGCGTCCATGGCCTCGTTGGCGGCGAGCGTGGCGGAGACCGGGATACGGGCCGGCCCGGTATCAGGGTGGGGAAAGGGGGGCGCTGACGGGGGCGTGATGGTGAGAGCC
>Ga0210397_10003003_pt1 | contig 10455 bp, 10 predicted proteins | sample IncBWH2OmetaG_FD_160126 | JGI IMG/M metagenome (GOLD analysis project Ga0210397, IMG submission 160126) | Forest soil microbial communities from Barre Woods Harvard Forest LTER site, Petersham, Massachusetts, United States - Inc-BW-H-2-O ...
ACTTGTCCGCGCGCGGGGCCGAGCGCGCCGTCGATGACAGGCCGCTGCTCTGGCTACCGGAGTGGACCGACAGCTTCGAGGATCGCATCCGGCGTACCGAGCGGCACTGGCTGTGGACGGGCTACATCGATCCGCGAGATGGCTACGGCAGGTTCAAGCCTGCCCACGCCATCGGCTCGATGCTGGCGCACAGGGTTGCGTATGCGCGCTGGGTCGGTCCGATCCCCGATGATCGGCCCGTGATCGACCACCTCGGCCACCCGTGGCAGCTACGCCGCTGCGTGCGGCCCGAGTGTCTGGAGGCCATCACTCACGCCGAGAACATACGCCGGGGCAATAGCCCATCAGGCGTCAACGCCAGGCGTACGCACTGCCCACGCTGCGGCAGCGAGTACAACGAGGTCAATACCATGTACCGGCCCAACGGCGAGCGCCGCTGCCGCATCTGCCTCCGTGAAGAGAAGCGGCGCTATCGGGCTAGGCAGAAGGTTCAGGCGGCACCACCCACAGATGGCCCTGCTGCTGATGGGGCACAAGCCTGACGACCTGCTCCCAACTGTTATCGGCTGGGTACCGGTACTGCTCAGTGTTGTGCACCCCGAGCATGTCCAGAGCCTGCAGCACAACGATGCCCTTGAAGTTGTGGTTGTGCCCGCGTAGCCGAGTGATGACCTCACCAAAGCGCAGGTAGTACGTACCGCCCGACAGCCAGCCGACGGTCGACACATCCCCCGAGCTAGCTGGCATCGCTCTGTCGGTCATGTACCTGATCATCTTCAGCACGACCTCAGCGGCCTGCCCTGCCTCGGTCGACGCGCGCGGGCCTCGGGTCACCTCCTCGGTCATGTCCATGACTGCCTGGCCAAAGCCTACGAAGCTGTGCCCGCGCTGACTGGGCATGAACGTGGGTATCCAGTGGATCTGCGTCGCCACGCTCTTGGCGAACGCCCGGTCGTCGAACAGATCCAGTTCGGTCACGACCACATGCTCTACGCGGACAGGGGCGTTGGGGTCGGTCGGGTTGGGGATGTGGATCTCCAGTGTGTACAGGCTCTCGCGCGGCCCCAGGTCTTTGCGAGTGACGTGCTCTACCTTGAAGTTACCCCCAGACGCGGACCGGGCAGCCTGTAGGCCCCTGTCCACCTCAATTCTAGCCTGGTCGTACGTGTACTTGAGCCAGCCGTAGCCGTGGTTGGGCCGATCCTTATTGCGGTAGATCACCCCACCCAGCGGGGCACAGGCAAAGATGCGCTCCGCGTGCTGTGCGTCGACCCCCTTGCGGATCAACTCGCAGATCACCCCGAAGTAGATCTCGCTGTCGCTGGGCGCGTCGGTCCAGTTGCGTGATCCAGGGAAGTTACTCCCCGGGATCATGAGTGTGTCGAGGATCTTCTTCTTCAGGTTGAGTGCGCGGATGCTTTCGAGTGTGTCTTTCTTCTCGATGTCGTCGAGCACAAGGATGGCTTTGTCGTTGGACTGCATCCACTTGCCACCCTCGGTGGGGTTCTCGCTGAGGTATGCGTCCCCGATGGCGCGCAGGAATGCCTGTCCGTCCTCGACGTCGGGCAGGTGATTGAAGTCGCCCGTCACCTCCTTGTATTCCTTGCCCGTGTCGGGGTGGAGCGAGGGCGGGACCACCATATAGCTGGGGCCCGCGTTACCTCGTCCGTCGCCACGGATGTCACCGGCGTGGTTGCTGCGGTTGGTCAGGTACCACACCCCGCTGAGGACCTTGGTCTTCGAGCGGAACCAGATGTGCGCCTTGCCCGAGCCGCTCCTGACGATGCACGCGCCACGGAAGACTGGGCGCGTGGGATCGTCCAGCACCCAGCGGGCCATGGTCATGTCGTCGACGTCGCCGCAGTAGATACGGTCTGAGACCAGCCCGCAGATCAGGCCCCAGTTCTCCGCGCCGTGCTCGATCCAACCCGCCACCTCCTGAGCGTTGGCGCGGCGCTGCTGGAACTGGGTCCACGTCTTGTCGGGCAGCAGTCCGAAGTGCGGATTCTTGGCCCGACGCTGCAGCGGGATGATGCTGGCCCCCGCAGCCAGGTACCGGTACGCTATGTGCTCTTGCATATCCGGGGCTTGCATGGCTGGTTACGCTGTAGTGGCGGCCTCCTCGGGGCTGTCCGTCGCCTCGGGGGCCGTCTCATTAGCCGGTGAACCGGAATCCGTCCGATGCTTGCCGAGGTCTGGGTGTAGCTTTTTGTACGCGTCCAGATCGGTGATGCGGAACATCAGCACTCGGCTGCGCTCACCGAGTAGAAAGCCGGGTATGCCAACGCCACCATCATCGTAGATTGACTTGAGCCGATACACATACTCTCGGCTTACGTTCAGATAGTCTGCCGCTTCCTGAGCGGGCAGCCAGCCCTGGAAATTGACACGGCTGGGATTGGCTACAGCTACATCAGTTGTCATGCGTTCCTCGGTGTTGGAGTGATTCGACGACTTGACATTCGTCGGTGGCCCAGTGTACAGTCGACCCCACCAAATCTGCAACAACGACCATGGACGTGGTCAGGTTGTAGAAGCGGAATCTCTAGAAGGGAGCACACCCCTGTTTATGTCGGACATGCAATTCTTCCCCTACCAGAAGGAGGGGATCGTTCGAGCGTATCACGCCATGCGCGACGAACAAGCCCGTGGGGGTTTCTACCTGCAGTGGAAGCCTGGCATGGGCAAGAGCCTGGGAGCCATCTCGCTCCATCGCGTGCTCAAGAGCCAGCGCACCGTCATCGTCTGCCCAGTGGTAGCGCAAGGCGTGTGGCGGCGCGAGTTCGCCAAGTGGCTGCCTGAGATCGAGGTCGGCAGCGAGATCACAGCTACGACACAGGTGGTCATCATCACCTACGACAAGCTGAAGGATCCCAAGGCCAGCAACGGCCTGCGCCAGCGCACCACGGGCCGAGATCGCCTGCACAGGTTGCTGACGTGGCAGCCCGAGCTACTCATCCTCGACGAGGCCCAGTACGTCAAGAGCCCCAGCGCGGCCCGCACCCGAGCCGTGTGGAAGCTGGCGGGCGGCTGCCAGTGGAAGCTGTTGCTGTCCGGTACGCCAGCCCACAGCCCGCTGGACTGGTGGGCGCAGTTCCGCGTGGTCGCCCCGCACGAGGCGGTGTTCATGCAGAACTTCCGCGACTTCAAGGCCAACACCGTGGTGTTGCAGCAGGGCCCCAACGGGGCGTACCCGCTGCGGGGTCGGGGCGGACAGCTACTGACCCAGAAGGATGGCTACGAGAAGCTCATCAACGCCATGGCTCCGTACGTCCACGCCGTGCCCAAGAGCGTGCTGAACCTGCCCGAGCCCATCGTCACCGAGGTGCCGATCACGCTCTCGGCTGCCGAGCGCAAGGCCTACACGCAGATGGAGACGATGCTGCGCGTCGAGCTAACCGACGTCGACGGCAACCTGACCGAGGCCAACGCCACCATCGTGCTGACCAAGATCCTGCGGCTGACGCAGATCGCGGCGGGCCACGTCACGCTGGAGACGGGCGAGCCCCACGACGTGGGCAGCAGCAAGCTCAACGGCTGCCTTGAGCTACTGGCCGAGCGCGAGGACGAGAAGGTCGTCGTCGCCTGCAGGTTCAGGCGGGACATCGCTCGCCTGGCCGACAAGCTGCGCGAGAGCGGTCGCCCGTTCCGCGTCATCGACGGCTCCGTCTCGGGAGCCAAGCGCACCGAAGCTGAGGACTGGTTCCAGCAGGGCCAGCACAGTGGGGTGATGATCCTGCAGTATCAGGCCGGTGGAGTAGCCATCACTCTGACGGCAGCCAGCACGATCATCATGTACACCCTGACCCCCAGCGTGATCCAGTGGGAGCAAACGCTCAGTCGGGTACACCGGATCGGCACGACAACCAATGTGCAGGTGCTGTACCTGATCGCTGCACAGACCCAGGACGAGATTATGCTAGCTGCCTTGAGGAGGGGAGCATCCATGGTAGACATGGCCCGGTTACTACTGAAGTACCTGAACCGCATCGATGGGGCGAACGATATCCCCGAGGTCGCATCGGAGGAGGCGGCATGAGCGGGAGCGGGCAGACTTGCGCGATTTCTGGCGGCGGAGCGGCGTAATGGCACAGCCGTTTGACGCTCTCGCTTTCCGCGAGATCTTCGGCAGGTCGCTGCGCAACCCAGACCGCGCCTACGACCTGGCGTTCGCCGTCACCCCGTTTCAGGAAGGCGAGCCCGACAGGGACCGGGCTGCCAAGATCGCCTCGATCATCCACAACCTGCGCGAGATCGTCGATCACAGCGAGATCTACTACGTCAGCCGCGAGATCACCGAGATGCTGCTGAAGGTGTCCGACGAAATGCCCGACACCAAGCTGATGCACTTCGATCAGGGCGACTGGCCGACGCGCACGGGGCTGGTGTACTTCGACGGGATGGTCGACGTTCCGACGATTTACACCCGTTCGGGCCAGCAACCCCTGCGCGCGCTGTTGTGGGGCCAGCTTGCCACCGAAGACGCTGAGACGCGCAGCTACCTGATCCCTGGCAGCTACAGCGATGACATCAAGACCCGCGTCATCGGCAAGATCGTCTACAGCATCGTCGACACGCCCAGCATGGAGCAGTTCAAGGACCGGCGCATACGGCAGTCGCGCGAGCACATCATGAGCCTGGGCAAGTGGACGACCCGTCACTGGATCCCCATCGAGTACGGCGTCCGCTACGACGGCAACCTGATCACCATCAAGTCGGGCGAGCAGCGCGAGGAGTGGGTCGACGAGGTGCTCACGCCCGAGGAGCGGGAGCAGGACCGCATCGACAGCCGAGTGGCGCTGGCGCGCATTTTCAAGCTGTTGTACGTCTGGACCAATTTCCTGCAAACCGAGATCCTGGGCCACGCGCACTTCGATAGCTCGCAGCACGATAAGGTCGTAGCCCGGGAAGGACGTCCGCCGGCTAAAATCAGAGTAGTCACGCTGCGCCGCTACGCCGCTAGCGGGGATCTGAACCACAATCAGGTCGACGTCAACTGGCAGTACCGCTGGAAGGTGCGCGAGCACTACCGTAATCAGCGTGTCGGGCCAGGACGCGCTTTTATCCGACGGGTGCTGATACGCGAGCACGTCAAAGGCCCGCCCGACAAGCCGCTGGCCGATCAGGAAACCATTCAAGCTATCGTCCGCTGAGGAGGGAACGATGATCAAGTGCTTTGTAGCTGGCGTCGCGCTGGCTGTCGGACTGCTGTTGTGGTCCGCACTCGAACACTGGAAGGAGGAGCGCAACGCGCGCTTCTCCACGCCCCCAGACTGGGCGCGCGGCTAGTGCCGACCTACACCGTGGACATCATCAGCTACATGATGGGCGTGGTCTCCGGCGTGGTGCTGGTCTTCGCCCTGGCGGCGATGTTCCTGACGCGGCGCGACGGCCGCTCTCGACTGGACGGTGACTGATGCCCCGCGACCCCAACTGCCGACTGTGCCCGCTGGGCGGCACAGGGCGGAGCACATGCGTCTACGGCGAGTGGTGGACCGAGCCCGACGCCGACGACAGGGATCCACCCGTGATGGTCGTCGGCATCAACCCCGGTGCACGAGAAGACAACGAGGCCCGACCGTTCATCGGGCCGTCGGGTCAGCTACTCAAGGAGGCGCTGCGCCAGGCTGGGGTGCGGCGCGCCTACCTGACCAACGCGTACAAGTGCCTGTCGGAGCCCGACATGCAGTACGCCCGAGCCTGCGCCGGCTACCTAGAAGAGGAGATCGCTGATGTCCGACCGCCTTTCATTCTTGCTCTGGGCAATATCCCCGTGCAGCGGTTGCTGGGGAAGGGTACCGTTGGTCAGGTCTCGGGCAAGGAGATATGGTCCGCTAAATACGCTGCGTGGGTACTGCCCGCATTCCACCCAGCCGCGATTCTTCGTGATCGGGGCAGGGAAAACGCATGGCGGGCAGATATCCACCGATTCGGCCGGCTGGTACGCGGCGACCTCCAGCCCCCGCCGAACACTCCGCCAGTCAGTGTCGATCTGGTACAAACTGGGGCCCATCTCAGGGTTCTGGACACGGCGCTTCGGACGGAGCCTGCGTTTACCTACGACTTCGAGACCAACGTCACACCAGGCTGGTGGCACAAGGACTTCACCGCCTACACCATAGCCTTCAGCTTCACGGGCAGCGACGCCACTTGCCTGCCCATCGCTCACCCCGACGTCGACGCCACGTGGACCGACCACGTCGTGCGCTGGATGCGCGAGCGCGCCACGCCGCTGATGCAGGAGCGGGGCATCCGCCGCACGGTACACAACGGCATGTTCGACGACCTCGTCTGGTACAGGGTCACTGGTTCGCTTAGCCGGCCCACCTTCGACACGATGCTGGCGCTCCAGCTACTGGACGAGAACGCGCCCAAGAGCCTGAAGTGGGCGGGCCGCGCGCATCTGGGCTGGCCCGACTGGGACATCGACGCGCGCAAGTACCACAAGCTGGCGGATCTGTACCCGTACAACGGCTACGACGCGGCGGCGACGCACCTGCTGCAGGAACTGCTGGCCGACCGCCTCAAGGACGAGCCGCTGCTGCTGCGCTACTTCCTGCGGCTGGAGATGCCGAAGCTACGTGCGCTGGAGCGTCTCGTCGGTCGGGGTATCTACGTCAACCGCAAGCGAGCGGCCGTGCTGCTGCTGCAAGCCAGGCGCGAGCGAGACGCCGCTGACGCGCGCCTGCCACAGGGGCTCAATCCTAGCTCGCCACGTCAGGTCGCACAGTGGCTCTATCAGGACCTCTCCCTCCCGGTGATCAAGATGGGGAAGCAGCACCCCAGCACCGACGAAGCCACGATCAAGGCGCTGGCACTCAACTACCCAGGTGCTCGCGCCATCCTCGATGCACGCCGCCCGAGGAAGAAGATCTCGACGTACTTCAGGCCGATCAACAGGGCTACGAAGGAAAGCTTCGACGGTCGGTTCCATCCTGATATGCGCACCACGAGTGTCGAGACCGGTAGGCTGGCGGGTTTCTTCCATACGACTCCTCGGGACACCAGCGTACGCCCCATCTTCAGCGCCCCGCCAGGCATGGTGCTGATCCAGGCGGACTACCGCCAGATAGAAGCTCGCATCTGTGCCTGGATGGCAGCCGGGCGACCAGAGGAGTGGGACATGCCGCCAGGCTCCATGCTGGCGATGTTCTACGGCGGGCACGACATCTACATCGACTTCGCCGCCCGCGCGCTGCGCAAGTACAGCAATGAGGTGACCAAGAACGAGCGGCAGATCATGGGCAAGGTGCCCGTGCTGGCACAGTTGTACGGCATCTCGCCCGAAGGGCTGCGCGAGTACGCCTGGAAGGCGTTCGAGATTGCCTGGACGCCCGCGCAGGCCACGGCGCTGTGGGTGCTCTTCCGCGAGCGCTACCCCGAGTTCCCCGCGTGGCACCGGCTAAGCGAAGACAAGCTCGTCCGGCGAGGTTACACGCAGACGCCGATTGGTCGGGTGCGCCGCCTGCCCAGCGCTATGTCGTACCAGAAAGATGCTATCCGGGCTGGCATCAACGCTGAGCCCCAGTCGCTGGCTTCGGACATCACGCAGGACTCGCTCATCGCGCTGGACGCCATGGGCGCGCGCGTCGTCGGTGACATCCACGATGCGCTGCTCATCGAAGTCAGGCAGGACAAGGCTGCGCAAGCGTGCGAGATGATCAGACAGCAGATGCTGGACGCCCCCGAGCGGCTCAAGTCGCTGGGCCTGTGGCTGCCGCCTGGCCTGATTGATGTGGAGATCACAGCGGGGCCATGGGGCCTGGGCAAGGAGATCAAACCGTCCAAAATATTGACACCTTGACACCCCAAAAAGGCCCGTGATATGGTGTCACCACCTGTCGACCGACGCCGAGTGACGATGCAGTAGGAGCGCCAGGTAGAAAGGAATAGTGTGGACGTAAGCCTGTCTACTACGGCGTTCAACGATGCTGCCCGTTGTTTGAAGCGCTATCAGTATCGGTGGGTAGATAAACTTGTCCCGAAGCCTCGGGACGTTCGGCCTGCGCTGCGGCGCGGGGTATGGATCCATCGCTGTCTCCAGCTTCTCGACGAGGGCGAGATCTGGCAGAACGAGCTAGCCCGCATGGGTGCCTGGGCCGTCGACAACGGTGTGCCGCAGGAGGATGTGATCCAGCAGATGCGCGAGGTGTACGAACTCGTGCAGGACTACACCGCCTACTGGCGGGGGCATGAGGAGGCCCCTGGCCCGTGGCGCACCGACGCCACCGAAGTGCGCGTCGAGTGGGAACCCCAGCCTGGTGTGCTGCTGACCAGCACCATCGACTGCCTGAAGCGTGACGCACAGGGCAAGCTGTGGATCTGGGAGCGCAAGACCACGCAGGAGATTCCCGACAGCGACTGGCGCACGGTCGACCCGCAGACCATGCTGCAGTTCATCGAGGCCCGTGCACGGGGCCTGGAGATCGCGGGGATCGTCTTCGACTACATCGTCACCCGGCCTGGCCCGACACTCCGAGTGACGCAGAAGGGCTCGCTGTACAAAGGCGACGAGGAGCGCCAGACCCGCAGCCGCCACTGGGCCAAGACGGAGCAAGAGCTACGCGACAGGCACGCCAGCGAGGACTACATCACCGAGATGCGCTCGCGGATCGTCAGCGACGGCGCGTGGTTCCAGCGCTACCCGACCTTCCGACCTGACGACAACGCGGTGCAGACGCTGCACGACGTGGCCGAAACGCTGCGCCACATCGCCAGGGCCAGGCAGTCGGGCTACTACCCCCGCTCAGTCAACCTGCTGGACTGCCGGCTATTCTGCCCCTACGGCAAGCTGTGCATGCGCGAGTACCAGTTGGGCCACGAGAGCGGAGCTTACCGAGAGGAGTACATGACGCCGAGCACAGATGATGTCTTCGCCATGGGCAGGAGCGACTTCCAGTGACGCTTATGGATCTGTTCGTCCCGTCGGACAGGATCACCGCCCTGACCAAGGTCAGGATGGGTATCTACGGTCCGAACGGGTCGGGCAAGACCACCTTCGCCAGCACCATCCCAGCCACCGAGCGGGTGCTGTACGTCTCGGTCGACGACGAGAACATCCGCCCCGTCGCCCACCTCAAGCATGTCCGGGTGGTGAAGATCCGCAGGTGGAATGATCTGCTGATCGTGTACCAGGCCCTGGCCAACCCCAAGAACACGATCACGACCGTGGTCTGGGACACGTGGTCTCGGGTGCAGGACCTGGCCGTCGGCAAGGTATGCAACTACGAGCCGACGGACCCAGTCAAGCTCACGCAGTATATCAACAACATCCCGAAGAACCCGCACGACTGGCGTGGCTGGGGGCAGGTCGGAGCCCTGTGCTCCGAGTGGCAGCGCAACTTCAACGTGCTGCCGCTGCACATGGTCTACCTGCTGCAGGAGCAGGACCGAGTGCGGGACATCGAGGAGGACGTGAAGACCGGGCCACGCCTGACCCCCGAGGCGCTCAAGGGTATCCGTGACAGCCTGGAGATCCTGGGTCGTTTGTACGTCGACCTGCAGGCACCCGACGCCCCGCAGACCAACGGTACCAGCGGCGAGCCCGTGCCGCCAGCGGTGCCGTCACTCGACTTGCTCGCCCCCGTGGACAAGCACAACACGGGCATCGAGCCCAACATCAAGGAAGTGAGGAGGCTTTTTATCGGCCAGCACGACCGCTACATCGCCAAGGGTCCGACCCACCTGCTGGGGCGGGTGATCACCGACCCGACCTGGGACAAGATCGTCCCGCCGCTCATGGAGCAGGCGAATGGCTGAGGTGTTCGACCGGAAGGGGACCAACGCCCCAGCGGTCGTCGTCAACATGGAAGCAGACTGGACAAGTGGGGCGTCCAAGATGCACGTCAGCATCGCCTTCGGTACCCACACGCTGGACGACGCGCTGCGCCTGATCAAGGCAGCTACAGACGGCGCGCCGCTATTCAACGCCACCCTTGAGGAGGGCACATCGTAATGCCGTGGACAGAGATCGTCATCGATGCGTCAGTCGGACGCATCGGCCAGCGGAGCGCTCGCGTTCCCGAAGGCTACTACCTGCTGGAGCTTGGCTCGCTGGAGCCGACACCCGAGGATCTGGAGGCGGGCAAGAAGCCGGGCTATCGGCTGACGCTCCGCATCGTCGAGAGCCCCGACCACCTGCCCAACGTGGGCATCGGCGGCGAGCTTCCCGACTTCATCAACATGGGCACCGCCAACAGCATGTTCCCGCTGGGCAACCTGCTGGCTGGCTTCGGCTTCACCGAGATGGCCAAGCAGTTGGAGGCGCGCTCCAAGCAGGGCAACCCGCTCAAGCTGCCGACCTACCAGGCGTTCGTGGCGCTGGGTGAAAACCTGGCACAGCGCATGGTCGGCCAGCGCACGGTCGGGCTGATTGGTGACCGCACCGGTACCAACGGCAAGACCTACAGCGAGATCCAGGGGATGTATCCCCCCGACCGCTGGGCGGAGTTCCGT
>Ga0210397_10003004_pt1 | contig 10454 bp, 9 predicted proteins | sample IncBWH2OmetaG_FD_160126 | JGI IMG/M metagenome (GOLD analysis project Ga0210397, IMG submission 160126) | Forest soil microbial communities from Barre Woods Harvard Forest LTER site, Petersham, Massachusetts, United States - Inc-BW-H-2-O ...
CTGGTTCCTGCGCGTACGAGTCGGTTCCGATCTGTGCTCCAAAATTGACAATCGGTAGTCGATTCCCGACCGCTCCGGCGGCGACTTGCGAAAAGAATCCGGATCCAATCTCTTTTTATGAAAAAAACAAGACGCCATAGGCGCCAAGTTCGCTCCCGTAGAGAGTCACACGTGCTCCAGGCGGTTCGGCTGCCCGCGATGATGACCGAATTGATGTTTTACTCGCTTGAAACGATCGCCCGCAGAAGCTGGATGCTGGCACAAGGCAAGTGCTCGCCAACGGAATTTGCGAGGATGGTGCTAGAAAAGCAGCAGGCCCTCTCTTTGTCAGGGTTCGCACTCCTGAGCGGCGCCTCCGCGGCATCGATACTGGCTCCCTTCCACCGTGGCGCGACGGCAAACGCGAAGCGCTTGCGCCGTAAGTGAAACTGCTGCTGGGCAATAAAAACGCATGAATAGAAAAGAACGCGGTGACTGGATGAGTTGTTGCGTTCTGTTCCGAGTCTCTTAGAATCCTTCTTTCGGCTTTGTCCGTGACATCACGATCAAAGCTCCCTAGATTTCGCAAAAGGGACTCTCCCCCCACCATGGACTATCACTTGATTATCATCGGCGGAGGCGCCGCCGGCAAAGATGCCGCACTATTCGCGGCTAGAGCAGGGATTAAAACCCTGCTTGTTGAAAAAGACCAGCTAGGAGGAAACAGCTATCAGCGAGGATGTTACGCGATGCGAGCCCTGCAAGCCTGCGCCTCGGCTGCCAAAACAGCCGAAAGAAGCGAAAAATTCGGCATAGGAATCGAATTTTTCGATACAGGATGGGCCGAGTGGTCCCGTGTACGCCATCGAGTTACCAGCCGGCTGACCAGGCAGCTCAATCAAGACCTCACTGAGGCCGGAATCATGGTAGATTACGGCACCGCCAGCTTTATCGATAACCATCAAATACAAATCAGCGATGCCAGCGGCAAACGGAAAACCCTTACCGCTGAGAACTTCATCATCGCTACCGGTTCAAAGCCCATTTATGCTGGGACTTTACCAGGCCCACGCAGCGAAAGTCACCAGAATACGTTGGATCATCAGACGCTCAATAGTGATCAACTCCTCGAGCACGAAGCAATCCCAACCCACATCCTTATCGTAGGCGCCGGTTACATCGGCGTCGAATTCGCTGCTATTTACCGTGCTCTCGGCTCCAAAGTCACGCTTATCGAAGAAAAGGAGCGTGTCCTACCAGGATGGGACCCGCTGGCCGGACAAAAAGTCGCCGAACAGCTGATAAACGACGGTGTCACAATTCAGGTAAACCAACCATTTGACCCAAACAATATCCTCCGAGACACCGACTTAATCCTGATGGCCACCGGCCGCATAGGCCATATTGAAGGCTTGGGCTTAGAAAACATTGGTGTGAAAACCACCAAATTTATCGAAGTCACCAACCAAATGCAGATTTATAGTGAGGAGTTTTCCAACATCTTCGCTATCGGGGACGTCAATGGCATAGCGCTGCTGGACAGCGTCGCCTTTACTCAAGCCAGGGTTGCTATCCACAATATTCTGGATAAACCGACAACTTTTAACATGCAGGTTGTTCCCAAATCGATCTACACAAATCCGCTCATTGCTACGGTTGGTTTTACACAAACGGATGCCTACCAATTTAATGAACCAATTGAAACTATTATCGACGAAGTCGAAGCGATCTCAGACAACAGCAGGAGCGTCATCGAACCTGAGAAAACCACCATCAAACTGCTTTACCGACCTGAGAGTAACCAACTTCTTGGCTGCCTGGCTATTGGACCTGGCGCCACCGAGATCGTAAACCAAACGAGCATGGCTCTTTATACCGGATCAAATATCCAAAAATTGCTTAATGTTGCCAGCGTTCATCCTTCACCAAGTGAGTATTTCATTAGGACTTTACAGAAAAGATTCGATCCTACTCTTTCCAGGCACTTCACAAGCTAAGCGAATTCCAAGACAAAATAGCAACCAACGCACGCTTTGCGCGGCATAGCAAAAATCAGAGGGCGTTGACGTGCGCTCTCGTTCGTTGAATTTTTGTGTTAGCCTCCTTGAACCCGTCATTGACGCCATAGCCCATTACTTGGTCTACCAGCAACTAACATTCCACGCGGACCAATCGATGGGGGCCGATAAGTGAGCAGTCAGCTCGAAGCAAAACAGCCGTCGCACGTGAAGGTTGCACTCGCCAGCCTGATCGGTACGGAGATCGAGTGGTAGACTTTTTTCTCTGCGGAACGGCCGCCGCGCTGATTTTCAACAAGCTGTTCTTTCCGACCTTCGATCCGACGGTGGGTACGCTGCTCGCGTTCGCAACCTACGCGCTCGGCTTTGTGGCGAGACCTCTGGGCGGTTTGGTATTTGGCCATTACGGCGACAGGATTGGCCGTAAGACGATGCTGTATCTGACCTTGCTGATCATGGGCGCTGCGACGACGGTGACGAAACCTTCACGATGCCGGCCTTCGGCGCATTTTCGGACCGTCTCGGGCGGCGACCGAGTATATTTTCGGCGCTGTTTTCTCAGCCGCGATGTCGTTCCCGATGTTCATGCTGCTCGGACCAAAAACCCGCAACTCGCTTGGATCGCGATCGTCCTGGGCCTGGCTGTGAACCACGCCGCCATGTGTGGCCCGCAGGCAAGCTTCTTCTCCGAACTGTTCGGGACGAAAGTGCGCTACAGCGGCGTGTCGCTTGGTTACAATCTTGCATCGATCTTCGCCGGAGCGCTGTCGCCGCTCATCGCCGTTGGGCTCATGACCGCCTACAAGCCGGAGACGTGGCCGATCTCCGTCTATATGATCGCCCTGGCGCTAATCACGATCGTTTCGGTCTATTTCGCGAAGGAAACGCGGAGGAACCCGTAATGACCATCCCGCCCTCCCGTTTCTTAAGCGCGACGAGAAAGGCAAGGTCGTCTCAGCAGCCGACGCGCAAGAAGTTCCCGATCGATGTCGGTATCATCAGGGTTACAACCGGCGACCCGGACGGTAATCTGACAATGGAGTGGGAAAGCCTATCGATCAAAAAGGAGCTGACCTTCTTGGACTTTGGCCAAGTTTGAATAACCGATCTGAGGCGGTGAAGCTGAACGCTCTCAACAAGAGAGCTCTCAGGATGGCCTCACCCACGAAGCCTCCAACCAGCCGCGTCGCGGATCAGTGGCTGCCACCGAAGCCGGCGCGAAAGGCGCGACGAGCCTGCTGCCATGAACGGATGGCCACACAGCGCTCGAGCAGTGGGATGTCGAGATCCGGAAGCAGCTGGCTCCGCGAAACCGCTTCGTAGCCGGCGCCGTCGTCGCGTAGCGCGAAGATTTCCAGCGCCTGCCGGCGCCAGAACCAGACCTCCGACACGTTGAACCGACGGTATATCTCGAGCTTGCTGAGGCCGCCGGTGGTGAGGGCGATTTCCAGCGCGAGATCGGGAAACTCTTTTTCCCCGTCAATACACCACGATTCATCCGGCTCCGCGCCAGCCTGCTTGAGTGCTTTGCGCATCGTGGCTTGACCGCGCGGCATGATTTCGACGCCGGCTTCCTCGAAATAGACGGCCATTAAATCCCCAATCCATTTCTTGATCCGTTCGTGTTCGTTGGAAGTCGTCATGATTTCGAGCTCTCCATCTAGGTAGTAAAAGCGCGGGCCGGGCCGATCGTCGCCGAGCGCTTTATCGAGAGCTAGGTATCGCTCCCAGGAGACGCCGCAGATAACCAGGCGCTCCTCTGACTCGAACCCGTCTGCGGTCGGCTCTGGACGAAGCAGCTCCGCGAAGGCCCGCATTTCCTCCTCGCCTGTCAAAAACTCAACAACCATGTGCTAATGCTACGCAGGGGCGCCGTGTCCGGCAACGAACGAATGGCCGCCGCGCACCAAACGACGCAAAGCGTGCATTTCGGCGCTGGAGCACTTGTACCCTTGCAGGATGTCGAAAAAGAAAAAGCGGCGCCATCGACTTGGCGGCCCGAGTTCGAAGATCTTCGCTGTGGGCCAGCGCAAGCTCATTGTTCACACCGTGGCGCGGGACCCGAACGTGCAACTGCGAATAAACCCCGTTGGCGTGGAAAAAATGTCCGATGTGCTTCTGCGATTTGCCGAGCCGATCCTGGACGATGGGATCAACCCCGACCGCCGGTTCGTCCAACAGCAATAAGCGCGGATGACCGAGCAATGCGCAGGCCAGCCCCAGCTTTTGCGTCATGCCTCCAGAAAGCTTTCCGGCTAAACGATCGGTAAAGCGGGTGAGATCGGTCAGTTCAAGCAGCTTCTTGAACGTATCGTCGCGATCTTTTCCGATTACTTCACGGAGATCAGCGTGCAGATTTAGTTTTCCTGGAGCGAAACATTTGGGGCATGTATCCGATAAGCTCGCGAAGCTTGGTCGCGTCTCGCATGGGACGGAGGCCTTCTACGGTAAGTTCGCCACTGGTGAGCTTCATTAGTCCTGCCATCCGACCGACTTCGGCGTAAACTCAGCCTCCGGCGAGACATAACCGACTTTTCCGTGATACGCATTCTTAGGTCGCGTATCGGTGAAGATTTCAACTTTTTTGCCAGGATGCACTCGGCCGAGATCGGTCTCGCCTATATAGGCTCGCACCCAGATGGGCTGATCCAGCGACATCGAGCAGCTATCAGTGAGACGAAGACGCGTAGACTTATTCCGCTATCGGAGAATGCAGTTGAATGACTGCAAGGAACCCGCCGAGCGGCAATTCGCGCGCGGCGGGGATGGAAATCACGCGAAATCACGCGAAATCACGCGAAACGGATGCGGGCCTGGTCAGTCTGGTTGACGTGAATGGTATCAACGAAGCGTATGCTGCCGATCGCTCTGGCCATCACTAGCGAAGAGGTCCGGAAACCATCGCCGAAGAAACGGACTCCTCGAAACAGGGGGCTTTCAGTCACGCCAGTAGCGGCGAAGATGATGTTTCTGCCTGGAGCCAGGTCCTCCGCTGTATAAATCTTTTTCACGTCTTTAATGCCCATATTGGGCATGCGTTCACGTTGTTCGTCGGTATAGCCGGTAAGACGGCCCACCATATAGCCGTTTAGGCAGCGAAGGGCGGCAGCCGTGAGGACACCTTCAGGAGCTCCGCCGGAGCCCATCACAGCGTGGACACCGGTTCCAATCATGGCAGATGCGATTCCGGGAGTGAGGTCGCCGTCGGAAATGAGCCGGATGCGAGCACCAGCCTTGCGGATATCCGCAATCAGCTTTTCGTGGCGCGGGCGTTCAAGGACAGTAATTACCAAATCGTCAACTTTACGGTCGAGAGATTTGGCGATATTCCGCAGGTTATCGGCGACCGGGGCATCCAGATCGACCGCGCCCTTGCAGGAAGGACCGACCACGATTTTCTCCAGATAGCAATCCGGAGCGTGAAGCAGGCCGTGCCGCTCGCTGGCTGCCAACACCGTAATCGATCCTGGAGAACCGGTAGCACACAGGTTGGTGCCTTCTAGAGGATCGACCGCAATATCGACTTGAGGATAGGCGGCACTGTTGGCATCCTTACGGCCAACCTGTTCCCCGATGTACAGCATGGGCGCCTCGTCGCGCTCGCCCTCGCCGATCACGATCGTCCCTTGCATCGGGACACTTTCCATTTCCTTGCGCATGGTTCCGGTTGCAACCTGATCAGCGAGCTTGCGATCGCCTTGCCCCATGGTGTGCGCCGCAGCAATGGCAGCGGCCTCAACCACCCGCAGCATTCCGAGAGCTAGCTCCGACTCCAGATCCGTGCGAAAATTTGCCTCTTGGCCTGGCTCAGTAGCTTGTATTGGCATTTATGTCCATCCTAAGATGGAAAATCCGTTTTAAAGGCATCCTGGAAAGGGAAACCACATGTCTTGCTAATCTTTCATACTGGCAATGTCTTGTGCGCTGGCTCGGCTGCTTTTACCGGTCGGCGACCGCAAGCGGGGAAAAACGCGCTGCTGCGAACAATATACTCGCTTGCAATTGGCTGCCATAGTAAGCTAGCAGGAATTGGAGGATCGCCAATCGCTCAAGGGTCATTACCGTTTAATAAATGCGATGTTTTCCGGCGAAGATACGTCCACCGACCTCGTCGCTCGCTCGTAGGTATCGAGCCCGGTGGTGCTTCAACAGATGCGACTCCAGGATGAGGAGCGAACCATGATCGATCATCAACGGGACATGACGCCGGTCGTTGACCTTACGCGTAAAAAAGGCAGCGGCGCGGAGCGCACGCAGCGGCCGATCTACGTCGACCTGCTTCCGCCGTGCAACCACGCGTGCCCGGCCGGCGAGAACATCCAAGCGTGGCTGGACTTAGCGCAGGCGGGACGCTGGAAGGAAGCGTGGGAACAGCTAATCACCGATAATCCGCTCCCGGCCGTGCACGGCCGGGTGTGCTACCACCCGTGCGAAACAGCCTGTAACCGGCGCGAACTCGACGGCGCGGTAAGCATCCACGCCGTCGAGCGTTTTCTCGGCGACTTAGCATTGAGCAACGCCTGGAAAGTGCCCGTGACGGCGCAGCCGTCAGGAAAGCGCGTCCTGGTTGTAGGCGCCGGCCCGGCGGGGCTGTCTGCAGCGTATCATCTCAAGCGCGTCGGTCACGACGTCGAAATCCACGATGCTGGTCCGCTGCCCGGCGGGATGCTGCATTTTGGCATCCCCGCGTACCGGCTTCCGCGCGCCGATCTCATGGCAGAGATCAGACGCATCGAAGACTTTGGCGTCAAGATCGTTCTCAATAGTAAAGTCGAAGATGTGTTGGAAGCCAAAGCGGCGGGTAAGTTCGACGCCGTTTTTGTGGCGATCGGCGCGCATCTTGCGAAGCATGTCGATATACCGGCGCGCGACGCAACTAAAGTGTTCGATGCGGTAGCGCTGCTGCGCGACGTGGGAACCGGCGGCAAGCCCGTGCTGGGACGCCGAGTCGTGATCTACGGAGGCGGCAACACCGCGATGGACGCCGCCCGGACCGCGAAACGGTTGGGCGCCACGGAGACGCTCATCGTCTATCGCCGCGATCGGGAGCACATGCCGGCGCATCAATTTGAAGCCGATGAAGCCATGACCGAAGGGGTCAAAATTCACTGGCTGCGGACGATCAAGGAAATCGACGGGGCCGATCTGACGGTCGAAGTAATGGAGATCGACGACAAAGGCAAGGCCCGGCCGACCGGCAAGTTCGAGACGCTTCAGGCCGACGCCGTCGTTCTGGCACTCGGCCAAGATTCGGACAGCGGTTTCCTGCACAAGATCAAGGAGATCGAGTTCGGACCCGACGGTACGGTTATCGTTGCACCGAACATGATGACGGGCAGCCCGGGAATCTTTGCCGGCGGCGACCTGATCCCGTGCGAACGCACTGTCACCGTTGCCGTCGGCGGCGGAAAGAAGGCGGCGCGTTACATCGATGCGTGGCTCCGCTCGACGGCGTACGCACCGCCGCCCAAACACACGATCGTCAACTTCGGTATGCTCAACTTGCCGATTTTCAGCGACGTGCTGGTGCATATGCAGCGCGAACGCTTGGTGGAAGAACGAACGGCATCTTTCGAGGAAGTCGTTGCCGGTCTGGACGAGCCGGCGGCACTCGGGGAAGCGAAGCGCTGCCTCTCGTGCGGCAACTGTTACGAATGCGATAACTGCTTGGCGGCGTGTCCGGAAGACGCGATTGTCAAGTTGGGCACGGACAAAGGGTACGATGTTAATTTCGAGCGCTGCACCGGTTGCGGGGTGTGCGTCGCTCAATGCCCGTGTCATGCCATGGAAATGATTGGGGAGCCGGTCGCATGAGCACTATTATGACCAGCACGAAGAGCGATGCCTCTGCCAGCAACGGCGTGCCGAGTAATCGCGTAACGATGGATGGCAACACCGCCGTCGCGCATGTCGCTTATCGCGTCAACGAGACCGCTGCGATCTACCCGATCACGCCGTCGTCGACGATGGCGGAACTTGCCGACGAATGGTCCTCAAAGGGCGTCAAGAATATCTGGGGCCGCGTTCCCATCGTTCAAGAGATGCAAAGCGAAGCCGGCGCGGCCGGCGTGTTGCACGGTGCGCTGCAATCGGGTGCGCTCACGACGACGTACACGGCATCGCAAGGCCTGCTGTTGATGATCCCCAACATGTATAAGATCGCCGGCGAGCTGACGCCGGCGGTGTTTCATGTTGCGGCTCGCGCGCTGGCGACGTCGGCCCTCTCAATCTTCGGCGACCATTCCGATGTGATGGCCGTGCGCAACACGGGCTTTGCACTGATCTCATCCGGTAACGTTCAGGAAGCGCACGACACGGCGCTGATCGCGCAAACTGCGACCCTCGAGTCGCGCATTCCGTTCCTGCACTTCTTCGACGGTTTCCGGACTTCGCACGAGCTCAACACCCTCGACCTGCTCTCCGACGAACAGATTCGGGCGATGATCAGCGACGATCTCGTGCGCGCGCATCGCGAGCGGTCGCTGAGTCCAGAGCATCCGTTCATCCGCGGAACGGCGCACAATCCCGACACTTTTTTTCAGGCGCGTGAAGCGTCGAATGTCTTTTACGATCGGGTGCCCGGGATCGTTCAGGCAGCGATGGACCGCTTTGCCCAGTTGACGGGCCGCCAATATCACTTGTTCGAATACGACGGCGCAGCCGACGCCGAGCGCATCATCGTCATCATGGGTTCGGGGTCGGAGACGTCTCGCGCGACGGCGCGTGTGCTCTGTGCCGCGGGCGCCAAGTTCGGCGTGCTGCAAGTTCGTTTGTATCGCCCCTTCTCGGCTGCGGACTTCATCGCGGCGGTACCGTCGACGGTCCGTTCAATCGCCGTGCTCGAGGAAACCAAAGAGCCGGGAGCACCGGGCGAACCGCTGTATCTCGACCTGATGAGCACGCTCGGGCAGGCCGTAGCGAACGGCGAGCGCGCTCAGATGCCGCGTGTGATCGGCGGCCGGTACGGCATCTCATCCAAAGACTTCACGCCGGCTATGGTCAAGACCGTCTTTGACGAGCTTGCGAAGCCCCAGCCCAAGAATAGTTTTTCGATCGGCATCAACGACGATGTGTCGCACCGAAGTCTCGAAGTCGATACGAGCTTCACCATCGAGAAGGACTCGGTCACCCGGTGCGTCTTCTACGGATTGGGTGCGGACGGAACGGTCGGTGCGAACAAAAATAGCGTCAAGATCATTGCGCAGGACGCGGGACTCTACGCGCAGGGGTACTTCGTCTACGACTCGCACAAGTCGGGCGCGCAGACGGTTTCGCATCTTCGTTTTGGTCCGGAGCCCATTCACGCACCCTATTTGATCGCATCGGCCAGCTTCGTGGCGTGCCATCAATTCAGTTTCATCGAGAAAGTGGACGTGCTGCGGCTCGCCGCGCCCGGTGCCGTCTTCCTGCTCAATAGCCCGTACGGGCCGGATGACATTTGGGATCACTTGCCGCGTGCGGTGCAGCACACCATCATCGAAAAGAAGCTGCGCTTCTACGTCATCGACGCCTCGAAAGTCGCCCGTGACGCCGGGATGGGCTCGCACACCAACACGATCTTGCAGACCTGCTTCTTCGCGATCTCCGGCGTGCTGCCGCGGGATGCGGCGATCCACCACATCAAGGAATCGATTCGTAAGACCTATATGAAGAAGGGCGAAAAGGTGGTGGAGCTCAACTTCGCCGCCGTCGACGGGACGCTGGTCAACCTCTTTGAGGTGAAGGTACCCACGAGCGTGACGAGTGCGTTCGACCGCCCGCTGCTCGTCCCGGCCAGCGCGCCAGAATTCGTCCAAAAATTCACGGCAACCATGATGGCGGGACTGGGCGACGAGATCCCGGTAAGCTTGATGCCTATCGACGGCACCTTTCCGTCGGGTACCGCGGCGTTCGAGAAGCGCAACGTCGGTGAGTTCGTTCCGGTGTGGGAACCCGACTTGTGCATTCAGTGCGGGCAGTGCGGTTTCGTCTGCCCGCACAGCGTGATCCGGGCAAAGTACTACAACGACGACAAGCTCGCGAACGCACCGGAGACGTTCAAATCGGCTCCGATCAACGTGCGCGGATTTCCGGAAGTCAAATTCACCCTGCAGTTCTATCCCGAGGACTGCACGAGTTGCGGCCTGTGCATCGAGGCCTGTCCGGCCGTCGATCCGTTCGATCTCGAGCGGCGGGCGATCAATCTGGCTTCGAAGGCACCGCTTATCGAGTCCGAGCGAACCAACATCACGTTCTTCGAGAGCTTGCCGTTCAACGACCGGGCGCGCGTCGACTTCGAAAACGTGCGCGGCGTCCAGTTCCTGCAACCGCTCTTCGAGTTTCCCGGCGCCTGCGCGGGCTGCGGCGAGACGCCGTACCTCAAGCTGATGTCGCAACTCTTCGGTGATCGGCTGCAAGTCGCCAACGCGACGGGCTGCTCGTCGATCTACGGCGCGAACTTACCGACAACGCCGTGGA
>Ga0210397_10003008_pt1 | contig 10453 bp, 8 predicted proteins | sample IncBWH2OmetaG_FD_160126 | JGI IMG/M metagenome (GOLD analysis project Ga0210397, IMG submission 160126) | Forest soil microbial communities from Barre Woods Harvard Forest LTER site, Petersham, Massachusetts, United States - Inc-BW-H-2-O ...
GCGAAGGCGACGTGGCGCCGCTGACGCATGAGGTGCTTCGCCGCGCTGTCCGGGACCCCAAAAGCTGTCCCATCATTCACGTCAGCTAGGGCGAAGCGCGGCGAGAAAGCGTCTTACTTGGAGAGCAGAGCGGTCTGCACGGTTTCGACGGCGGGCTTGGATTGGCTGAGGTATTCGCTGACGCGCTGGCGTTCTTCGGGAGTGAGTGTGGGGACGAGGGCAAGGATACGGCGCAGGGTTACTGCGACGTCGTCAACGTAGTTCATCATGCGAATGGCTTCGCCGGAAAGGGGCATACGGGCTCCTGAGGTTTTGTCGAGACTCATAATCATCTCCAAGTTGATTTTCAGCGAGGGGCGGTCAGCAAGTAAAGCGCGCGGCGTGAAACGGAATCAGGTTCTTTCCGCTTCGGGCTGGGGCGTGGCGGGCGGCAGACTGGTTGGCGGCGGAAGATCCCGGTCGGCCACTTCGGTGACGGCCGCGAGCTTCTCGGCGATCTCCGGCGTGAGGGCGCCTTCGGGGCAGCGCCAGCTCCAGTTGTCTCCGGTGCTGGACGGCATGTTCATGCGTCCCGCCTCGCCGAGCTCGAGCAGGTTCTGCACGGGCAGGATGCAGGTGTCGGCGACGGATGTTTCGGCGGCGCGGATCATCGCCCAGACGACGTCCTTCTTGCTTGTGCCCAGGTAGGTCTTCACTGCATCTTTTTCGGCTTTGGTTGCCTCATGATCCCACCAGCCGAGGGTGGTGTTGTTGTCGTGCGTGCCGGTGTAGACAACGGTGTTGGTGACGTAGCGGTGCGGCAGGTAGTTGTGGGCGCCGCGATCGGAGAACCCGAACTGCAGGATGCGCATGCCGGGCAGGTTGAACTGCTCGCGAAGCGCATCAACTTCGGGGGTGATGATGCCCAGGTCTTCAGCGATGAACGGCAGGTCTCCCAGGACGTCGCGGAGGCGCTGAAAAAGCTCGGCTCCGGGAGCCTTGATCCATTCGCCGTTCTCTGCTGTCTCGTTCTCGGCGGGAATGGCCCAGAAGGCTTCGAATCCGCGGAAGTGATCGAGACGGATGATGTCGTAGAGAGATTGCGCGCGGCGAATGCGGTCCACCCACCAGGCGAAGCCCTGCTCGGCGAGGACGTCCCATCGGTAGAGCGGATTTCCCCAGCGCTGGCCGGTGGCTGAGAAGTAGTCGGGCGGAACTCCGGAGACGCGGATGGGCAAGTAATTTTCGTCGAGCTCGAAGATGCCCGGGTTGGTCCAAACGTCGGCGCTGTCGTAGTTCACGAAGATGGCGACGTCACCGATGATCCTGATGCCTCGCCCCGCGCAGTATGCGCGCAGCTTACTCCATTGCTCGTCGAAGGCGAACTGGATGACCTGCTGGATGGCGAGTTCCTCGCCATGCTCCGCGCGGATTTTGTCGAGTGCGGCGGGCTCGCGATGAACCAGGTCCGCGGGCCAGGTGTGCCATGAGGCGCCGCTGAATTTGCGGCGCAGAACGCTGTAGAAGGCGTAGGACTCGAGCCACGTGCCGTTCATGCCGCAGTAGCCTTCGAATCGCTTCCAGTCCTCAGTGCTGTGGCGATTAAGGAAGTTGCGGGCGGCCTCTTCGATCAGCGGCATCTTGCGGGCAATGACATCTTCCCAGTGCACGTCGCCGGAGCGGCCGGGCAGTTGGGCGATGCGATCATGGGCGATCCATCCCCACTGGACGAGGGAGTCGAGCGAGATGAGCAGTGGATTTCCGGCAAAGGCGGAGAGCGCGGCGTAAGGCGAGTTGCCGTATCCGGTGGGGCTGAGCGGCAGGACCTGCCACAAACGCTGTTTCGATTCAGCGAGAAAATCGGCGAAGTCATAGGCGGCAGGACCGAAGTCGCCGATGCCGCCATAAGAGGGAAGAGAGGTGACGTGAAGCAGCAATCCCGAGGCGCGATCAAAAGGCATGAAAAGAAATCCTGAATGGCAGAAAAAAGGCCCGCGCTTCGAAAGATTCGAAAATCACGGGCCCGGTTGTACTCGTCAGCCTTCGCCTAAATGGGCGAGCGGCCGCCGCCGAAGGGAGAAGAGCCCTGCGCTTTGCGATTCATGCGGATGCGGCCCTCCTTCTCATACTTTTCCTGAAGGGTGGTGATGAAGACAGCAAAGGCTTCTTCGCGGCGCTGCTCGAGCTGGGCCTCGCGTGTCTGGTCGAAGTTCTTGGCGATGTCGTCGCCGGTGGGCTCCTGCTTGTCGACGAGCTTGGCTACGATTCCAGTGCGGCCGGTGTTGATGGGGCCGCTCAGTTGTCCCACATTGAGATCGAAGAGCTGCGGGGCGGCGCTGGCGAGCGCACCGATATCGGGTACCTGCGCGTCGCGGCCCACTAAATCACTGGACTTGACGGTCGCGCCCACTTCTTTCGCGGCCTTGGCGAGGTCGTTCTCCGCTTTGGCCTTCATGGCCAGCTCATTGATCTTAGTCGCCAGAAGCTGCGGCAACTGCTGCTCACGATAGTCGTCGAGGATATGCGACTTGTAGTCGGCGAAGGTCGGCGCGTGTGCCGCCTGGATATCCGTTACCTGGAAGACGGCATAGCCTTCTCCGGTGGACGAGACCTGGGGGGCGTCGCCCTTCTTTGCGGCGAAGGCCTGAGCGAGCAGCTTCGACCCGTCGGGCAATCCGGGAACGACGGAGGCCTGCGACAGGAAGTCGGTAGTTACAACCTGCAGGTGATGCGCGGCAGCAGTGGCGGCGAAGCCGGTCCTCTGAGCTTCAGTAGCGATCTGCTGCGCGAAGGCCTGCTCCTGCTGACCCTCCTTCTGGCGTGTGAGCGTGGCCTGGATATCGGCCTTCACCTCGCTCAGGGGACGCGTGTGCGCGGTCTGCTTCTCTTCAACCTGGATGATGTGGTAGCCGTATTTCGAGCGAACGAGTCCGGAGGTCTGTCCCGGCTGCAGAGAGAAGGCAGCCTGGTCGAACTCGGGGACGGTTGCGCCGTGCTTGAGGAAGCCGAGCTCGCCGCCCTGCTCCTTGCTTCCGGGATCGTCGGAGTACTTCTTTGCCAGATCGGCGAAGTTGCCGCCGTGGTGGAGCTGATCGAGAACGTCCTGTGCCTTGGCCTTGGCAGCGGCGTCAGCCTTGGGGTCGTTGCCGTCGACCTTGATGAGGATGTGGCGGACCTTCACCTGGTCGTCGATCTGGTAATCCTTGAGGTGCTGATTGTAGTACTGCTGAATTTCAGCGTCAGTGACCTGAGGAGCGCCCTGCGGGAGATTGGTGTCGGTGAAGGCGATGTACTGAATCTTGCGGGCTTCAGGGACGGCGTTCGCGTAGCGGGCCGCGCTCTTCTTGAAGAAGTCCTCGAGCTGGGCGTCGGTGGGATTGATCTGCTTCTGCAGGTCGTCAGAGCTGAGCACCGCGTAGTCGAACTTGATCTTGGTCGCCTGCTGGCGGTAGTTGTCGCGGACCTCCTGGTCAGAGATGGTGACGCCGCCAGTGATGAGGGCACGAAGGCGATTCTCCTCGATCTCCTTCTTTACCTCGTCTTCAAACTTCTCGCGGGTCATGTTGAACTGCTGCGAGACAAACTCGGCGTACTGGGCGTCGCCGATGTAGTTGCCGCCGGGGAAGAGCACCTGTCCGAAGGCTCCGGAGTGCAGAAAGCGGCGTACATCGTCGTCGGTGGCGGAGAGGCCGAGGCGCTTGGCTTCGAGCAGTTCGATGTGCTGCTGAATGAGTCCCTGGGCCACGCGAGGCATCATCAATGGCGCGTAGGCTTCGGGAAGCCCCTGGCGCTGCAGCATGCGCGCGGCGGTCAACTGCACGTCGGCGGTCGAGATGTCGTCCACCACAGGCAGAAAGCGGCCGAGCGGCCCGCCGCGGCCAATGGTCGCGTAGGTGTCGGCGGAAGCGGTCTGATCGAAGACGCCGGGCACCAGCGTGATGACCATGGTGATGCAGGCGACGGAGATGATGACGACAAAGATGCCCTTTGTAACGCGGCTGTCCTTTTGCAGGAAACGAATCATAGGTGAGTGACGACCTTTGCTGTTACAGCGCTCGCGGCGAGGTCCGGAGCAGGCCCGGCTGGCGCGAGGAGATTTTCCTGGTTTCTTCAGGAAGCTCTTTCAGTATAAATGACTGGCAGGGGATGGTTTCGAAGGCAGCCGATTTTCCGGCTTCGAACTCAGCAACTTAGCGAGGGGGTCATCCGTCAACAGGGGTTGCACGGTTGCGGCCCCGGGTGCGCCGATGCTCTTACGGCCATTGTTAACGGTTCTGATCTTCCTGGTCTGGGGCCATTCCACGCCTCCCGCTCAGTCCCAATCGCAGCAACCCTCTCCCTCGTCACAAAGCCAGCCGTACACGATCCAGGCCAATTCGCGCGTAGTCCTTACGGATGTGACTGTTACCGACAAAGGCGGAAATTCGGTTCGCGGCCTTCCCCAGTCGGCTTTCCGGATTTTCGATAACAGCAAGCCGGAAACCATTGATTCTTTCGAGGAGCATACTGGCACACCCACCGCTGTATCGATGGAGCCGGCGGCGGCGAAAGGGGTCTTCAGCAACGATTATTTGCTGCACCCTCCGCCCGCGCTGAACGTGCTGCTTCTCGACATCAGCAATCTAGAAATTGCCGATCAGATGTACCTCTGTTACGAGCTGACGAAGTTTTTCAAGGAGCAGGCCGTTGGCCAGCCTGTGGCTATTTATCTGCGCGACGGCAACAGCTGTTTTCTCGTGCAGGACTTTACCACCGACCGCGAACTGCTGCTCACGGCTCTTTACAGAGCCATTCCGCGCATTCGGCCTGACAACACATACCTAACAGACATCGATACGCTGAATCAGGTCGCTCGCCATCTCAGCGAGTTGCCGGGCCGAAAGAATGTCCTGTGGTTCGGTGGTGGCTCGACCTTTTACATGCGCGATGACTTTATTGGCATTGCTGATAATCCCGATGCCTGGCGGAATCTTTACGATGAGCTGGAGCAGGCCCGTATCGCGATTTATCCAATCGATGCGCGCGGTCTCATGAATCTTGCGCTTCATCTGTCGTCGCTCCTGTGGGCGCAGTGGGCAAAGATGAACCAAACGGCGAGAGCAACCGGAGGTCAGGCGTTTTACAACAGCAACGGTCTGACGGAAATCACCAATCAACTGCTCAGCTCCGATAACACCTTTTACACGCTGACGTATTCGCCCCCCGACTTCCACTTCGACAACAAGTGGCATAAAATTCGCGTTGCCCTGAACGACAAGGGCTACCAGCTGAGCTACCGCCGCGGTTATTTCGCCGATGCGAGCACTGGGGACTCAGGGCAGCGGCAGAAAACAACCGCCAGGACGCGCCTGTTGCCCGACGGTGAGAAAGTAGAACTGAACGGGATGCGGAGTGAGCCGATTATCTTTCAGGCGAGCGTACTCCCCTCGTCTGACCGGGCTGTTATCTCCGCGCCCAGGCCCACAACCCCGGTAACTGCTCCTCCGCCGAGAAAGGGAGGCGTTCCACTCAAGCTCCGCTATTCACTGCCAGTGAATGCGCTGACACAGCGAACGATTGACGGAAAGCAGGAAGTCACCTTCCGGGTTGCGGCGATTGTGATTGATCATTACGGACGCGCGATTGACAGCCATGCTGAGCAGGTGACGATGGCACTGAATGAGAATGCAATGCGGCTTCATCCCGATGCTCGGCTGACTTTCGACCAGCAGCTGAATCTGAAGAAGGATGATGACTACCTTTATCTCGCTGTGTGGGACATGACCAGCGGACGCCTGGGGACTCTGCAGGTTCCGGTGCATGTGCCCAAGCCGGAGAAGCAGGCGCATGCAAATTAATGTTTCGTTGCAACTCCAGTATGAATGACGATCGGCAGCGGGTTAGTCACGCCGAGGTTCAGCAACTTACCGATCGGCTGTTCCGTCAACCCATGTTGCACATCAGCGTCCCAGGTGAACCGATGCTCTCGCGATTCTGGTTGACGGTTCTGTTCCTCGTGGCTCCGGGTTCTTTCCTCGCTGCGGCGCAATCGCAGTCTCAGAATCAAGCACAATCGAGTCAACCTGCGACGAGTCAACCGTACACGATTCGGACGATCTCGCGGGTGGTGCTCACGGATGTGACAGTGACCGACAGCAAGGGCAATCCGGTGCACGCGCTGCCGGAGTCGGCGTTCCAAATCTTCGATAACAAGAAGCCGCAAGCGATTGGCTCTTTCGAGGAGCACAGCGGCACCCCGGCTATGGCGACGATGGAGCCCGTGATTGCTGCGAAAGGGGTTTACAGCAACGACTATCTCGAGCATCTGCCGCCGGTGCTGAGTGTCGTGATCATCGACATTGCCAATCTTTCGATCACCGACCAGATGTACCTCAATTACGAGCTGACGAAGTTCTTCAAGGACCCGCCTGCCCAGCCTCTGGCGATCTACCTGCGTGCCGGCAACGGCTGCTTTCTGTTGCAGAACTTCACGACAGACCGCGCGCTGCTGCTGGCCGCAGTGCACAAGGCGATTCCGCGTATTCCGCCGACAGGCCGGGAATATCTTAGCGACATCGACACGCTGCACCAGATTGCCGGCTATCTCAGCCAGCTGCCGGGGCGGAAGAATGTGCTGTGGTTCTCGGGAGGCTCGACGCTTTATCTGCGGGAAGATGCAGACCTCTACAACGACCCGCAAGCCTGGCGCGCACTTTACGATGAGCTGGAACAGGAACGCATCGCTGTTTATCCCATCGACGCGCGCGGCCTCACGACGTACGCCGGCCGCCGCATGTGGGCTCAGCAGGCGTTAATGAACGAGACAGCGATGGCCACGGGAGGGCAAGCCTTCTACAACAACAATGGGTTGAAGGAAATTGCCAGCCACGTTCTCAACTCCGATGGCAGCTTTTACACGCTGACCTATACCCCCCACGATTTTCACTTCGATAACAAATGGCACAAGGTTCAGGTGAAGCTGAATGTCGAAGGCTACCAGCTGAGTTATCGCCGTGGATATTTTGCCGACGGGAGCCCGGGAGGCGCCGACCAGCCGCAGAAGACGCGGGCAAGGACCCGTCTGTTGCCGGATGGCGAGAAGGTCCAACTGCCGGCTATGCGCAGCCTGCCGATTATCTTTCAGGCGAGGGTGTTACCGGCTTCGGACCCGGCGGTCACTTCCAGCCCTCTGGCGGGTACCATCCAGGCGCCCCCACCGAAGAAGGGAACGGTTCAGTTCTCGATTCGGTATTCACTGCCGGTCGACGCGCTTACGCAGCAAACAATAGGTGGGGGTCCGGAAGTCACGTTCGGGGTGGCCGCGGTCGTTCTGAACAGTGACGGCCGCGCGGTCGATGCCCACGCCGAACGTGTGAAGATGACGTTGAATGCGGACGCGGTCCGGCTGCATCCCGACGTTCCGATCGGCCTCGATCAGCGCCTCAACCTGAAAAAGAATGACGAGTTCTTGTATCTCGCGGTATGGGACATGACGAGCGGGCGGCTGGGAACCCTGCAGATTCCGGTGCAGGTGCCGAAGCCGGGCAAACCTGTGCGCAGCAACTGATCTTCTTTGTCCAGCGAGTTCTAGGCCAGCGTGATCAGCGTGATTTCCGGAGGGCAGTTAAAGCGGAAGGGGAGATTCACCGTGCCTACGCCGCGATTGACATAGAGCTGAGTCGGGCCGAGACGGTAGAGGCCTTCGACGTAGTGTTGTCCCAGTTCAGGCAGGAACATGGCAGGCAGGAATGGAAAGCGCACCTGTCCTCCGTGCGTATGGCCGGAGAGCATCAGGTCGACATTGTGGGTGGCCACAAGGGGAAGAACGTCGGGCTCATGGGCAAGCAGGATGACAGACTCTCCATCTCGGCTCGCTGGCGCGGGCAGCGCCTCCTCGAGTTGGAAGTCGTTAGAGAGGGCATCACCCGTTCCGGCGAGCCATAGACGGCCGCCATCGCGCTCAAGAGGCACCGAGCGGTTATCGAGCACCGGGATGCCATGTGACTGGAGGGAGTCGGTGACGGCGGCGGCGTAAGGTTTGACGGCGCAATCGTGGTTGCCGAGCACGGCGTAGCGCAAGGGGCTCTGGAGATGGCTGAGTATTTCGGCGCATTCTCCGGCAAAGCGAATCGTGTCTGGTGCGGACCAGAAGCCGGTGGTGATGAAGTCGCCGGTGAGCGCCACCATGTCGGGTCTGAGCGCGTTGACTCGCTCGACCACCCGCTTGATGAAGAAGGCCTCGGTGTATTCGGCGTAATGGAAGTCGGAGATCTGCGCGATGGTGAATCCGCGAAAAGCCTCGGGCAGGTGGGAAAGCGTGACGGTGATCCGCTCAATGCTGATTTCGTGCCGCGAAACCTCACCTGCGTAGAGCGGCAAACCGACAACGGCGATTCCTCCGAGCTTCAGGAAATCGCGTCGGGAGAGAGGCGCTTTCTTTCTGCGCTCGAGGGTAGAAACTTCCACTCTTCCATTTTAACTGTTCGCCTCGGAAGCCCCGACTCCAATCGACCGCGAATATTAACTTGTAGTTGATTGCTATCGAAACCTGTGGCAGTTATGCTTCTCTCCGCATTCCAGACGCGATGCATTTCGCGGTCTGACGAATGCATGCGAAAGAGAGGAATCCCCCAATGGCGAACTATCTGATTCTTTCCTGTGATGGCGGCGGAATACGCGGCTATCTTTCGTCGCTTCTGCTGCAGCGGCTCAACAATGACCTTGGTATCTTCGGTTCCAACAACCAGAACATCAACCTGTATGCCGGGACTTCGACCGGCGGCCTTATCGCTCTTGCGCTGGCACAGGGCAAGAGCATCGACAGTATTGTGGATCTTTACGCCACGGCTGGGAAAGATATCTTCTATCCCGCGAGCTTTCAGCCCGGTTGCTTGCTGGGAGAAGCGGCGGGTGCCGCGGCCGGCCTCGCGGACGTCAAGGGTTTGTGGCAGGTTCTTTATGACGACATCGGCGATCCCTCGGTCCAGAGTGTTATTGAAAGCTTCATTCCCGGAAACCCGCTGCTCAGTTCTCTAGCCAGCAACGTTATGGTGACGACCTTCCAGCTGAGGGATTCGGCGACCCCTCCTTCGTGGAACCCTCTGGTGATTGATAATTTTGCGGGCTCGCCGGGAAGCAGCACCTATCTGTGGGACGCGGCGCTCAGCACCTCTGCGGCGCCGGTGTACTTCCCGCCTTATAACCATCCGCAATTCGGATGGTGCAGCGACGGGGGGCTGTTTGCGAATAATCCCGCGGCTGTGGCGGTGGGCCGCGCGATTCAAGCGGGCCAGCAGCTCGACAATATCGTGCTGTTGTCGATTGGCACCGGCCTCACGGCAGCGTCCATGCAGGTGAGCGAAGACTCTCGGCTGTGTTACGGCCTGAAGTACTGGGCCTGGATCGAGACTTACGGGCCAACTCCGCCGTTCGCCATCCTGAATGCTCTGATGGACGGCGCTTCGATCAGCAATGACTCCTTAACCAGCAGTCTGCTGGGTGGAAGTCAGAACGGCGGACGCTACATGAGGGTCAATCCGGCACTGCCTGAATCCGTGCCTCTTGACGACTATTCGCCGAAAGTACTGAAGATGTTTCGGGATGTGGCGGAGAAGTATTTCGCGTCGACCGAATGGAGCACGATCGAGACGTGGGTGAAGAGCACGTTTCACAACTAGCGGAAATGGTAGAGGCAGGTCTCCGGTCCTGCCTCTACTGCCCGAGCAATCCCGTTTTCAGCTCCGAATTGGGCGGCTTAGGTCCGAACCAGACGGAAAAGCGCAGTTGAGCGAAGGCCGGGCCGGGGACGGTCAGTTTCTCGCCGCCGTTGAGAACGAAGATCGTGCCCGTGCCCGGGATGTACGTGAAAACCATCTGATCGCCGGAGTGGACCGCGTCGAGCTGGCTGAGAAAACGGTCCGCATCGGGCTTTGAAGCTGCCTCGGCGTCAGGTGCGTTGTCCCGAAACGATTCGCTGAATGCGTCGGCCATCTGGCTTTTGCTGGCTGCGTGCAGAAACTGCATGACGATTCGCTTCGGCGCGTCGGATTTGACGATGGCGTCGGGATCGGATGACTTCTGCTGGAGATAAAGGCCGGCGACGTAGACCTTGAAGCCGTACTTTGTCCGCAGCCCCATGCCGTTTAGGACAAGAGGTGTTCCTCTGGCCTGGATGGTGTCAGGGAGGGTAACTCCGTTGAGGGTTCCCGAATGAAGATCGATGCTGGAAGCCAGTAGAAAAACGGCGATGGTGAGCGATAGGGCGGTCTTGCGCATGCATGCGAACTCCGTTGGAGGACTGGATGGAGGAGGCTGCGAGACGAGATGGTAGCACAGCGGAGGGAGGCTGGCTGCAAAACAAAAAATGGCTGTCGTTGACACATGATATGTCCGGTGGGATTAGCACATGAAATGTCCGCTTAGCGGGCGGCGAGGATATCTCCATGCAGGTAAGTGTGGAGACGTATCCGAGGGCCGCCGTGGAGCGAGCGATGAA
>Ga0210397_10003012_pt1 | contig 10449 bp, 7 predicted proteins | sample IncBWH2OmetaG_FD_160126 | JGI IMG/M metagenome (GOLD analysis project Ga0210397, IMG submission 160126) | Forest soil microbial communities from Barre Woods Harvard Forest LTER site, Petersham, Massachusetts, United States - Inc-BW-H-2-O ...
CGGCCAGCCGTTGAACTATTGCGGATGCTGAAGGCGGACGGATTGGGTGCCCCTATAGCCGTTGTGACTGCTCTCGGAATTGCGACCCTGGGAGTGTTAGTTGAAGCTATTTTATTTCGCAGCTTGCTGGATATCCCTCGGGAATTCGGGTCGTCGGGACAGCGGCTCGGAGTAATGGCAGCCCTGCTGGTTTTTCTGACTGCTCTGATGCTCCTGGAAATACCGATCGCATCGGGCATCATGCGCATCGGACGACATCTCGAGGTACGCCTGCGCGCCACTTTTCTTGGAAAAATTCCTAAGCTGGGGGACAGATACTTTCATAGCCGCCTGACCTCCGACATGGCGGAGCGCAGTCACAATACGCACCGCATACGACTATTGCCCGGATTGGGCGGGCAGCTTCTCCGTTCCGTGTTTGAACTGATCGTCACGGTTGCCGGAATCATCTGGTTGGACCCTCGGCTGGCCCTGCCCGCACTTGTCGCCGCCTCGCTTGCGGTGGGCTTGCCCCTGATCCTGCAGCCAAGGCTCACCGAGCGTGACCTCCGAATGCGCAATCACACGGGGGCGTTGAGTCGTTTCCATCTCGACGCGCTGCTTGGCCTCGTTCCCGTGCTCACGCATCGAGCCGAACGGTCCTTACGTCGTGAATATGAGAGCTTGCTCGTCGAATGGGCCCATTCAGCATTTGCATTGCTACGGCTGATACTTTGTGTCGAAGCGTTGCAGGGGCTGATCGGATTTGGTTTGGCCGCTTGGCTGATGCTCAGCCATATCAGCCGTGCGGGAGAGGCGGGAGGGGCATTGTTGCTGGTGTACTGGGCGCTCAATTTGCCAGTGCTGGGAGAGGAAATCGTACTGGTCGCGCGTCAGTATCCTACTTACCGCAACGTCACCCTCCGCCTACTGGAGCCACTCGGCGCCCTAGAAGACACAAATGCCGGTCCCAAGCCGGCAAACGAGGTTTCGGCTGTATCAGTCACCAATGAACTTGAGGCTGCCACGGATGTATCCGGCGGAGTAGCTATTGAATTGGCAAACGTGAATGTGCGTGCCGCAGGACACACAATTCTGGCGGAGATCAACCTGAAGATTGAGCCGGGCGAGCATGTGGCCATTGTCGGGGTGTCGGGCGCGGGCAAATCCAGCTTGCTCGGCCTGCTTCTGGGATGGTACAGAGCCGCGGAGGGTAGCGTGGCTGTGGATGGTGCTGCTTTGGAAGGCGCCCTCGTGGAGCAGTTACGTGAGCGGACAGCATGGGTCGACCCGGCAGTACAACTATGGAATCACTCTCTGTTTTCCAATCTTTGTTACGGCAACCCGGATGCGGTGCCCACCGCCGACCTATTCGAGCAATCCAATCTACGCCAGCTTCTTGAAAAATTGCCCGATGGGCTGCAGACCGATCTCGGAGAAAGCGGTGGCCTGGTTTCTGGCGGAGAGGGCCAACGCGTCCGCTTTGGACGTGCCCTGCTGAAACAAGGCGTTCGCCTGGCTCTTCTCGATGAACCTTTCCGGGGTCTTGATCGGCATCAACGGCGAGAGCTGCTGGCGCGTGCTCGCCATCACTGGAAAGCCATAACCTTGCTCTGCGTCACCCACGATGTGGGCGAAACCATGGGATTTCCTCGCGCTCTGGTGATCGAGAACGGCCGCATCGTCGAGGACGGAAACCCGGAAGAGCTCGCGCGAAAAGTAGATTCTCGCTATCGAGCGCTCTTGGAAGCGGAGGAGAGTGTTCGGGAAGGATCGTGGTCGAGTAGCGACTGGAGGCACTTGCGGCTGGAAGCCGGACGCCTTATGGAGGAACGACAACGGGCGCCGGTATGAAAGTAAAACTAACATTGAGATGCGGAAAAAAGAGCACATCTGTGCCTTTCTGGTCATTGTCACAGCTCGGATCAGGCCTCGAAGCTCTGGCACGCCGAAGCAAGCTTGCGCCTTCGGCCGTGGTGGTACCGCATCCTCCAAGCTCGCTTTCTGCCCCGGACGATCCTGCTACAAGCCGGGATGCGTTGAATCAATGGATCGAGTCTGCGGCCAACTGGCTGGGTGTGGAAGCTGAGCCCTCCGCTATACCGTACGAAGGATTGGAGCAACTGCTGGAAAACGCAGGACCGGCTGTGCTGCAAATGCCGGGCAACGGCCCCCCTCGGTTCCTTTTTCTTCTGCCTCGACCCCTTTTCCCTCGAGGGCGGGGAACTATCGCGGTACTCGCTCCCGATCTGCGCACGGTGTCCTTGCGGATGGACGCCGCTCGCGCTTTGCTTTGTAGCGCGCTTGAGGAAACAGTGGCTCCGGAAGTGGATCGCTTGCTCGATGAAACCGGCATTCCGGATGCGCGCCGCCGAGCAGCCCGGGCGGCACTCCTGCTCGAACGTCTACGGACCAAAGAGGTTGGCGGATGCTGGTTGCTTCGTCAGTCGCCAGGAGCGGGCTTCTGGAGTCAGGCGAAGCGACTCCACTTGCCGAGACGTTTGGGTGCGCTAGTGGCATCGTTTGCCGCTGAATACTTTCTGCTGATTCTTTCCTGGTGGCTCATCGGGCTCTCGGTGCTCTCCGGACATTTGGACCATGGGTGGTTATTCGCGTGGGCGCTGATTCTGCTCACGATGGTTCCTTTCCGTGTTTTGAGCACTTGGCTGCAGGGCGTACTGGCGGTCAACGGGGGAGCCATCTTCAGGCAGCGGCTACTTTTCGGCGCGCTCCGCTTAAAACCTGAGGAGATCCGACACAAGGGTGTCGGCCAATTTCTCGGCGAAGTCATGGAATCGGAAGCTCTCGAATTGTTGGTGCTGCTTGTGGGTTTTCAGGGATTAACTGCGGCCATCGAGTTGATTGCCGCCGAGATCGTTCTCTCCCAGGGTGTGGGCCGTGGAGTGGAGTTGATTTTGTTACCACTGTGGCTCGCGGTTACGCTGTTTTTAGGAATGCGTTACTTTCGTCAACGGCAGCGTTGGACCGAAGCGCGGCTCTCGATGACCAATGATCTCACCGAACGAATGGTTGGGCACCGCACCCGTCTCGCGCAGGAAGCCCCACAACATTGGCACGATGATGAAGACGAGGCGCTGGCGCGCTACCTGGAAGTGTCGGAAGAGATGGACGGCGCCGCGGTCCAGCTAACCGCCGTCGTGCCGCGCGGCTGGCTGCTTGTGGGGATACTAGGCTTGACCTCGGCGTTTGTGGGAAGCTATGGATCGAATATTGCGCTGGCGATTTCTCTGGGTGGAATATTGTTGGCGTATCGTGCGCTGAAGAGACTTTCCTCGGGCCTGATTTCCCTTGCCGACGCGATCATTGCCTGGCAACAAGTCTCTCCGTTGTTCCAGGCAGCCGGAAGGGCGCAACTGCATGGCTCTCCCGCCATTGCGCTCACGCCCGTCGCCGACACTGAGGGAAACGGAGCACAAGCCGTCATGGAGGCTCACGAGCTGGTTTTCCGCTATCAGGATCGTGGCGAGCCGGTACTGAAGGGATGCAGCCTGATCGTTCGTCGAGGCGACCGGCTGCTGCTGGAAGGGTCGTCGGGCGGAGGCAAATCTACCCTGACCTCACTCCTGGTTGGCTTACGAACGCCGCAATCGGGCCTACTCTTGCTGCACGGGCTCGACCGGCAAACTTTAGGCGATGAAGGCTGGCGGAAGCGAGTTGTATCCGCGCCGCAGTTTCACGAGAATCATGTGCTTACGGAGACCTTCGCCTTCAACCTTCTAATGGGGCGCCGCTGGCCGCCCCATGAAGAGGATATGCGGGAGGCGACAACGATCTGTAGCGAGCTTGGCCTCGAACCCCTGCTGAATAAAATGCCCGCGGGAATGTTGCAGATGGTTGGCGAGACAGGCTGGCAGCTCTCGCACGGCGAACGGAGCCGCGTTTACATTGCCCGGGCATTACTGCAGGACGCGGAAGTGGTGATCTTTGACGAGAGCTTTGCGGCGCTCGATCCGGAAAATGTCAGGCTGGCGCTCGAATGCGTGTTACGCCGGGCGCGCACTCTGCTGGTGGTTGCACATCCGTAAGAAAAGTTCACCAGACTCCATTAGAATTGCAGGCCCAAGAGCTTGACGGAGGTCGATCGGTGATCGGCAAAACACTTCGCTCCTACCGAATCGAGTCCAAGCTCGGTAGTGGCGGAATGGGGGTCGTGTATAAGGCCGTCGACTCGCATCTCGATCGCACAGTTGCGATCAAGATTCTGGGTGCCTCCGCCGCCAGCGCGGACCATCAAAAGCGCTTTGTGCAAGAAGCGAAGTCTGCTTCTTCCCTCAATCATGCGAACATCGTCACCATTTACGACATCGACACCCAGGAGGTAGATGGAGCACCCGTTCGTTACATTGCCATGGAGTACGTGGCCGGCGAGACCCTGGATCAGCTAATCGGGCGCAAGGGCCTGCGGGTTCGTATTGCTCTGAAATATGCCGCGCAGATCGCCGACGCACTCGCCGCGGCGCACGCTGCCGGAATTGTTCACCGCGATTTGAAGCCCTCCAACGTGATCGTCACGCCGCAAGGGGTGGTCAAAGTTCTTGATTTCGGCCTCGCTAAACTGAACGAAGAAGCCGAAACCGATGCGTTCGCAGAAACGGTGCATGGTGACGGTGTGCCGCTTACCGAAGAGGGAACCATCCTCGGCACCGTGGCCTATATGTCTCCGGAACAGGCCGAAGGCAGGAAAGTCGATGCCCGTTCCGACATTTTTTCGTTCGGCTCTGTGCTCTATGAAATGGTTACCGGACAGCGTGCTTTCGCGGGCAAATCCAAACTGTCCTCACTTTCGGCGGTCCTGCACAAAGAACCGCCCCTTCCTTCGCAGGTTATCCCGGATATTCCACCGGAACTCGAGCGGATTATTGCCCGGTGCATGAAGAAGGATCCGGCGCGCCGTTGGCAGAGTATGGCCGACGTAAAGGTCGCGCTGGATGAACTGCGGGAGGAGACGGAATCCAGCAGCATCGATTCCAAAAGGCCAACCATTGCGGGAAGTACCGCACGCCTCACCAAGCGCTGGCTCATCTTGGGAGGCCTAAGCCTGCTGCTAATTGGACTTGCTCTAGGTGCCTACACTACACGAACGGTCTTACGCGTCGAGCCACTCACCTTTCAACGGCTGACATTCCGCCGCGGCGACGTCACCGCAGCGAAATTTGGGCCCGGTGGCGCGATCGTTTACAGCGCCGAGTGGGACGGCGCACCCTCCACATTGTTTTCCACGGAGCCCGGAAATCGCGAGGCCAGGAACTTGGGTCTTCCGGCCGGGAAAATTCTATCCATCTCCCATACCGGCGAAATGGCGATTCTGCTGGGCGGCGATGGCGCAGGGACGCTCGCGCGCGTTCCCTTCAGCGGCGGCGCCCCGCGGGAATTGCTGGAAAATGTCAGCGCCGCGGACTGGAGCCCGAGTGGCGACACCTTAGCCGTGGTGCGAACGAACGGCGGAAACCATCGCGTGGAGTATCCCGTCGGGACCGTTCTCTCCGAGAACAGCGGGCGTCCTCAAGAAGCGCCGCGAGTGTCGCCCGACGGCAAACTCGTGGCATTTTTTGACTACGATTCGGAGGTTGGAGATTACTCGGTATGCGTGGTTGGCCCAAACCGGCCGAAGCAAGTGCTCTCCCCGGGTTGGCGCTCGGTAGGTTTGCTGAACTGGTCTCCACGGGGAGATGAAATTTGGTTCTCGGCTAGCCGGCCCGGTAGCGATCCAGTGCTCTACACGGTGGATCTTTCGGGTAAGCAGCGATTTCTCGCCCAAGCTCCCGGTTATATCGTGATGCAAGACGTGGCGGCGGACGGCCGCGTACTGCTCAGCACTGTCAACTCGCGGCTGGGCATTCGTTTTGTTGACTTCGACCATTCCATCGAGCGCGACCTCGGTTGGCTCGACGCTTCCTTCGTCTACCAGGTTTCGAACGACTCGAAGAGCATTGTCTTTACGGAACTCTCCTATGGCGAAGGTCGCAACCCAGCTATCTATCTGCGGAAGACCGACGGGTCCGCCGCCGTACGACTGGGATATGGCAATCGCCCTTCGCTCTCACCGGATGGCAAATGGATAATATGCATCCGTCGCGATCCCGGGCGTACGCGGCTGATGTTGCTTCCAAGCGGACCGGGAGAGTCACGTTTTCTGAATGTTGAAGGCGTGTACTTCGAATCGCTCGGATGGTTCCCCGATAGCAAGCGGATTGTCTATACGGGAAATGAATCCGGGCATCCGGTTCGCACCTGGATGTACGACCTGGATTCGGGAAAAGCTACGCCACTGACTCCGGAAGGAACGAAGGGAAGTCAAGTATCACCCGATGCCCGTTGGCTCGTAATTGCTAGTCCGCATCGCTTGTCACTGGCGCCGATTGGGGGCGGAGCGACTCGTATCATCAGTGAGTTGCAAGACGGCGAGGCAATGGTGCGGTGGAGTGGCGATGGGGGCCATCTTTTCCTGAAGCGGCCGGAAGGGGATACCATCAAACTCAGCCGGCTCGACGTCGCCAGCGGACACAAGGAACCTTGGAAGACCATCAAGGTTCCCGAACCGGGCGCCGAGTTCATTGGAGACGTAGCATTGTCGGCGGATGGGAAGGCATGCGCCTTCTCCTTTCAGCACGATCTTGCCAACCTCTTTTTGGTAAGGGGTCTGAAGTGAGAGCCAGAGGCAATCAGAACCGGAGTAAGCGCTGCAATGCATCTGGGAAACCCTTTTACGCCCGTCGTTGGCGCTTCGGGGTAAGATTCAATGTCCGGATCAGCCGGAACAGGTGGTTGGGATGCACGCCGAGGATTCCTGCCGCCTCAGTATAATTCCCGCCCGCTTGCTCAATCGCCTGCTCGATAAGTTTTCTTTTTGCTTCGCGGATGCCATCGTGGAGCGCCGTTACCGAATCCCCCGTACTTGCCATCTCTTCTAGAATTGAGTCGGGCAGGTCCTCGGGCAGAATCAATTCCGTTGAGCCCAACACGACCGCCCGCTCGATCGCATTTTCGAGCTCCCGCACGTTGCCAGGCCAGGGGTAGCGCACCAGGCAAGCTCGGGCCTTGGGAGAAACACCGACCACGCGCCGGTTGACTTTTTCACTGTAGCGAGCCGTGAAGTAAGCGGCAAGCAATGGGATATCGTCCACACGTTCGCGCAGGGGCGGCACCACGATGGAGACGACGTTGAGCCGATAATAGAGGTCTTGCCGGAATTTTCCATCGCGGGACGCTTCGTTTAGATCGACATTGGTGGCAGCAATTAGTCGGATGTCGAGCTTAACGGTGCGCGTGCCGCCCACCCGTTCGAACTCGCGCTCCTGCAGAACCCGCAACAGCTTGGCCTGGAGCGTCGCGGCCAGTTCGCCAACTTCATCAAGAAACACGGTCCCGCCCTCGGCGGTCTCCAGTTTTCCTTTTTTCTGCGCGACCGCACCCGTAAAAGCGCCTTTTTCATGGCCAAACAGCTCACTCTCCAGCAACGTGTCCACGATCGCGGCGCAATTAATTGCCACAAACGGCCTGTCCGCACGAGTGCTGTTGCTATGGATGGCGCGCGCAACAAGTTCCTTCCCGGTGCCACTTTCACCCTGAATCAGGATGTTAGAATCGCGGGCCGCCACTCGCGAGACAAACTGATAGACCTCGCGCATGCGCTCGCTTTCACCCACCATGCTGTGCTGAATGTTGAGTTCGCGTTGCAACCGCCGATTCTCATCGCCGAGCTGGTCGAGATGCCTGGCGTTTTCGATCGCGAGCGCGGCGATGTTCCCGAGCGCCGTCACTAGCTGCAAGAGTGCAGAATCGAAGCGGGCGCTTTGCGAGCTGGTATCCAGATAAAGTAGGCCAAGGAGTTTTTCCTGTACCTCGAGGGGCACGACCAGCACGGAACGCACTCGCGGTTCCAGCAGGCTTTCCACCTCCCGAAACATTTCATTGCTGGGCACATCGTCGCATAGGACAGCCAGACGTTCTGAGATGACTCGTTTCAGAATGGTTTGGCTAACTTGGACCGGTTGATTCGGGCCCAGCTTGCGATCGCACCCGAGTACGGAAGTGAATCCCTCCGTCCCTTCTTCCATCAATAGGATCGCGGCTCGGTCGGCCGGCGAAATCTCCAGGACCGCTTCCAGCACTCTCTGCTGCAGCGCAGCCAGGCCATGCACTGAGTTCAGACTCGTGCTGAAATTGAGGAGCACGTTCAAATCGCGAACCGTGCGATCTGTAGCATCCAAGTGAAGTAGTCGGGCAGGCTGCAGGTAAATAGCGTCCTGCTTTCGCAAGACCAGTGTGGCCCCGCCGGGTGTTGAAGCGGAATCAAGCCTCAAAGAGGCACCGTCGCCAGAACGCTCTTCTGGCAGACCTTGAAAAACCAAAATCGACTTGCCAATCTGGATCTGGTCGCCATCAGCCAGCAGGCGCTCTCTAACCGGCACATTGTTCACGAAGGTGCTGTTCCGGCTATCGAGATCCTTGATCAGAAATCCCTGGCCATCCCTTCGAATCACGGAGTGCCGTCGCGATACGAGCGAGTCCAGCAGCATGATGTGGTTCGATGGCTCGCGACCCACCGACAGCTCGTTTTCGGTAAGCGGGAAGATCTTGCCTTTGAGGGGGCCGGTCAGCGCTTCCAGCCGAGCTGGACTGGAGCAAGGGTCCTCCGGATGGTGATCGCGCTTCACCCGACGAGTATACCAACCGCCCATTTCTGCCTGCCCCTAACACAAATACGAGGTCACCCAACATTATTGTTAGGTCGGTTCGGGACGAGCGCTGGAGGGAGCAACGCGCTCCCAGGCACTTTGTCGGTTATCTCCATTCTTCTCAATACGAAGCACGCAGGCGACATCGAACTGAACCGGCTGGTTACTTTTGGCACCTCTCTTGCATGACTTTAGTGCGTTACGGCGAATTGCAAAACAAACAAATTTCACAAGGAAGGAGCAATCCGATGAAGGTCAAGACGAACACGAAAGCTGGAAACGTGCTGTGGGGCAGCTAATTTGAGGTTTTCCCAAGCTGTCTGAATCCAAAGATAAGCAGTGACCATGGTTGGCAAGAATCGTAACGAAAGGAGCATTCCAATGAAGGTCAAGACGAACACAAAAGCTGGAAGCGCGATGTGGGGTAGCTAACTTGAGGGGTTTCATGATGTCTGAATCCCCAGAGGTAAGCGGGACTGGCAAGAATTCCAGGGAAAGGGGCATTCCGATGAAGGTAAAGACGAACACGAAAGCTGGAAGCGCGATGTGGGGCAGCTAACTTGAGGTTTTCCCATGCTGTGCGAATCCCGAGAGGTAAGCAGTGACCAGGGCAGCAAAAATCCTAGGAAAGGAGCATCCCGATGAAGGTCAAGACGAACACGAAAGCTGGAAACGCGATGTGGGGCAGCTAACTTGAGGGGTTTCATGCTGTCTGAATCCCCAGAGGTAAGCAGTGGCCAGGGCGGCAAAAATCCTAGGAAAGGAGCATTCCGATGAAGGTCAAGACGAACACGAAAGCTGGAAACGTGCTGTGGGGCAGCTAGTTTGGGGACCCTTAATATCCCGTGCCGAAGTGACCAGATCGGCAAAAAAGATCGCTCGTCAAAGCAGCAAGGATGCTCGAACTGGTGGATGAAACTGGATTGGTCCATCCAGGCACCCTGTGAGCGTCCTTCGCTGATTAGAGCGCACTCCTCGGACAAATTTTCCAGAAAGTCGGGCTTCAGGTAGCGCACCATTGCGCTTCAATCTAAGGCCGAATGTTTGACATGAATCGTGATGGTGACCGAGGCGATGATGGTGTTCCCGATCTGCGCCTTCGTCAGATGCAAATCGTCGAGCACAACCGCCATCATGCGAATTTACTCGAGCCACCCAACGATATTTAAGGCACCAAGAGTCAGAAGGAATTTGAACGTCGTTGCTTGTACAACGAACCGTGCGTGGTTTTGCTTTGTGCGGGCCGCTCGAGCGCACGGTGTTCAGCAGAGCGTGCGTAAGTTCTTTCGCAGGCGGTCTGGTTCGCCCGGACCGAGACGCGCCTCAATCGCGGCATGGGTACTCGTCCACACTGGGACGGCGCGAGCCAGCAACCCTCTTCCTTGCGGAGTCAACTCCAGCAGGCGAGCGCGGTGGTCATCCTTTGGTGTCGCGATCTTAACCAGGCGGCGGCGTTGCAGCGGTTTCAAGGCGGCGGTCAAAGTTGTCCGATCCATCGCGAGCAATGATGCCACCGCCCCCATTGTCGGCGCCTCAGGGCGGTTCAAAGACATCATCAGAGAGAATTGGCCATTCGTCAGACCGAGCGGGCGCAGTGCGTTGTCGAAACGCCGCGCGAGCGCCCGCGCGGCGCGCAGCACGTGAAGGCAGAGGCAAGAATCGTGGACCAGGATCGTTGTTTTATACGGTGTGCCTCGAACTCTTGCCATATTTACATATGGTAAATCTTCGCTATACTCCGCCCGCTAGAGCTGATATCAACGTATCGTGA
>Ga0210397_10003014_pt1 | contig 10443 bp, 12 predicted proteins | sample IncBWH2OmetaG_FD_160126 | JGI IMG/M metagenome (GOLD analysis project Ga0210397, IMG submission 160126) | Forest soil microbial communities from Barre Woods Harvard Forest LTER site, Petersham, Massachusetts, United States - Inc-BW-H-2-O ...
GGTTGGATGAAGCTCGGGATCGTGCACGAGCGCATTCAAGCAGGCCGACCGCAACAAAATGGTCGCCATGAGCGGATGCATCGCACGCTGAAGGAGGACGCGACAAAGCCGCCTGCGGCATCACTTCGCGCACAACAGAGTCGCTTCGATAACTTTCGCCACGTGTTCAACAACGAACGCCCGCATGAAGGTCTGAACAACCAAGTCCCTGCGAGTCTCTACTACCCCAGCTCTGTCCGATTGCCACGCAAGTTGCCGGAGTTCAAGTACCCGAAGGGTCTCCTTCTGCGACGGGTGAACAATAGTGGCGACATCAGCTGGCACAAAAACAGAATCTTCATCAGCGAGGTTTTCCGATTCGAAGAGTTGGCATTCGAATTGATCACCCCGGGATTTTACAGAGTCTTCTTCCGAGACATGGAGATTGGGGGACTCAATGTGGAAGAGCTTCGCTTCAGAGCTGCGCGAAGAATGGTCTGAGCCTGTCAATGAGCGCTTTGGCCTGTTGTTATCAGTTGACCATGGAACAGAGTGCTTTGCCAGGAGAGATCAGCATCCGGCGAGCCTGTAAACCATCCAGCTAATTCCGGTCTTAATCGCCGGCCATATACTCCTGTATGTTTGCGCCACGTCGTCTTTCAAGGTGTTCGACGCATGCGCAAGTCCTACCTGCGGCGCGATCGTCTTTGTGACAACTCGACATGGATGGCAACACGCGGTCGCAACGCAGAGCTGCGCATTGCCGGTGCGCAAGATGGCAGCCGCGAATTTGTGGCCGCTGGCCTTTTTTTTACGACTAACTGACAATCCTGTGACACGCAGGGCTTGAAGTCAGGCTAAGTTCAACGTGGAAGTTCTCTGCAAGACCGCGATTCCCGCACAACAGATCCTTCCGTGTATTGGCGCACAACCTGTTAGGGCTGACGGCGACGCCCATCATTTTCACCGACATTACCATCCAGGGAAACGGAGCAACGTGGCAACCGATCGTCTCGACAGCATTGTGGTTCCCGCACAGTCAGCATTTCGCACTGCTGTGGCGGGCCTGATCGGCAACGTCCTCGAATGGTTCGACTTCGCAGTCTACGGCTATTTTGCCAGCGACATTGGCCGACAATTCTTCCCGGGTTCGAGTCAGACTGCGCAGCAGCTGCTCGCTTTTGCTGTCTTCGCGCTCGGGTTCTTCGCGCGGCCAGCCGGCAGCCTCGTGCTCGGAATGGTCGGTGATCGGATCGGTCGCCGCGCGCTCCTGACGTTGTCGATTGCGCTCATGGGTGGCGCCACCTTGCTGATCGGACTGCTGCCCTCGTACGACCGGATTGGCGTTGCCGCGCCGCTTCTGCTCGTGCTCCTCCGCGTCGTCCAGGGTTTGTCTCTGGGGGGAGAGTTCACCGGGTCGATGGTCTACACGACCGAGTTGGCCTCGCCGGTTTGGCGCGGGCTCGTCAGCAGTTCCACGGCAGCGGGGACGACGATTGGGTTCATCCTCGGATCGGGATCCGCCTGGCTAGTCAATGTTTCACTCGGCACATCTCAAGCGTCCGCATGGGGTTGGAGGATTCCCTTCGTCGCCAGCACCGCCTTCTGTGTGATTGGGTGGCTGCTACGTCGCGGCATTCACGAATCGGCCGAAGGCGCGAAGGCTGCGCAGAGCCGTCCGCCGCTGCTGGCGTCGCTCATTGCCGACTGGCGTCCGATTGTACAGACCTTCGGGATCGTTGCGATGACCAACGCTGCCTACTACCTGACGTTCACCTTCGCGGTCGAGCGAAGGAAGAAGCTGGCGGGAGACGGAGGAGAAGTGTTCCTGCTCGCGAACACGGCGAGCCTTCTTGTGGTTCTCTTCTGTAAGCCGCTTGGCGGCTGGCTATCGGACAAGATCGGGCGCCGCCGGCTGATGATGGCGCTGACGGCGGTCACCATGGCCTCCATCTATGTCGCCCTGCGCGCGATGCTTTACGGTTCGCCGCGCGGGTTCATCGGGGGGCAGTTGCTGATGGCCCTGCCGCTCGGCATGGCACTGGGCCTCCAGGGCGCGATGGTGGTCGAGATCTTCCCACTTCGGACACGCGTCACCTCGATGAGCGTCGCGTACAGCATAACGCTGGCGCTGGCCGGCGGTACAGCACCGCTGGTCGCGGCGTGGCTGACAGACAGATTCGGACAGCCGCTCGCGCCGGCGTACTACATCATGCTCTACGGCGCAATCGGCCTCGCACTGATGGCGCCGATGAAGGAGACGAACCGCCGTCGCCTGGACATGTAGCACTCCACAGAACTGGCGCGATCGAACTTCTTCAAGGGAAGCGCAAGTTCCTAATCCAATAACGGATTGCCCAGGATAGGTATTGGGAAACGGGGTCTGCTGTAGCAAAACGCTGGGCAGACGACATCATCTCGGTTCATGCCAAATCGCCAATGCACTCATTGACCCCGATCACGATCAGCGTTTCGTGGCGTGTGCGGCGCATTGCGCTGGGTGATGTAGCGGTTATCCAGCATTGCCGGGCGAAAAGCAAGCCATGGAAATTGTATGGTCCGCCGCCGGATTGCAAGCAGAATCGCACTTTTCCCCTTTACTGCCTGCGGGCGCTCAACTGACAACAACGGCGTTTTGTATGAGCAGGTCCTAGATGTCAATTGTTTTTCCTTATTAGGGCCCTTGTTTTTGCTGTTGTCGTTGTTGTTGCTCTCCACCGGGTTTGTATTCGCACTCTGATGAGTCGGATGAAGCCTGGACTCGGTGCCGGTTGGGGTTCGAGAGGAGAGTCGATGCTGCCATTTATCGGACGGTCTTGAAGGACCAAAACGCCGACGCAGTCATCGGAACGCGGTGTCGATGCAACGGGTGAACTTTACGCGGCCTGTTGGTAGAACGGCACGTACTGCTGCTGTGTGGTCCAGAGATGATGAAGTAGAACGGCCAGCTTGCGAGCCACCGCCACGACGGACTTGTTCTTCGCCTGCTTACCGCCGCGTGCTGCGAGATGCAGTCCCCACTGTCGTAGTGCGGAGTCTCGACCATGTGGTCGCAGGATGTGGTTGGCGCACTCGATCAGCAGACTTCGCAGATACGCGTTGCCAGCCTTAGTGATACCGAGTTGCGGATCGCGTTCACCGGACTGGCTGCGTTTAGGTCGCAGACCAAGGTAGCAACCGACGTCTCGACTGCATCGGAATCGACTCTTATCCCCCAGCGTCAGGACAAACGTAAGCGCGGTGATGTGGCCGATCCCATGGATCGTCATCATGGCCTGTGTCTCAACATACTCGGTCTGAGTTAGTCGTTGAATATCCTTGTCATACTGCTTGATCTTGAGCGTCATCTCTGCAATCTGAACGAGGATCGGACCGAGCGCCAGCTTCAGTCCAGGAGGCATCGCAGCCTGCCCTCGTTGCGCGAAGCACTTCGTGGAAGAAGCTGGCATACGATGGCCGCATGCCTTCGTCAGGCCACGAACCGCGTTGATGGACGCAGTTCGCAAACGGACGAGAAGCTCGCGAGCGCGGATCAGGGTGAGGGCTTGTTGCTGCTCGACGGTGCGATGAGAGATCGGGCGGAGAATCTCAGGATCGAGACGAGCGTAACGAGCCAGCTTCTCCGCATCCACGTCGTCGCTCTTACGGTCGCTGTGCGAGATCGCCCGCAGCTCACGCACGTTCGCGACGATCACCTCGTGGCCTAGCTGTTCAAGCTGCTCGCCGATCCAGATCGAATGAACACCAGCCTCCATCGCCACTCGGGCATGCGGAACGTCGGTAAACCACGTGTTGATCGCCTTCGGCGTCGTCCTGAAACGACCGCGGTCGATCACTTCGCCTTGCTGGTTGAGGGTGCAGTAATGGCTCCAAACGTCGCCGAGGTCGATGCCGATCGTCAGCTCGACCTGGCCACGCTTCCGGGGTACTTCTGCGATGAGGTGTTGCGATGGCTTCTTCATGGGAACAGTCTGCGCCTCCTTCGGAGGACCTGCTCATCCCATTTCTCGGTATTAATCCAGTTGTGACCATATGTGCGATCAGAAGGCGAACTGGGTTGGCACATCGGACAGCTGGCGAAAACAAGGGCAGTTCCTCCGTGGTCACCACTTACCAAACTCCAAGAGACACTCACTCGAAATCGGCGGGTGAAACCGCAATTGGGACCGTCGTTCTTCGAGAGGTCATTAGAGATTCTGGAAATGGGCTTGCATTCTCCATCGATCAGAGCGTAGATTGTCTACACCCTTTGATGTAGAAGGTCTACAGCCTATGTCGACAAAAAGCAAATATCAGAACCGGATCGAACTCTTGCAGGGAACCTTGGACATGTTGATCCTGAAGACGCTTCAGTGGGGCGAACAGCATGGCTATGGAATCAGCCAGGCAATTCGAGTGAACTCCGCCGAGGTTCTTCAGGTGGAAACCGGTTCGCTTTATCCGGCGCTGCATCGGTTGGAGCGTCAGGGCTGGGTCAAAGCTGAGTGGAAGAAGAGCGAGAGCAATCAGCGCGCGAAGTTCTACAAGATCACGAAACTGGGTAAGGAGCAACTGGCCTCCGACTACGAGCGTTGGGGAAGGATGGTTGCGACGATCGAAGGAATCATGACAGCAAAGTGAGGGAGTGCATGAGACTATTTCGGTTTTTAAGGCGCAAATCGGACCTGACGGAAGAGATCGAAAGCCATCTGAACATGGCAATCGCTGATCGAGTGGCGCGCGGGCAATCGCTAGAGGACGCTCGTAAATCGGCAATCCATGAATTTGGCAATGTCCCGCTGGTTGCCGATGCGACCCGGGATCAGTGGGGATGGTTACGGATGGAGCTATTGATCCATGATCTTCGCTACGCGCTGCGGCAATTGCGCAAAGAGCCTGGATTCACTGTCACCGTCGTAATTACACTCGCGCTCGGCATTGGCGTGAACACTGCCATTTTCACCCTGGTGCAAGGCATCCTACTACGCTCACTGCCGGTGAACGATCCTTCGCGCCTTTATCGAATCGGAGACAAGAACGATTGCTGTTATTACAACAACTTTCAAAACGATAACGGCGACTTTGATCTTTTCTCCTACGATCTCTATCTCCATCTCAAGCAAGCGGCACCGGAGTTTGAACAGTTGGCGGCCGTGCAGGCGGGCGGCAACGGGTTCAGCGTGCGTCAAGGTGCTGCCCCGGCCCGCCCAATGCGAAGCGAGTATGTCTCCGGCAACTACTTTTCCACCCTTGGCGTGGGTCCGTATGCGGGGCGCCTCTTTAACGAAAACGACGACTCGCCCGGAGCGGCACCAACACTGGTGCTGAGTTACCAGACATGGCAAGCCGACTTCGCGGCCGACCCGGCCGTTGTTGGGTCCACTGTCTTTGTGCAGATGCACCCGTTCGTCGTGGCGGGCATCGCGCCGCCGGGATTCTTTGGCGATCGCGTCATCTCCAACCCGCCCGACTTCTGGATGCCCCTGGCAAGTGAGCCCGTGCTTGAAGGAGCGAATTCCGCATTGAAGGGCGTCGATGAGCTCTGGCTTTATCCCCTGGGTAGAGTGCGTCCCGGCGTAAACATAGCGGCTTTGCAGACGAAGCTGTCAGTGATTCTGCGGCAATGGCTGGCCACGCGTCCGACGTACTCCGATCATGGTGGAGCGGCGGTGATTCCACGACAGCATGTCATTCTGGCGCCCGCTGGCGGCGGCATTCAGAAACTGCAACAACAGACGGGCGCGGGCTTGCGCCTAATGATGATCCTCTCCACAGTTGTCCTCCTCATTGCCTGTGCCAACATTGCCAATCTGCTTATGGCGCGCTGCACCGCACGACGTGCGGATGTAGCGGTGCGCATGGCGCTCGGCGCGTCGCGACGCAGAGTCATTCGCCAGATTCTTACCGAGAGTGTATTGCTGAGCCTGATCGGCGGTGCAATGGGATTGGCCATTGCCTATGCAGGGTCGTACATGATGCTGACCCTTGCTTTTCCCGGCGCCAAAAACATGCCCGTTCAGGCTGTCCCTTCGCCAGTGGTTTTGGCGTTTACGTTCCTCGTGTCGCTTCTTACCGGCGTCGTCTTTGGAACGGCGCCCGCATGGTTGTCGTCGCATGCGCAACCTGCGGACGCTCTTCGCGGCATAAACCGATCCACCGGAGACCGTTCGTCCTTGCCGCAACGCGCTTTGATTATCCTTCAGGTAGCCTTGTCGATGGTCTTGCTGGCGGGCGCACTGCTCATGACCAAATCGCTCCGGAACCTGGAGCACCAAAATTTCGGCATTGCTACTGCGAACCGCTACGTGGTGTCCTTTGACCCCAAGGGCGTGGGCTATACCGTCGATCGCCTCCCTGAGCTCTATAGTGAGATCGAAGACCGATTTGCAGCGTTGCCGGGAATGGCTAACGTCAGCCTGGTCCGATATATCCCCCTCGGCGGCAATATGTGGGGCTCGTGCGTTATCCCCCAAGGTCATCCTGCGCCGGGCCCGAACGACCCATGCTTCGCAGTCTGGGACCGCGCCAGTAATCACTTTCTCGATTCCATCGGCGTGCCGATTGTACGTGGGCGCAATTTTTCCACGCTGGACACTGCGACGTCGCAGCAAGTCGCTTTAGTCAATCAGACTTTCGCCAACCATTTCTTCCCCAATCAGGATCCGGTCGGCAAACATTTTGGTGTTGGCTCGATACAGTACTCGGGCGTTTTCGAAATCGCAGGAGTGTTTGCGGATTTCAAGATGACCGATCCGCGCCGCGAGCCGAGGCCGCTTTTCTTCCGTCCGATGTCTCAGCAGTTTCGCGGATACAAAGAGTCCGATCCAGACGCCGCGGAAAAGAGCTCCATGTTTCTCAACTTCATCATTCTCGACTTTACCCAGGCTCCCCCGGATGCAGAGACTCTGACGCGCAAGACGCTTGCGGCCATCGACCCGAATCTTTCCGTCACGCACTTTAGCCCGTATGACGTGGAGGTTGCAGGAAATTTCAATCAGGACAGGCTCCTGGCGCGGCTCACCAGCTCCTTCGGAGTTCTGGCGCTTATCCTGGCTTCCGTAGGACTGTACGGAGTGATGTCCTATTTCGTTGTACGGCGGACCAGCGAAATAGGCATCCGTATGGCCCTCGGTGCCGCGCGTTCCGGCGTGATAGCCATGATGCTGCGCGGCGCGCTTTGGCAGCTCCTCATCGGCTTCGTGATTGGTATTCCCGCGGCACTCGTTGCCGGCCATTTTATGGCCAGCCTTCTTTATGAAGTGAAACCCTACGATCCGCTTGCATTCCTTGGCGCAATTCTGCTGTTGGCAATTTGTGCCACAGTGGCTGCATTTATCCCTGCGCGCAGGGCGGCTTCGATTGACCCGATACAGGCTCTGAGGACCGATTGAATGAGCTGAATGGATGTTGCAACGTAGGCACAACAGCGATCTTTAGGCGACCGTATAAGTTCATCAGAAGTTGTCGCTGAAACATAAGTACCGATTATGTATGGTCCGCCGCAGGACTGCAATGGGAAGTTTGGTCGAGAAGACAAGTCTGCGCAAATGTATTCGTCAATAAGGGCGAAGATGTTGTCAAGGACAAAGATATCCTTCCCGTTGCTTCGAGCAACGCTCGGAGTCAGAGCTTAGAGACCAGAGTCCGAGCGGATCCCTCTGTCGAATCATCTTGGGTGGAGCGTTCTCCACCAACCATCAATTCGGTCACAACTGCGACCAGCCTTTTGTTGGAGATCATCTCTCCTGGCCATGATGAATTGCGCGCGTGTCTGTCCTTCTAAGTCGGTCGGTCGTTGAAGACCATTCTCGGTACCAGGCTGCGGACACGCCGTTGTGACTGTTCTTTCGTCCTTGCTGCTCCTGTGCAGACATCGGTGGGGAAGCTTAGTCGTCGTGGTGGTGCGGGAAAGTGGGAGCGCGGCGCTTCCAAGCCGCAGGCGTCTTTTTCCGCGGCGTTATGCGGCGACAGGTCTGTACTCGTTGCCGCTGGAGAGCACGGCCCATGGGATACGTGCGAACTTGTTCGCCATGGCGGCCACAACGACGTTCTTGGGAGCTCTATGATCGAGTGCGTCCAACCATGCTCCGATCGGCGCTCTATCTCGCTTGATCCGCAGAACGGCAGCGCGTGCGCCATGGATCAGTATCTTACGTAGGTAGACGTTGCTCCGCTTACTTATGCCGAGCAGCTTGGCCTTCCCGCCTGTTGAATACTGGCGAGGCACAATCCCGAGCCATGCTGCGAACTCTCGTCCCTTGCGAAACGCAGCACCGTTCCCGATGGCAGCGACGATGGCCGTTGCCACAACCGGCCCGATCCCAGGAATCTTGCGGATGCGAGTACACCGGGCATCGCTGGCGGAGATGCGCTCCAGTCATCGTTTAGCTCTTCGATCTGCTGCTCAACGAGCTTCCACTCACCCACGGCGTGTCGATCAGGTTGCGCATCAGCGGTGTCAGGTCGGCTTCGGCGTTCTCAATGATGTCCGCCATCGCTGCCTTGAGCTTCGCAGGCTTCTGCGCAAACACCATGCCGCGTTCGAGCAGAAAAGCCAGCAGTTGGTTGATCACTGCCGTTCGACGCGAGATCAGCCGATCCCGAACTCGGTGAATCGCCTGAAGGTCTAGTTGGTCGTCCGTCTTGATCGGAACGAAGCGCATATTCTTGCGCTCGACGGCTTCGGCCATCGCCTCCGCATCGACGAAGTCGTTCTTGTTGGACTTCACGAATGGCTTCACAAACTGAGCCGCTATCAGCCGAACATCATGCCCTTGCTTGCGTAGTGCCCGGCCCAGAAAGTGCGCGACTGAGACGGCCGACAGAGGAATTGGTGATTTGCCAGCAGGAATCGACCAGAACGAAAAGCACTCAGAATTTCTTAGCCATCAGTCCTTTTCTTAGACTTTCTTCTTATTTCTTTTTTTGGCGGGCGACCTATCGGTCGAGGTTTAAAGGCCAGTACCTCAGATTTGCTGACAAGTTGTCGCTCTCCAATTTGGTAACTATGGAGTCGACCTCGACGAACTAGATCTGCGATCGCAGGACGCGAAACACCTCGCAAACGTGCTGCAGCTGTCATCGAAATCCAATCTGTAGGATCAAAAGTTTTTGTCAAAATAATACTTTCGTTTAATAAGTATTTGTGCTACCTTTTGGTTGATAAAACTCGGACGCAGCGGGACACGCCAATGTTACGAGCACTGACGTATCCCTGACCACCATCACCTTCTCTAGAAAGGCGACGATATGGCTGTCTCTAACGTTACCCTCAAGTCCGCACCTGACAAAAACCATTCCATTCCAAGAACCTTTTCCCTATACCTCTTCGTCTCTGGGCAGCGATTGAGCTAGCAAGGAGGAACTGTCGATGCTGACCAGGGAGGAGTTCAATAAAGGATTTGGAGAGGCGATAAAAGCGGCGCGGGAGGAGCAGGGTCTCTCTCGGGCGCAGTTGGCCGAACGTATGAGGCGGCACCCAGTAGACCCTGAATGGTACCTGCGCAGGCTGGCCGCTCTCTGTACGCTTGCTTTCCATATACGGAAACAGAAAAAGCTGACCCACAAGCAGGTAGCCGAACGGGGCAAGCTTCCGATCCGCTTTGTACGCGACTTTGAGGCCTGCAATATTCACAACCCGGATAGTTATCTCGTCTATTGCCTTGCCTTCGGGTTGGGCATTCCTTACGCCAAATTCGAGAAGAGAGTGGACCGGCTGGCCAAGACCCCTCTGGACGAAGACGACAGGCCAATACGAAAGAAAAAAAAGAAAAGATGTGGGTGCCCAGGAGGCAGCGATGAGCAGTAAGACAGAGGTTGGCTCGCAAGAGCCGCCGCTTATGGATGGAAATGTCTTTGAGTATCTGATGTGCCTAAACCAAAAGGCAGAGGGTGCCATCGAACTCCTGCGAAGGCTGGCGCGCTATCCGGCGTTGAACACCGAAAGCTTCCTCATCTACGAGGCCTACTTTCGCGAGTACCTTGCCGATCTGAATCTGCGCGTGATCTATGCTATCGAGGAGTCAGAAGAGGGGGTCATGCTGCAAGCCAGCCGGATGCGGGCAGCCTAGGAAAAGGAGCGTCGCGACCCTGGCGACTGCTTTATCGATGTGGCTCGACGAGAGGAGGAGCTTCGTGTGCAGGGGAGACCCCTCGCAGCTCGGCATCCTCTTCGGTATGCGGAAGGCGGAGATCATCGGCGACCCACTCGATTAAGACGATCAAGCGGAAGGTGACATAGAGGGGCACTCCGATCTGCCGGACTGATGACGGCGAGTCAACAGTTTTATTTTCAATAACTTACGCCACGATGGCCACCTGTAAACACATAACATTTTGAGAACCGACCTATCATCGCGTTCGGTAAAGAGAAGGGCGTTTTGTATGAGCAGGTCCTAGATGTCAATTGTTTTTCCTTATTAGGGCCCTTGTTTTTGCTGTTGTCGTTGTTGTTGCTCTCCACCGGGTTTGTATTCGCACTCTGAT
>Ga0210397_10003015_pt1 | contig 10442 bp, 9 predicted proteins | sample IncBWH2OmetaG_FD_160126 | JGI IMG/M metagenome (GOLD analysis project Ga0210397, IMG submission 160126) | Forest soil microbial communities from Barre Woods Harvard Forest LTER site, Petersham, Massachusetts, United States - Inc-BW-H-2-O ...
TATGACGGCGACGCCGCCTATTTCGTCGGCATCAACCGCAACAAGCGCTCGATCGGGCTCGACCTCGCCTCCGAAGGCGGGCGCGCCGTCCTGTTGAAGATGCTCGAAAGCGCCGACGTCCTGATCGAGAATTTCAAGCCGGGCACGCTCGACAAATGGGGGATCGGCCATCAGGTGCTGCGTGAAAGATTCCCGCGGCTGGTGCACTGCCGAATCTCCGGTTTTGGCGCCGACGGTCCGCGCGGCGGCAATCCGGGTTACGACGCGATCATCCAAGCCATGACCGGCATGATTGCCGCGACCGGCTCGCCCGAGAGCGGACCGATGCGAATCGGCGTGCCCCTGGTCGACATCACGACGGGACTTTACGCCGCGATCGGCATCCTGATGGCGCTGTCGGAACGGCAGCGCTCCGACCGCGGGCAATTCCTGGAAACGACGCTGTACGAGACCGGGCTCGCCATCATGCATCCGCACGCGGCGAACTATTTCATGCATGGCAAGCCGCCGCAGCTGACCGGCAACGAGCATCCCAACCTCGTGCCTTATGCGATCTTTCCGACCAGAACCGACGACATCTTCATCGGCATCGGCAATGACGGCACCTTTCGCAAGCTTTGCAAAGAAATCGGCAAGCCCGCGCTCGGCACCGATCCGCGCTTTGCCCGCAACAAGGACCGTGTCGCCAACCGTGAGGCGCTGCGCGAGGAGCTCGCAGCGGTATTTCGCGGGCACGCGGCCGAACCGTTGTGCAATCGTCTGCTCGCCGCCGGCCTGCCGGCCGGACCGGTGCAGAAGATCGACCAGGCGTTGAACAACCCGCACACGCTCTGCCGTAACGACATTATCGAGAAGGATTGGTACAAGGGTGTCGCCTCGCCGATCCGTCTCGAGCGCTCGAAGCCGAGCCTACGCCGGACCCCACCGAAATTCGGCCAGCACGCCGCGGAGGTACTCGGTGAATTCGGCTACGACAAGAGCGAGATCGATGCCCTGGTCGCCTCAGGGGTGGTGTGCGGAGGCGAACGCAAGCGGTAATTGATCATGCGCATCGTCTTGCGATGGGACATGAGGTGGATTGGTCGACGTCTTCCACCATTTTCCCGCTTCCCTTCGCCAGCCTTTCCCCCCTACGATCCCCACCGTTTCAAAGTCATTTGCCCGTCACCCGGCGCTGCTAGGCGCAACAACGACGATGACGGCCCAACGGGAGGTTCTTGATGGCTCTTCGACAATTCGGTGCTGCCACTGCACTGACAGCCGCGCTGGGCTTTGCGGGCTCGCCTGCGCATGCGGTGACTGAAATCCAGTGGTGGCACGCGATGACCGGGCCGAACAACGACGTCATCGTCAAGCTCGCCAATGATTTCAACGCCGCGCAGAGCGACTACAAGATCGTGCCCAGCTACAAGGGCAGCTATCCCGATACGCTCAATGCAGGCATTGCGGCATTTCGCGCCGGCAACCCGCCGGGCATCATGCAGGTGTTCGAGGTCGGCACCGCGACCATGATGTCAGCCAAGGGTGCCATCAAGCCGGTGTCCGACCTGATGAAGGAGCAGGGCGAGAAGTTCGATCCGCAGGCCTATCTGCCGGCGATCACCGGCTACTACTCGACGTCGAAGGGCGAGATGCTCTCGTTTCCCTTCAACTCGTCGAGCATGGTGCTGTGGGCCAATCTCGATGCACTGAAGGCCGCCGGCATTGCCGAGCCGCCAAAGACCTGGCCGGAGGTATTTGCCGATGCCAGGAAGCTGCACGCCACCAGCCCGACCTGCGGCTTCTCCTCCTCCTGGGTGACCTGGGGATTCATCGAGCAGTTCGCGGCCTGGCACAACGTGTCGATCGGCACCAGGGCCAACGGGCTCGACGGTTTCGATACCACCCTCGACTTCAACACGCCGCTGGAAATCAAGCTGCTGGAAAACCTGGTCGAGCTGCAGAAGGACAAGAGCTACGACTATTCGGGGCGCACCAACACCGGCGAAGGCCGCTTCACGTCGGGCGAGTGCCCGCTCTACATGAGCTCGTCGGCGTTCTATCCAAACGTCAAGGCCAATGCGAAGTTCAGCTATACGGCCGTGCCGATGCCTTATTTTCCCGACGTCGCCGGCGCTCCGCAGAACTCCATCATCGGCGGCGCCTCGCTCTGGGTGATGGGCGGCAAGTCGACCGCAGAGTACAAGGGCATCGCAAAGTTCTTCACCTTCCTCTCCGATACCGACCGCCAGGTCTATCTGCACGAAGTCTCGGGCTATCTGCCGATCACCAAGGCGGCCTATGAGAAGACCAAGGAGAGTGGCTTCTACGACAAGAACCCGATCCTGGAAGTGCCGCTGAAGGAGCTGACCAACAAGACACCGACCGAGAACTCCCGCGGCCTGCGCTTCGGCGGCATGGTGCAGATGCGCGATGTCTGGTCGGAGGAGATCGAGGCGGCGCTGGCCGGCAAGAAGTCGGCCAAGGAAGCGCTCGATGCGGCGGTCTCGCGCGGCAACCAGATGCTGCGGCAGTTCGAGCGCACCGCGGCGAAGTAAGGCTGTGCAAGATCGTGGCCGGGCAGCCCCGGCCGCGATCTCTTGGTCACGACCGGGGGCGTGATGGAACACCGCGCGATCTTTTCAGGCAAGCTGCTGGCGCTGCTTCTGGTCCTGCCGCAGCTTGCGATTTCGCTGATCTTTTTCTACTGGCCGGCGGCGCAGGCGCTGTGGCAGTCGTTCCTGGTCCAGGACGCATTCGGGCTCTCGACCGAGTTCGTCTGGTTCGAGAACTATGTCGCCCTGTTGAAGACGCCCGAATATTATCATTCCGTCGGCGTCACCTTTGTCTTTTCGATTCTGGTCGTCGCGTTCTCGCTCGCGATCGGGCTGTTGCTCGCGGTGATGGCGAACCGCAACATCAAGGGCGTGCAGATCTATCGCACCTTCCTGATCGTTCCCTATGCGGTTGCGCCGGCAGTCGCCAGCGTGCTCTTCATCTTCATGTTCCAGCCGGGGCTCGGCATGATCGCGCGTGCCCTGCAGCGCGCCGGCATCGACTGGAATCCGGTGTTGAACGGCACGCATGCGCTGACCCTCGTCGTCATCGCCGCGGTCTGGAACCAGATCAGCTATAATTTCCTGTTCTTCCTTGCCGGCCTGCAGGCGATCCCGAAAAGCGTGATCGAGGCTGCCGCGATCGACGGCGCGCGGCCGTGGCGGCGGTTCTGGACGATCGTGTTCCCGTTGTTGTCGCCGACGACCTTTTTCCTGATCGTCGTCAACATCACCTATGCCTTCTTCAACACCCTCGGCATCATCGATACCGCGACCGAGGGCGGCCCGAATGCCGCCACTCAGACGCTCGTCTACAAGGTGTTTCAGGATGGCAAGGCGGGCGCCGATCTCGGTGGCTCCGCCGCGCAGTCGGTGATCCTGATGATCATTGTGGTCGTCCTCACGGGCATCCAGTTCCGCTACGTCGAAAAGAAGGTTCACTATTAAGCCATGGTCGAGCATCGGCGCTTCGGAAACCTTTTGCCGCATCTGATCCTTCTGATCGGCGTCGTGATCGTCGCCTTCCCGGTCTATCTCGCGATCGTCGCCTCCACACATAGCGACACCCTGATCTCGAACGGCCAGATGCCGCTCTATCCGGGCTCGCATGGGCTCGAAACCTATTGGAAGACCATCGTCTCCGGCACCGGCAAGACCACGCGCGAACCGGTCGGCAGCATGATGATCTCGAGCCTGGTCATGGCGGTCGGCATTGCGGTCGGAAAGATCGCGATCTCGATCATCTCCGCCTATGCGATCGTGTTCTTTTCCTTTCCGTTCCGCATGACGACGTTCTGGATCATCTTCGTCACGCTGATGCTGCCGGTCGAGGTGCGCATCTTTCCGACCTACAAGATCGCCTCCGACCTGCACATGCTGGATTCGTATTCCGGCCTGGTGCTGCCGTTGATCGCCTCGGCCACCGCGACGCTGCTGTTTCGGCAGTTCTTCATGACCATCCCGAAGGAGCTGGTCGAGGCTTCGAAGATGGACGGCGCCGGCCCGATCCGGTTCTTCTTCGATACGCTGTTGCCGCTGTCGGTGACCAACATCGCCGCGCTGTTCGTGATCCTGTTCATCTATGGCTGGAATCAATATTTGTGGCCGCTGCTCATCACGACGCGCGACGACATGCAGACCATCGTGATCGGAATCAAGAAGATCATCGACGTGAAGGACGCGCTGACCGAATGGTCGGTGGCGATGGCGACCGCCGTGCTCGCCATGCTGCCGCCGGTCGCGATCGTCGTGCTGCTGCAGCGGCTGTTCGTCAAAGGCCTGATCGAGACGGAGAAGTAGTTCATGGCTAACGTCGCACTCCGCAACGTCCGCAAGGCCTACCCCAACGGCTTCGAGGCCATCAAAGGCATCGAGTTCGAAGTGGACGACGGCCAGTTCTGCGTGCTGGTCGGTCCGTCCGGATGCGGCAAGTCCACGCTGCTGCGCATGGTCGCGGGCCTCGAAACCATAACCGGCGGCGACATCGATATCGGCGGCCGGATCGTCAACCAGGTCGAGCCGGCCGATCGCGACATCGCCATGGTGTTCCAGAATTACGCGCTCTATCCGCATATGAGCGTCTACAACAACATGGCCTACGGCCTGCGCAATCGCGGCATGCCGAAGGCCGCGATCGGGACCCGCGTCCAGGAAGCCGCGCGCATTCTGGAATTGGCCGCCCTGCTCGACCGCAAGCCGGGACAGCTCTCCGGCGGCCAGCGCCAGCGCGTCGCCATGGGCCGCGCCATCGTGCGGCAGCCGAAAGTGTTCCTGTTCGACGAGCCACTCTCCAACCTCGACGCCAAGCTTCGGATCGCGATGCGGGTCGAGATCCGCAAACTGCAGCGGCGGCTGAACACGACGTCGATCTACGTGACCCACGACCAGCTGGAGGCCATGACGCTTGCCGACGTTCTGGTTGTCATGAACGGCGGCCGGGTCGAGCAGATCGGCAATCCCCTGGAGCTCTATGAGAAGCCGGCAACCACCTTTGTCGCCACCTTCATCGGCGCGCCGCCGATGAACCTGATGTCGGCCAACGATTCGAACATCCCCCTGCCGTCCGGCGCTGGCCAAGCCGGTATTCTCGGCATCAGGCCGGAGGATTTTCACTTGGCGAATGACGGGTCGCCGGACGGTGGCCTTGCAATCGAACTCACGGTCGAGGCGGTCGAGCGGGTCGGCGCCGAAACCTACGTCTATGGGTTGCGTGCGGAGAAAGGCGGCGCGACGGCCGTCAGCGCAAAGCCCGGGGAACTGCCGCCCGGCGAGATTCTGGTCAGAATCCCCGGCCAGAGTGCGCCTGCCCTCGGGCAGCGGATCAGGGCGGTGGCCGCGCGGGACAAACTGCATGTCTTCAGCGCGGACGGCCGTCAACGCATCGCGCTTTAGGACAAGCGGCGTAAAATCCCAGTCTTGCACAGGGTTTGCATGGCGGTTCCGCAGGGGTGCTTGAAGCCTTGCGGACCGATGACCATATTATTTCGCAAGGGGTGCCGTCAGGGCCCTGAAACAACAAAGTCGCTTCGAGAGGACTTTGGAAACTATGTCTCGTGTTCCCACGTTATCCAGTCCGTTCCTTCTGGGTTTTGACGAGATCGAGCGGGTGCTCGATCGGGTCGTCAAAGGCGCCGACGGTTATCCTCCCTACAACATAGAGAGGTGTGACCGCGCGGATGGCCAGCCCGAACGGCTGCGGATCACGTTGGCGGTGGCGGGCTTCACCCGCGACCAACTCGATGTCACCATTGAGGAAAACCAGCTTGTGATCCGCGGTCGTCAGCAGGACGACAAGGCTCGGCAGTACATCCATCGCGGCATCGCCGCGCGCCACTTCCAGCGCACCTTCGTGCTGGCGGAGGGGATGCAGGTGCTGGGCGCGGACTTGAAGAACGGGCTGTTGTCCATCGATCTCGCCCGGCCTGAACCGGAGAGGACCGTTAAGACAATTGCTATCAATGAGCACGAATAATGCAAAGAGGAGCGGACTCGACCGCTTAAGTATCGCAGAGGAGTCGAGACCATGACTGAAGGTAATCTTGTGTTGGAGCCCCGTGTCTCCCTGGAGTCGCTGGCGACGCTGGGTGAGGGCCATATCGCCTATGTGAAGCAGATCCGCTCCGAGGATGTGCCGGGACTGTTTCCCCAGGCACCAAAGATCGCGCCGGGACTGAAACTGTTCGCGCTCCATGCCGCCGATGGCACGCCGATCCTGCTCACCGATAGCCGCGAAGCCGCGGTCGCCAATGCCTGGAGCCACGAATTGCAGGCCGTGAGCGTGCACTGACGTCGTTCCCGCTTGCGGGCAAACGCCAGCCGCCTGAGGATTTCACATATGCGGATTTGTCCCCCCAAAGATGGGACAAACCCGCATATTTTTTTGACCATGAGCATGAGCTATTCGATTGCAGGCGATCACGACAAGCGGAGCTCAAAGATGCGGCGCCGCTCGGCTCGGCGATTCTTGCGCTCACAACGCCCACGTGCAGGAGCTGTCCTGGCTGGATCCAGCACGGGTTACAGCTAATCGTCGCAGGCGCCTTTCTCGCACGCCGCATCGGGTGTCTCGACGCGTTCCTTCTCGCGTTCGATCAGGATGGCCCTACGACAGCCCGAATTTCCTGTGGTTCCGCGCACGCTGTCGGCGCTTTGTCTATGTCGACCGAATAGCCGTTGCGCCGTCGGCGCGCGGGCGCGGACTTGCCCGCCGGCTTTATGATGATCTGTTCGCTGAGACGCATCGGCGCGGCCATGCGCATGTCGTCTGCGAGGTCAATCCCGCATCATACGCCTTTCATGCCGCGCTCGGATTCGTCGAGGTCGGGCGCGCGAGCATCCACGACAACCGCAAGACCGTCCGCTATCTGCAGCGGACCCTGGTCGTCACGAGCTTTCGATAGCGCCTGCGGCTCTAGCTTATTGTTCAAGCATGATCTTTTCGGAAAACCGCTTCGCACTTTTCAAGATCATGCCTCAGGCCGCGCTCGCCGGCGGCAAGGCCAGCACCGAGTAGATCGCCTGCGCATCGCGCGAGGCGCGCAGCTTCTTGGCGACGTCCTGGTCGCGCAACAATCTCGCAATCCGTGCCAGCGCTTTCAAATGATCGGCGCCCGCCCCTTCCGGCGCCAGCAGCAGGAAGATCAAATCGACCGGCTGGCCGTCCATGGCCTCGAAATCGATCGGGCGCTCGAGCCGGGCAAACAGGCCGAACAGCCTTTCCAGTTTTGGCAGCTTGCCGTGCGGAATCGCGACGCCGTAACCGACTGCGGTCGTCCCAAGTTTCTCGCGCTGCAGCAAGACCTCGAAAATGGCGCGCTCGTTCTGCCCGCTGAGCTCGGCCGCGCGCGCCGCGAGTTCCTGCAGCGCCTGCTTCTTGTTGTTGACCTTCAATGCAGCGAGAATCGCCTCGGGTGCGACCAGATCGGTAATCAGCATAGGGCTTTCCGAGGTGAAAATTGAACCGTCAGGTTGCGAAATAGGCCTTGCATGGCCGTGGTCAAGGGACTGAGGCGGGATGCGGGCACTCAACGCGGGGGCCAGAGTCGGGGGGCTTCTACTCCAACGCGGGGGCGGTGCCAACACCTCAAAACAGCTTCCGACGACCTATCCTTAAGAAGCTCGGGGCTGACACCGACAGCTTCCGTAGGGGCCCGGAATGGCGAATTTTTGCCTTGAAATCCGACCCGCTCAGGCTTTGACCAGGGGCGGATCGATCCAGCCGATATTGCCGTCCGCACGCCGGTAGATGATGTTGACCCGGCCGCTGACACCATGCTGGAAGACGAGGCAGGGCGCGCCGGAGAGGTCGAGTTCCATGACCGCTTCAGAGACCGAGAGCCGCTTCAGCGAGGTGGTCGCCTCCGCGATGATGACGGGATTGTAGCCCGTGACCTCCTCGTCGCCTTCAGCCGGCGGCTCGATCACATAGCTCGGCGCGTCCAGCGTCGGCCCGACGATCTCAGCCATCGCGGCCGATGCAGCATACGCCTTGCGCGCGGAGCGATCCTTGAGCCGGCTCTTGTAGCGGCGCAGGCGCTTCTCGATCATCAGCAGCGCCTGGTCGGCGCTGGCGTAGGCATCGGCGGCAATCGAATCGGCCTCGAGTGTGATCCCGGAATCCAGGTGCAGCGCGCAGTCGGTGCGAAAACCAAAGCCGCCCTTGCTGAGCGTGATGTGGCCGGTGTAGTTGCCGTCGAAATATTTCCTCAAGACCTCCTCGGTGCGCTCGCTCACGCGTCCACGCAGCGCCTCACCGACGCTGATGCTCTTTCCCGAAACCCGCAGGGTCATTTTTGAAGCCTCGATTGGTTCACCTTCGAAAGATTCTCCGCAGACCTTTGCCAAAAGCCTGCGGCAACGCGAGAGAATTTCCGGATGGTCACATTAGCGTAAATTCGGTTTCGATTGAAACCGAACCGACGCGCTAGCCCCTTGTTCTTACGGGCTTTCTTCACACGAACGACTTGCGGCAAGGATACAATTCGACGCAGGACGCACTCAGGCCGGTTCGGTATTCCGCGACCGCGGCACTTGGCCCGGCGTCCCCTGTTTCTCGCGCCGGCGCTGCACCGAGGAGGGAATCCGCATCGCTTCGCGATATTTGGCGACGGTCCGCCGCGCGATATCGATGCCGGCTTCGCGCAACCGCTCGACGATGGTGTCGTCGGACAGGATCGCCGCGGCAGCTTCGGCATCGATCAGCCGGCGGATGTGGTGACGGACGGCCTCCGCCGAATGCGCCTCACCGCCGTCGGCGGACGCGATCGAAGCGGTGAAGAAATATTTCAATTCGAAGGTGCCGCGATTGGTCGCCATGTACTTGTTGGCGGTTACGCGTGACACCGTCGATTCGTGCATCTGGATGGCATCCGCCACGGCCTTGAGATTGAGCGGACGCAGATGCGCGACGCCATGGGTGAAGAAGCCGTCCTGCTGCCGCACGATCTCGGTTGCGACCTTCAGGATGGTGCGGGCCCGCTGGTCGAGCGCGCGGACCAGCCATGTCGCATTCTGCAGGCAATCGGAGAAATACGACTTCTCCTCGTTCTTGCGGATCGTCTTCGACAACTCGGAATAGTAGACCTGATTGACGAGAACGCGCGGCAAGGTGTCGCTGTTGAGCTCGACCAGCCAGCCGCCGTCCGGTCGCGGCCGCACATAGACGTCGGGGACCACGGTCTGGGCTCGCGTCGTGCCGAAGCGCAGGCCCGGTTTCGGATCGAGCCTCCGGATCTCGCCGACCATGTCGGCAAGATCCTCGTCATCGACACCGCAGAGCTTGCGCAGGCCGGCGAAGTCCCGCTTGGCCAGCAGGTCGAGATGCGCGACCAGCATCTGCATCGCCGGATCGTAGCGATCGAGCTCGCGCAGCTGGATCGCCAGGCATTCGCCAAGGCTCCGGGCGAAAATGCCGGGCGGATCGAATTTCTGCAACACCATGAGCACGGCATCGACGTCTTCCGACGTCGCGCCGAGCCGTTCGGCGACCTGTCCAAGATCCGGCGGCAGGTAGCCGGCGTCGTCGACCAGGTCGATCAGGTGTTGGCCTATCATGCGCTGGGCGGGCGCTGCGAATGCCACGGCGAGCTGCTGGGCCAGATGGCCGCCCAATGTCTCTTCCGCGGCGACGAAGGCTTCGAGATTGTAGTCCTCGTCGCTGGACGCCCCTCCACCCCATTCCGTGTAGGTGGTCGGCGCGGCGTCCTGGGCATTCCGCGCCGCCGTCTCGGCGGGCTCCTCGGAAAAAACGTTGTCGAGCCCGGTGTCGAGGGTCTGTTCGATCTCTGTTCGGCTGCCGAGATCGCGGCTCATCCAGTCTTCCTGGGCAGGCTGGAAGCCGTCCTCGGCGTTGCCCGAGGCGTCGGCATAATCCGCCCCATTGGCGTCGGCGCGATCGGCGCCGCTTTCCGAAAACTCAGCGCTTTCAGGGGTTTGCTCGCCGGCGACCGGCGGCTCATGGGAGTCGCTGGCGCGCTCCAGCAAGGGATTGCGCTCCAGCTCCTCTTCGACAAAGGCCGACAGGTCGAGATTGGACAGCTGCAGCAGCTTGATCGCCTGCATCAGCTGCGGCGTCATCACCAGCGACTGGGTCTGTCGAAATTCTAATCTCTGCGTCAGCGCCATGGAGGCAAGATCGATCCGTGAAAACTGGTCCGATTCTTGCTTATCTTAGTCTGAGCGCGATGTACATGACTTGACGGATAGGAAAATCTGGCTAGGGCGGTTTAGCTGAAGGGTGGTTACCACCGCATTGCAACCAAAAGCGATTCAAACCCAAATGACTACAGACGGAATTCCTCGCCGAGATAGAGCCGGCGCACATCCGGATCGTTGACGATGTCGTCGGGGCTGCCCTCGGTCAGGATCTGCCCGGCATACACGATATAGGCGCGCTCGGTCAGGCCCAGT
>Ga0210397_10003016_pt1 | contig 10441 bp, 10 predicted proteins | sample IncBWH2OmetaG_FD_160126 | JGI IMG/M metagenome (GOLD analysis project Ga0210397, IMG submission 160126) | Forest soil microbial communities from Barre Woods Harvard Forest LTER site, Petersham, Massachusetts, United States - Inc-BW-H-2-O ...
ACGTTCCTTCTACTCTCGCTCTCCCGAGATCGTGGCCCGAGCCCTCCTCGGCAAGCTCCTCATCCGCGATCTTCATGGCGAGCGACTCACCGGACGCATCGATGAGGTCGAGGCCTACCTCGGCCTCATCGACCCGGCATCTCATGCGGCACGCGGACTCACTCCCAGCAACGCAATCCTTTTCGGCCCATCCGGACACGTCTATGTCTACTTCATCTATGGCATGTACTACTGCCTGAACACATCCGCGCACCTCCCAGGCGAAGCGGGAGGAGTCCTCATCCGAGCCCTCAACCCCATAGAGGGCATCGAGACCATGGCCGACCTTCGCGGCCTTCCCCACGACACCAAACCCAAGCTTCTAACCGGGGGCCCTGGCCGTCTCTGTCAGGCACTCGACATCACCCGCAAAAACAGCAACGGCCTCGACGTCACCTCATCCGACTCACCCCTCCGGATCGCAGACGACGGCACTCGTCCCAATAAGATCCGAACCACCCCGCGCATCGGCATCAGCAAAGCCGCCGACAGACCACTCCGGTTCCTGACAGACGAAGAGTAACCGTTACTTTTGGACACTCCCCCTAACACAAACGGAGACGTCAACTCCGCTAACCAACCGCAAATTTTCACTTACCTCACCTGAAACTCATTGCAGCGCACACCTAACGGTGCTATGCTTCTCCGCATTCCACTGCAAGCCAGGCCTTGTTTCACATAGATTCATCGCTGAGAAGGATGCCATGATCCCGCTCCGTTGTATCGTCCCGCGTTTCGCCCTCGTTACTCTTCTACTCCCTGCCTTCACTCTTCCTGCTCAAACCACCCCAGCAAGCATCCAGCAAAAACTTGAGTCGGACTACGCTGTCAGCAAGGCCGCCGCCGACAAGAGTGACATCGTTACTGCTGGCGCCGTCCTCGTTCTGAAAAAAGACGGCCTCCTCATGAGCGCCACGTCGACGGGAAGCGCCGCCTCCAACACCTATCATGATGGCAAGATCACCCAAGGCATCTGGAAGATAGCAAAGATGCCGGGCTTTGGTGGCCTCGTCTCCCATTCCAATCCCAACGCCAACGTGCAGACGCGCACCTTTGTAGCCGGCGAAAAATTCTGGGTCACCAAGATCACTGTAAATACCGACAGCATGGTCTTCGAGCTCCTGAGCGACCCGATCTCCGACGTCCGTTACTACTCCACTCTCAAGTTCCCCTTCAAAGGCCAGTTGCCGACTCCTGAACAGGCCGATGCCAGCGCTGGTGAAGTCCTTCAGGTCGATCAGGGAGACGCTGCGAGCGATAACAAGGGCGGTGCCAAGGGTGGAGGCAATGCCAGCCGGCCAGCACCGGCACCCGCAGTTGCACCTGCAGAAGCCGCTGCTCCGCCGACACCTATGGCTCCCATCGCTCCGCCACCCCCGCCTGCCGATGCCGCAGCCGCCGCCCCTAAGACCATTGCTCTGAAGCAGACCAAAGAAGAGGTCGTCGCAAACTTCGGGCAGCCTACAAAAGTCGTCAAGCTGGGCACGAAGGAGATCGATTACTACCCGGATATGAAGGTCACGTTCGTCAACAATAAAGTGACCGATATTCAGTAATTCCTTGTTACGTTTCTCTTCCGAGACTCACAAAAAGAAGATGCATCACTTAAGGAGATCGTCTGTGTTCCTCTCATCGCTTTGCACCAAACCTCTCTCATCTCTGTCTCTTGCCGCTTTGGCCATCTCGGTTTCTCTCAGCCTTTCGACCACTGTTCAGGCTCAGGCCAAAAAACCCGCCGCAGCTCCCGCAGCCAAGCCCGCTGCCTCTGCCGCCAAACCCGCAGCAGCACCTGCTGCGCATGCTTCTGGCGGAACATCCGGAGCGACTCACACCACAACATCGACCGCCCACACCACAACAACCGCGGGCGCGCACACCACAACCACTACGGCGAGTCACACGACGACGACCGCGGCGCACAATACCGGGATGGCTGGCGCCCACTCCACTACAACCACTACATCCCGCACAACTACAGTAGGCCCCGGCGGTCATTCCGTGACTTCGACCACGCGCACGACTACGGTCTCCCGCGCGGGTGGTCCTGTCGGGCGCACCCCCGTAGGCAGTCACGAGATGCACACCGCCAACGGCAGCATGGTCCGCACCCGTGCTAACGGTTCTCGCGCTGATATCCATGACTCACGGCGCGGTATGGACATCCACCACAACCTTAATGGCAACCGTCGTATCGCCGTCGAGCGTGCCGACCACTCCCGTGTCTTCGCCGAGCGCGGTGGCCGCGGCTACGTTCAGCATCCATACATGTACCACGGCCGCGAGTACGGTCACCGCACCTACTACGATCACGGCCGCTATTATGACCGTTACTACAATCGCTATGCCTATCATGGCGTTTACATGGACGTTTACGCACCCGTCCGCTACTATCCTGTCGGCTTCTACGGATGGGCCTACAATCCCTGGGCAGCTCCGATCTCTTACTCCTGGGGATGGGGCGCTGCGCCCTGGTATGGCTACTACGGAGCCTACTTCGCTCCCTATCCGGTCTATCCCAGTGCAGCTTTCTGGCTCACGGACTATCTCATCGCCACAAGTCTTCAGGCTGCCTATGCTGTACAGATAGCCAACGCGAATGCCGCAGCTGCAGCCAACGCGAACGCCGTCGCTGCCGCCAACGCACAGCCAGCCCTTACACCCGACATCAAGAAGATGGTCGCCGACGAAGTCCAGCGTCAGATCGCGCTCGAGAACTCCGAAGCCGCCGCCAATGCCCAGAATAAAGACCCGGACCCTGCCTCCAGCAGCATCGCCCGCATGCTGAGCGATGGCCAGCCCCACGTCTTCATTGCCGGTGCCGATCTTGATCTCGTCGATGCTGCAGGCGCGGAATGTCCCATCAGCCAGGGCGATATCGTCGAAGTCGCGCAGGCGCCACCAGCCGACGCCGAGGGAGCAACAGCCATCGTCCTCGCGAGCAAAGGTGGCAAGGAATGTGCGAAATCCGACCACGTCACCATTGCCTTCAACGACCTGCAGGATATGCAGAACCACATGCGCGAGACCATCGACAGTGGCATGGGCGATCTGCAATCCAAGCAGGGCAAGGGTGGTCTCCCCGCCGCACCGCCATCCGCTCAGGCAGCTCCTGTCCAGGCTGCCTTCACGGTAGGCGCTCCCCCGCCCGATCAGAGCGCTTCAACTGAAATCGCCCAGCAGAATACCGCCGCCGATCAAGCCGAACAGGAAGTCGCAAGCGCAACTCCGGTCTCCGGCCCGTCGGATACGACGGCTGCTTCCGCTCCCCCACCACCAGCTGCGGCACCTGCAGCAGCTCCAGCCGCGGCGCCTACCACCATCGCACTCGGCCAAACAGTCGATCAGGTCACCGCGAGCATGGGCCAACCAACCCGCATCATCGATCTTGGCACCAAGAAGGTTTACGTCTATAAAGACATGAAGATCACCTTCAAAGCGGGCAAGGTCAGTGACGTCGAATAATTTCCATGGAGTCCGGAAATCAAAATGGCCCTCACGACCGAGGGCCATTTTCTCGTCGAATACCTAAACATTTCACGCGAGGTTATCGCCAGCTAACTGCCAGGTGCCACCGCAGCTTGCGGGCCATCGTCTTCTCCAGTACGTGCGCATACTCCAGCAGTTCGGAGAGCACCTGCTCCCCTTCAGTTCCCAACTGCTGCGGATCCGACTCCAGCGCCATCAACAACGCGCGAACCGTTCTCAAACCATCCTCAGGCGAATACCACTGCGGAGGCGGCAGCTTTCGCATCAACTCTTGATTCCCTGCACCTTCTTCAATCAGCAGAGACATCGAATTCTCATCCGCGGAAAAGAACTCAATCAACGGCTTCACCCCAAGCCGCAGCGCCAACCGCTCCAGCGCATCTTCGTGCCGAGCCAGCGAGCGCCCATTAACAAAGATATCGTACCCAGGGTCCTCGCCTTCCACCACGATGTACATCGAAGCAGCCATTAAGGCAGTGTAACCCCGTAAAAGCCCACGGCAAAGTATCACCGAAGCGACAACGGCACCTCTTCATCCCGAGGCTCAAAGAACAGCAAAACTCCTGCACCCGCAGCCAAAAGAAAACTCCCGAACGCAATCCTCACAGTCAGCGCTGGCCGGATCACGACAAATCCTTCCACCACAGTCAGCAACGGAATCAACAAATACCGCGCGGCAAACCTCACCGGCGACATCACTCTCACCAGCCAGACGATCAACAACACCTCCATCACATCCACGAGCGACGCGGCCGACACCACCGAAGCCAACCCACTCGCCCGCCAGACCATCTCCTCGTGCACCGCGCTCCCCGCCAAAAGAACCGCTGCGTTGACCAACCCAACCAACGCAAACTCCACAGCAAAGCCGCCCTCACGAAGCAGTTGATACAACCAGACACTCGCAGCTCCCACCGAAATCACCACAACACAAATCACACCCAACATAGTCCACGCGCTCACGGTCTTCGAAAAACTCAACGGCAGAATCAGCAACAAACCGCCAACCCCCGCCAGCGCAGGCAATAGAAATCGTCGCACACCGCGTTCTTCGCTCCCACTCCCGGCCGCAACCACCAGCACAACAACCACGGGCACCATCGCATACAACGCGCCTCGAACATTTCCTGCCACATAATCCCTCGAATACTCTGCAATCAATATCGGCAGCCCAAAGAGTCCAACAGCTGCAGCACTCACACGCGCATACCATTCTCCTCGACGCACCCAGGCCTTGCGGCCGGCGAACAACGCCGCAATCACTCCAATGGCACCAAAGAGAACTCCCTGCCGCTCTAAAGATGGCAACCCATCCGCTGCCGCGTCACGAATCATCCAGGACGTCGCGGACAAACCGCAAAGCAACGCGAAAGCAAGCCAATCAATCCGCCGCATCAGGACAAATCCCGTCTTAGAAAATTAACTCACTTCCAAACATGAGGCACTGAACCCGCAGGAGCGTGCGAAATCAGCTCCTGATAAACAGTCTCAACATCCTGCTGCCATGCCTCAGGCCGCGCCGGAACCCAGTTCGTATCACTCTGGGGCAGCTTAATCTGCATCTCCTCGGGCCGCTTACCCGCATCAGTCTGGAGTTTCACCTCGCGATAAAGATCCCGCAGGAATCGCGCTTGGCCGGTCAAAATCTCCGGCCCACCCGCCTCACCATGCCCCGGCAGAACATGAAGAGGCTTCAACGTCAAAGCTTTATCCAACACCACTGGCCAGTTCGCAAGATTCGCATCGAGCAATTTATTTCTCGGCCCATTCACCGCCGCATCGCCGGTGCAAAGAGTCCTCTCCTTTGGCATCCAGACATACCCATCGCCCGGAGTGTGCCCCCACCCAAGAAAAAGAAACCGCACCTCACGCTCGCCATCCTTCAACACAAACAAATCGCCATCGAGAATCTTCTTCGGCCGCTGGACATCGCTCTCGCCCGTCGCCCGAACATCATCTCGTTTCGCCATCGCTGCCTGCCATCGCGTCGGCTCCCAGCGATTCATCTCATTCACAACGCCGCGAAACGCCATCGTCGTCGCGCCGGCCGCCGTCCAAACCGAATTGCCATAAGAATGATCGCCATGCGCATGTGTATCGAAGACATAACGAACCGGCTTCTTTGACAGCCCTTTCGTAATCGCCAACAATTCCCTGGCACGCCCTGGATAATTCGCATCTACGACAATCAAATATTCCTTCATCTCAATCACAACAGTGTTGCTATATCCTTTGCTCGCCTCCCCCAGCAAAAACCACACGCCATCCGCAATCTTCTGCGGAGCAACACCCTGTGCCAATCCATTGCAGGAAAAACAGACCACCAGCCCTGCAAAAAACAACATCTTCACACCGGTCCTCAGAAAACCGGAAATCCCTCTGTTGCAAAAACAGCAAGGGCCACGCAAACGCGCAGCCCTTGAAGAAAGCAGTGAGTGATTTTTAGCGATTTCCGCCACCCTGACCACCGCCGCCGCCCGAACCCGGTCTCCGGGCCCCGCGACGACGCCTGCCGCCTGGACGACGCTGACCGCCCGGCCCATTCGGTCTCTGACCGCCGCCACCACCCGTTGCAACTGCCGGAACATTGTCAGCCCGGTTGAAGTTCGGTTCTTCCGCCGACTCGTCACCTTCATCGTCGAAATCCTCGCCATCCTCATCAAGCTCCTCAGAAGGCTGGCTTACACGGGGCGTGGTATTCGCTTCCGCACGTCCGCCGTCAGTACCGACCTGCCCAGGTTCCGGCAAGCCCAGTTTCGCACGCTGTTCCCGTAAGACTGCCTTCCTCGAAAGCTTAATCCGATTCCCTTCGATGGCAAGCACCTTCACCAGAATCTGATCGCCCTCGCGAAGCTCGTCCTTCACTTCCTTCACGCGATGCTCTGCAATCTCAGAGACGTGCAGCAACCCATCGGTCCCGGGGAAGATCTCAACAAAAGCTCCGAACTCCGCCAACCGCACAACCTTGCCGAGATAAGTCTTACCAACCTCAGGTACGGCAGTCAGATCGCTGATCATCTGGATCGCACGCGACAAACCATCCGCATCGCTTGAGGCAACATTCACGCGGCCCGTGTCATCCACATCGATCTTCACGCCCGTCGCGTCGATGATTCCCCGAATCACCTTGCCTCCAGGCCCGATCAAATCGCGAATCTTGTCCGTTGGAATCTGCAGAGTATGAATGCGCGGCGCAAACTTCGACTTCTCCTGGCTCGCACTCGCAATCACACCGTCCATCGTATCCAGCAGGAACAACCGTCCTTGCTTCGCCTGGGCAAGCGCCTCACGCATAATCTGCGGCGTAATCCCCATGATCTTGATGTCCATCTGCAGCGCTGTAATTCCCTTGCGGGTACCGGCAACCTTGAAGTCCATATCGCCATAGTGATCTTCCGCGCCTGCAATGTCGGTCAGGATGGCGTAGTTGTCGCCTTCCTTCACGAGCCCCATCGCTACACCGGCCACCGAACCCTTGATCGCAATGCCTGCCTGCATCAACGCCAGCGAAGCGCCGCAGACCGTCGCCATCGATGACGACCCGTTTGACTCCAGAATGTCCGAGACCACGCGCAGGGTATATGGCGATTCATCTTCAGCAGGAAGAACAGCCTCAATTGCCCGCGAAGCCAACGCTCCATGGCCAATTTCACGCCGACCTACTCCACTCATACGTCCAACTTCACCAACGGAAAATGGAGGAAAGTTATAGTGCAGCATGAAGTTTCTCTTTTGCTCGCCCTCGTAGCTCTCCAGCCGCTGCGCGTCGTCCGTGGTTCCCAGAGTCGCACTCACCAGTGCCTGCGTCTCGCCACGTGTAAACAGAGCCGAGCCATGCACACGAGGCAGCACGCCAACCTCGATCGTCACATCGCGAATCTTGTCGAACGCACGATGATCCGGACGAATCCGCTCCTGGAGCACCTGCTCGCGGAAGATAGTTTCGCGGAGCAGTTCATAGTATTTGCTCAGCTTCTTTCCCGCATCTGGATCATCGGCAGGCAATGCCGCCTTCAGCTCGTCCTTGAGCTCCTTCACCTTCGCATAGCTCTCGAATTTCGGATACTTCTGCGTATCCAGTGCATCCTTGAGCCGTGCGCCGATCTTCGCCTTCAGCCCGTTCAGGTACTCGGTATCGATCTCAACCGCGCTCGCCAGCCTCTTCGTCTTGCCGGCCCGGCGCACCAGGTCTTCAATCGCCGCACAGATCTTCTTGATCTGCTCATGCGCAAACTCGATCGCATCGACGACACGCTCTTCCGGAATCTCTTTCGCGCCTGACTCGATCATCACGATGCCGTCCTTCGTTCCGACGACCATGATGTTCAGCGTGCTCTTCGCGCGCTCGGCATACGTAGGATTCACAACAAACTGATCATCCACAATCCCGATCCGCACCGCGCCAACGGGCCCGTGGAAAGGGATGTCGCTCAGAGCCAGCGCGCAGCTCGCGCCATTGATGCCCAGAACGTCCGGATCATTTTCCTTATCCGCCGAGTAAACAAACGCCACGACCTGCGTCTCATTCCGGAAAGTCTCCGGAAACAGCGGACGAATCGGTCGGTCAATCTGACGGCTCGTCAGAATCTCTTTCTCGCTCGGCCGTCCTTCACGCTTGATAAACCCACCGGGGATCCGTCCACCTGCATAGGTAAACTCGCGATACTCCACAGTCAGCGGGAAGAAATCAATTCCCTCTTTCGGATCCGGCGAAGCCACAGCCGTCGCTAGAATTACATTGTCGCCACTTGAGGTGAGCGCTGCGCCCGAGGCCTGTTTGGCCATGCGCCCTGTCTCGAATTTAATTTGCTTGCCGCCGGCAAGCTCAACTGTCACATCCTGTTTCATGTTGCCTCTCTTCTCTCTTCCTTCGATTAAGCCTGTCTCGCGTCTTCCGTCGAACGGGCGCGAAAAAGCGCAGCTCTCTTGCGCAGCTACTTGGCTGCCAGAGATCTGCGCTCATAAATATTGCGTGGGATCATGCACTCATCCGAGTCACAACGATGAAGCCGCAAACCGCGGAGAGAACGCCATCCTCTTTCATCGTCCGCAACCTCGCCAAGGCCGTACATCACCTTGCACCAATGTTGCAGCCGACAAAGAGCGGGCCGTGTGCACTTCCATAGTTTGAACGGTTTCTCCGGGAGAAATGCGGTTACTTGCGGATTCCGAGTTTACCGATGACCTCGCGGTACCGGTCTGCATCGCACCTCTTCAGGTAATCCAGCAAACGACGACGCTTGCTTACCAGCATCAAAAGTCCACGGCGCGAACCATGGTCCTTCTTGTGCTCTTTGAAGTGCTCCGTCAACTCGCCGATGCGCTCGCTCAAAATCGCGATCTGTACCTCAGGACTCCCGGTGTCGGAGTCGTGCGTGCGAAACTTTGCAATAATGTCTGTCTTTTTAGCGGATGCCAACACAGCTTTTATCTGCTCCTGATTCTTCTAGTCCACTCTTAGTGTCTTCCTAAGGATACCATCGCAGACCAAACCCGGCAAACGAGCAGACCCTAAAAAGCTCAATCATTTACAACACAGCTAGGCAATATTGTTCTTTAGAAACTCCAGGCTCCGAGCCCGGGCAAGCTTGGCAGCGTCCGGGTTATAGTGCGCCGGATCAACATCGCGATTGAACGCATGCCCCGTACCTTCATAAATAAAGATTTCCACTTCAGGATGCGCCGCACGAACTGCTTCAATCTGGTCCTTGCCTATATGATCGTCCTTGGCCCCAAAGTGCAGCATCACCGGACAGCTCGGCTCTTCCTTGGCCACCGACCCAATCCCGCCTGCATAGTATCCAACACAGCACGAAGGCTGCATCTTCAGATTCTCGCCACGCGTCGCCGAAAGCCAGCTGATCAGTCCGCCATAGCAGAATCCGATCACGCCGATTCCCTTCCCAGCCTTCTTCACCCACTCATAAGCCGCCGCAACATCCAGCAGCGAAACATCCGGCTTCAGCATCGAATAAAACTCAAACGCGCGCTTCTGATCCGCACCTTCATACTTTAACTCCACGCCGCGCTCGTAACGGTCAAAGAGCGCCGGAGCCACCACCAGAAAACCATCCTTCGCATACCCGTCAGCTACGCTGCGAATATGCGCGTTAATGCCGTAAATCTCCTGTACGAGAACCAGCGCACCAATCGGCTCACTCGCAGGACGCGCAACATAGGCACTGAACTCGTGCCCATCGTTTGCCTTCAACTTGATCCATTCGCTCATGTTCATCATCATATTCCAGCACGTCCGAAACTTTGCACGCGCCCGCCATCAAATAAACGTAAAAAACGAAATCTGATCGAACCCAACATCGACGTAATCAAACTTCGCGACGATGACGTCACAACGTCGATCTCGAACTCACGTAGCTCCGCATCTCACGTGTCCAGCGCAGAAATCGCAAAAACTGCTTCTTCTCTCGCCACATCACATTCCAGAAGTCCCGCGCCCGAATCGTATCCGCCTTCTGCCCCGAATACGTCTCCATCCTCCACCGAAGATAGGGACTCCGCCACGGCCGCAGCCTGTTGCCCCGCGTTGCGTTCCACAAAAATCTCAGCTCCTCACCCATCTCCATCGCCTCGTTCAAGTATAGGTGTCCGATTACGCCATCGCGCCGCCGCCGACAAAGTGAACCACCTCCAATCGATCCCCGGACTTCAACTCAGCTCGAGGCCAGCCAGCCCGCGGCACAATCACCCCATTGTGTTCGACCGCCACCCGGTCACCCTTCAACCCAAGCTGCCCAACCACCTGCTCCAGACTCGCGACCCCAGCAAGTGCTTCAAACGTGCGGGACTGACCATTCACAATCAACATAAGTGCCATACCATTCCAGCCTAGCAGTTCGATCAACCTGCAGCTTCAGTGTGGCATCACTCCTATCGAAAAATCCGCTCAATTACACAC
>Ga0210397_10003017_pt1 | contig 10440 bp, 9 predicted proteins | sample IncBWH2OmetaG_FD_160126 | JGI IMG/M metagenome (GOLD analysis project Ga0210397, IMG submission 160126) | Forest soil microbial communities from Barre Woods Harvard Forest LTER site, Petersham, Massachusetts, United States - Inc-BW-H-2-O ...
GCATCCTGACAACCTTCACAGGTGAGGGGGACTGGTCCACGGAAGCTCGTGACATCCCAGCATTCGTGGCTTGAGCCCCAGCCGGCGTTACCGCCGATGTAGAAGCCCGACCAGTTGTATATCGGGATTACCGGCGGCGGTGGTGCCTTCACCGGAAGATCAGCGGCCGACGCGGGAGCGGCCACACCAATTGCTAGTAAACCAACCGTAGCCAACAAAAACATTTTCATCGTATTCCCCCTCTCTTTGCCCATCTCTGTTGCGCGGATGCGCTCGCGACCGTCCATAACTTGGATGCAGACGCTGCACCTGATTCCATTCCAAGCCACATCCTATGCGATTAGGACCAAAGACCTTGTGCCTCTGGCGCAACAGCCCGGGTTTCAAAAACGACTAAAAAACGGCAACTGGGTCAAACTTACTGACCTTCCAAAGCGGTCGCATGCCGATTGAATCCGCAAACCAGTCGCGCGTTCACGAGACGATCCATGAGGCTGTTTGCACCTCGCGAAAACGACGCTAATGACCCAAGGCAGACCTTGCGCCTCACATTGGCGCGGTGCGCATCACGGTGCGCGCTAGTACGGACGATTGGGCGCGATCGCCTCACGTCACCTAAGGTCCAGCCGCATAGAGTCCGTTGGCAGTCGGGTCAGCGGCGACGCAATCGCGCCAGCGGGGTCGACTTTGGCAACGGCGATTTCGTACCTCACATCATGAGAATTGAATATGTCCACATCCCTGCAAAATGGGGCAGCAAATCAGCCGGCCTCCGCCCTCGGCTCGCTCGTCGCACGGAGCTTCGTGCTCGGCTATGGGACGCTCGCCTATCTCATCTTTCTCGGCGCGTTCCTATACGCTATCGGCTTCGTGTCGCAGTTCCTGGTACCGAAGACAATCGATAATGGTACGGCGAACTCGCCTCTGCATGCCCTGATTGTCGACCTTGCGCTGATGTCGCTCTTCGCCGTCCAGCACAGCGGCATGGCGCGACAAGGATTCAAGAAGCTGTTTGCGAGCTTCGCTTCGCCCGCGCTCGAACGCAGCACCTATGTGCTGCTGGCGAGCTTGACGCTTCTGCTACTGTTCTGGCAGTGGCAGCCAATCACGACGGTCGTTTGGCAAATCGAGACGCCTACGCTTGTCTCTGTCGCGATTGCCGGAGGCTTTCTCGGCTGGCTGATCGTGCTTTACAGTACTTTCCTGATCAACCATTTCGAGCTGTTCGGCTTGACGCAGGTGGTCACTCATTTCACGGGTCGGCTCGGCGAGCCGATCAAGTTCAAGATGCCCGGCCTCTATCGGGTGATCCGGCACCCTATCTATCTCGGCTTTATCATCGCATTCTGGTCGGCACCGACCATGACGCTGGGCCATTTGTTATTCGCGGCAGTGACGACGACCTACATCTTTGTCGGTATCTGGCTCGAAGAGCGCGATCTGGTCGCGTTGTTCGGTGAGGAATACCGCCGCTACAAGCAAAAGGTCGCCATGTTGCTGCCCGGCGTGTTCTGAACATACGTGGCGCCATCCTCGCACACTCATTTGAACGTGCAGCGCGCCTGTAGGCTACATCAGGCTTAAGGCTTGGTCGGATTGTTGAGCATGTATTCGCCGAGGTCGCGCTGCTTTTTATCAGCGCGATCGATGGCGTTGCCGCGCTGGACATCGCGATCCCTGCGGCAGGTGACATATTCGGGTGAACCGGACGCGACCTGGCCGCCCTTCCGGCAGAAAGTGTCGTCGTCCTCGGCGAGCGCCGCATTGTTGGACGGCAGTTCCCCGCGACGGGCGCAGGAGGAAAGCGCGAGCGCCATCAGCGCAACCATGACCGGAAATTTCAAAGTATCAAACCGCATGCCAAATCCCATGATGTAGGCGACAGGTGTAACCCGAAATGTGGGATTTGTAAGCCGCCAACCTCGTCATTCCGGGATGGCGCGTAAGCACCAGACCTCAGATGCGCAATTGCGCATCGGGGAATCCATTTCTCCATGTATTCATGCGGCTCCATGGATTCCGGGCTCAGCCCTTACGGGCTGCCCCGGAATGACTTCAATGCAATGACCGAGGCCGTCACGCCCTTCCCTGCAACGCTTCCGCGATTTCGTCCAGCACCTTGGCGTCCTCGATGGTGGCAGGCATGGCCCATGCCTCGCCGTCGGCGATCTTCTTGATGGTGCCGCGCAGGATTTTCCCCGAGCGTGTCTTTGGTAAACGACCCACCGTGATCGCGAGCTTGAACGCCGCCACAGGCCCGAGTTTGTCACGCACCAGCGCCACGACCTCTCGCTCGATTTCGGAAGGTTTGCGCGCGACGCCGGCCTTCAGCACCAGGAAGCCGCAGGGCACCTCGCCCTTGATGGCATCCTTGATGCCAAGCACCGCGCATTCCGCGACGTCAGGATGCGACGCCAGAATCTCCTCCATGCCGCCGGTCGAGAGCCGGTGGCCGGCGACATTGATGATGTCGTCGGTGCGGCCCATCACAAAGACGTAGCCGTCCTCATCCATATAGCCGGCGTCGGAAGTTTTGTAGTAACCGGGAAACTCGTGGAAATAGGCTTCCGTGCAGCGCTCGTCCTGCTGCCAGAGCGTCGGCAAACACGCCGGCGGCATCGGCAGCTTGATCACGATCGAGCCCATGGTGTTTGGGGCTACCGGCTTTGAGGCCTCATCCACCACCTCGACCTGGTAACCCGGCATCGGCACCGTCGGCGAGCCGTGCTTGACCGGCAGCATCCCAAGTCCGACCGGATTGCCGGCGATGCACCAGCCGGTTTCGGTCTGCCACCAGTGATCGATCACGGGCACTTTCAATTGCCTCTCCGCCCATTCCACCGTCGGCGGATCGGCGCGCTCGCCGGCCAGAAACAGCGTGCGGAACGTCGACAGATCAGTGCTTCGAATGAACTGTCCTTCCGGATCCTCTTTCCGGATCGCGCGGAACGCGGTCGGCGCGGTGAACAGCGCCACCGCCCTGTGCTCGGAGATCACGCGCCAGAACGCGCCGGCATCGGGCGTGCCGATTGGCTTGCCTTCATACATGATCGAGGTCGCCCCATGGATCAGCGGACCGTAGACGATGTAGCTGTGGCCGACGACCCAGCCGATATCCGAGCCGCACCACCAGACCTCGCCCGGCTTGATGCCATAGAGGTTGAACATCGACCACTTCAGCGCCACCAGATGTCCGCCGTTGTCGCGCACCACGCCTTTGGGCCGGCCGGTCGTGCCCGACGTATACAGAATGTAGAGCGGATCGGTCGCCAGTACCGGCACGCAATCGGCGGATTTCTTCGCCTTGATCGCGGCGGCGCGCAACGCTGCCCAATCGTGATCGCGACCTGTCATCAATTCGCAGGTCTGGTCGGACCGTTGCAGGATGATGCAGGCCTCAGGCTTGAATTGCGCCAGCTTGATCGCCTCGTCCAGCAGCGGCTTATAGGGCACGATGCGGCCGGGCTCGATGCCGCAGCTTGCGGAAAAGATCAGTTTCGGCGCCGCGTCGTCGATCCGGGTCGCGAGTTCTTTCGCGGCAAAGCCGCCAAACACCACCGAATGGACAGCGCCGATCCGCGCGCAGGCGAGCATCGCGATCACCGCTTCGGGCACCATCGGCATATAGATGATGATGCGATCGCCTTTGGTGATACCGAAGTCAGCCATGATCGCGGCGAGCGTCTTCACCTCGGCGAGCAACTCGGCATAGGTGAATTTGGTGACGCGGCCGGTGAGCGGCGAATCGTGGATCAGCGCCAGTTGGTCGGCACGCCCGCGCTCGACATGGCGATCGAGCGCATTGTAGCAGGTGTTGACGACGGCGCCGGTAAACCAGCGGCCGTAAAGGCCGAGCGCGGCATCGAATATTTTCTCTGCCGGCTTGATCCAGTCGATCTCGCCCGCCGCCTCGCCCCAGAAGCCCTCGGGGTCACGCAGCGAGCGCGCATGGACCTCGTGATAAAGGCTTTTCTCGCGGATGTTCATGGCGCCTCTCCCGGACGCCATGACTGCGAGGCCTGGCGTCGTTTGAGGGCATTGTCACGCGTCGAGGCGACAATTCAAGTCGGAACAGCTTCGCCCTTCGGCTAACCGCTATTGTTTGGGGATGGCACCAAGCTCGTCCACCCGCTCGGCCATTGCCTGACGCAGGTCATAGCCGGGCCGGCCGAATTGGGCATTGCGCGTCTGAATGAACTTGCGCTGCGCCTGCGTCAGGTTCAGCGCGGTGCGGTGGCTGTCGTTTTCGGCGTTGGCCACTGCCCTCAGGAAGGCATCGTTCATTTCACGATCCAATTGCGCGAGGTTCGGATCGGCGCAGATCGCCTTTTCGACCTGAAGCTTGGCCACGGCGCAATTGAAGCTCGGCAGGCTCTTCCGATCGGCGAGCCCGTTCAACCGCTCGAGCTGAAGTGAAACATCCTTGTAATTGCCGGCGGCGGTGGCGTCGGACGGATTGAGACGGACGGCTTCCGCGTAATCCTGTAGCGCACGGGTACGGTCGCCCTTGCCACGCCAGGCGGCGCCGCGATTATTATAGGTGCGCTGAAATTTCGGATCGAGGCTCAAGGCCGCATCGTAGTCCGCAATCGCGCGGTCGTAGTTTTTCATCGCCTGATAGGCGTCGCCGCGATCAGTCAGAAAATTCGCCTGCGGACGAATTTGGATCGCCTGATCGTAATCGGCAATCGCGTTCGTGTAATCGCCATTGCCGGCGAGGTCGAGACCACGGTTGTCGAAGAATTCCGGCTTCGACGGATCGATCCGGATCGCGGAGGTTTCATCATCGAGCGCGCGCTGGGTGTTGCCCAGCTTGCGGTAGGCCGCGCCGCGGTTGGTGTAGGTTTGCGCCCGGTTCGGATCGAGCTTGATCGCCTGATCGTCATCGGCAATCGCCTTCTGATATTCGCCCTTGAAATACCAGGCGGCGCCACGATCGGCATAAGCCAGCGCAAAATGCGGCTTCAGGCGCAACGCCTCGTTGTAGTCTTCGATGGCGCGGTCGTATTTGCCGGTGTTGTTGAAGATGTTGGCGCGGATTTCATAGCCGTCAGCGTTATCCGGCTCGAGCCTGATAGCCTCGTTCACCGCGCCAAGCGCTTCCACGCTCTCGCGTTGCTGACGCAGGATTTCGCCGCGGGCCCGGAAGGCATGCGCGGGGCTGGGGCTCTCGGCGATGACGTGATCGAGTTCGTCCAGTGCTTTCTCGGTTTGCCCGCTGTTGTGGCGCGCCATCGCCTGCACGACCATCGCATTGAGACGATCGGCGTCTGGTGTGGCGGGATTGTCGATCAACGCGGCGCAGCTATCGATCAGTTTCGATGGCGTTGCGTCCGTCCCAGCGGCACAAATGACCGGCGGTTCGCCGGCTGGCTCGGTGCGCGCGGAAGTGGAATAGAGACTGGCTGCGGCCAGAACGGTCACGGCAGCGAATGACGAGACAAACAATCGCATGACCGGCTCTTAATGGCGGGACACTCGGCGCGAATTGCCGATTTGAGCCGTTTGTCGCGGCAACCGCTCGCGAGGTTCAAGAGGCGAAAGTTAATGCTTTGAGATAGCGAGCAGATGATCGAGGCGATCCCGCATCATCTTTTGCAGGTCGAAGTCTGACCGTCCAAATTCAGCATTGCGGCGGGCAAGAAAATCGTCCTGTTCGCGCTGCATGTCACGCCCAGTGCGCGGGTTACTCTGGCCGGCCTCGCGGACCACCTTGGTATTCACGGCGTTGATCTCGCGGTCGAGATTGGCCAGTTCGGGATTGGCGCAGATTGCCTTTTCGACCGGGCGTCTGGCGGTCGTACAGTTGAAGCTCGGTTTGTTGTTGACCGCCATCATCGCGCCGATGCGCTCGACCTCCAGCGACAGCGATTTGTAATTGGCTTTTGCGCTTGCGTGATTGGGATCGAGCTTGACCGCGGTCCCGAAATCGGAAAGCGCATGCACGCGGTCGCCTTTCCTGCGCAACAACTCGCCTCTTGCATTAAATACATCGGGCTGGGTCGGATCGAGCCGCAGCGCGGTATCGTCGTCGCCGATCGCGCGCTCGATCTCGCCCTTACGGTCATAGGCTGAGGCGCGCGCGATCGCGGCCCTGATGCGGTCGGCCTTCGGTGCCTTGTCGTTGCCGATCAGGGCGCCACAGGAGGCGATGATCTTTTCGTCGTCGGCGGCCGTCAACGCCGCTGTGCAGGGCGCGGAATCGATCTGTTCGCCGGTCGGCTCGACGGTGGCGCTGAAGGCACGATCCGGCATGACGGCGCAGGCAACGGCGAGACCTGCCGCCAGGACTGTGAGGATCAATCGCATCGGGGGCTTATGTCACTTTCAGCGTGATCCCGCCATCGACCACAAGTTCAATGCCGGTGACATATTTCGATTCGTCGGAGGCGAGAAACAGCGCGGCATTGGCGACGTCCCAGGCCTCGCCCATATGACCCATCGGCACCTGGGCGTCGCGCGCGCGCCACATCGCCTCCACGTCGCCCTTGGCGTAGCTCGCGGCAAGACCCGCCGAATGCTCGACCATCGGCGTCTTCATCAGCCCCGGCAGGATCGCGTTGACGCGGACCTTTTGCGCGGCGAATTCCACGGCCGTCGTGCGCGTCATCTGGTTCATCGCCGCCTTGGTGGTCGCATAGGTGACATAGGAAATGCCGAGATGCCGGATCGAAGCGATCGATGAAATATTGATGATCGAGCCGCCGCCTTGCGCCACCATCACGGGAATGACGTGCTTCATGGCGAGAAAGGCGCTTTTGAGATTGACGGCGAACACCCGGTCCCAGTCGGCCTCGGCAACATCCACCACGCTGCCGGTCTCGGCGATGCCGACATTGTTGTCGAGCACGTCGATGCGGCCATAGGTCTTCAGGCCAAAAGCCACCATCGCCGCGATATCATCGGCGCGCGACGCATCGGCCGCAAAGCTCGCGGCCTTGCCGCCCTCCCCGGCAATGATCCCGGCGGTTTCAGCCGCAGCAGCCGCATTGCGATCGACGCACAGGACCTGCGCGCCCTCGCGCGCAAAGGTCACGGCGGTCGCCTTGCCGTTGCCCCAGCCGGGCCCGATCGAACCGGCGCCGACCACGATCGCTGTCTTGCCTTCGAGTCGCCCCACGCAGCATCTCCCCTTTTTGTTGTGCGGAAAGTGGCCCGAGGGCAAGCCTGCGGTCAACTGTTCAATCGTAGGGCACGAGAGAGGCGTGCCGGCGCCGGAACCTCGGCCGACCCCGCTTGTTGAGAAGCCATTACACGAGCGAGGTTGGCTTGCGACAGGCTGAAAAAAGCGTTGGACGCAAGCTGGATGCGCTGAATTTCTTTCTCGCTGACGTGCGCGACGGTCTTGGCCCCTATCTCGCCATCTATCTCCTGACCGAGCGGAAGTGGGATGAGGCCCGGATCGGGGCGGTGATGTCGCTGGCGATGCTCGCGGGCATCATCGCGCAGACGCCGGCCGGCGCCTTGATCGACCGCAGCCGGGCCAAGCGCGGCTGGATGGCCGCGGCCGCGATCGGCGTGACAGGGGCTTGCCTTGCGCTTCCGCTGGTCGATGAATTCCCGCTCGTGGCCGCAACGCAGGTGGTGGCGCATGCCGCCGGCAGCATCTTTGCGCCCGGCGTTGCCGCTCTGTCGCTCGGCATTGTCGGGCTCGGCGCTTTTGCCAAGCGTATCGGCCGCAACGAGGCCTTCAATCACGCCGGCAACGCCTCGGCCGCCGCGATCGCCGGCATTTCGGCCTATTTCTACGGGCCCGTGACGGTGTTTTGGCTGATCGGCGCGATGGCGCTGGCCAGCGTAGTGGCGACACTGTCGATCCCGCGTGAGGCGATCGACGACAATGTCGCGCGCGGCCTTGCGCACCACGACGGCGACGAACCCGCATCCCCTGACCAACCCTCCGGCTATCGGGTGCTGTTGAGCTGCCGTCCACTGCTGATCTTTGCGGCCGCAACCGTGCTGTTTCATTTTGCGAATGCGGCGATGCTGCCGCTGGTCGGCCAGAAGCTCGCTCTGGTCAACCGCAACCTTGGCACGACGCTGATGTCGGTTTGCATCATCGCGGCCCAGATTGTGATGGTCCCGGTCGCCATGATCGTTGGACGCAAAGCGGACGTATGGGGACGCAAGCCGATCTTCGCTGTGGCCCTCGGCGTACTGGCGCTACGCGGTGCGCTCTATCCGGTTTCCGACAATCCGTACTGGCTGGTATCGGTGCAACTGCTCGACGGCGTCGGCGCCGGCATTTTCGGCGCGCTGTTTCCGCTTGTGGTTGCTGATCTCACCCGGGGCACCGGCCATTTCAATGTCAGCCAGGGTGCCATTGCCACCGCGACCGGTATTGGCGCCGCGTTGAGCACCGGCATTGCCGGCTTCATCGTGGTCAAGGCCGGATATGACGCGGCATTCCTGTCGCTCGCAGCCATCGCGGCGATCGGTCTTGGCCTATTCGCAGCCTTGATGCCCGAGACGAAACCAACCGCCGCGCCATACCAAGGTCGAAGTCCAGAGACTAGCAACGAGAGCGCCGCCCGCGTAATCTCCCCCCGCGAACCCGCCCGTTAGAGGCGGGTCCCATTGGGAGAATACCAATATGCCTGTCTTTCGTACCGTTGGATTTGCGCTTGCGACCGCGATGCTGTGCGGCGCCGGTGTCAACACTACCTGCGCCAAACCGTTCATGATCGTCGGCATCGACGAGAAGGTGACGTGGGACGACGAAGGCAAGACTGTCCTGTCCGCGCCGGGCAAGGATTCCGTCCTGATCGTCGATCTCGCCAACCCTGAAGATCCCAAGATCGTGGCCACCCTGCCGCTTGAGAATTCCGTGGTCGGACCGCCCGTCAATCTCGACATCGATCCGTCAGGCTCCGTCGCGCTGGTGGCCGACTCCGTCGATGTCGTCAAGGACGGCGATGCGCTCAAGCAAGTGCCGGACAACAAGATCTTCGTCATCGACATGAAGGCCAATCCGCCGAAGCTCGCGGCCACCGTCACCGGCGGCAAACAGCCGTCAGGCCTGAGCTTCAGCCCGTCGGGCAAGATGGCGCTGGTCGCCAACCGCGCCGACAATTCGATCAGCGTGCTGTCGGTCAACGGCACCGACGTCAAGGTCACCGACACCATCACTTTCCCCGACAGCGTCGCGCACGTGATTTTCACGCCCGACGGCAAGCACGCGCTGGTGGCGAGATTTCCCGCCCACAAGGTGTCGGTGCTCGACGTCAACGGCGACAAGGTGACCTATAACAAGGTCGACCTGCCGACCGGCCAATGGCCGTACAATGTCGTGGTCACGCCCGACAGCAAGATCGCGCTGACCTCGGACAACGGCAATTCCGGCGCCTCCGACGGCAGCGTGGATACCACCAGCGTGATCGATCTGGAGGCCAATCCGCCGCGGATCATCGACCGCGTCGTGGTTGGCGATGGTCCGGAGGGGCTTGCGATGTCGCCCAAGGGCGATCTTGCGGTCGCGGCGATCCTGCGCGGCTCCAACGGCAACAAGAAAGCGTTCTTCTACAACAAGCACGGCAGCCTCTCGATCCTGAAGATCGACGGCAAGAAGGTGACCAAGACCCAGGATATCGAGGTCGGCGGGTTGCCGGAGGCTGTCGCCTTCACGCCGGACGGCAAATATCTTTTGGCCGGAAACTATATGGACCAGGATTTTTCGATCCTGAAGGTCAACGGCACCAAGGTCACCGACACCGGCAAGCGCTTCAAGGTGCCGGGTCACCCGGCCTCGGCCCGGATGGGACACTGAGGCCGACAGCAGCGGCACTTTACCTTATTGAGATGACTCCCACCCCAACCCTCCCCCTTTCAGGGGGAGGGAGCAGTCAATCAACGGTCACTGAAATGTCATGTCGAGACATTTCGAGATATCCGACCCTAGCCCCGAACTGATGGTGATGCAGCCGCGCACCTTCTGCTTGGTGTTGTCGCTGACCCAGATTGAATAGCCGCCGGGCCCGAAGAACGAATTGGTGTTCGGCGGCTCGGTTTCCGTGGCATCGAATGAGTATTCCGAGTCGGTATCGAAGATACGCGGCTTCTTGATGCAGCCGCCGTCGGTCTGGACGTTGATGACTTCCTTGTTGTCGCGCGTCAGCGCCAGCGTGACCTGGCAGCGGAAATATTCGGACGTCTTGGTATTGAAGACATAGGCGTAGGACTTGCAGGTGGCGGTGTTGAGTTTGCCGGCAGACAGGCCCCGGCTACAGGAAATGCGCTGGTTGTTACTGAGCTTGAAGTCGTCGGCGCGCGCGACGTCCGACAACGGCAGAAATAGCGCAGCAACAAAACCGATCTTGGCAATATGGTTCATCCGAATCATCCCCGTCACGCTTTCCAGCGTGTCTGCGTTCGAGACTAAAGTCGGCAGGAAGATAGACGCGAAGCGAGAGACAGGGAATCACAAAGTCTAGTTGTTCAGGT
>Ga0210397_10003020_pt1 | contig 10438 bp, 5 predicted proteins | sample IncBWH2OmetaG_FD_160126 | JGI IMG/M metagenome (GOLD analysis project Ga0210397, IMG submission 160126) | Forest soil microbial communities from Barre Woods Harvard Forest LTER site, Petersham, Massachusetts, United States - Inc-BW-H-2-O ...
CATTTGGATATGCTCTGTGAAATTGTTCTTTTGTAGCATGCGGCTGATAGGGCAGATAATAAGAACCATTCAGCAATATTGCCGCATCAATCAATTCTCTTGTCCAAACAGCGACTTTATTTTTATCCATTTCACTTGTTCCTTGTTTGTACCATACAACAAAAGCAAAAACCTCCTCCTTTGCCCATGCCAGTAAAGATCCACTATCAGATTGTGCGTGCCGAATAGAAACATTTATCACATTTATTTTATGACGAGTAAAAATTTCGGACATCGATACCGAAAATTCGTTGAATTTTTCGACACTAATAAAGTATTCCTGCAAGACGTATGTGTGTATTTTTCTTGATTCGGGTTCCAATTCTAGCACATCATAACCGGCTTCATAATTTCGCCAGTGAATTCTCTTAGCCGCAAAAACAATCGGATCAATTATAAATTCTCTTCTCCATTTGCCAAAATTGCTTTTACTAAATGCTTCAATAAAATATCTTTCTATTGGATATGCTGATGTAAGTGGCATTAAACGTGTCTTTTCTGTTGGTTTTTCATTAGTCTTAATCCAACTAACCGCTCTCACATTTTTATAACTTGGGGGATAAATATCTCCATTATGAAAAACTACATCTTTATTTTCACGAATATTTTCAAAAAAATATTTTTTGTACTCCTCACGCGGCATTTTTTTATGACTACGCTTTACAGCAACGTTTTCTTCTAAATCTAATTCTACATGAACAATTACGGCAATGGCATTATAACAACCCACCGTTGCAAAAAATAATTCTGGCCTTTCTTTTTCTGAAGTATGTACTAGTTCTCCATTTGCTAAAATAACATCTAATGATCTTACAGATAAAATAACAGAACCCAAACCGATATATCTTCCGTGGCAATTTACACTCAATGCCCCACCAACCGTAAAATTGGCATACGTTTGCATAATTTTTATGCTCAAATCGTATTTGTCAATATATTGTTGAATATCGCACCAACGAATTCCTGCCTGGACTTTAATAGTTTTTTTTTCAGAGGAGAATTCAATCACATTGTTTAAGTGTCTCATGTCAATATGAATACTCTCTTCACTTGCCGTTTGTCCGCCCATACTAAATCTGCCACCACCAATACAAATGGGACTATCAGATATCTTAATTATATTCTGAAGTTCTTCTACAGTCTTAGGCTTTTCAACTCTGGCAACACGAACAGGATTGATTTGTGTGACATCGTTTACGATTTTTTCTTTAATATCAGGATTTTTGAAATAATCTGGCGCCGAATCAGGTACTGCACCAAAACGATTTGACTGAATACTTCCTCTTTTAAAACCAAGAAGATAAATTAAAACTACCGGGCCAAGAATAGGAATCAACGCTAGACAAAGCCAGATACCAGATTTGTTTGTATCATGCAATCGCTTGATTGCTGTTGCAAATAAGGCAAAAAACAATAATGGATATATTACCCACGTGGCAGTATAAGAAATAATAAACTCGATCAAATTAAATAATACATAAAAGGTCGACCAAATAAATATTGAAGCTGCCCAATATGTTAAGCGATTTATTCGTCCCCTTGTTGTAAAAAGTAAATAACTTACAGGAAGTTTATCTTTTAAAATCATTCGGTCAAAAATTAGTCGACAATTAAATATCAACCATTTTAATTGATAAAACAAATTGATTGTGTCAAAACAAAATTAAGATGACGTCGCTCCTTACAGAGCTCCGTGCATAAATTTATTATGATTGTCGTTTTCTATAAATATATAACCCCGATGGGGTTTTGTCTTTATTCATGATCGGCGTGATGTGTTCTGTGTACCATAGAACACTGTAAAAGAAACCCTAGAATTCTATTCGCTTGGAATTTGTTATTTGGAATTTATTAGTTACGCCTTCAATTCTTCAAGCGCTAACCAAGCCATTAAGCCTGTGCCAGTCTGCAACGCAGCTTCGTCTATATCAAATGTTGGTGTATGCACTCCGGAGGTAATTCCACGTGCTTCGTTGCGTATTCCCAGGCGATAAAAACAGGCGTCTATTTTTTGTGAGTAGTATGCAAAGTCTTCTGCGGCCATCCACAAATCCAGATCAACAACATTCTCTTGTCCTAAAAAATCTATTGCCGCAGCCTTCATGCGTTTTGCAAGTGCAGGCGCATTTTGTAAGAACGGATATCCGTTCATAATATTCACTTCACAGGTAGCGCCCATAGATTCTGCTATACCTGTTGCCATTTTATGTATGCGTTTCTTTGCTTCGGCTCTCCATTCTTCGTTCAGTGTTCTGAAGGTGCCTTCAATCTTCACTTCATCCGGAATCACATTGGTTGCACCCATACCAACAATCTTCCCAAACGACAATACCGCAGGTATACGTGGATCACAGTTTCTGCTGATCACTTGCTGAAGCGCAACAATAATGTGTGAAGCAATTAAAATCGGATCGACATTTTTATCGGGCATGGCTGCATGTCCACCTTTGCCTTTCACTGTAATATAGATCTCATCGGCACTTGCCATGTACATGCCTTCTCTGAAACCTACTTTACCGGCAGGAATCATTGCCATTACATGTTGACCGATAATATTTTCAGGTGCAGGATTTTCCAATACACCTTCGTTGATCATTAATGATGCGCCGCCGGGAAATTTTTCTTCTCCGGGCTGAAAAATTAATTTTACCGTTCCTTCAAACTGATCGGCAATCTGACTTAATATTTTTGCTGTACCTAATAAAGATGAAGTATGCACATCATGTCCGCATGCATGCATCACGCCAATATTGGTAGATTTATAAGGAACGTTATTTTTTTCTTCTATGGGAAGCGCGTCCATATCGGCACGCAGTGCAATAATTTTAGATGCCGGATTCTTTCCTTCAATCAACGCAACAACTCCGGTGCCGGCAATACCTGTCTCATGTTTTACGCCAAAAGAGGTAAGCAGGTCGGAAACATATCTGCAGGTATTGTGTTCCTCAAACGACAGCTCAGGGTTTGCATGAATATGTCTTCTGTAACCAATAACATCGTCAGAAATGGATGCTGCTAATTGCTGAATGCGCTGTTTTAATTCCATGTTATTGTACCAAATTTATCTGATCCGGAACGATCATCGCATTTGGAAAATTTACCTTTAAATCGTTTAACATATAATTGGCTTCTACCCGATCCACAAAATTACCAACCTTCACCCGATGGCTGGGTTGCTTGAATTGAGTATATACATCCAGGTCTGAATTATATGCATATACCTGCTCTCTGATCTTTTGAGCTTCGTCGCTGCTGGAACCCGCATAGACCAAAATACGAAAGCCTTGCACGGTAGAGTATTTCTTATTCAGTTCAATAATCGAGTCTGTACGTATCGTTATCTTTTTAGCAACATCATTGGGATATGTTGCAACGACTGTTGTCTTAGGTGTTGTTCTGGAAGAAGAGAGTGTATCCGGATTGATGAATGCTGGTCTGACCGTACTCAGATCTTCGTAGTATGTATTTTCAGCATTCGCTTTATGCTTCTGCGACATCGCTGCACAGGAGCTTGCTACAATTACACTTACAATGGATATCAACTTAAGCGATCTTTCCATAAATACATCCAGCCTCATTTTACTACAATCTATTCTTCGATCAACACACACTTATTGTTCATCAGATCTTCTTCAACGGCTTTGTATTTGATGTCGCGTTTTACGCTGCCATCCATATACTGCACCGAAACTTTATCGTTTCTGTTTGCTACTTTTTGCGAACGTAATGGTTCTGCTTTAGGTGGTGCAACCGCTGCTTCCGCCTGCTGTTGTGCACCGCCCGCGAATACAGAGCCTGCTTCGTCTTTTGTCTCTTTGTATTTAGGTTGCTGAACCGGTTGCTGTTTCAATTCTCTTACCGGTACAGTATCCTGTTTCGGAATGTCGGCTTTGAATAAGAATGAAACGATATCTGCATTTACTGTATATACAAATTTTTTGAACAATTCGAAACCTTCGAATTTGTATACCAATAACGGATCTTTTTGTTCGTATGCAGCATTCTGAACCGATTGTTTCAATTCATCCATTTCACGCAAGTGGTCTTTCCAATGCATGTCAATAACAGCAAGAGTAATATAGCGTTCAATGGATTGTTCAAGTGTATGTGATTCTTTCTTTGAAAGTTCTTTCAACGGAGCAATGACATTGATATTTCTTTTTCCATCTGTAAATGGAATAACAATGTTTTCGATGCTTTCTCCGCGGGTCAGCAACAATTCATTGAATGTCGGCTGTGTCTTTTCTTTTACGATCGCAATCTTTTGTTCGTAATGATTTAACACTTCTTCATAGAATGATTTTACCAATACGTTTGCATTTGTTTTTTCAAATGCGTCTTGCGTAATATCAGGTATTACACCAAATACTGTAATCGCTCTTAGTTTAAAGCTGTCGTAATTTTTCGTTGGTTGTGCACTGTACACCATGTCTTCGCACAAATCGAAGATCATGTTTAAGATATCCAGTTTCAAACGCTCGCCATACAATGCATTCTTTCTGCGTTTGTAAATTACTACACGCTGAGAGTTCATTACGTTGTCGTATTCAAGCAAACGCTTGCGCTGACCAAAGTTATTCTCTTCTACTTTTTTCTGCGCACGTTCAATAGAATTCGAAATCATAGAATGCTGAATCACTTCGCCTTCTTTATAACCCATACGGTCCATAAATTTGGCGATCCGATCCGATCCGAATAAACGCATTAAGTTATCTTCTAAACTTACAAAGAACTGTGAAGAGCCCGGATCACCCTGACGACCGGCCCGACCACGCAACTGTCTGTCTACACGTCTTGATTCGTGTCTTTCTGTACCAATGATCGCTAACCCTCCGGATGCTTTCGATTCAGCCGTAAGTTTAATATCGGTACCTCTACCTGCCATGTTAGTAGCAATGGTTACGGTGCCTGGTTTACCTGCTTCAGCAACAACATCTGCTTCTTTTGCATGCAGTTTTGCATTCAATACCTGATGCTTGATATTGCGCATCTTCAGCATTCTGCTCAATAACTCTGAAATATCTACCGAAGTAGTACCCACCAATACCGGTCTGCCTTGATTTGTTAAATCAACAATCTCGTCCGCTACAGCATTGTATTTTTCTCTGGTAGTCTTGTATACTTTATCCTGCTCATCTATACGGGCAATCTGTCTGTTTGTAGGCACTACGATCACGTCCAGATTATAGATCTGTTGAAATTCTGCTTCCTCTGTTTCGGCAGTACCTGTCATGCCTGAAAGCTTGTGGTACATACGGAAGTAATTCTGCAAGGTAATCGTCGCATACGTTTGCGTAGCTTCTTCCACACGTACGTTTTCTTTTGCTTCCAATGCCTGATGCAAACCATCTGAATAACGACGACCATCCATGATACGGCCCGTCTGCTCATCAACAATCTTTACCTTACCGTCCATGATCACATAGTCGGTATCTTTTTCAAACAAGGTATATGCTTTTAATAATTGTTGAAGCGTGTGTATGCGTTCCTGCTTGATAGAGTAGTCGCTCAACAACTTCTCTGTACGCTCCATGCGCTCCTGATCGCTCAACGACTTATCCTTTTCAATCTTCGCCAATTCAGAACCGATATCCGGCAATACAAACAAAGTAGGGTCTTCCTGTTCGCCTGTTATAAAGTCAACGCCTTTTTCGGTGAAGTCAACCTGATTGTGTTTTTCATCTATGACAAAATACAACGGAGCATCTGCTTCTGGCATACGCTTGTTGTTTTCTTGCATATATTCGTTTTCTGCTTTCTGTAAAATGGCTTTTGTACCGGTCTCACTCAGCTGCTTGATCAATGGTTTGTAACCCGGATATCCGCGGTGGGCTCTTAATAATTCCAGTCCTGCTTCTTTTTCTTTTCCGGCAGCAATGTATTTTTTTGCTTCAACCAAAAATGAATTAATTAATTTCTTTTGCTCTTCCAGTACGCGCTGAATACGTGGTCTTAATTCCGCGAATTCGTGCTGATCTCCTTTAGGCACCGGACCGGAAATAATCAATGGTGTACGTGCATCATCAATCAATACTGAATCGACCTCATCGACCATGGCATAATGGTGGCCGCGTTGTACCAGATCATCTTTATCTGTAGCCATGTTGTCGCGCAGATAATCAAAGCCGAATTCGTTATTCGTTCCGTACGTAATATCTGCACGGTAAGCCGCTCTTCTTGCGTCGGAGTTTGGTTGGTACTTGTCAATACAGTCGACACTCATGCCATGAAACTCGAACAAAGGAGCCATCCACTCGCTATCTCGTTTCGCTAAATAATCGTTGACTGTAACAATATGTACGCCTCTGCGTGCTAATGCATTCAAATACGCAGGCAATGTGGCAACCAAGGTTTTACCTTCTCCTGTACCCATCTCAGAAATCTTTCCGTGGTGCAATACCATACCACCGATCAGTTGTACATCGAAGTGCTGCATTTCCCAGGTTACTTCCGTACCTGCCGCCAGCCATTTGTTGCTCCACTCTGCTACACCATTTGAGATCTGAACATTCTTCTTCTTAGAAGCAATTTCAATATCCATTGGTGTTGCAGTTACCACAAGTTTGCCAAGCTCTTTCCATCTGCGTGCAGTTTCTTTTACTACTGCAAATGCCTGAGGCAATACTTTCTCTAATACTTTTTCCAGTTCTTTATTTCTATCTGCTTCTAATTTATCAATTGCCTGAAAGATTACTTCCTTTTCATCAATAGATAAATCCGGATTTGCTGCAACATTATCGTGATGTGCCTTTATCTGTTTATCAATTTCGCTTAGGTCAGTATCAATGATTGCTTTGATCTTATCTGTTTGGGCTCTTAGCTGATTGTCATCTAAAGATTGTAATTTTTGGAACTCCGCATGAATGAGTTCCACCACAGGTTGTAATTTTTTAATATCACGACCAGATTTTGTTCCGAATAATTTTGCTAAAATGCTTAACATGTGTTTACTATTGATTCTTATATAATAGCCCGCCAATTACGGTTGAATGAATGGCGGAGCGTGTTTTAAATTTACAAATTAATACTGATTCAATCCCTAAAAACGCACGTCTATTTGTCCTGCAAAAACACGTTTTGCAGGGCCAATCAAATACACATCGGAATAATGCTGTTCCCCTGATTTCGTAAACGATACGCTTAAATTCCCGCCAAGAGTTTTAACCGATACAGGTACTGATGCTCCAAGAATAGATGCTGCTATAGCTGCTGCCGTTACGCCGGTTCCGCAGGAATACGTTTCATCCTCTACCCCACGTTCGTATGTACGAACAAACAGTGTATTCTCTTGTAGCTCCATGAAATTTGCATTCGTTCCGCCAGGTTTAAAGGCATCACTGTAACGAACAGCTTTCCCGTTTTCAACGATCGGATATTGTTCTATTTCGGCTACTTTTTTTACATAATGCGGCGAACCGGTATTCAGAAAAAAAGTGTCTGTATCTAATTTATTTACTGCGTTTACATCAATCATGTGTAAATGTACCAGACCGTCTTTCACCTGTGCATCGTGCGGACCATCTACAGCAAGAAATCTTGTGGTTGCGCTGATCACGCCGAGATCATACGCAAATTGTACAATACATCTGCCGCCATTTCCGCACATGGTACTTTCATTTCCATCGGCATTATAGTATACCATTTCAAAATCGTAGCCTTCTTTATTCTGCAATAAAATAAAGCCGTCGGCTCCGATTCCGAATCTTCTGTGGCAGATCTGTGCAACAATATCACGGCGCTCTCTGTCAAAAACATTTGTGCGGTTATCAACCAATACAAAATCATTTCCGGTACCCTGATATTTATAGAATGTTATATTCATTTGATATTATACAATTATTCTAAAACGAACGTTCCACGAAACGCCGTTTGTCTTCTATGCATACGTATACTCCGTACCCTGCGGGCCGGTAATGGTAAGACGTTTGCCTGCTACCGGTTTTTCAACGCGGCCTATTATTTTTGCTTCAATATTGAATTTCTTTGCCAACTCGATCATGCCTTCTGCCAATGATGCGTCTGTATATATTTCCAGGCGGTGGCCCATATTGAATACTTTATACATTTCTTCCCATGGAGTATTGCTTTGTGCCTGTATCAGCTGAAACAATGGCGGCACATCAAATAAATTATCTTTAATGATATGCGTACTTGCATCCGTAAAGTGCAGCACTTTTGTTTGCCCGCCACCACTGCAATGTACCACACCATCTATGCGGCCTCTGTAATGATTTAATATTTCCTTCATCAGCGGCGCATAGGTTCTTGTTGGCGAAAGAACCAATTTTCCGGCATCCAACGGTAAGTTCAGGTATGGGTCGATAAGATTCATTTCACCTGAATACACCAGATTTTCCGGCACCTTCGGATCAAAACTTTCAGGATATTTGGCTGCTAAAACGTTGTTGAACACATCGTGCCTGGCAGAAGTCAATCCATTGCTACCCATTCCACCATTATATTCGGTTTCATAGGTTGTTTGTCCGTAAGAAGCAAAACCTACAATTACATTGCCAGCCTTGATAAATTCGTTCGAAATGACATCTTGTCGCTTCATACGGCATGTAACCGTACTATCAACAATAATAGTGCGAACCAAATCGCCCACATCTGCCGTTTCGCCACCTGTACTGTATATTCCAATGCCATTATCGCGAAGCATTTGTAATACTTCCTCTGTTCCATTAATTATAGCAGCCAATACTTCGCCCGGAATCAGATTTTTGTTCCTGCCAATAGTGGAAGAAAGCAGAATATTGTCAACGGCACCTACACAGATCAAATCATCAATATTCATGATTACAGCATCCTGAGCAATACCTTTCCAAACGGATATGTCACCTGTTTCTTTCCAATAAATATACGCCAGTGAAGATTTTGTGCCGGCACCATCTGCGTGCATAATATTGCAATATTCGGGGTCGCCGCCCAGTATATCAGGAATTATTTTGCAGAATGCTTTCGGGTAAATGCCTTTATCTATGGATTTTATGGCCTTATGTACATCTTCTTTTTGGGAAGAAACACCACGTTGCATGTATCTATCGCTGCTACTCATGTCTGCTTTTGTATTTAATCATGTAAAAATAAAAAAGTCTCCCGATTAATCGGGAGACTTTTAAAACTATGTTCGAAAATAATTATTCTTCGGTCTTAATCTCTTTATCGTCACCGTAATGGTTCAACACCTTAAAGGTAGTACGACGGTTTTGCTGATGTTCTTCTTCCGTTTTAGCACCTTTGATCTTAGGAGTATCTTCTCCATAACCTTTAGCGATAATTCTATCCGCTGCAATGCCGTGTTCAACGATGTAATCTACAGCAGCCTGAGCACGTTTCTGAGCAAGTGCACGGTTATAATCTGCAGAACCTCGCTCATCCGTATGAGAACCCAATTCAATTTTCAACTCCGGATTTCCTTTCATCAAATCTACGATAACATCCAGTTCTTTGGCAGCATCCGGACGAATATTCCATTTATCGTAATCGTAAAGGATATTACGTACAATGATGATTTCTTCTTTCTTAACAAGAATAACTTCAGCCTTTTTCTTGATTTCATTCTCGCCTACTGTTAAGTCTTTCAATGGAACTGATTTAATTTTTATCGGTACCCATTCAGATTTTGTCATAGCAAAATACTTATCAGATTTGGCAGCTAAGTAGTAGCAAGAATCCGGTTTAAGTTCAAATTCAAAAGCTCCTGCTGTATCTGATACAATAGATCTCAATGTATCACCCTTGCAATTCATCAAATAAATAATGGCGTTGGCAAGAACATATTTAGGGACCTTTTTAGAGTTTCCAAATGATGTACCATCAACAAGATACTTTGCTGTTCTGTCCCAGAATGTATTTTTAACAGCATAAATATCATCGTCTCCTTTTGCACCATCATCAACACGGTTTGAAGAAAAGTATCCATTTAAGCTATCTTTCCAGATAAGACCGAAATCATCATAGCTGGTGTTGATCGGCTTACCGATGTTTTCAATCGTAAGTTTACCGGCTGCATTTTTAATGTAGAAAATGTCCAGTGAACCTAAAGACGGATGTCCGTCAGAAGAGAAATAGAATGTTCCGTTTGAAGCAACATTCGGGTACATATCGTTGCCACGTGTATTGATCGGCGCACCTACGTTTACCGGGTTTGACCACTCCCCTTTTTCATCTAACGTAGCCTTATAGATATCAACGTTACCTAAAGCTCCGTCACCTTCTCTGTTTGAAGCAAAGAACAATGTTTTTTCATCCAATGATAAAGCAGGACATGCATCCCAAGCCATTTCATCATTAATTGCAAGCATAACAGGCTCCCCCCATGTTCCGTCAGATTGCAATGTTGTTTTGAACAAATCTACATCTTTAGGTCCTTTTTTAGCGCCGCTGTTACCTCTGG
>Ga0210397_10003026_pt1 | contig 10430 bp, 17 predicted proteins | sample IncBWH2OmetaG_FD_160126 | JGI IMG/M metagenome (GOLD analysis project Ga0210397, IMG submission 160126) | Forest soil microbial communities from Barre Woods Harvard Forest LTER site, Petersham, Massachusetts, United States - Inc-BW-H-2-O ...
GAGATCGAGATAGATAACCAAGAGGTTTATGCGTATGACGCCTCAACGGGAGCACCGGTTTGTGGATCAGTCCACTGTGAGGCCGGCACAAACGCCAGGAATTACACTCTAAACAGCTTTTACCACATCGCCAATCAATCCAGTGTAGGCGGAGGGGTATTCGACAGCTATGATCCAACCACTTACCAGACAAACGGAATGCTGGTAACCAACGACGGGTCTAATATAGACGTATGCAGCTACAACAACGATCAATTTATTTCCTGTGGCGGCACATGGCCTTACGACCCCAGCCAAGTCAATAATCGATCGTACCCCATCATGTACTCCGGGCCGCAGAACAATGACGGATACAACCCCGGTGGGCCACAAGACTTGTTCGTCACGGGTATGCAGATCTTCACCTGTGCCAATTGGCAGTCCGGGAACCACTGCATCAACAATCCGGTATTGGACGCCCCGTCGACGCAAGCATCAACCGTCTATCAGCCCCCTGGGTGTCAACCGGGGAACCACGGAGCCATACGCGGCCGGCCAAGGATCGCCTCGATCAACGGTACACCTACACTCGTTGCAGACGACGGATGTTTGATTGTCGCTTACGACGGGTTTGCGACCGGACAAGGGTATGGACCGGGAGGCGTATTCCAGAACACCACTTCCTATTCCTATACCGGTGCTGCTCAAGGCACTAACGGGGTGAACCTTCAGTGGATGCAAGAGGTTCATGCCGCTGGATTTAATGCCGTCGCCACACCCGAGTCAATTCAAGCGGACGGTCAGACGGACTGTCATTATGGGTACCCGTATTCGCAGACGTTAAGCCAGTTCATACCAACGATGCAGACTTATGTGTCGTTAGCAAACCAGACAGGCATGTATGTGATCGTGCAGCCAACTCAGTGTAACCAATGGGAGACCGGAAACGGTGGTCCAGCCGGGCCGTTTAATCAGTCGCTCAACGATATGTTTTGGACCTCACTGGCACAAAACTTCGGTGGTAATACCAACGTTTTTTTCGTGGAAGGCGGCGAGCCGGAAGGCTTTTCGAACTGGTCATGCAGCATGGAAGCGGGCATGAGCGACAGGGACTATCAGACGATAAGAAACAATGGCGGCGCAAATACCATGTTCGGAGCATTCTCTGATTTCCGGTTCGGGCTAGGCGTAGAAGGGAACTGCGGTCCGTATTCAAATCTGACAAGCCAGGCACCGCATATAAATTGGAGCAACGCTTTCATCTCGTTCTCGCTCCTGAATGCAGATGTTCCCGGAAGCTGGGCCGGGGAAGTTGCGGAGACTGCGGCAAACGGTCAGGCGATGTGGTCATACGAAGGATCGGAAGATCCAAGTGACTGCGGGTTCGGCTCGCACGCCAATGCAGTAAGCCTCAAGCAGGCATTAATGGCCGCAAATACCGGATGGCAATGTGATGACGGATGGCCCAACCCATACGGGCCGGTGACTATCTTTTGGACCCCTGATTAAGGAGCAGTAAAATGAACATCTTGCCAACAGCTCTGTATGTCCTTTCTCTTGGGCAGGCGGAACCCTCATACCAAGACATTCTTTGGTGTGAAAGCTCTTTGTCTCATCCTGAAATCCGGTGGTGTAAGTCCCCGCTGGAAATCGATACGATAATTACCTGTGATAGAGAGGGCTGTGATACTGCCCAACTGCTACCGGTAACGATCTTTTGGGACAGTGAACCATGATCGAAATCATCTTTGTCGTATTGATGATCTTCCTGCTGATCGCCGGGCCGTGGCCTAATAGCCCAATGTCCGGGTATCCATGGGCTGGTCACATCATCTACTTCCTGCTGTTCCTATGCCTGGGACTAGCCGTGTTTGGGTTCGGGGACGCCCATCGACTTTAACGATCCGGCGAAATAACTATGGGACCGAGTGCACGACCTTCGGCCAGGCTCTTCTCAGCTGTAATCTTGAGCAGTTGATCGAGCCGGCTGTTTATCAGGATGTGAGTGGCTTCCTGCTTGCGGAGTACAGCTATAAGTCCAATCGCGCCCCCAATGAGAGCAATGACTTGAACAAGCAAAGCTAACCAGATTTCCAAACCAACCCCGACTATCACGGGTGCGTACATTGGCTGCATAATATCCTAGGAAATGGGATCGGTACCCCACTTGCGCAAGAACTTCCCCGCGTACCCAGGGCACGGCCGATCGTCAATCAAATTACCCGCTTCAATGCAGTCGGCCAGGATACCAAGACGCGATTTGGCATGACCTAGATGGTGTACCCCACTTGTTGGATCGATATCCTCGCCGTCAAGGTAAGCATACAGATGGCGTAAGCAGGCCCCAATGTGGGTCATGACCTCGACCTTAGTCATACGCCAATTGTACGATCCGTATAAGCGAGCCCCTTCAGCAAAAGCAAGCGCCTCATAAAGGATCGACACTGGAGGCACGACATGCACCGGTATCTTCAGATCTTCACACCGCGTCATAGTTTCTTCTCTTCGACGAAGGGAACCAGATGCAAGGTGCTGACCCAGTTATTGCGCTGATCAGCCAAGCGCTCGCGAAAGAGGCAGTAGGGAATGCCCCCGACCTCGACAATACCCTCCAAACTAAACTCACCGCCAAAGGACCTTGGCACGGGCAGGGGTTCAAACTTCTTCACCATTCGAGGCACTCCAACCGCTGAGTATCACTAGACATCCACTTGCTGAGCGCATCCTTTAGGGTTTCACACGTTTCCTCCGATAAACCGGAGACGAGAGTCGTAGGGCTATTATCAGGATGTATCAACAACAAGTCCCAGTTACCCTCATTCGCATTAACAGCTGTCAGTAGAACTAGAGCTGCAAGATGTTTCATATCTGGTCACTCTTAACCCTAAGTTGGTTCGCTTGGATTTCCATCGTTCACCTCGTGTTTTAAAACGAAAGCCCATAGGCTTACCCAACCGCTGCTGTACTTGCCAGGGGGGCTGATCTTCATAAGGTACAAGGAAAGTGCCTTGATCCCACGGGTACTTTCTATGGGCAGGCACTACCACTCTCCTGATGGCGGGGGAGCAAACGTTCGCAGGAAGTCTTCGGCTCGCATGACGACAAGCCAGTCTTTGTAATTTCGTCGATGAAAAACAACGGGAACTTTATCACCACAATCGCGTACGGCTTGTTTGACCCATCCATATGGGTCGTAGTGGTTACAGTATTTGCTTTCTGCATGTACGCCAGGTATGTCGTGGATGACATCAGGGCTGCCAACCCCTCCCGAATGCTGTTGCCCACGGTGGGCCTCATAACCAAAGTCACGGAGGAAATCTCGTAAGTCTCGTTCACCACGCTTTCCTTTCTCACAAGAGTTCATTAATCACACTTTCCACCAGACATAAAGCGCACCAAGAAAAATCACGAGCCCAAACCCGCCCCAGATGTAACCAACAATCACTTGTGGTACCTTGTGCAGGGAGCGAAGCACTCGGCTTGGATCAGTTTCAACGGCCGACCACTTGAGTCTACTGCGTAGGGCTTCAGCCACGCTGGCTGGATCTCCATAATCTCCTGCAGGATCTTTGGATCTGCGCACCATTCTGGGACCTCCAGGACAAGCTCGTCTTGGTTATGCAGGACAACATCAAGGCCCTGCCGTCTCGCTTCTACCAGGGCTCCACAGAGGATTTGACGGGCCATATGCTGGATGTAGTTCTCGACCAAATGACCACCGTAAGCGGCAACCCACCCACCAGCTCTCCCAAGTTGTTTTGCTCGCGTATCATGACTAATTGGGCTGTCCCATTTACCACCACCATGCATATTTTTATTGGAAACCTGATAACTCCATCCGTCCATCCAATCGGTTTCACGATCAATTACGGTCCCATCCTTGGCGATTTCTTTCCATGGAATTTTCTGCTGCGCAAGGGTTGGGCGATAGTAATAGAGGCGGCTTCCATCTGGGCAATGACCGACAAGCCATCCTCCCTCAACCCGATATCCAATTCCCGCCGCATCAAACACTCTTCCGGGGTTTTGCACAGCCGAGAGTGCGGCATCTTGCAAGTCCCGCCATAGACCAGGCACTTCAGGGGCCCAATCATTTCGATAGGCATCTACCACTCCTTTGGCAAACTTCGGAGTGTCTTTAGGGCAGTATCGGTTTCGAAACTTATCCCAACCCATCTGGAAGCCGCAGCCTAATACGGTATTCTTGCCTGTCTGGCGCTTCTCGACATCGGCCTTGGTCAAGGTTCCGGGTTCAGTGTGGTAGATGACGCTGGCCATATCGAGGTAAACGTCATGACCCGAGACCATAAGGGCAATTTTGTCCCGCTGACCCGCGATAGCGAGAACGAGACGAGCCTCGATATTTGACCAGTCGCCGATGAGAAACACATGGCCGTGCCGACTGACAACTGTATGCCGAAGGGCAGATGCCAGGACCTCGATCGGATGGGCGGCAGACCCGTCATCTTTAACTAATCCCAACGCGACCACGCTCTCTCGATCGCCCGTCGTAACTGCTTTCGCCAGCAGCTCAGCGTCGGGGCTTCCACCCTCTCTTCTTCGGACAATTCCTCGGGGCATGTTGTGGGGGTTGAGGAGGCGTCCAGCCCATCTTCCTGTACCAGCTCCGTGGTACTGCAGAAGACGAAAGATCCTACCATCCGAATCGATACACTTTTCCATTCGAGCGTACTTCGTGATTGAAGAGCTTCCAATAAGTGCTCTAATAATAAGCGCTCGTGTGACGTTTGAGGGCAGAGCAGCAATTCCATTCCCAATGTCCCCCATTCTTCCGCCGTTACCCGCATCGTCAAAATCTCCTATTAGATCAGTAAGGGTCTCCTTGCGGAGATCCGGTATCTCAACACCCTGATTACGTACCCAGTCCAGTACCTTATCGCGTTGGGTTGGATTTACTCCGGTGATCTCTCGGAACTCTTCGACAAGTCTAGGGGCAACATCGTGATAGATACCAATAGCACCCCGCACCATTTGCAGATCAAAGCGAAGTCCCCGTTCATTAATTTCCTGGTCAAGATTCCAGACACGCTGTTCCGCAGGGGGCAAGTATCCAAGGAGTTCATGCACTGCAACTTCATCAGCTACGTCCTTTAGGCAGTATGCGTATACACGCTGCATCAACTCCGGCGTACGCTTGGGCAGATACCCTTTGCGATCGTACCGGCTGAGGGAAAGAACAAGCTTATTTCCCTTCATATCCTTCCCCGGTAAGCCCAATGCCAAGAGCAGCTTTTCGAGCTTACCGGGGAGCCCCCTATAGAATGCAATGGCCATCGTGTCATGCCAGCGATGGTTCGGCACGTCCGGGAAGCCATACTCGGGGACCATGATGTTCCGCCAGATGTCTTTCTCAAACCCTACGTTATGAGCAATAAACACAACGCTGTGATTGCAACCCAAATTGTAAAGCCAATGATTAGTGCTGAGGTCAGAGGGACGCCAGAGTTTGGTTGTTCCACCAGCATTTACTCCTAGACAGAGGATTTCAGTAGCCCAGTGTTTCGAGTAGACTGTGGACCCCACCTCAGAAAGATCCAAAATGGGGTTCGCAGTCTCAAAGTCGAGCACAAGCTCGTTTGGACGCATACTAGCTAAAAGGGGATCTCATCATCCCAAAGTTGATCTTGTTTGGGGGCACCTTTGAGATGGCGCTGCACTTTATTAAAGAGACCAACAACTGTTGGATTGAACTCAGTAGTGGCACCGGCAACTACCGGGGGCTTATATGTGTACGCTCCAAGATCTGCTCGAGCCATGCCGATGCGCTCGCCTTCACCGGTGGCACAAACCTCGTTAACGTAAGCGGTAATTCCCCAGCTAGTAGCGCTGAAATCATATCCCTGGAACGAAACCTTTCCAAGCGCCATCATGCCGCGATAGAAATGCTTCTGAGCAGCTGCTCGAGCTGCCGCGTCGTCGAGCTGTTTAAATTCAATTTCCGACCCTTTTTGTACCGGAATAATCAAAGTAGGCGGATATATTTCTTGTGAAGATGTACGGAGTATAACTTTGCCGGCACAATGCTGTTCATAATCATCCTTCCACTCTTTACCGGCTCGTTCCATGGATCTACGTGAATTTTCAATATGAGCCTCACCACTCAAGAAAGGCCAATGATAATCTTTGTGCGGCACCATACCTTGCAACGGCTGCTTCCGATCAGCTGCAACCTTGCCAAGCAGATCCTTAGCAACTGCAAGCATTGCCTCCAAGTCAGGGTCATTCTTCTCGATGATCCACTGTACCTGAAAATTCTTGCGGCTCTGGTCAGTCCCCTTAACAGCTCTAGGATTGAAGAGTTCGATCCAGTTGAGCATCTTTGGCCGAGCAGAAATCAGGAAAGGGATATTTTGTGCCATTTTGTACTCCAAAGGTTAAGGTTAGGTGCCGGCCACGACCTCGACAGAGGAGGAAAACGAGGTCTGCCGGCGGACGGGGTTTTCTACATGCACGGCACTCACCGTCTAATCCGTGTCCGCTCTACTGCGCTTAGCGCAACCCCAGCGGCAGGGGGATAGCCTAAAGAGATATCAGCCACGCGTAAACCAGCCCTAGAACAATCCCCAAAAACACCATCAACCCCAACCATCCCATATCACTCAAGAAAGGGCGATCATCCATTGGGAGTGGCCGGTCGATCCGCATCCTCTCTTCAGGAAAACCGGCAGCCTTAAAGTCCTCGTATTGCTCTGGGGTTACAATCAACGGCGGCGGCTCGCCTTCACCACCAGAAGCCACCCAAGTTTCACGCACACGCTGCTCTAGTCTTGTCATGGTTTGGCCCCAAGATAAGCTTGATAGTTGTCGACCGGCTTGTTTAGAGATACCGCTTTGCGCCTGTCGGATATCGGAGCGGTCGTGTACCCGTTATCCGGCGCTTCCGCCCAGATTTTAGTAAGTCTTTTTGCTCTAGCACCAAACTCGTTCTCAAGCTGGCTAGGGCTCTTCAGTGCCGGCATGGTATAGCGCTCGGGACCCAATACCGCCAGGGCATCCTCAGCACCGTCTTTCCACTGCCGAATTGCCTTAGCAGCCACCAGCTTTGATCCGGGCACTAGCTTTGTGGGGTCACGAATATTGCGGGCATGAACTTCGGCCTCGATCGCTGCAATCTTCATTTTCACGGTAGGCAAATAGCTGTATAGGGTGCCCAACTCCTCGTTGCTGTAGTTGGCCCCTGGCGCATACCGGTCCACGTTTACCAACTGCTTAGCGATGGCGGGGCACTGTCGTTTACAGGGACAGAATCGACACCACTCACCAGGGTTCAATACCTTACTCTCAGGCCAAGGAGATCTCGGATCTGCCGCTTCCATTGCCGGAAATAGAACCGTATCAAACCAGCGCATCAGGTCCGGGACTTCTAGTTCGTCGCTTCGATCAGGACCATCTGGATGGAATGCACGAGGTTGGCTAATGCGCAGGCGCACTCGGCGCACTTCGGGCAGGTCGAGAATGAAGCCAATTGCGTACATGCGCAGTTGGGGGTTCCCAACCGCATCAACTGCAATACCCGCTCCATGTTTGTAATCGATAATCTCTGCTTCATCACCAGCAACGATTCCAACGTCAAGGGTTCCATAAAAAAGCTCGTGCAACTCGGGACGGTGCATTGGGTACTCAACAAAGATCGTTACCTCGCCGAAAGCCTGCTTGAAGACCTCGATGCGGCGACGTACCAGGTCGACGAAATCCTGCATCGCCTGGACCTCGAGAAGGCTGAACTCACAGCCCCAGTCCTGTTCAAGAACCTCCCACACCTCGTGATAATTGCTCAGAGCGAAGGCAACGAGCTTATGAGCTGCAATGCCGTGGCGAGTGTATTCCGGCTCAATATTTGGGGGCTGGATCTTCTCCGCCAGGCGTATCGAACCGGGACAGTTGATGTACCGTTCCGCAGCCGATGCGCCCAGTGGAGAATGTTCTCGCATGTCAGAACTGCAGATATATCCGGGGTCGGCGATGGACGCTCAGAATTCCATCTTCCGTAATCTCAATAATCATAGTCTGGCCGGGTAAGAGGAGCAACGGCTCCCCGTTCTCGTTTGGAGGGTTCAGGTTTGTATAGCTGCTATCATCGTCCCGGTTAGTACGAACCCACACTTCAAGCGCTTTAACCCGCCGATCCTGTAGAAGTTTAACCATCAGATTAGGCCACGCAATCGACGTCGACATTACAGTGTCTGCAGTTCAGCAAGGAATCTAGCGCGCTGAGCCTGCGGAATCGAAGCTACGGCGCCGTCAGTGAAGTGCTGGATAATGCCTTGAATTGCAGCCTTGTTTTTGATCCGGTTATTTGTCTCGTTGCAAGCAGCGTTAAGCTCTTTGTCACTGATCTCTGCTACAGCCGGGCCCCAATCTTCAGGGGGATCATCTGCCAGCTGGGAGATATTACGGGGTTGAAGCGCTTGGATGCCTTCTTCGGAAGGCTCCGTAACATCAGCACCGTTCGCAGAGACTGAATACGCAGCTTGGGTAGCTGCCATCTCGGCTCTGGTACGCCGATGGCGTTTCTGCGACTGAACGGGTACCGTACTCAGCTCAACAGCCTCGGTCTGCTCCAAACCGTCGATAATAACCTCGGGGGTGTGCTTGATCGTTACCACTGTGGCTAGAGCTTGTGCGAGCTGACGTACCGCTTGATGCCGTACCGCATCCATCAATGCATTGGGATCGTCGGTACCTTCAATAGTGTAATGGACTTCAGCTTTAGCTTCCTTGTGGCTGTAGTCGCCGGTGTTGATACGGCGGACGATAGAGATACTTCCTGCTGTAATGGGCATTACTACTCCTAGTTTAGGACTCCGGACATTACTACCCCAACGCAGTCTTCAAGCGTTTGGATAAGCGCCTGTTGCTCAATTAGGGGAAAGGTTTTCTGCGACTGTAAATGTCGCAGTGCTTTGCTCACATACTGCTGGCACTGGTTTAGCTTTAAGATCGCCAAATATCGCTTCTCTTCTTCCGCCCTGGGCATCAGGAAACGGGCTCCTCTGTTGCGCGAGTACCGCCATGGGAGCCAACGTGAGACTCGACACCTTGGGGCATAATCTCCTCGCCTGGCGGATGCTGGTACAAGTGACCGTCCCGAAGGTACAGCTTAAGACCTAGGGAATTAACGATCTGTTGGGCCTTATTTTTGTCCATACTCCCGGCATAATGGAGTACTAGTTCAGGCATCGCGTATTTCTCCACGCTCCCGATCTTTTCGCCGATCCATGCTGTTGTGAACGACGGCGCCGTTGTCGTCGACCGGTCGGCACCAACAATCACGAGTAGTCACGTGGGGTTTCAGGTCTTGATAGGGAACTACATGCTGCAGCCCATCATCAGCTTCTATAACCTGCCACATCTCAAGAGGCCGCTGCCCAAGTCGAATCTTCAATGAGCTCGTCAGCTCGGTCCTCGATCATTTGTAGCAAAGATTTACGCTCATCTGAAGTCATCTTTTTGACGAGAAGAAAAGTCCGATTAACAAGTCGCTGAGATGACTGTTCAGACCGAGCGTGGGCTTGCATGACCCGCCGCTGCTGATCCTTTATAGCCGCTAAGCGCTGCTTTTCTTCGATCTTGGCAAGTTGATCGGCCGACAACTTTCTCTCGGGCCTCTCTTTCGGCTTTGGCTTGTAGGGCAGTGCGAGCTTTACAAAGCCTTTAGTAGTCGGAATACCGCTCTCCAGACGCTTTGATCGCTCGAGAGCCCCCTTGCTTGGGTCAACAAGGTATTCATTAAACTTCTTTTCGGGGATCAGCGCGATCAACTGCCACCATGAACGCTGATCCTTTGAGATCCGGCTGTACCACTCGGGAAGCTCATGGTCATTCGACCGAGTCGAACCACCACGATTGCTGCCTTTTCGAGCCCCCGCACCGGGCCGAGATGAAAGACCCAACTTCTGAAGCTCGGTACCAATGAACCGTTCTGCCTTTAGCCGGGCTCGAGCGGCATGCCGCTCACCTTCGTAGTTGCCGGCAACATGCAATACCTCTTCGATCGCAGTAATTTTGCTGTGGGTCTCGACTGCCTCTTCAACCGATTTGGGCGTCTCAAACTGAACAATGTCACTCATTGGCTTTTCCTACCTAAAGCTGAAATTTGGAAGTACTGCCGTAGCGCTTTTCACCCAGCGCTTTCAACATTGTGAGCTGGGTTTCAATAGTTTGGACCATTTTAGCGAACTGTTCGGGGGTCAGAGGATACACATGGCTGTTAGAAACAGGAGCGTGAAGAATACGGAAACACTTAATGAGATTTTTCATACGAAGCTCCACAACCCGCTTTGTACGATCGGCGGGATCTTCGCCCTCTTTCGGGTCCGGCTCCCAGAGCTCGACTTCAGACATATTTCACAAACCTTTCAAGCATTAGAATTTTTTGAAATATGCGATCGTACCGTACCGTTGTCAACAAAAATTATAAGATCTTGCAA
>Ga0210397_10003027_pt1 | contig 10429 bp, 8 predicted proteins | sample IncBWH2OmetaG_FD_160126 | JGI IMG/M metagenome (GOLD analysis project Ga0210397, IMG submission 160126) | Forest soil microbial communities from Barre Woods Harvard Forest LTER site, Petersham, Massachusetts, United States - Inc-BW-H-2-O ...
CAAGTGCACGTTTTGCTGCATCAACGCGCCGTTCGGCACCAATCGCTACCGCATGCGCTCGCCGCAAGCGGTCGCCACCGAGATCGACCATTTGTACAACGCCTATGGCGTGAAGACGTACAAGATCATCGACGAGATGTTCGTGCTCAATGAGCGCCACGTGCTGGCGCTGTGCGACGAGCTGATCGCGCGAAACTACGATCTCAATATCTGGGCCTATGCCCGCGTCGACACGGTGCGGCCGCATATGCTGGAAAAATTGCGCAAGGCCGGCGTCAGGTGGCTTGCGCTCGGCATCGAATCCGGCAGCGAGCACGTGCGCGACGGCGCCGAGAAATCGTTTACTCAGAGCGAGATCGTCGACATCGTCCGACAAATCCAGCAGGCCGGGATCAACGTCATCGGCAATTTCATCTTCGGGTTGCCGGACGATAATCTGGCGACGATGCAGCAGACGCTCGACCTCGCCATCGAATTGAATTGCGAATTCGCGAACTTCTATTCAGCAATGGCTTATCCGGGGTCGCCGCTGTTCAGCACGGCGGTCGAAAACGGTTGGGCGCTGCCCGAGACGTGGAGCGGCTTCTCGCAGCACAGCTACGACTGCCTGCCGCTGCCGACCGAAAAGCTGTCTGCGACCGAAGTGCTCAAATTCCGCGACGAAGCCTTCGATCGCTATTTTTCGACCAAACGCTATCTCGACATGGTGACGCAGAAATTCGGCTGGGGCGCGCGGAGCCATATCGAACGGATGGGACACCATAAGCTGCGGCGCAAGATTCTCGAATCTTCCGACACTTCTTGATATCACATCGCCTAAAGGCGGTCATTTTTCGAGCACCAATCGCGGATCCTATTCTCAAGTCGAGTTGGCGCGTGCAATTCTAAAACTAGCATCCAACCACAGGCGTTGAGACTCACGACGTCATCCGAAATGGCGGAACGCAAAACTATGCGGCAGTCGGCAATTGTCGAGCCCACACAGACTGCTCATGCGGCATCGCCCGTTCCAAGATCCCACGACATCACCTTGTTTTGGATCGTTGCCAGGTTGGGGACCAGACCGTACCTGATCCATGTGACAAGCCGAAATCTATCGACCATCTTGTTGCCGGCGTGAATGCCAAAACTATCCAATGCGAAGACTGCCCCCGCCTCACCAACAAGATAATCGATCTTCGACGTATCGACATCCGATGAGAGGTGGGACCCTGGCACATAGATCGTGGCGCCGTTGCTGGCGCTGACATCGCTCCAGTAAATAAAAAACGCTAATGCGTTGAAGTCGTCATAGTCACGATGAACCCGCATGACATAATGGTCACCGGGGTTATTCAGCGACATGAAAGTGTTGATCGAATAGAGATGGGCCGGAAAACCCAAATAGCATTGCGCGATCTGCGATAGCCTGCCGTCCTGCAATGCATTGCGCAGCGGCTCGCATTTCAGGGAAGTCTCGTCCGGAAAGCAGAAATACCTGACGGATTTCTCCGCTCTTATTTTTTTAAGATCGAACGGTCGCAAGACTCCGTCGCTCTGCAGCGGGGCTTGCGAAGCATAACCGCTTGCGCTGCAGAAATAGTTCCGCACCTTCTCGCACGTCTCAGCGTCGAAGAACCGTCCAAGACTGACATAGCCGCGCCGCCGCAACTGCACAATAGCCTCACTATCCGTATGCAGTGGCGTGACCGTATCAGGCGCCTCTTTCGGCAAGATCACGCTGCGAACAAAGCTATTCTTGTCTTCAGGCCCCAAAAAACGCAGCCCGCCGAAGAGAAATCCCCTCGCGATCATCGCCCGCGACGCGGCGGTCACGGCCGCGTTCCCGGAAAATGCCCAGTTGTAGGTCTTCACCCACCAAGCGCAGAGAAGATTATAGACAAGGGAGATATTTAGCAAAAACAGTACGTGATACGAAATCGAGCGATTAAAGTTTTTCCCACGAAAATTTTCATTGAAGAAATAGTTTTTGACGAGACGGTAGAGAACAGCCAGCTGACGCATTGCCTACCTGATCCTGTTAGCGCGCGGACGTCGGAGTACATTTGACGAAGGCCGAAAAGTCTCAGACATCAAGGCTCCTCATTATCGAAGGTCGCGGTCATTCACAGCCCGGTGGCCATCGTAGTCAATGTATTGCGGCTTTGAAAGCGCCTTGTGCCGCTTGTTTTTGTCGACTGGTCTCGAAAAAATGAACGACCGTGCGGCGTCTTGCCGGACTTTGATTTCAGACGGCGAAGGAAGCCTGGGAGATATTCATCTCGCCTCTCTCTTATCCGTCGTCATGCTCTTTCGTGTAACGCTGGACTGCTTGCGTTTTTTTTCGACGCCGCGGACTTCTGACGAACGTTGTCGGCGACTTAGCACAGCCGGTCGGGAGCCGACACGCGATGCTCATCGCTATCATCGGTGAACCCACTGCCCATCCCGCAAATTGGCAAATGCAGTCAGCTCCGATCAGATATTAAAGCTTACTTGACCGGGTGGCCTGGATTTCCTTGCCGCAAAGGACAAAACGGGTCATTTATAGACCCCTTAGGTACAAGCTGGCGGCATCACCCAGGCAACCGGTCTGCGCGGGCGAGAGGGACTTATCGATACCGGAATGATCATCAGCCGCACCCCTTTCCGTATCTCGTTGTTCGGCGGCGGAACCGACTATCCGGCTTGGTTCCGCGAGCACGGCGGTGCGGTGCTCGGCTTGGCCATCGACAAGTATTGTTACATCACGCTGCGCCGGCTGCCGCCCTTTTTCGAGCATCGCTCGCGGATCGTCTATTCCCAGGTCGAGCTGGTGAACGCGGTTTCTGAAATCCGGCATCCTGCCGTGCGCGCCGTGCTGTCCGACCAGCGCGTCACCGAAGGCATTGAAATTCACCACGACGCCGACCTGCCGGCGCGCTCCGGCCTCGGCTCCAGCAGTTCCTTCACCGTCGGGCTGCTCAACGCGCTCCATGCGCTCGACAGCAAGATGATTGCCAAGCGCGATCTCGCTTGCGAAGCCATCAGGATCGAACAGGACGTGCTCAAGGAACAGGTCGGCTCGCAGGATCAGATCTGGGCGGCTTATGGCGGCTTCAACCGCTGCGATTTTTTCCGCGACGGCACTTTTACCGTGTCGCCGGTCATCCTGCCGCCGGCGCGGCGGCAAGAGCTCAATCGCTCTTTGATGCTGTTCTTCACCGGCTTTTCGCGTTTCGCCAGCGACTTTGCCCAGGACCAGGTCAACAATATCCCGAGCCGCAAGAGCCAATTAATGGCCATTCGCCGCATGGTCGATAGCGCCGGCGAAATCCTGCAGGACGAGAATGCGCCGCTGCGCGAGCTCGGCGAGCTGCTGCACGAGTCTTGGCGGCTTAAGCGCGAACTGGCCGACAGCGTGTCCAACTCACAGATCGACGAGATCTATAATGCCGCGCGCGAGGCCGGCGCGATCGGCGGCAAGCTCCTCGGTGCCGGCGGCGGCGGCTTCATGGTCTTCTTCGTCGAGGAAGCGGCGCGGGACAAAGTGCGCGAACGGCTCAAGAAGCTCATTCACGTCTCGATCAGCACCGACAACGACGGCAGCAAGATCGTGCTGTATCATCCCAACGGGCTGTAACCGAGACATGCAGTAGACGCGAGTTGGTCGGCGGACACCTGCCGACTTATGCCCATTTTCTGATGTGTGTTTCCCCACTCACGTTCAGGACATTGGATCGTCCGCACACGGCTCGATACTCTTCGACCTGTTGATCTCGCCAATAAAACTCTCGTGGCCATAATGTTCGGCCACGGGAATTAATCAGCTCGCGATATATGGCGCGGATGCGGCCAGTTTGATTTTACGCGCTCGATTATATCGCCTCATGCAAGCCCAACGGAAACGACGCTGGAATTAAAATAATCGCCGTAAAGAACGATTTTCAGATAAGAACCTGTGTCGACATATGACGGCGTTGAGCCTCGCATAGCTCGCGATGACAGCATTCGCGACTGGCCCCGGAAGCTTTCTGAGAATTTCGCGACCTCGGCGACCCGTCTCAAAGCCCACTAGTCGCTTGTCTTCATTCCACCGATTTTGCGATCCGATATCTTCACCGCCGGCATGGACAATTTTTGAGGAGCCGCACAGCCGGCGATCAACAAAAAGGCATATGATCGATTCAAAGAAGCTAATCGAATAGACGCTCTTCGTGAATTTGTCTGGTGGCCTGGTCCTGACGAGGGGGCCCCGCAATTGCAGGCGATCCACAAGGCTCTTCGTGTAATTCACGAACGAGAACCGCGAGGGGTTGCCGTACTCAGGCAGATAGCTTGTGCCAACGTCTTCGATCAGAAGCACGCCGCCGTCCCTAATATGTTCGATACAGCACTCGACGGTTATGGTCTGGTGCTTGTTAGTGTGGCCGCCGTCGTCAACGATGATATCTACGTCACCTACTTCGGCAAAGAAATGTTGCCAGAATTCGGCGCGGACTGATCGCCGATGAATATCTCGAAGCCCTTCTCCCGCATTGCCGCAGCGGCAGGATCAAGGTCGATTCCAATGATCCGCGCGTTTGGTCCGAAGAATTCACTCCAAACAATCAAGGAGCCGCCGTCGGCCACCCCGATCTCAATCATGATAAGACCGTCACGTTCTCTATAGGCTTGGAGAAGGCGATCGTAGACAGCGAAATAGCTCGATACTTTCGTAGACTTTTGCGCCAGGCTACCAAAAAGCCCGGCGGTGCCCACTGGTTGACTCATACTGCAATACTCCCGCGCCGCGCACATATTGGTAGCGGAACATATGACTTATGTAACCCACTTCGCGAACAATTGGCAGCTGCCACAGGCAAGTGGAATCGAGGATCACGCTGCACCAGCGCAATCGATGCGGGCTAGATATTGCCATAGGCGCGGTCGCGGATCATGTGAAAGCCTTTGATCAGCTCGCTGATGCCCTCGTCCAATCCGTGCGCCGGCATGTAGCCCGTGGCCTCGATGCGCGAATTCGAAACAATGTAATCGCGCTTGTCCGGGTCCTCGCCGACCGGCGCCTCGAGGTAGACGAAGGCCGGAATCTGGATCTTGATCCGCTCGCACAGCTCCGCTTTCGAAAGGTTGGCGTCCGAGAGCCCGACATTGAACGGCCGACCCTTCATTTCTTCAAAGTGGTCGAGGGCATGGATGAACGCGCGCGCAACGTCGCGAATGTGGATGTAATTGCGGTTGAAATGCGCCTCGAACAGTACGACGAAACGGTCATTGACCGCGCGATAGACGAAATTGTTGACCAACAGATCGATGCGCATGCGCGGCGACATACCGAACACCGTGGCCAGCCGCAGGCTGATCGAATTGTCGCGCTCGAGCGCGATCTTTTCCGCTTCAATCTTGGTGACGCCGTAGAGCGAAACCGGACGCAGCGGCGAGTCCTCGGTGCAGAACTTGCCCTGCTCGCCGACGCCATAGCCGCTATTGGTGATCGGCATCACGATGCGCTGCTGCGGCGACATCAGCTTGCTCAAAGTCGCGATAGCGTCGCGATTGGTCGATGTCGCCCCGATCGGATCCTTCTTGCACAGCGGCGCGCCGACCAGCGCCGCCAGCGGGAAGACGTAGTCGGCCTTGGTGACGAGCGGCTTGAGCACTTCGATCGAGCGCGCATCGCCGTTTACCACATCGAAATTCGGATTGGCGCAGACATGCCCCAGACTGTTCTGGTCGTACATGAAGTTGTCGAGCACGGTCACCCGATGACCGGCCGCCAACAGCTCCGGCACCAAGACCGAGCCGAGATAGCCGGCGCCGCCGGTGACCAAAATCGAATTTCCCATCACGCTTTCCCCAACCGGTACTTCTACAACCTCACCACGAGCCGCGCTAACGCGCCGCAGCGTCAAGAACCTCGCGCAAGCGCGTGATCTGCGGCCTCAAATCGAACGGGTGATTTCCGACAAAGAAACCGGCATCGTGCACGATATTGGCGTTCGGCAGCCCGTCGACGCATTCATAGTCGTAATGCTTGATCACGTCGTGCCGGGTAATGCAGCCGCCGGTGATGATACGATAACCGATGTCGGCGCTTTTCATGGCCAGCATGATTTTCGGCCGCGACAGGCCGGCGTCGGGATTGAGCACGATGGTGAAGCTGAAGGCGGAGCTCTTGCCGTTGTCGCGCTGGATAATGAAGCGGTTGTCGCGCCCGAACAGTTCTTGAAACAGCGCCCAATTCTTGCGGCGGGCCACCGTCATTGCCGGCAGCTTTTTCAATTGTTCGACGCCGATCGCTCCGCTCAGTTCGAGTGGGCGCACGTTATAGCCGGGCAGAATGAAACGATAGGCCTCGTAGAAATCGTCGGCGCGCTTCTCGTAGATCAGCGGGTCGTCGGGAAGATCGCGCACCCAGCCGTGCGAGCGCATCGATTTCATCAGCTCGTAAAGCTCGCGGTCTTCGGTTACGGCAACGCCGCCTTCCATCGTCGATATGTGATGGGAAAAGAAGGTGCTGAACGTTCCGATATGGCCGAACGTGCCGGCCTTGCGGCCATCAAGCTCGGCATCGAGTGATTCGCAATTGTCTTCGAGGAAATAGAGTCCCCGTTGGTCGGCAAAGCGCCGCATCACATCGAGCGCCGCCGGGTTGCCGAGAATGCTGACGCCGACGATGGCGCGGGTGTGCGGACCGATCGCCGCTTCGAGTTGCGCCGTGTCGAGATTGATGGTGTCGAGCTCGACATCGACGATTTTCAGCTTCAGCCCGTATTGCTGCAGCGGATGATAGGTCGTGGCCCAGGAGATCGCCGGAACGATCACCTCGTCGCCGCGCTGCAGCGGCCGTTCCTTTTTGTAGAACAGCGCCGCGACGGCGATCAGATTTGCCGACGAGCCGGAATTCACCATCACCGCGTATTTGCAGCCGTGATAGGCGGCAAAAGCCTGTTCGAAGGCCGCGACATTGGGGCCGATGGTAAAGCGATCCGATGAGATAACGCGCTGGATCGCTTCGATCTCTTCCGCTCCCCAGGTACTGGCGGCCAAGTCGTAGAACATGATGAGTCCCGTGCTGAACCGATAGACCCGCTAAAAAGGACCGCGAAACTTCGATTGATACGCGAGCTGAGCGGCTTTGGCATCGGGCTCCCACGTGGGCGCGCCCGGGCGCGCCATGGCGTAAGCGGTCTGCGCGATTTTTGAGGGATCGGGATAGAATTCCCGCTCCAGCGCCGGCGTGGTCGGACAGGTCGTCGGCGCATAACCCATCCGTTGCACACGGATCGGCTTGCCGTTGTTCACGCCCTCGACGACGCGGGCGACGATTTCGGCGCTGGCGCCGCAGCTCGTCCAGGCATTGTCAACGACGAGAAGCCGCCCGGTGCGCCGCACCGACTCGATGATAGTGTCGATATCCAGCGGCACCAGCGAAATCGGATCAATCACCTCGGCATGGAGGCCGATGTCGGCGAGCAGTTCGGATGCGCGCAGCGCTTCCACCAGCATGTTGGAAATGCCGACGATCGTAATGTCGTCGCCCTGCGTGCAGCGGCGCGCCTTGCCGAACGGCACTTCGAACGGCTCTTCGGGCACAAAGGCATCGGTGAAATAAAGCAGCCGATGCTCGACAAAGATCACCGGATTGTCGTCGCGAATGGCGTGAATGAGGCAGCCTTTAGCGTCATAGGCATTGGATGGCGCCACCACTTTCAGCCCCGGCACGTGCATGAACATGGCGTGCAGGCCTTGCGAGTGCTGAGCGCCCTGCCCCCAGGACTTTCCGATCATGCTGCGCACGACCAGCGGTACTCTGACCTGGCCGTCATACATGTAGCGGCTCTTCGCTGCGATATTGACGAGCTGGTTCATGCACAGCATAAGAAAATCCATGCGGATATGGACGTGAATCGGCCGCATCCCAGCCATGGCCGCGCCGATCGCGACGCCGGTCATGGCATCTTCCGACAGCGGCGTGCCGAAGACGCGCTCCGAGCCAAAGACATCGACCAGGCCGCGCGTCGACCCCTGGATCGCTTTGTGATCGTCGACGTCGAGACCAAAAACAAAAACGCGCGGGTCGCGCTGCATCTCCTGCGCAACCGCTTCGCGCAGCGCATCGACATAGGTCAACAGGCGCTGGTTACTCTGCGGCGAAGACATTGGTGTACAGCGCGCTGCTTTCAGGGAATGGGCTGGTTTCGGCGAACTCAATGGCATCCGCGACTTCCGCTTCGACGTCCGCGTCGATGGCGGATCGGCGATCGGCCGCAATCAGCATACCGATCTTGATGAGCTGATCGCTTTGCACCCAGGGCTCGCGTTCGGCAGATGCGCGATAGCCGGCGTCGAAATCCTCGTTCGGACCGACATGCTCCAGCCAGCGATAGGTGCGGCATTCGATGAAGGCGGGACCATCGCCGCGGCGTAGCGCAGCGACGGCAGCACTCGCCTCGGCGCGCAATTTCAACACATCGCCGTCCTCGATGCAGCGCGCCGGAATTCCATAGGTTTCGACACGTTCGCACAGGCGCTGCGTCGCCCAGCGCCGCGTCACCGGCGTGTGAATGGCGTAGAAATTGTTTTCGCAGACAAACAAGATCGGCAACTTATGCAAAGCGGCGAAGTTCAGGCTCTCGGTGAATACGCCCTCCTCCGTCGCGCCGTCGCCGAAAAACGCTACGACCACGCGATTGCTCTGCGTGCGCTTGAACGCCAGCGCAAAGCCGACCGCGAGCGGGATTGTGGTTCCGACCACGGCGCTCGTACCCAAAACACCGTGTGGCATATCGATGAGATGCATCGAGCCGCCCTTGCCGTGCGCGACGCCCGTCGCCTTGCCATAGAGTTCGGCGAACAGGCCGCGCAACGATGCGCCTTTGGCAAGATAGGCCGCGTGCCCGCGATAAGTCGGCGAGACGACATCGTCGGGCTCAAGCACGTCGCAGACGCCGACCGCTACGGCCTCCTGACCGATCGACAGATGAACCGGGCTTTTGATCTTGTCGGAGGGGTAGATGCGCGCGACCTCCTCCTCGGCACGCCTGATCTGGCGCAGCGAACGATAGATCCGCTCGAGCTGGGAATGCGCGAGCTGCGGGTATCCAGCGGAGTTCCGTTGCATCGACCGAACGCCTGCCTCTATGCGGTAGACCTGCCACCGCCAATTGCAGAGCGGAGCGGCTCCGGGTCATAGCCAATCAGGCAACCGCCGTCCAGCCACTGCGCTATGCCAGCTTCGTTGTAATTTTCTGGATCAGAACAAACCGTCTCAACTCAATCTGAAGCCGCTTTGTGGTCGGTCGCATGCCAATATTTGCAGTGTACGCGAGCGCGCGCTTGCCTTTTGCATAAAGCAGGAGCTATGGGGTCTCAAAGGCCGTTGGCAACCGAGCGTCTTTCCTCTCGTGCCCCAGCCGATGCGTCTCAAGCCACAGCGCCCGGGCAGCGGCCAGTGGATCGATAGCCGCTCTGCTCCACCACGCAGCTTCGTCGCCGTAGCGATGAAGCTCGCGATGATGCCCCCGGCACAGAGGGACGGTGAACTCATCGCTGACCTTACGTCCGAGCGCGCGAGTCTGGGCGAAGCGAAGGTGGTGGGCATCACAGGGCCGCCGGCCGCAGAGGAGACACGACTGCTGAGCGACATGCCTGACGTGCTCGCGATCCCGCACCCGGCGCGGCTCCGGGAACAACAAGGCGCTCTTGTCGATTGATTTCGACTGTTTTGGCTTCTTGGCACGCCGTCCATTTGGTTCTGCTGATGTCTCAGCCGACGTCCCTCCGATATCGACGCCCGCTCCTTCCGCGTCATGAGCGGCAAAGCTCAAGAGCTTGGTGCGGAAGCATTGGTCGATGTGTTCTGCGTCGGCTTCGTTGAGCCTCTTCGTCTTGTCGGGGTATCGCTTCTTTGCCCATCGTGCCGCCTCGTCACTGCTGCCAAGTTCGTTGAGTTCGGCAATCATCTGATCCCGCAACCGTGCCGAAAGCTGGGTATCCAGCACGACGGCATCGCGAACCGGCGGTGTCTCATGAGGCCGCTCGATAGGCGTCCGATGGTCAACCCCTCGTTGAACGGCATCGAGCCGGCCATTGGGGGCCAGGGATCGGGGCGCCATGGATCGCCGCGCGCGTTCCGGGCCCGATGGCTTCGTCTGCGGCGTTGGCGCGACGAGATCCGGCGCATCGAGATCGTCTTCGCCGGCAATGCCGACCAGTGTGAACAAGGCATAACGCCGGGCATAGGTGAGCGCCGCGCCCATCCGATGCGGGGCCGCGGTCTCGCTGATCGGGCAGACCGGCCAGTCGGAAGCGATCCATTCGCCTGAGGCGTGGGCAAGCACCGTCGTCAGATTGACGATGCCGGAGGCCTGATCGATCGCCGTGGTCTGGACTGTCGCAATCTCATGTTGGCCTAGCGTCTTGCGCACGATCTCAAGACCGCTCGCGAGCGAGGCATACCGGAACAGTC
>Ga0210397_10003028_pt1 | contig 10429 bp, 11 predicted proteins | sample IncBWH2OmetaG_FD_160126 | JGI IMG/M metagenome (GOLD analysis project Ga0210397, IMG submission 160126) | Forest soil microbial communities from Barre Woods Harvard Forest LTER site, Petersham, Massachusetts, United States - Inc-BW-H-2-O ...
CCGCCCTGGTCTTCCCGGAACCTCCATGCAGGCCGCCGCCTGGATGGTATGCACCACTGCCGCCTTCATCACCGCGCGCAATCGCCAAATCACACAGCACCGCCAATGGATGGCGCGTTCCTATGCAGTTACCTTTACCTTCGTCTCCAGCCGCGTGCTCAATCTCTGGCCCCGCTACTGGAGCCACCTGGGGGACGTCTTATCCGCCGTCGGCGTGATTGCCTTCACACTTGCTTCGCTGTTGATCGTGGAACTCGGTCTCAACTGGCGCGAACTCACAACACGTCGTAACTGATCGTCGTCCAACGGACTACGAGAGTTTAGGATGTGGGTTTCCAAAATGTCCTATTTCCCGAAGCTGGTCCCCACCAGGTCCGAGCTGACTACAGGCCCGTAACCACCGAACTGCCCAACAACTACCGCCACCGCAGGCTCCTCACCCTCCAGTACCCACACCATCACATCTTTCGGCTGAAGACCGATCAGCCGCGCAATCAGCCCCACGATGCCGCCCAGCTCCGGATGAATGCGAAACACTGTCGCCTTAAGGGCCTGTCCTGCCAAGTGAACCGTCTGCTCTTCCTCCGGCGAGATCAGGAGCCGAATTAACCGCCCGCCGTTAACTGGCGCCAGCATCCCCACCCGAAACGGCGTCGTATTGTGCGGCACGTTCAGCAGCAATGTCCCAACGAAGCCATTCGCCAGGTCATCCGGCAGGTCCAGGTGCTTGCTCTCGACGTGTATCTTGGCATTCTTGTCTATTCTGCGGCTGGTCACTATGCCGGTAGTGGCTTCTACCGTAAAGTCGATGGGCTTTGTAAAGAACGGCCCTTTCTGTATGTGATGGTTGCGCACTAACCGGAACGTACCCTGCTGCGTGTACGTCGTCGCTTCATCATCAGTCGATCCATCGACAAAGTGATAGGTCAGGCGCATCGTTACTTCATCGCCCTGCACAACCTGCGAAAACTCACCACTGGCAATGGTTTTTCCATCCTCGGAGCGGGCCACCATAAACCGGTGCATCGGCCGTTGAATATGTCTCACAGAAATCGGTTCAGCCGCAGCGGCGATGCACAAAGTCATCGCGCAAAGAGCCGCCATTAGGAAACCGTTTCTCCTCAATCGAATACCCCGTTCTAACACCTTAGACGCCTCCATCCAACCGGCGCTCCCAGCTCCAAAATGACGATTTGTACAGAATGACGTGCCGAACTGCTTTCTGGACGTCTACTGGAACTATGGAGTCCTCTACAAATTGATTGAATATGCATCGAGTTCGGAGGGAATGCTTTGCAAGACGAAGTCCTGATCATCGGTGGTGGAGTGGCAGGCTGTGCGGTTTCGATCGCGCTCGCTCGAAAGGGACGAAGCGTCACCCTGATCGAACGCGAGACGACACCGCGCCATAAAGTCTGCGGAGAGTTTCTAAGCGGAGAGGCTCTTGAGGACCTTCATGCACTTGGCATCGACGTGGCCGCGCTTGGCGCGGTGCCTATCAACTACGTTCGCCTCGCCGCGGCTAGGCGCGCCGCGGAGGCTCCGTTACCTTTTCGGGCTGCCTCACTCACGCGCAAAGCACTGGATACAGCGCTCATCGCCGAGGCCATAGCTACGGGAGTCAACGTCGAGCGTGGTCGCGGTGTGCAGTCGCTCAGTCGTACGACCACCAACCTCTCGCGGGCTACGCTCGACGACGGTACCAGTTATGAAGCTCCAACGGCCTTTCTCGCTACGGGCAAGCACGATCTGCGCGGACACGGACGTCCGAAAGACCCTCACCAATGGGTTGCCTTCAAGATGTATTACCGGCTGTCTCCCGCGCAGACCGCCGACCTGGGGGATGCCTCCGAGTTGACGCTCTATTCCGGAGGTTACGGAGGTATCCAACCGGTGGAAGACGGCATTGCGAATTTCTGCTGTGTGGTGAAACAGCGGTATTTCGCACGGGCGGGTCTTCGCTGGGAGAGCCTCATTGCGAAGATGCAGCAGGACTGTCCTCACCTCGCGATGCGGCTCGACGGTGCGGTGCCCCTGCTCGACAAACCGATCGCCATCACTCATATCCCGTATGGTTACATCCGCCGCACAACCGAGGATGGACTTTACTGCGTCGGAGATCAGGCCGCCGTAATCCCTTCGTTCACCGGCGATGGTATCTCCATCGCCCTGCACACTGCTCGCCGTGCCGCCGCCGCGTATCTTGCGGCGGAGCCGGCGCCGGTCTTTCAGACTAAACTGCACTCCGCAATGCTGCCCCAGATGCGCCTTGCCGAGTTCGCAGCGAATGGCTTGAACAACTCACTCGCGCGCGCTGTACTGCCTTTCTGTCTCAGAGTGTGGCCCGGAGCGATGCGCGTGACGGCTAGGCTGACACGAGTAACCCAGCCTGCCGCTGTTGCTCCACAGGCGTTTGCTAACTGAAATCGAGCCGTGGCAGAACCGACGCTCGCAGTCAAAACGCTCCAGGGGAAATGTAATGAAATCTTTCGTAGTTTTGGCTCTCGCAGTCGTCCTCGCTCCAGCCGTATTCGCCCAGCATCAGACTTTCGTCGTCAACCCCGATGCCAGCGAGGTCAAGATGAAGCTCAACACGACCCACGAGGTTGTCAACGGAATCTTCCACGTACAGTCCGGATCAATCGATTTCGACCTAACCGCCTCCCATATATCGGGGATCGTCATCGTCGCAGCAGGCAGCGGCAAGACGGGAAACGATAGCCGCGATAAGAAGATGAACAAAGACATTCTCAAGGTGGACCAATTCGCCACCGTCTCTTTCGCGCCAAAAACGTACAACGGAATGATTGCTGCTTCAGGCGACTCGACCATTCAGGTGAGCGGAGTGTTCACGCTACTCGGCACTGCTCACGATCTAACGATTCCGATGCAGATTCATCTGGATGGAACGAAGGCAACGGCGAAAGCGCAATTCGCCGTTCCCTATGTGCAGTGGGGTCTCAAGAACCCGAGCTTCCTGATCTGGAAGGCAGAGAACGATGTAGCGATTGATCTCAATCTCGTTGGTCAGATCTCGAACTACGGAGATTCTCGCCAAAAATGAATATGCGTACGATTGGTCTAGCCACTCTCTGTCTCATCGCAATGCCGGTGCTGACTCTTGCGCAAACCGATGAGATCCAGGTCTACGACGGAGAGATTGCGCCACCGGGAATATTCAATCTGATGATACACAACAACTTCACGCCTAAGGGACGGACCGTGGCTGACTATCCGGGGGCGATCATCGCCAATCATTCCTATCAGGTCACTGCCGAATGGGCGTACGGTGTTACGCCGTGGTTCGAGCAAGGACTTTATATGCCCGTAACGTCGCCCTATTCTTCGAACTATGGCTCGACGATCGACGGCTTCAAGATTCGCGAACTATTCGCGCGACCCAACGCTCACGATCACAAGTTTTTCTACGCGGCCAATTTTGAGTTTAGCGTCAATCATAGCTACTGGGAGCCCAGGACGATCACCTCCGAGATCAGGCCGATCGTGGGGCTGCACTTGCGTCCATGGGATTTCATCTACAACCCGATTCTCGATACTGACTATACCGGGGGACTTGGAAACCTCCAGTACAACCCCTCAGGGAGAGTGGCATACAACTTCAACGATCGGTGGGCCGTTGCCGCGGAAGAGTATGACGGTTTCGGCCCGCTGCACGGGTTCCTGCCGCTTTCGAAGCAATTTCATGAGGTCTGGGCGACTACGGATTACTCAGGCAGCAAGTTTCTCGGTTTGAACATTGAGAGCGGTGTCGGGTACGGATTGACTGCGGCTTCGGACAAATGGACGCTTAAGTTGATGCTGTCACGTAACCTCAATGTCCACCCGTGGCACCGTGAATAGGAAAAGCCCGCGAGACGTGGGCGGTCTGTCTTGAAAAGACAGGATGATTCAGAGAATCCACGTCCGGCATGGAGGATTGCATGGCAGTTTCCGACAACAAAAACATCCTCGATGCTTTGGAAGCGAACTGGCAAGCGGAAATGGAGGGCTTCCACACCTATACCGCGCTCTCTTATAGAGAAGTGGACCCGCATCGTCGGAATGCGCTGCGAGGTCTGGCGACAGCTGAAAAGCATCACGCCGATCTTTGGGCGGAACGCATCAAGGAACTTGGTGGGACAGAGCCACGGTTCAGCGGGAATCCGAATGGGCAAGCGGATTCGCTGGCGAACCGCGTCGGTGGAGCAGACCTGGCGCTTCGTCGGCTGGAAATCGATGAAGGACGGGATATTGCAAAGTACGGTAAGCAAATCAAAGAGCTTGGTCACGAGCCGAGCATAGCTACCCTCGAAGAGGTGATCGCCGACGAGCGCGAACATTACCTCACGCTCGGCAATTTGATAAGGTCGCGAGGCGCTCTGCCTGCATTGCCGCCTGAGCAGGCCCAGGCAGCTCTTGACGAGTTGGTAGCCGCCCGCGAGAAAGGGCATTCGCAGGCTACGGGATGGGTAGGCGACGCGATCTACGGAATCAATGATGGACTCGGTTCGATCTTCGGTATCGTATCCGGTGTGTCTGGCGCGACCTTGGGAAACAGTCATTTTGTTCTGATCGCCGGCATGGCCGGGATGGTCGCGAGCGCACTATCGATGGGTTCGGGCGCATATCTTGCCGCGAAGAGCGAGCGAGAGATTTACGAAGCGGAGTTCGCCCGAGAGCGGGAAGCCGTCGAAGACAACGAGCCAGAGGCACGAGAGGTCCTGTCTCTTAGCTACCAGATCCGCGGACTTCCTGAAGAGGACGCTGAGCGGTTTGTCGAACACCTTGCGAAGGACGAGAACCAATTGATCAAAGCTCTTGCGAGAGAACGACTCAACACCACGGAAGAAGGGTTGAGCAAACCATTGGTCTCCGCCGTGTCCGGAGCAATTTCAACGGCTGTCGGCGCGTTCATCCCGATCCTCCCATTCTTCTTTATGACTGGCATTCCGGCCGTGATCGTCGCGGCAGTAGTCTCGCTGATTGCACATTTTGCTGTGGGTGCGGCAAAGTCTCTCATCACCATTCGCTCTTGGTGGGCCAGCGGGTTTGAGATGACCTGGATTGGAGCTCTCGAAGGAGTGGTTACCTACGTCATTGGAATAGGACTCGGGAAGCTTGGTGGTGGATAGAGCGTAACGAAGCCGACTTTGCAGCCGGATGTCGGCCCGAGGTTGCGCAGTCTTATCGCCGCTACTCAAAGGCTCTTGCAGCGGGCCGTTACCCTGAGGTAGTAATATCAGGCGGACTTACTAACGAGCGTTGCGCCTCTCTGCTTTCGGGAGACGTACAGATGGCACGACCAATACACGACCATCGTACAGTCGAAACCATCCCAAATGGTCCTGAACCATCCTAAGCGACGAGACGATAAGGCTAATTGCATCAAACATATCCGCTGATTCCAGACAATTAATTCGCTTACTAGGCGGCCCTGAAAAGGCCGGCGTCGGCGGTTCGATCCCGTCTCTGGCCACCACATTCTAAAAGACTTAGCGGTAACCAGAATTAGATCAAATTAGTCCAAGACACATTTTGGACACATTCTGAATATTAGGTGGCACTACTCAGTACCATACGGTCAAGCGCTGCGTCCTATCTTCTGTTGACCAGCTTCCACAAGCTTCCTCCTTTCTGACTGCGGCTCCAGCTTGGTCCAAATTTCGCGGGATACGCTGCCGGTCTTCACGATGTGCGCCCGAGCGAGATCCGCATACCGTTCCGTCATCTTGATGTTGGAATGCCCGAGCAGCTTGGAAAGCTCGTAGAGATCGCCGCCGGACATCATGTACCAGGACGCGAAGGTGTGACGCAGGTCGTGGAAGCGGAAGTCTCGAATCTTCGCTCGTTCGAGCAGATCATGGAAACCCTTGTCCGCACGCTGACGCCCACTTTTTGCTCCTGGCTCCGGAGGCAAAATCCGATCCTCTCCGAGGACAGCCGGATACCTCCTGATCTCCTCAGCAAGTTCGGGCGGCATGGGCACATGACGTATTGTTCCTTTCTTCAGCTTTGCTCTCACTACAATCAATCCCTCGTTGTAGCGAATGTCTCTCCATTCAAGGCGAAAGATCTCCCCACGGCGCATGCCGGTTCCAACGGCAATCAGCACTAACAACCGAAGACGAAGATTCGTCTTGTTGATGTCCCTGGTGCCTTTCCGGTACATCCTTTCGTCGAGAGCGACCATTAATCTTGGAAGCTCTTCCTCGGACAGGTAGCGTTTCCTTGCATCGTCGACGTGTTCAACTTCCACCTGGTCGGCAGGGTTCCGGTCGATGCCGGTCACTGTCGCCCAGATGGTGGATGCCTTCCGCATCATGTGGTGCACGACGTGGAAGTGGCGCTCGGCGGTGTTTACGGCCAACTCACGAACATCCGTCAGGTTGTCGTACCACTCCTGCACAGCCATTCCATCCACCTCTCTTACGAACATTCGGCCGAGTTCAGAACGAATGCCCTCGACTATGCTCTTCTCTCGATCCGCCGACTTCTTCTTTACCCCGTACTGCGTCCAGTACTTACCGATCAGGTCGTCCATCCGGTAGTTGATTTGCTTCTTCACATCGAGGTGCCGGTTTTCAGCTCGAAGCGTGAGCTTCTTCCGCTCAATTGTCTTTGCGAGGTTTGCCGAGCCATGAACGGTTACGCTCCGCGCACGGCCTCCCTCTCTCCAACGGACCTTGTACAACTTTTCGTCTAACTCAGTGACAGACATCTGACGTCTCCTTTAGTCAATAGTTCCGATTGTGTGTTCGTCGATATAGCGGTTGAGAGCCACTAGATCGAAGCGCAACGCACGACCGGCCTTGACGTGAGGAATCGCCCGCAACTGGACCCATTTGTGAAGAGTGTCCACGCTTACGCCCAGATATTGGGCAGCCTCCCCGACGTTCAGGAGCCGCCTTCCAATAGTTCCATCGTTAGCATCGTTCGTAGCCGTATGCGAGACATTTTCGGCCCCTCTCGATCGCTTGCCTTCAGCCGACGCATGATTCATAATTCGATACCCCAGAGTCTGGCCGAAATCACTTCCTATGTGGTCCACAGTGGCCAACAACCCCAAATTAGGCGCGTAATAGTGCGGGGGCCATTGCAGAATCGAGAGGGGGTGAGCAGATCCTGCATACCTCTCCATCAGTTGAGGATTTCCGTCGAACCGACACGTTGGCAGTCAGTCGTGTTCAGCGCACTCCAGGACCGTGCTCTTCGCTGAATCGGGCACATGCTCGGGGTTTTACCGGCGTCCCGCGGCTCGGCGGGACTCTGCTTTCCCGGTTCCTCGCCGAAACAAACTTTTCGCAAAGTGCGCGAAAACTTTCTTTCGGGTCCCTCCCAAAAAGCGTCCCTTGGCCTTGGAAGCCTCACCCACTCGCGTCGCTTCGCGCAGTGTGCCCCGACTCATCGGGAGACCGCACAAAACGGAGTGACATCATGAACACCAATACGATCCAACAGCAGCTTTCAGTCAACACGATCCTTCACGGCAACTGCATCGAGATGATGCGCGGGATGCCGGCGAACAGCGTCGATTTCATCCTGACCGATCCACCCTATCTCGTGAACTACCGCGACCGCGATGGACGCACTATTCAGAACGACGCGAAGGCCGACTGGTTGAAGCCCGCAATGCGGGAAGCGTATCGCGTACTCAAGCAGGACCGCGTAGCCGTCATGTTCTACGGCTGGACGAAGGTCGATATGTTCTTCGACGCGTGGAAAAAGGCGGGTTTCCAGCCTGTCGGCCACATCGTATTTCGGAAAACCTGCAGCTCGAAGGCGAGGTTCCTCAGCTATCAGCACGAGCAGGCGTTTCTTCTGGCGAAGGGCAGACCGCCACTGCCGAAGCAGCCAGTAGCAGACGTGATCGATATGCCGTACAGCGGCAATAAGCTCCACCCAACGCAGAAGCCGGTTGCGGCGCTGGCTCCATTGGTTCGTAGCTTCACCTTGCCGGGCGAGCTGGTACTCGATCCCTTCGCAGGCAGTGGCAGTTCCTGCGCGGCAGCATTGCTTACGGGCCGCAAGTACCTCGGCATAGAGATGGACAGTGCGTACTTCGAGCAGGCCGCAAACCGCATGAATCGGGTGAAAGAGAGGATTGCAGCGAAGCGATCGGCAGTGGGTCAACCGTAACAAGCTTGTGGAAGATTGTTTCCGGGTCACTGACAGCCTGGAAATGATCTTCTTCGGCACCTGCCGGGCGAAGTGGATAACTTCCCCATCGCCGACCAATCAAACTCCAAGCCTTTCTGCTCAGGGCTCAACGAGTGACTCAGCCTGTGGTAGGGAAGATGAAAGACACGAAGGCCAGTGCTGCACTCCATTCGGTCAGTTCAGGGCAATGTCGATTCCTCAGTACTTAGCCCTGTGTTCATGTCTAACTCTAAAAACAGTAGCAGATTAGTTCCGTGCTTTGAGGTGGCTCGACAATTTCAGACACGGGGATAAGTGGATTGAACCGCTGTACATTCCGAATTGGAAGGAGCAGATCCGTGCGAAGACCCCGACGAAACCATTCCCCGGTGTTCAAGGCCCAAGTGGCCCTGTAGGCACTGAAGGGCGAGAAAACGACCACCGCGCTTGCCGCCCAGTATGAGGTCCATGCCACCCAGATCACCAGCTGGAAGGCCGAGCTGCTGCAACGGGCTACCGATGTGTTTGGCGGCGCTGCCGCCGAGAGTACTGCCGATCGGGAGAAGGTCCAAGAGCTGCACGCGAAGATCGGTGAGCTCACGGTCGAACGGGATTTTTTAGCACACGCGCTCGGTCGCTTTCCCGGACCGAGACGGGCACCTCCATTCGATCGCAAGCGGTAGATAAATCGTCCATGACTTGAGATAGTTTATGGTTGTGTAGATTCGGCTCTTGCATTGGAGTGGAGATGGACAGCGACGATCAGCAACCGGGAAGTCTGTCGGAGAATGGCGTGCCAGAACTAATAGCCATTGAACTCAAGGCACATCTTCCTTCCAAGGATTTTGAAGTCTCAAAACGGTTCTATCAGGATATCGGCTTTACGCTGTGTTGGAGCAACGGCGGCCTTTCCCTTTTTCATCACGGCCCCCACGGCGTCCATGGCGAGCCCGCATTTCTGCTGCAGAACTTTTACGTCAAAGAACTCGCCGAGAACCTACAGATGCACCTGCTTGTGAAGGATGTGGATGCCTGGTGGGCGCAGATTCAGGCCAAACAGATTTCCCAGAAATATGGTGTAACGATAGGGCCTCCTGAAGACCGCGACTGGAAAATGCGCGATTTCACCCTATTTGATCCGTCCGGGGTCCTGTGGCGCATTGCGCAGGATATCGATTGAAGCCCGGGCTTCTAACGGCCAACATCATACACAATAAGCCTGTGTTTGCCAGTCACCTTCGATCACCGCACCACGAGGGCTGTAATGCGCTGTTGCGTATCCAACCATCGACTTCTCCCGCGTTTGGCGTGAGACCGCACTGCGGCTCTAAGCCTCTAAAAGGAGAGAATCCAAGACCAAGAGGTGAAACAAGATGCGGTATCTTGTTTTAATCAACTCAGCAGATCCTTCCACTTATCGGCTCGCAAACTCTGTCCGAACTACCCCTCTTCCTGCTCCAAAATCACATCTACGACTTCATCGATCAACCAGATGCACTTCGTGACCTCTCCTAACAGGACCTGACAATCGCTCCTCTTATTCCGTTCTTCTCTAAGGCCAGGGAATAAAGTCGGGGGAATCCTAGTTATAGAGATAGATCGACGTTTCGGCATGTCCTCCCTGGCGGAGATCAAGGCCGGCTTGGCGGTGCGCTCAGCTCGCACAGTGAAGTTGTTCTGCTGAGCATTTCAACAATTGATATAGGGAGGTATTTGAATCATGGGAAACGTTTCGAGTTGGGTCTCCTTTTTAGTTTTTGTACTGTTCTCCTCTGGCGGGTCGGGCGGCAGCCAGCCGCAGCCCGACGACGACGGGGTCATCCACGGCTACTGAGTTCCTGCAGCGGATGGTCTGTTTTTTGATGACCTCTCTTCTCATGTTAAGGACGTCATGATTGATCGTGCACAGATTCTATTTCTTGCTGTTTTAGGGTGCGCATTGCAAATGCATGCGCAATGGAATCCAGCAGCCACTTCCGCGTTTGGCGCTGGTATGGGTCCGATTGCTCTAATGACGGGAAATCTAAGCCTTGGACACATGACGCGCGAGGGAACTACAAATTCGGGAGCTGCGACGAATTCCGTCACGGCCCCGAATGCAAAAGAGCTGGTCTTTGAACCCAACCCAGCCGTAAGTACGAACGTTCATCAGAAGATCGCACAGATCTTGCTTTCCCATGCCCCGCCGGAAAAACGAGCGGCTGTCGAACAAGAGCTGTCGAAATTTGATCCTGTCCCTCCATTCAATTCCACCCTGATGAAATCCGGTTTCTCGCCACACGACCTGGCGGAT
>Ga0210397_10003031_pt1 | contig 10422 bp, 10 predicted proteins | sample IncBWH2OmetaG_FD_160126 | JGI IMG/M metagenome (GOLD analysis project Ga0210397, IMG submission 160126) | Forest soil microbial communities from Barre Woods Harvard Forest LTER site, Petersham, Massachusetts, United States - Inc-BW-H-2-O ...
GGCGACGAATATCTCCAGCTCGGCGTCGGCGCCGGACAGCCAGCGCGCGGTCTCGTAAGGCGCCGGCTCGAGGTCGGCGTCGAGGCCGTATTCGGCGTTGAGCCGCGATTTCAGCACGTCGAGCTGCAACGGCCCGACCACGCCGACGATCCATTGCGCGCCGATCTGCGGCTTGAAGACCTGCGTCACGCCTTCTTCCGCCAGGCTCTCGAGGGCGCGCGTCAGATGCTTCTGCTTCATCGGATCGGACAGGCGCACGCGGCGCAGGATTTCCGGCGCGAAGTTCGGGATGCCGGTGAAGACGATGTCGCCGGTCTCCGACAGCGTGTCGCCGACGCGCAAGGTGCCGTGATTGGGAATGCCGATGATGTCGCCGGGCCAGGCCTCGTCGAGCGTCTCGCGCTCCTGGGCGAAGAACAGGATCGGGTTGTGCACCCCGACGGTCTTGCGGGTGCCGGACTGCGTCAGCTTCATGCCGCGGCGGAATTTGCCGCTGGCGAGGCGCAGGAAGGCGACGCGGTCGCGGTGGTTGGGGTCCATGTTGGCCTGGACCTTGAAGACGAAGCCGCTGACTTCGGCGTCGGCGGGCAGGACGGTGCGGGCGCGGGTCGGTGCCGGGCCGGGCGGCGGCGCGTTGCGCGCCAGCGCCGAAAGCAGGTCGCGGACGCCGAAATTCTTCAGCGCCGAGCCGAAATAAACCGGCGTCTGGTGGCCCTCGCGATAGGTGCCGTGGTCGAAGCGCGGCATGCCGGCGCGCACCAGCTCGACGTCCTCGTCGAGCTTGTTCTTGTCTGCGGGCGCCAGCAGGGCGGCGATCGCGTCGCCGGCGATGCGCTGCGCGCCGCCAAACGGCGAGAATTCTTCCGTATACAGATCGACCGTGCCGCGAAAATTCTGCCCCATGCCGACCGGCCACACCATTGGGGCGCATTCCAGCTGCAGCTGGTCTGCGATCTCGTCGAGCAGTTCGAGCGGATCGCGCGCCTCGCGGTCCATCTTGTTGACGAAGGTCATGATCGGGATGTCGCGAAGGCGGCAAACCTCGAACAGCTTGCGGGTCTGGCTCTCGATGCCCTTGGCGGCGTCGATCACCATGACGGCCGAGTCTGCGGCGGTCAGCGTGCGGTAGGTGTCTTCGGAGAAATCCTCGTGCCCCGGCGTGTCGAGCAGGTTGAAGACGGCGTTCTCGTACTCGAACGTCATCACCGCGCTGGTGACGGAGATGCCGCGCTCCTGCTCGATCTTCATCCAGTCGGATTTGGCGCGCCTGGCCTCGCCGCGCGCCTTGACCCGCCCCGCGGCATGGATCGCGCCGCCGAGCAGCAGGATGTGCTCGGTCAGCGTGGTCTTGCCGGCGTCGGGATGCGAGATGATCGCGAAGGTCCGGCGACGGGCGGCTTCGGTGGCGGGCGTCTGGGTCATGACGGCGGGGGTGTAGCGCCCAAAAGCCCAAATCACAACACTGACCCTTTTTTCGCTTTTTGGCATGAGAGCCGCACCGAAACGGCGTCGGCGGATGTGTTAGGATCGTCGCGGGCGTCTTCAGAGGAGGAATCGTCGATGCATTTCTATGGAATCGCCGCGGCCGCCCTCGCCGTACTGCTCGCCACCCCCGCCCTCGCCGCCGCGCCGGCCGATTGCAGCAAGGCGGCGATTCCCGACGCGCCGGTGCAGGGCACGGTCGACGGCGCGCCTTTCGTGCTCAAGCAGGCGGGCGTTTCGATCGGCGGCGGCTTCGCGGCCGACGGCGTGGCGTTCGATTCCTACGACCTGACGCTGGAGCATGACGGCATCTTCAACGCGCTGACGGCGCGCGTCATCGTCAAGCAGGGCACGCGCGCCGACGGGCGCAGCTTTCGCGTGCTGCCGGTGGATTCGGTCGGCGCCCAGCCCGCCGCCATCGCCGGCGTGCCCGAGGTGCAGGCCTGGGAGATCCAGCTCGGCGACACCGATGCCAGCTTCACCCACAGCACGGCCTCGATGCGGATCGAATTCGGCCAGCGCAAGGGCAATGTGCTGCCCGGCAGGATCATCCTGTGCGTGCCCGAGAACAACGTGACGATCGCCGGCACCTTCGAGGCGACGATCGGCCGGTGACGCTCTGTCGGCAGCGCCCGCGAGACGCTAAAGCCAGCTGAACGGCTTGAAGCGCGGCGCGATCACGTAGTTGAGCTGCACCGCCAGGATGAAGCCGATGCTCCACCAGGTCGAGAACACGCACAGCGCCGCGCCGAAGGCGTAGAGCAGCTGCGCCAGCACGATGCGGCGGATGAAGGCCTTGTCGATGTCGGGCGGCGCGTCCCTGGCGACCAGCCCGAACCATTTGGCGCGATACCAGCTGGCCAGCAGCAGCAGGCCGAGCAGCAGGATGTTCGCCCAATAGACCAGCAGCGCGAGGCGGAAGGCGATGAACTGCGCCAGCAGGCCGGTGGAGAACGGCAGCAGGCACACCGCCATCAGGAAGCCGATATGCCACCAGGTATAGGAGCGGTCGGCGTGATCGAGCGCGTCGTGCTGCGTCTGCTGGCCGACCCAGAAGATGCCCAGCGTCATGAAGCTCATCAGGAAGGCCAGCAGCCGCGGGCCGAGCGCGAGAAGCGCGTGACCGAGATCGGCCTCGGAATGAATCGCCTCCAGCGCCGGCGGACGCAGGTCGAGCACCAGCACCGTCATGGCGAAGGCGAAGACGCCGTCGCTGAGCGCGGCGAGGCGATCCTTGCTGTGGCCGGCGATGCGATTGTAGATCGTCATGCGCTCCGGCGTAGCAAGCGGGCCCGCGCCCGGCAAGCGCAGCGGAGCGGCGCGACGACCAGCAGCGCCGGATTGTCCGCCCCGAAATCGCGTCAGGACGTCGCGATGTGCGTCACCGCCCAGGCATAGGCGCGCACGCGCCAGGCGCCGGCTTCGCGCCGCAGCAGGAACGACCAGCCGCCGTCCTCCTCGAAGCGCCTGCCGCGCACGGTGCCGCTCCAATGGGTCGGCAGGGTGAAGAACACGCCGTCGCCGTCGGCCGCGAAATCCTGCGCCGCGCCGAAACTGTGCACCAGGCCGCCCAGATCGCGCGTATGGGCGCGCATCGCGCCGGCCCAGGCCGTCACCGCATCCGCACCCCGAAACAGATGCGGCGCGAAATTCTCCAGGATCGTGACGTCGTGCGACGCGAAACCCGCGAGATTCTCCTCGCCGCCGCCGGCGATGAAGCGCGCCAGCATCGCGGCCGGCGCCAGCATCGCCGCGTCGGGTCCGGTCATGGCGCGCCTGCGGCCGGCATCGCGCCCGGCGCGGTCGCCAGCACCCAGCCCCTTGCGGACCAGCGATAGACGTCGCTGCTGAGGCCAAGATCGGAGGCGGCGAAAACGGCGCGCGCCCGCGCCGCCAGCGCCGCGACATCGGCCGCGCCGTCGCTGCGCGCATAGAGCAGCACGTCGCGCGACGGCACCGCGATCAGCAGATGGCCGCCGCTCGCCGCCGCGACGTCCTGCCAATCGGCGGCAAACAGCGCATACGAGGCCGCGAAGGGTCCGGCGAGCGTGGCGATGCCGCCGGACGGCGGCGCGGCGAGCTTGGGCGCCAGCGGGCCGAGCGCGCTGCGCGTGCCGCGCTCGCAAAGCGCAAGCGCCGCGGCCAGGTCGAGACCGAGATCGCGGCGATCGGCATTGGTCATCGGCGCGACGCCGCCGGTGTCGGCCGTCTTGAAACAGGTCTCGGCCAGATTGGCGAAGGCGGGACGGTAGAACGGCGCCAGCGCAGGCTCCGCGGCGAAAGGCGGCCCCGCGATCTGCAGCGCGGCGCGCATCTGCTCGGGCGACGGCAGCGACAGCCAGGCATGCATGCCGCCGACATAGTCGTCGACCGAACGGCTGCAGCGAAAGGACAGAAGCTTGCAGGCGTCGAACAACCCCTGCTGCGGCAGCAGCAGGCGCTCGCCGCCCGGCCGCGTCACGGCCAGGTCGAAGGCGTCGATCTCGATCCTGGCGCCCGGCAGGGCCGCGGCGGCCTTGGCCGCGACATAAGCCATGAAGGCCTCGCGGTCGGCCGGCACCAGGGCCGAGCCGGCGCTGGTGATGGTGGCGGCGGCGGGCGGCGCCGAACTCAGCACGGTGCGCGCCGCGTTCTGCACGAAGCCGGTGACGATGGCATCGCACTGCGCCGGCGTGCGGACGCAGGCATCGTGCAGGTCGTGCAGCGAGATCGCCACGACGTTGTCGGCCGCCACCGCGACATCGATGCCGAGAGGTCCCGCCACCGTCACCGGCACGGCGGAATAAAGCTGCAGCTTTTGCTGCAGGTAGGCGGTGAAGGCGGCGTCGTCCAGCGGCACGACCCCTTGCGCAGACGCCGGCGCGGCCAGCGCCAGCAAGAGTGGCGCCAGCAGGAACGGCATCAGACGAAGCCAGGATCTCATTGCCGCCTCGGTTCGCGAGGCCGGCGTTCTATCACACAATCGGCTCGTCGACGAAGGCGCGGCCCTTCGGGTCCTCGATCTCGACGATCCACAGATCGGGATCGAATTTCATCTGCTTTTCGAGATAGGCGCGGGCTTTGTCCTCGTCCGACCAGTCGCCGAGCGGCCGCGTCCAGATGAGCTCGCCCTCGCCGCGCCGCGCCTGCGCCAGCACCAGGACATGGCCGTCGAGGCGGTTGAGCTTGAGGAACAGGGCGCCGGATTCCTCGATCCCCTTGCGCGCGACATAGGCCTGGGCGCCGGCGACTTCGGCGCGGCGGATCAGGGCGCGGACGAAGATGCCGGCCTTGAGGCGGGGGCTCATGGCGCGGCTCCGGCGGCGCGGTCGGGTCGGGCGATGCACCAGAACACGCCGGCGACAACGACGCCCGCCAGCCCGGCCAGCCCCGTCAGGAAGATCAGGCTGCCGAACATGTTGTCGAGCGCGGTCGACAGCACCGATCTCGCGCTGTCGCCGGCCCAGACGCCGAGCGCGAGCTGGAGGAGCGCGTCGGTCGCCACCGCCACGACGAACCCGCCGGCGAGAAACACCCAGAGCCGCGCGATGCCGCGGGCCTTGAGCAGCAGGTAGAGCGGCAGGCCGAGGACGAACAGGCCGAAATAGGCGAAGACCAGGCTGAGGCCGATGGCCGCCATCGCCCAGTCCGCCGGCGCGGCGGAGACCAGCGTCGCGTAGAGCAGCGCCAGCAGCAGCGGCACGGCGAGCGGCGCGACGACAAAAGCGATTTTTTCGCGCATGCGCGGCGCCCCGAAAAGCCGGCGCGACGCTAGCATCGATGGCGGGCGCCCGACAGCCGGAGGCGGCGATCACGCCGCGCGGAACGGCAGGATCTTGGCTTCGCGCGGGCGCAGGGCCTCGCCGTTCTCGCCGACCGCGGCGAAGGGCAGCTTGACGCGCACCGTGGTGCCTTCGCCGAGCACGGATTCGATCGTCGCCTCGCCGCCATGCATCGTCGCCAGCGCCTTGACGAGGGCGAGGCCGAGCCCGGTGCCTTCCTTGGAGCGCACCTGGTCGTTCTCGACCTGCTCGAACGGCTTGCCGAGGCGTTCGAGATCCTTGGCCGAGATGCCGACGCCGGAATCGACGACCACGATCTCGATGCCGCGCGCCCCCGGCGCCGCCACCAGGCGCACGTCGCCGCCGCGCGGCGTGAACTTGACGCCGTTGGTGAGCAGGTTGATCAGCACCTGCTTGACGGCGCGCTTGTCGGCGAAGATCGTGCGCGCGCCGGGATCGACCGCCATCTTCAGCGCCACGCCGGCGCGCTCGGCGTGCAGCTTGACGAAGCGCACCGCGAGCTCGGCGGTCTCGGCGAAATCGAAGACCTCCTCGAACAGCTCGAGCTTGCCGGCCTCGATCTTCGACATGTCGAGCACCGAGTTGATCAGCTCGAGCAGGTGGCCGCCGGATTCGTGGATCAGGCGGGAATATTCGAGATAGCGCGGCGATCCCACCGGCCCGAACATCTCATGCGTCATCACTTCGGAGAAGCCGATGATGGCGTTGAGCGGCGTGCGCAGCTCGTGACTCATATTGGCAAGGAAGCTCGACTTGGCGCGGGAGGCGCCTTCGGCCGCGTCTCGCGCCGCGATCAGTTCGCGCTCCTGCGCCTTGCGCTCGGTGATGTCGCGGGTCACCGCGACGATGTCCGAGGCCGCGCCCTGGGCCGGCGGCGCCGGGCGGCAGCGGATCTCGGCCCAGACATAAGAGCCGTCGCGCCGGCGCATGCGCACTTCGGCGGCGGCGGCGCGCGCGTAATAGGCCGATTCCATGAAGGCGGCCTGCATCGCCTTCAGATCGTCGGGATGGACCAGCGCCGACGGCGCCAGGCCCAGCAGGTCCTGCGGCGGCAGATCGAGAATCGCCTGCGCCGCCGGGCTGGCGAAGCGGATGCGGCCGTCCGAGGAATGGCGCGTGATCAGGTCCATCGCGTTGTCGGCGAGGAAGCGGTACATCGCGGCGCCTTCGGCGGCGGCTTCGTCGGCGGCGCGCTGGCGATCCTGCGCCGCGGCGGCGACGAGGGCCGCCTGGACCACGGCAGCAAGCACCGAGACGGCGTAGATCTCCCAAAGCGGAATCGGCAGGCGCGAGGCCGGCAGCGCGCCGACCGCACCGATGGCGGCGACCACGGCGAGCGCCATGGCGGCGGCGAGCGCGGCGCGCAGCACGGCGGGACGTCCGCCGGCGAGGGCGGCCTCCGCCGGCACCAGCGCGAACCACACGACGAGCGGCGACAGCACGCCGCCGGTCAGCGCCGCGAGATAGCCGATCAGCACCGCGAAGATGGCGAGCGCGGCGGATTCCAGCAGCGACAGGGAAATACGCGTGAAGGCGAGCAGAGCCAGGACCGCCGGCGCCAGAAGCCCGGCGATGGCGATGGCCTCCGCCGCGTCGGGGCGGCCGACCAGCGAGACGAAGCCGAGGCCGAGGACGCCGCCGACCACCGCCTTGGAGGCCTGCACGGTGACGAACAGCCGGCGCAGGGCGCGGCCATCGGCGGCTGGTGCTGATTTTTTGTCGTTAACCGCCATTAGGCTTTCGCCGACTCAGGTCCACTACCTTGGCCTCATCGTGGGTCCCTTAGCTTAACGAAGCTTGAACGCGCCGGAACTTCGTTCGTTAATCGGCAAGACCTGTGGCGAGGCTTGTTCACCGTTCGTTAGGGATGATGACGCGATTCGGGCGGAGTCCGGTATCGCGCAACCAATCCGCAACCCGATGCGCCAACAATCCGCGCGCCGGCGAAAGGGACGGCCGCGTGTGGGGTTAGCGAAGGCACAGAAGGTGCTGGCGCCGGTCGACGATTCGCCGGTCCCGGCGGCATTGCCCGAGGGCCTGCTCGCCGGCGCGCTCGACTGCCTGCGCATCGCCATCACGGTGTACGACGCCGACGAGCGGCTGATCTACGCCAACCAGCATTTCGACTACCTGTTCCACGCCCTGCCCAAGCGCGGCGCGCTGCTGGGCCTTTGCTATGGCGACATCGTGCGGCTGGAAGCGGCCGGCGGCGAGCTTGCCGGCGAGACGCTGGCGGACGGCGTCGAGGCCTTCGTGGCGCGACGCCGCGCCCAGCTGACCAGCGGCGATTTCCGCCCCTTCGACATCGCGCTGGCCGACGGCCACATCGTCGAGATCAAGTCGCGGCGCACGCCGGACGGCGGCTGGATCGCGCTGTGGAGCGACGTGACGCCGGCGCGCCATGCCCTCGGCCGCCTGGAGGAAGCCATTGCGCTGTCGGCGGACGCCTTCGCCTTCTTCGACCACGCCGACCGCCTGGTCGTGTGCAACCGCGAATACGCCGCGCTGCACGGCCGCAGCCTCGAAGCGATGCGCGGCGCGGAATTCGGCAGGCTGGTGCGCGACGCGGTGGCGGGCGGGCGCGTCCGCATCGACGGCGACAAGGAGGCGTGGATCGCGCGCCGCCTCGACCTGCATGCCGCGCCGGCCGGCGCGATGACGCTGGAGATGAAGTCCGGCGCCGCCTATCTGGTGCGCAACCGGCGCACCGGCGGCGGCAGCGTCACGGTGCTGACCGATGTCACCGACGAGCGGCGCATCGAGCGCTCGCTGGCCAAGACGCAGGCCGAACTGCTGAGCTCGCAGAGCCGGGCCGAGACGCAGGCGACATATCTTGCCGACCTGACGCGGCGGCTGGACGCGGCCGCGGCCGCCGCCGACACCACCAAGAAGACGCTGCTGCGCACGATGAGCCACGAGCTCAAGACGCCGCTCAACGCGATCATCGGCTTCTCCGACCTGCTGAACCAGATGGCCGAACGCTTCGGCCCCCAGCAGGTGCGCGAATACGCGGCGCTGATCCATGCCGGCGGGCACAATCTGCTGCGGCTCATCAACCAGATCCTCGACCTCACCAAGCTGGCGGCCGGCAAATACGAGCCGCGCCGCGTGCGCCTCGACGTCGGCGGCGCGCTGTGGATCGCCAAGGACGCCTATGGCGAACGCGCCGCGGCCAAGGGCGTCGCGATCGACGCCGACGCCTGCCCGGTGGGCCTGATCTGCGAGGCCGACGAGAACGCCTTCGGCCAGATGGTGAACCAGCTGCTCGACAACGCGGTCGCCTTCACGCCGGCGGGCGGCACGATAAGGTTGAGCGCGGGCCTGGCGAACGGCCGCGCCACCCTGTGCGTCGCCGATAACGGCCCGGGCGTCGCGGCCGAGCACCTGGCGCGCATCCTGGAGCCGTTCGAGCAGGCCGGACGCTCGACCACCGATCACACGCATGGCGCAGGGCTCGGCCTGACGCTGGTGAAAGCCTTCGCCGAACTGCATGGCGGCTCGTTGCGCGTCGCCAGCGACGCCGGCAAGGGCTTTGCCGCGACGCTGGAACTGCCCGCGGCTTCGTGACTCCCCGTTTCACCGCCCGGCATGGGACGGCGACGTCCACTTCGATTCAAATTTGAATCAAGGACGTGGAAACTTCGTCTCAAAGTCGAACAAAACTCATCTCAATTACGCGCAAAGCTTGATTCAAGAGGCGCGAAAACCGGCAGGTTTTCGTTAGCCGGATTACGCGTAAGTGTCTGAAATAACGAGATTGTTTCTAACTTTATCGATTGATTTCAGTTCACCGCAAAGGGAGGCGCGCATGATCGCTGCATAGACGGCACAAAAGGGTACCCAACATGATTCTCCGCGCGATTTTCTGGATCGGACTGGTGTCGTTTCTCGTGCCGCATGAGCCCGATCTCGGCTTCGGGCGGCCGGGCGGGGCGCTCTCCGCCGTGACGTCGGCGGTGATGCCGGCCTCGATCGGCTCGCTGATCTCCGCCAGCGGCGCGGGCGCGGCTCGGGTGCAGGGCGCCTGCACGGCGCACCAGGAAGCCTGCGCGGGCACGCTGTCCATCCTCGACGGCTTCCAGACGCTGGCGATCCGCTCGATGGACCAGGTCCGCGCCGACCTCGCGGCCAACCGCACCAAGCTGCACTGAATTTGACAGACGCAGTTTTGGGCGCCCCAATGCGCCATGGAGCCCAAGGACCATCGCGTGGTGCCGCTGCGCGGCTTTGACGAGCTGGCCGTCGGCGAGATCTTCGCCCTGCCCTCGCGCACGCTGGGCGACGGCAATTTCGCCGCCTTCCAGACGCTGAGCCTGGACAATCATCCGATCCATTACGACGCGGAGTACTGCAAGCGGCTCGGCCACAAGGCGCCGCTGGCGCACGGCCTTCAGGTGCTCGCCTTCACCGCCGCCGGCGCCGGGCTGTTCCCGCACGTCATCGGCGAGAAGCTGATCGGCTTCATCGAGGTGAGCGCCAAATTCCTCAAAGGCGTCTATCCCGGCGACACGCTCTATCCGGCGCTGACCGTCAGCGAACTGGTGCGCCAGAAGACGACGGGCATCGTCGCGATGCGCGCCACGGTGCACAACCAGGCGGGCGAACTGGTGCTGGACGGGGTGCACAAGTACCTGGTGCGACTGTAGCAGCCAGACGCCTCCCCGCCGCGCCCAACGTCATTCCCCCTCCATCGCCCAGCTGCGCATTCCGGCGCGCCCGCGCAGGCGCATGCCATAGTGCTCGGCGAGGCGGTCGAGCGCGAGGCCGAGGACGACGCGGCCCGAGCGGCTGGGCCAGTGCAGCATGCGCTCGGCTTCCTCGAGGCCGCGCAGGTGGCAGCAGACGTCGAACAGGAGGTCGCCCAATCCCGGCCCGACGGCGCGCATCGCGGCGGTGAAGCGCTGCTTGGCGGCGAGCACCGTGTCGCTGAACAGCCGTTCCGGCTTCTTGCCGCGCGTGCCCGTCACCAACGGCGCCGTGAGATCGACGCCGAGCCGCGGCATCAGCCGGGCCAGCGTGAAGTCGACGCGCAGCTTCTCGCCGGCGTCGAACTGCGCTGCGTCGATCAGGCCGCGCGCCTTGAGGCGGGCCAGCGGCGACTCGCCGTCGTCCACCGTGACGAAGCGCTCGACGCCCTGGGCATCCCTTATGCGCTTGG
>Ga0210397_10003034_pt1 | contig 10419 bp, 9 predicted proteins | sample IncBWH2OmetaG_FD_160126 | JGI IMG/M metagenome (GOLD analysis project Ga0210397, IMG submission 160126) | Forest soil microbial communities from Barre Woods Harvard Forest LTER site, Petersham, Massachusetts, United States - Inc-BW-H-2-O ...
CCGCGATCCAGAACAGGATACGCGCCATGCTGACCTGCGAGGCGCCGCTGCCTGGCGCGAGCATGGCCAGCCATTTTTCGATCAAGGGATTTGCCGAGGCGAACAGCAACACGAAAAGGCCCCCCAGCGCCAACGGAACCAACCAGAGGACAAAACCGGCCGAGAGTTTGGCGAGGTTGAGAAGGCCGGTTGCGTCTGCGATCGACCGGAATGGGCCGATCAGCAGCAGATCACGCAGTGCCACCAGCCAATCGCGGAGCCGTTTGAGATTCGGATTGGTCAGGATTGCGACGCTGCCGCAAAGCGCAATAATGAGGATGGTGAATGAAAGCGGGTTGAGGTCCTCGAGCGCCGGCAGAATGCCCGCGAGGAAGATGGCGGCGGCCGGCGCCGCCTGTCCGCGATCAAGTCCGCCGAAATTGGTCGCCAGCGAGCCGCACATCAATGACGCAGCAAAAAGCACGACGGAGATGCCGGCGCGCTGGTCGTAGAACAGAAAGTCCGCCAGCACCACGAGGAAGAGCGCGAGCGCAAATTTGAGCCCGGCGGGATGCCGCTGGCCGGGATAGAAGTCGGGAAGGGGCGTGGCGACGCTCGTCATGTCTGGATGTCCTGCCTGTTACATTCGACGCGTTGTCGGTCTTGCGGGCCGGACTATGGATCGCGGTCGTGCAATTCCGCGCGATGGTGTCTGCAGGAGTTCAGGAGTCTTATGCAGATTTTGTGCAGTCGCCCTAAACGCGGTGGCATGGACCGTGCAGGGCTGTTACGGCGTGCGCCACCATGCACGAGCGCACATCCCCCTCCATGCAAATCCCAAGACGTCTCGGAATAGTTTCGGCCTGGTCGATCGGGCTCGCTCTGGTGTTCGCCGCTGTCAACAAGAACGATCCCTATCTGATTGCGCTGCGGGGCGCGGGAAACATCGTTATCGCGGTGTCGAGCCTTCTCGTCGTTGCACTGCTGGTCAGACGCGGCGTTTGGAGCGGCGGCTGGCGAGGACGATCGCTGCTGCTGTTGTGGGTCCTGCCGTCGCTGTCGATGCTGGGCGCAGAGACCTCCTTTGAAATTCGCAAATCGCGCGTGCTGAATACCGACGTTGCGCGCGCGCAACTGTTGGGACGGCATTTCGTGGTCGGGTACTCGTCCTTCGACGAGGTCGCGCGGCTGGCCGAGAAGGGGCTGATCTCAGGTGTCTACATCACCAAGCACAATGTGGCTGACGCGGGCGGAACAGCGGACGCGGTGCGCGCCGAGATCGCGGCGCTGCAAGCGCGCCGCCGCGCCGCCGGCCTGCCGCCATTGACGGTCGCGGCCGATCAGGAAGGCGGCATCGTCTCGCATCTCTCGCCGCCCTTGAAGGCGCTGCCGGCGCTATCGACGCTGGCGGAGCTGCCGAGCGAGCTTCGCACCCGCGCCGCCTTCGAGTTCGGGCGCTCGCATGGCCGCGAGCTGCTCTCGCTCGGCGTCAACCAGAATTTTGCGCCGGTGCTCGATCTGCGACCTGACGCGGGCCGCAATCCGTTCGATCTTCACACGCTGACCGGCCAGCGCGCGATTTCCGCCGATCCGGCCGTGGTCAGCGAGATCGCGCTCGGCTATGTCCGCGGCCTCGAAGCATCCGGCGTTACCGCCACCGTCAAGCATTTTCCGGGATTGGGGCGGGTGCGCACCGACACCCACAATTTCGCGGCCAGCCTCGATAACCCGCGCGAGGTGCTCGAAGCGTCCGACTGGCGCCCGTTCAAGGATGTGCTGGCGGGCTCGAACGCCCAATTGATGATCGGCCATGTCAATCTGACGGCGATCGATCCCGACCGCCCGGCGTCGCATTCCAAACCCGTGGTCGACGGCCTGATCCGCAAGCAATGGAACTATCAGGGCGTGATCGTCACCGACGACCTGGTGATGGGCGCGATCTATGAACACGGTGTCTGCACCGCGGTGGTCGAAGCGCTCAACGCTGGCGTCGATTTGCTGCTGGTCGCCTACGACGGCGCGCAGTTCTATCGCGTCTTCGCCTGTGCCTCCGACGCGGCAGAGGCCGGCAAGCTCGATCTTTCGATGCTGCGCGACAGCGAGGCGCGACTGAGGCGAAACGCTCCGGAGACGGAACGCCCGCCTGTTGCGCCGGTCATTGCAGCGCGGCCCGCCGGCTGACGAACCGCACAAGCTCCGAGAGACGGCGGCTGCGGGCTAAAAGCTCAGTTCGCCGGTTGGTAGGAGCAGTCGGCGCCGGCGCCGGCCTTGTCCTTGATCCCCGCCGGATCGAGCGTGCAGCTCAGTTTCGAGACGCTCTCGAAGATCGAACCGGCGGCGCCGTCGGAGGGCACGCCGGCGAACACTTCCGTGGCATAGAGCTCGTTGGCCTCGCGCCCCTTGATGGTGTTCGTTTTGCTCTTGAAGGTCAGTTCGCAGGAGCGCGCGGTGATGTCGACATTGCTGATGCGGCAGACGATCTTGTCGGCGGTGACGGTAATCTTGTTCTTGTAGGGGAAGCCCGAATTGCCGGCGAAGAACGCGGCGACCGCTTTCTTCTCACCTGACGAAAGCAACGGCGAATGGGTCGCCACCACGCCGGCCAGCGCCAGCGCCGCCGACCCGCCGGCGGTGCCCGCCGTGGCGGCCGATCCACCAACGAGGAGAAGCGAGAATGCAAGGGTCGTCAGTCCAGTGAGTTTCATGTCCGTCTCCTTTATTCAAATTTCATTCCCTCAAACGCGTCTCGATGCGCCTCGAGGGTTCGTGGCTTCAACCTCTAGCTTAGATAGATAAACTCTACCGACACAATTATGAAGGGGCGAGAAAAAATCGAAAGAATAGATCGAAGATGCCGAGATCAGTCGTGCGGGTACCGTTGCCGGGGGGCCGGCGCGCCGCGACGAAGTCTTTGGATTGACTCGACCTTGGCGCGATGTACTGTCTTGATCCAGAAAAGAACGCTATCCGAAACAGGATAGGGCATAAGGGAGAATGCGATGATCTGCTTGCGGCTGCTTTGCTTTTCGTTCGCGATCCTTAGTCTGTTGTTCGCTGGTCGGCCGGTCTTTGCCGAAGACACCATCAAGCTCGCTTATACCGACCCGTTCTCCGGACCGTTCGCTTCGGGCGGCGATGAATTCCTTAAAAACTTCCAATTTATCATCGCACGGAAAAACGCCGCCGGCGGCGCGCTGGGACGGAAATTCGAGTTGGTCCCGTTCGACGACAAGCTGCAGCCGGCGGAAGCGCTGATCGCGCTCAAGAGCATGACCGACCAGAACATTCCGTTCGTGATGCACTGTACCGGATCGAATGTCGGCGCCGCCATGATCGACGCGGTGTCCAAGCACAACGCCCGTAATCCCGACAATCGCATCCTCTATCTGAATTGCGGGGCGCTTGCGACCGAGCTGACCAACGAGCAATGCGACTTCTGGCACTTCCGTTTCGCAGGAAGCGTCGACATGCGCGCGGCCGCCCGCATCAAGGCGCTGCCGGCCGATCTGAAGAAAGTCTATCTGCTCAATCAGGATTACCTGTTCGGACAGTCGATCCAGCACGATACCAAGAAGTGGCTGGCAAAGCTTCGCCCCGACATCGAGATCGTCGGCGATGAGTTGATGCCGTTCGGCAAGGTGCAGGATTTCGCGCCCTATGTGGCCAAGATCAAGGCCTCGGGCGCGCAGAGCGTGGTCACCGGCAACTATAACCGCGACCTCAATCTGCTGATCAAGGCGGCGAACGATGCCGGCCTCGACGTCCGCTTCGACACCTTCCTGTCGCACCTGATCGGCGGCCCGACCGCGATCGGGGCCGCCGGCGAAAACCGCCTGACCTCGATCATGGAGTTCAACAGCAACATTGCCGTCGATCTCAAGGTGCCGGCGGCGGAGCAGTTCGCCAACGACTGGCGGGGCAGCGGTCACGACACCGATTTTTCGGCGCTGAATTTCGTCACCATGATCGACATGCTGACGGACGCGATCAACAAGGCCGGCTCGACCGATCCGCTCAAGGTCGCGCTGGCGCTGGAGGACATGCATGAGAAGGACCTGCTCGGGCAGGACACCATCATGCGCAAGGATGATCATCAGTTGCTGATGCCTTACTACGCCGGCGTGTTCAGCAAGGATGTCAAATACGACGCCGAGCATACCGGCTTCGGCTGGAAGAACTACATGACCGCGAGCGCGGCCGACCTGACCTTGCCGACCATCTGCAAGATGAAGCGGCCGGAATGATTTGACGGGGAGGGATGGAAGCTAGGGAAAGCGGGGACATCAGCCATGGAAATCGTCCTCGTTTCCCTGCTTAACGGCCTCGTCTACGGCATGCTGTTGTTCATGCTGGCGAGCGGGCTGACGCTGATCTTCAGCATGATGGGCGTCTTGAATTTCGCCCATGCCAGCATCTACATGATCGGCGCCTATCTCGCCTTCACCATCAGCCAATTCGCGGGCTTCTTTCCGGCGCTGATCATCGCGCCCATCCTGTGCGGCTTGCTCGGCGCGGGAATCGAGATCTGGGGATTGCGCCGCGCGCACGTCAACGGCCATATCGCCGAGCTGCTGTTCACCTTCGGCCTCGTCTTCATCATCGGGCGCAGCGTGCAGATGGTCTGGGGCATGCTGCCGATGGCCTACCGCGTGCCACAGCTGTTGGATTTCCCGCTGTTCACCTTCTATGGCGCGCATTTCCCGGCCTATCGCGGTTTCATGCTGCTGGTTTCCGCCGGCATGCTGGCCGCGACCTGGGTGCTGTTGAAGAAGACCCGCGTCGGCATGATCATCCAGGCCTCGCTCAGCCATCCGCAAATGGCGAGCGCGCTCGGCCACAACGTGCCGATGGTGTTCACGCTGGTGTTCGCCGGCGGCTGCGCGCTCGCAGGCCTCGCCGGCGTGATCGGCGGCAACTATCAGACCACCGAGCCCGGCATGGCGGATGCGATGGGGCCGATCGTCTTCGTCGTCGTGGTGTTCGGCGGACTGGGTTCGCTGATGGGATGTTTCATTGCCTCGATCCTGATGGGGATGATCCAGACCTTTGCGGTCGTGATCAACGCCTCGCTGCTCGATGTCGTCAAGCCGCTCGGCATCACGCTGACGGGCGACAATCTGTTCACCGAATTCATGACGGTGCCAGTGGCGCGCATCGGCGCCTTGCTGCCATTCGTGCTGATGATCCTGATCCTGTTGTTCCGGCCGCGCGGGCTGATGGGAACGCGCGACACATGAGCGGGAGCAGGGTCCAAGGGATGGTGCAAGGAAAGGTCCAAGGAAAGGGTCAAGCAAAGAACCAAGGCAGGGTTCAAACCTGGGTCTGGATCGCCATGCTCATCGTCGCGATCGCGATGCCCTGGGCCTTCTACAACTACCACACCGGCCGCCAATCCGGCTTCGTGGTGTCGATGCTGAGCCAGATGGGCATGATGACCATTCTGGCTTTGTCCTACAACATGCTGCTGGGGCAGGCCGGGCTGTTCTCGCTGTGCCATGCGACGTTCTTCGGCATCGGCGGCTATGCCACTATTCACTTTCTCACCCTGGCCGGCGACGGCAGCCTGCCTTTGCCGCTTGAATTGTTTCCATTGCTTGCGGGACTGTCGGGCCTCGGCCTGGCGATCGTGTTCGGCTATATGGCGACCAAGCAGCGGGCGACCGCGTTCGCCATGATCACGCTCGGGATCGGCGAACTGATGACGACGGCGGCGCTGATGTTCCATCATTTCTTCGGCGGCGAGGGCGGCGTCAATTCCAACCGCATGATCGGTCACAGCTTGTTCGGCTTCAAATATGGCGCGTCGATCCAGGTCTATTACCTGATCGTGGCCTGGACCGTGATTTCGGCGCTTGCGATGCTGTATCTCACCCGGACGCCGCTCGGTCGGATGGCGAACGCCTCGCGCGACAATTTCGAGCGCGTGCAGTTCGTGGGCTACGACCCGCGGATGGTGCGCTTCCTGCAATTTATGCTGTCCGGATTCTTCGCCGGCATCGGCGGCGGGCTCTACGCCATCACCTATGAGATCGTGACCTTCGATGCGCTGGCGGCCCCGCTGTCCGCCAACGCGCTGCTGATGGCCTATATCGGCGGCACCAGCGCCTTCGGCGGGCCGATCCTGGGCGCCGTGCTGATCACGCTGCTGCAAAGCGGGGTCAGCCTGATGTCGAACTCCTGGCTGGTCTATGTCGGCGCACTGTTCATCAGCATGGTGATCTTCGCGCCGAACGGAATCATGGGGCTGATCGCGGCGCACGACCCGATCGTCCGCGGCGGGCAGTTCGGCCGGCTGCTGGTGCCGTATGCGAAGGTCCTGCTGCCCGGCCTCATCATGGTGCTCGGTTTCATCGGCCTGGTGGAGTTGGCCTCGTTCCTGACCATCGGCGCGGCGCAAGGCAAGACGCTGGTGCTGTTCGGAACCAGGATCGACGATCATGCGCCGCTGCCCTGGCTATCCGCAGGCCTCTGCCTTGTCGGCGGCGGGCTTTGGTTCGGCAGCGAAGCCCGATCGTTCCGCCGGGTCTGGCAAGGGTTGATGGGTGAACTGCAGCCGAAGCGGAGCCTTGCATGACCGACACCGCGCTCAGCCTCTGCAACGTCAGCAAGGCCTTCGGCCAGATGCAGATCATCCGCGGCGTCAATCTCGACGTCAAGAAGGGCGAGCGTCATGCCATCATCGGCCCGAATGGCGCCGGCAAGACCACGCTGTTCAACCTGATCAGCGGCCGGTTTCGTCTGTCGTCGGGCGAGATCCTGCTCAACGGCGCCCGCGTCGACCACCTGCCGCCACACAAGATCAACCGCATGGGCCTGTCCCGCAGCTTTCAGATCACCTCGATCTTTCACCGCCTGTCGGTGTTCGAAAATCTGCGCTGTGCGCTATTGTGGAGCAAGGGCTACCGCTACTCGTTCTGGACGCCACTGTGGCGGCAGCGCGCGTTGAACGAACGAACCGACGCGATCCTGGAGGAGCTCAACCTCGCCTCGCGCCGCGACACGCTGGCAGGACTGCTGTCCTACGCCGACCAGCGGGCGCTCGAGATCGGCATGACCATCGCCGGCGGCGCGTCCGTGATCCTGCTAGACGAGCCGACCGCGGGCATGAGCAACACCGAGACCGACAATGCGGTCGAGCTGATCCGCCGGGTCTCCAAGGGCAAGACGCTGGTCATGGTCGAACACGACATGAAGGTGGTGTTCGATCTCGCCGACGTGATCACCGTCCTGGTTTACGGCCAGGTAATCGCTTCGGGACCGCCGCAGGCGGTTCGCGCCAATCCGGCGGTGCAGGAAGCCTATCTGGGTGCGCTCGCCGCATGATGCTCGAAGTCAGGAACCTGCACGCTTACTACGGCCAGAGCCACATTCTGCATGGCGTCGACCTCGACGTCGGCGATGGCGAGATCGTCAGCCTGCTCGGGCGCAACGGCGTCGGCCGATCGACCGCCTGCAAGGCGATCATGGGCCTCGTCCCGGCGCTAGGTTCGATAAAATTTCGCGGCAAGGATATCGCGGGGCTGCGGCCCGATCAGGTCGCCCATTGCGGCATCGGCTACGTGCCGGAGGACCGGCAGATTTTTCCGACGCTGTCGGTGCGCCAAAACCTCGAACTCGGGCTGAAGCGCGCCGGACAATTCGGCCGCTGGAAATTTGACGACGTGTTTGCTCTGTTTCCCAACCTCGAGGCGCGGCAGGATGTCTCGGCCGGCGTCTTGTCCGGCGGCGAGCAGCAGATGCTGACGATGTGCCGGACCTTGATGGGCGATCCCGACCTGATCCTGATCGACGAGCCGACCGAGGGGCTCGCGCCAAAACTCGTCGAGCAGGTCGGCGAATTACTCGCCGAAATCTCGAGGCGCGGCGTCGCGATCCTGCTGGTGGAGCAGAAGCTCGCGATCGCGCTGAAGATATCAAACCGGGTCTATGTCATGGGCCACGGCAGGATCGTGTTTTGCGGCAAGCCGTGTGATTTCGGCGCGGATTCGGCGGTGCGCAAGGAATGGCTGGAGGTGTGATTCCGGCGAGGTTCGCGTCAGCTGATTGCCTCGGAGATGCAGGAAAGATCAACGAGGGCGTGAACTCATAAATCCATCGGCGTTGGCGGACGCGTTCGCTTCGGTGCGAATGACGGGCTCTGGTCGGACATCGCGCTAGATCTGAAGAGTGCCACGGGCGGAAGTAAGGCGCCCTCGCGATGGTAAAGCGCCGACGGTAGATTCGCGGCGCATGCCCCACGGCGATTTCTTGTTGCAAAGTCAATCGTAGCTGTGATTCCCCGCGGCGCTCACGTCAGCCTAAATGATTACAGATACTTAGCCGGCTACGCACGCCCATTGTTGATTATTCGGCGCGGCAGCAGGACAGTCTTTTTGGTAGCCATCGTCTCATTGCCCATCGCAAGATGGCGGAGCGCCATAGTCGCGCCTCACCGGAGCATCGATGACAAAACTTGGACCCAATGAAAAGCTCTATCCGGTCGTCAAGATCGCGATGGTGGTCGATGCGCTCAAGGACGAAGGCGTCTCACCCAAAGACGCGCTGGCCGGAATTCGCGTTTCCGAGACGCAGTTGGGCTCGCCGGCAGTTCGGGTATCCGCAAATGAGGTTATTCAATCCTATTGCAACGCCATCAGGCTTTCGCGAAACCCGCACTTTGCCTACCAGACCGGCCTGAGATTTCACGTCTCAACTTACGGCATGTACGGCTTCGCAATCCTGAGCAGCACGGACTTTCGCCGAACCGTGACGTTCGCGGTGGAATATCACCAGCTCGCCGCGCCGCTCGTCGATGTACAATTCTCAGAACACGACAAAGTCGCGGCTTGGACGATGAGCCCGTTTCCGTTTCCGCAGGTCGATGCACCACTCTACAAATTCATCGTTGAGCTCCAGGCCGGCGTGCATATGTCGCTGCACCGCGATATCATGGGCCAATCGTTCGCCGCGTCGGAGCTGCGTTTTACATTCGGCCGACCTCGCGGCGCCAAGAACGACGTCGAAGTCTTTGGCTGCCCGGTGCTCTACGGACAGCCCGAAAACAGATTTTTATTCGACCTCGATTGGCTGAATGCTCCACCGAATTGTGGAAATGAGGTGACCTATTCCGAGCTATTGCAACTCTGCGACAAGTTGCTGCGCGAGTTGAAGCTGAACACCGGCGTGGCGGGCAAGGTTCGCGAAACTTTCCTTAGCCGTTTGGGGCAGCCCACAAGCTTCGAGCTTGTCGCGGAGCGTCTCAGAATGAGTGAGCGGACCTTGCGGCGGAAGCTGGAGCAGGAAGGCACGTCGTTTCGCCAACTGATCGACGAATTAAGGGCGCATGCCGCGATCAAATACGTCCGCGATACCGACCTGACGATCGAAGACGTCGCATACGCATTGGGGTTCAGCGACGCAGCCGCCTTCCGCCACGCCTTTCGTCGCTGGACCAAGAGCGCGCCACACGAATATCGGCGAGGCAGAATCGATATCGAACCGGCTTCTCGGAGCTAGGGCATCTTACGTGCGGCCTGCCTGACGTTCCCCGCCTATTCGCCAAGCAAAATTGTCGAGATTTTCGATCCGGCGCTTTTGGCCGGAATCGACCGGTTGTTGGCCGGAACGGTCCTTTTTGTAACGGGAATGGTCGGGCAATCCTCCTCTCAACGCTTGGCCAGGAAGCGAAGCGGACCGTCCGTTCCAAACGGCATAATTGAGGAGATCGATATGAGCGAGAAGTTTGACAATTTCTGCAGCGAACTTCGCACCAAGATCAATGATGCCGACAAGCGCATCAAGGATATCAAGGCGAACGCCGTCGGCGCCGGCGAAAAGGCCAAGCTCGAGGCGAAGGCGCAACTTGCCGCGCTCGAGAACAAGGCGAAGGAGCAGAAGGCCCGCACCGCGGCGGCCGAGGCAAAAGCGAAAACGTGGGTCGAGGAAAAGAAGACAATGACCCACGACAAGATCGCACAGTGGAAGGAGCAGCGGGACGTAAAACGACTGGAGTCCCGCGCCGATCTTTCCGAGCAGTACGCCGTCACGGCGATGGAAATTGCCGCTGCTGCGGTCGACGAGGCTGAAAGGGCGGCCGTCGAAGCCGTCGTTGCCCGCATGGATGCCGATGGAATCAAGCCGCCGGCTGCGAGCAAGAGCTAGGTCGATCGTCAATCGGCTGCGCCAATCAATTCCCGGCTATCTGATCAGACAAGGAGAAGGACATGAAGCGAAGCATCGTGATCGCGGCAACCGCGGGTGCCGTGCTGATCGGCGCGATCGGCGCGTCGCAGGGTCAACAGGTTGTGGGCTCTACACGGCTCGGCGTGGCGGTCGCTGAACTGCGGGACGTTACCGTGGGATGGAGCGCCAAGCGCCAAATTCTCGGGCAATCCGTCTACAACGACAAGGGCGAGGCGATCGGGAAGGCCGACGACATCATCATCGCTCCGGACAAAGCGG
>Ga0210397_10003036_pt1 | contig 10418 bp, 9 predicted proteins | sample IncBWH2OmetaG_FD_160126 | JGI IMG/M metagenome (GOLD analysis project Ga0210397, IMG submission 160126) | Forest soil microbial communities from Barre Woods Harvard Forest LTER site, Petersham, Massachusetts, United States - Inc-BW-H-2-O ...
AATCCGGCCATCTACGAAGGCACAAACGTTAGATTCTCTTCCTGCCCGTGTGATTGCTTCTCAACAGATATTAGCTTAAACCCGGCGGCGCTCATGAATTCCAATATGTCGCTCTTGGAAGCGGCGCCGCGGTAGAGAGGCCTAGGAGAGAGGTCTACTTCCAGCGTAATCTTGCGAATGTCGCGGAGTCTAGAACCCGCAGAGCGCAATACTGCCAAATCCATCCCCTGGGTGTCAATCTTCAGAAAATCCACTGAGGTGATTTTGGAGAGATCCATAAAATTGTCCAGTCGAATCGTCGCGACTGTCGTGATGGAATCCACGTGAAGTGCTTGGCCACCAATCCAAGCTCGTCGCATATCCTCATCCATTGGCAAGATGGAACTGGCAGCATCGAACGTATTCGTATGAAATTGGGCGTGACCGTCCGTTTCCGCAACTGCCATTGGAATAACAATGAAGTTCGGCGCGCGGCCGATCAGTGATGCAGCGACGCGCAAGTTCGGCTCGAAGGCATAAACTCTGAGGCCGGGATTCCGGATTGCGCAGCCAAGCGTGAGCTCGCCATGATGAGCCCCAACGTCGATCCATGTCCCTTCAACTGAAGAGATTCTGAGCAGCTCGGTGCCCGCTTTGCGGAGTGCGCGACCAGTCCAAGCTAGAAGACTAAAGTGCACTGATGCTCCGCCTCTCCTCCAGCTGATGGGCCTGGTTAGGCAAAACTAGCGGGCCTCCGATGAAACGGTGAATTTGTCAGGTAGATTCAATAGGCCTGCCCATTCGTCTCGCGGATGTGCCACCGGCTCGGTGGCAACCAGCAACTCAGGGACACAGTTCCAAGCATCGATTAATTCTGACGAATCGTAAAGACTTACAAGCCACGAATAGGCGCCCGGACGCAAGGGTAACGATGGAAGTTCATGGCAGAGCGACTGTTCTCCTGGGGCCAGCTCAACGTTATATGCAGCAAACCCCCATACTAGCTGGCGATCAGCGTTATAGAGGGCCACGCCATGTATGCCCTGGGAGGTAGGGACATTTATTCGCACAAAGAACTTGATCTTGACTGGGCCGAAAGTATCTAAAACGTGACATTGACTCTCTCCGGAGCCCGCGATTTCCCAGCGAAGAAAATGTCCCCTGAAATTCGAATCGCGGTCCCGCTCGGTACTAATTGAACTGCCGCGAGCCATGTCGGATTCGTAGGCGGATACCACTTCGTGAGTTGGGCCGTCCCGGCGCAAGGTACCGCCATCAATCCAGACGACGCGGTGGCAGAGACGGCGGATCTGATTGAGCTGGTGAGAGACGAGAACGACGGTGCGTCCCTCGCGAGCCACGTCACCCATTTTACCCAAACATTTCTTCTGGAAGTTTATGTCTCCCACAGCCAGAACCTCATCCACCAGAAGGATTTCCGGCTCGAGATGGGCCGCTACGGCAAAGGCCAGCCGCACAAACATGCCTGAAGAGTAGTGCTTCACAGCGGTATCAATGAACTTTTCGAGCTCCGCAAAGGCTACAATTTCGTCGAACTTGGACGTGATTTCACGTTTGCTCATCCCCAGGATAGCGCCCGAGAGAAACGTGTTCTCGCGGCCCGTGAGCTCGGGATGGAAGCCCGTACCTACTTCCAGTAGCGAGCCGACTCGGCCATGAATCTCCGCCCAGCCTGTCGTGGGGCGAGTTATCCGGGAGAGAATCTTCAGTAAGGTAGTCTTGCCTGCACCATTCCGGCCGATTAGGCCAAGGACTTCGCCTTCCTTCACTTCCAGCGAAACATTCTTGAGTGCCCAGAACGATTCCTCCTTTGTACGGCGGAATACCGAAAGCGGTGATTTCAACGCGCGGCTCAAATGGTCGCGCAACAGCGTACTCTGCTGCAGAGCCCCGCGATTGTATCTCTTCCCCAGTCCTTCGCCATGAATGACTGTATTGGGCATCGTTCTACTGAACCCCCGTCGATCAGAAATCTTATCAAACCAGCAAAGACCGTTCGTATTTTTTGCAGACGTGATTGGGGCTTTGTAGAGCGGCACTCAGGACACACCCCCATCAAGAAACCACTCATACTCCAACGCCTCGTCGTGCGCAATTGTCTGCGTTTTTGCGCGATACCGCCATACCAAACGCCAGCGCCAGGACGCACCAAGCCAGCACTTTTCCGTCGCAGAGCAGAGCTCTGCATAGGGTTTAGGTGTTACCAGAGCCTCCCAAACTCTGTCAAACGCGACCATCGTTATGTCCCCTTTCTCCTGGCCCTTCAACATCAGTATCTTCAGATACGCATTTTGTATTCCAAACGGGTTTACGACCCCATGTAGAAAAGCTACTCTGTTGAAACTCTACAGCATGTCAATAGCAAACCAGCCCGGACCTGCCACATTCAACCAAAGAGAGGAGATTGCTTGATGCGGCTGACTCCATTGCTATCCTTCTGTGTTCTATCATCATTCCTGGTGTGTGGAAGTGAAATTACGGCTCTCTTTGATAGTCACGGCAATGAAACTAACAACCGACTCCTGAAGGCAACCGGCCCGCAGCTTCCGTCATTCTCTGAGAACTCAGTCATTCGGACCGAGAGTATGGCGACTCTGTCGGACATCAGTTCCACCGGCCAACCGAATGCCCCCGATACCTATGCCGTGCATCAGAAAGTGGAAGAGGATGCCCACCTGAAAGGACCAAATTCTGCTGTTGACATTCGCGTCTTTGGAGCGCGGTCAATTTCCCCTGCGCCCTCGACCACGGCAACGGCTGGGGCGGCATCCAATTCCGTTACCCTTGCAAATGGCAGCCAGTTTCTCAATGGCGACACGATTCGTATTGACTCTGCCGGGCCAGCGACCACGCTGGCGAGGCCCATAGGAGTCACGGTCACGCCCTCAGTAAACGCCGGAGGCAGTCCCGTTGCGCCGTCCTCAGTGAAAGGGGTGACATCCTATTCTTACAAGGTCATCGCTTGCGACAAGAGAGGTGGCTGCACAGCGGCTTCAGTGGCAGGAACAACCACCACGGGCGCAGCAACGCTTGGACGTGTGACGACGAAGATCTCCAGCATCGCTCTTTCCGGGCAAACCCTGACAGTCCACACGATTTCTCCCCATGGCTTCTCAACGAATGCACTTGTCATCATTCAGTACTTCTCGACGCGGACGCCACTCTTCGAGGGATTTTGGATCATCAATTCAACGCCTACGAGCACCAGCTTCACCTGCAAGGTCGGCTTCGACAGTCGTGTCCAAGGGACGCCAACAGCAGACTCAAGCGGCGGCACAGCAATCTCCTTCAACGCGAACGCGGTGACCTGGACTCCAGTGACGAACGCCTGGAAGTACTACATTTACGGTCGCTCCGGTGGCAGCTTCAACCTCATCGGAACCTCATACCCAACGGAAGCGTTCTTCAACGACTACGGCTCGCCGATGTTGGACAACCAAACATTTCCGACGTTCGTCCCAACGACAGCCCCAGTCTCTGCAACGCCGCAATACCTTGTCACGACGATCGCATCGGGCGGCGGCACCAACAGGATCACCATCGGCAATGGCACAACGAGTGCAGTCTCCGGCACGGCTGTTCTCTTCGGAAATGACACGGCCTTTGTCAACGCTATGTCTGCAGCAGGCAATGGTGGCCGGGTCTACATCCCTGCTGGCGTATGGCCAATGGCCGGGTACATTACGCAGCCGGTAGGCAGAACGGTGATCGAACAGTTCGGCACCATAGCGTTCGAAGATACCTTCGCTACAAAGAATGTCTACTGGTATGGCATCGGTGGATACGTTTTACCTGCCTTCGGTTGGAACACCCTGCCTGCAATTCAGACGCACCACGCATATCCCATTATCTACCAAAGCGTGGGTTCCACTTCGTCAGTCATCAAGCATCTTGGCATCTCTTCATTCATGAACAACGGTGCTCTGATCATTTACAACGACGCCGCTGGGGAAACATCCTTCGAGGAAATTGCAATATCCACCAACGGCGGTACTACAACTGACTTCATGGGACAGATGATGCGCATTCGCAGCGGAGGTTTCAGTTATCGCTTCAGCAAGTCAGTTTTCCTTGGGGCACAGGCACCATCGGGAAGTGAAGATGATATCGGTTACACCTTTCTGCCTGGAATTGTCTTCACGCCGAATGTAGGGACGGCAACGGGAAATTTCGGGTTCAAGCAGTGCTGGTTTATTGGACGTTCTGGCGTCGAGGAAAACCACTCGAATTCCACGAACGGCGTGGGCTTCGACCTGATGGAAGACATCCAAACACAGAATATGGACATCCCGCTTCTGATCTCAAGTAGCTACCCCACTGTGAACGTTGGTTTCGGCGGCGTAAACTTGGAGAACATTTCTCCTGCAGATTACCCAACGGCTTTGGTTGCTAATCTCTCGGCTGGTGGCACTGGCGGGACTGTCAAGCTCACAAACCTCTCAAACGTCCCACAAGGAGGCCACAGTGTCTTCACGGGCGGTCCTCTCTCGATCTACTTCGAAGGACCTGGCGGAATATCTTCTTCAAACGTCACTCCGGCATCTGATGCTACCGGTTCGGGGAATGCTTCCCTAACAGGTTTCGGGGTTCAGACGAATGGAACAGCTACCATAGGCTACCAGATGGGCTTGCCATCAGCACCGACAGCAGTCGCGGTCGCTGGAGGTTCTCTTGCTCCCGGTACTTACTACTACCGAATCATAGCGATTGATGCCAACGGCGACACCACAGGAGCGTCTCCTGCGACAGTAACGCCATGCACGACATTGGGAGGGAACCTAAGCTGTCGAGTAAGTTGGACCGCTCTCCCTGGACAGATTGGCGCACGCCTTTGCCGTGGACGCGCTGCAAACAACACACCTTGTGCTTCCGATCCAGGGAACTCTCCTGCCTCTTACAGCGTCCGCGGAACAAGCGTGACTGACACTGGAGTAGGGGATTCCTTTACCGCCAGTAGTCCGAACGCAAATATGGCTTCTTCCGCCGTCTTGGGTCCTGAAGGTGTAGCGGCTCAATCAGTTAAGATCACGGGTGGTGGCTTCGTCAGTACGCTTACGCTGAATAGCTTTTCGGCTAATCGGGCACAAACTCTTCCAGACGTGAATGGCATCGTACCCGTAACAAGCTATCTCAATTCCGCCTACGACTCCTTCAACCGTTCGAACGGCGATCTCGGTTCGAGTTGGACAAGCTATCTACCGGGTGGCGTCTTCACTCCGCCTCGCATTATCAGTAACACTGTACAGAACACCGCTAGCAACCAAGCGATGGCGGCATTCTGGAGTGCGAATCTCTTTGCCAATGACCAGTTTGCGGAATTCAGTGTAACCACATCGAGCGGATCAGGTCCCGTCTTCTCTCCCGCTGTTCGTTTAACTTCCAGTGGTGGATACGAGTGCGCATTCAAGTCCGGAATCCAAAACGCTACCGGAATCTATAAAGCTATTGGAACCTCTTCCACTCTCCTGAGCGCCGGCGTTACGCAGACGCTGACTTCGGGAGACGTTCTTCGTTGCGAGGTTCAAGGGACAACAATCACTCAGTACTACAACGGAGCAGTCCTTCAGACGGCCTCTGACACGACGTATAAGGCGGGCTCACCAGGGTTCGTAAACTACAGCAATGCAGCTGCAGCTAGCATCAGTTTTCACAACTGGTCTGGTGGAAATCTCCACCCTATTACGCACTCTGACGTTGAACAGGACTGGACAAAACTCCAACATTTCACGCAAGGCCTGGCGCTTGGACCAGAAACAGTTACCTCAAGCCCTCGCTCGGAGCAAAACGTCTTTCTCCCAGGCGCGCTGACTTCGACCTGGACAGGGGCGACTTGGACGACGGACAGGGCTGTGATTATTACGCGTATCCAAGTGCAAACAAAGACGGCTCCCGCTAGCTGTACAACAAACGCCGTCGTTCGGCTTACCGACGGAACGAAGCCAATAAACGTCACGATCTCCACGGTCGCGAACGACAGTGGGGCCATCTCGCAGAGTTATGCCGCAGGAGCATCCTTGCAAGTCAAATTACAAACGGCTGCCGCGGGTTGCACTACCAATCCGGCTGACGCCAATGTGACCATACAGTACAGAATGCAGTAGGTCGGCCGAACAGTCGGCGATCAGATTTGGGCTTGATAAAGGGGAAGCAGGTCAACGCTTACATTCTCGCGCTCGGTCGACCCGCTGCACTTGGCGACTACTCACTGCCGGCAAAAGGCTTAGATATTTAGATATAAGGATGAGTCAGATTATTCGCTGTAGGCGTGACGTACGTTGAACTTCCTCCCGTGTCGACGTCGATGGCAGTCAACGCAAAGCGTAATCAGGTTTTCCGAAGCGTCGTGGCCGAGCTTACTCCGGGGATTTACATGATGGACTTCTAACATTTGAACAGAACCGCAATCCTGACATCGCCAACCATCCCGCTCCAGCACTTGATTCTTGAGTGCTTTGTACTGCGCAGGATCCAATCTCAATCGAGGTTGTTTCTGGAGTAGCCGCTGCCTCTGCATTTTACCGGTCAACGCATCCTCGACGAATGGCTGTGCTGATTTCATGCCAATCTCAATAAGTTTCAAGATTGATTCTCACCAAGAGCAGCCCCAGCTAGAAAATCGGCACAGATCATCTCCAGGCAATAACCCCGCGACTTGTCGGAACCCAACATCAGCGCGGCCATTTCGAGCGCTTTCTCAACAACTGGGATCTGACTTGTGTAAAGCTTGAAGTAGATGATTTCCCAGGGCTCCGTATCCTTGCCAGTAAGGTGGCGCTGGACTTCGCTCTTGAATCCTTCCTTGGGCATCTCTTTGGCTTTGTGCAACCAGGTTGCACTGTCAAAGTCTTCACCTTCGCGGCGCGCCACTTTGACCAGCTCAATTGCCTTGCTCCAATGGGTGATGTACCAGTGGCTGTCAAGGAATCGGACATCTCCCAATGCAACCGACAGAGAGTGACTTTCAACAAGCGCTCTTAATTGAACTAGCTTTGTTCTTGGAAGTTCTCCCCAAATCGCCCTAGCAAGTTTGAGATTTGATCTAACGAGTCGGTGGCTTTTCTTCATCGAATCCTCCTCACCACATATGCTAAGCGCTAAGGATATGCTTAGCGCTTAGCATATGTCAAGTGTTTTCTTGATAAGTCAGAGGTGTCGATATAAGGTTCTAATTCGATGGCCAAGAAGAACGATAAGGATCCGCACGCCGTCGAGTTAGGCCGACGTGGTGGCAAGGCGCGCAACCTAAAGCTAACAGCCGAAAAACGACGCGAAATTGCGAGCAAGGCAGCGCGAGCGCGCTGGGCTAAACTCAAAAAGACTGATTAAATGCGGTAAAGGTTTGGGGTCGCCATGCTAGTTGCACGATTTCTCCCTGCTAGTCGTTACATGCAACAAGGTTGACATTCTGGAGTTGCAAATTTGGGACCCGCGTGCGGCCAATTGGTTCCTCCTATCGTGCTGTCCCCTATAGTCTGGGAACCACTCGTCCGATTATGCAACTTACCAGAAGTAGTCCTCTATCACTAAGTTGATTATTGATTATAAAGGGAATTCTTCAGGAGAGCGGCTGCTTCGACTGCTCAATGGAACGAATGTAATCGAAATATCGAGCATTACATTCGTTGCAAAGAAATGGCCACAAATAAAGGACACGGAAAACTACCACTTCCACGAATCCTTTTCTCCGACATCTTTTCACTAAGTGGCTACCACATTGTGGACACTCACCGCGGCGCTTGGAAAAAATGTACTGTCCAGCCATAGGCGAAATCGATTTGCGAGAATCTCCGCTGTAGAAGCATGCTGGCCGCTGAGTCGGTCGGCACCCCACCCCATTAGCATCCAGCCTCTCAGCAAATCCGTTACCAGCCCTGCTTTGGAACAGTGCTGTAAACAGGCGCACCTTTGGATCGGAGAAGCTCGCCAGAATCTGCCTCAGGTAGTCTTTCTCCATGCGCACGTCGCTGTCGTTTATGACCAGCAGACTATGTTTCGCCTCCAACGCGAGCCGGTAGAGAGTATTGGTCTTGTGGCAACTACCGAGCTGTTTGATCCCTACGATCACACGGATCGATGTTTCGAGAAATTTCGCCTGCAATTTTTGCAGCAGCGGAATGACCGGGTCATCCGCCTCGCCAACACCGAATATGATTTCATACTCCGGATAGTCCAGTTGGCACATGCTTGCGAAATTCTCATAAGCCTCGTGGTCCACTCCTCGAACGGGCTTCAGGATGCTTACGGCGGCAATTTTGTTGGACTTAGGAGGACTGAATCTCTCAATCTTCCTAAAGTAGATCCAGCCGGAATAGATCGCCAAGCAGTAATACACCAAGGGTCCCAGGGCAGGCAGCAAAACAAGGTACAAATATATCGACATGCGAAACATCCCCCCATTCATTTGTGATTTGCACTGTTCAACCGCGTCTGGCCCCTCTCCTGAAGGTGTACCGTGCGCGGTGCAAGTGGCCTACTTGCGTGGAGTTTGGGTTTCGGGCGGAGAAGCGCGGAGCTTTCCGCAAGCTGCGTTTCGTCAATAAACGAGCCGCGTCGGCCTTCAACCGGAACCGCAAAAGGTCACAAGCGGCGATATCGATGGGCATGGGGTCGCGAGGGCAGAAAGGATCACTTCTCGCGCCGAAGCAACTTCTTTATCAGCTTGTCTAGGAAAGGAGGTTGACGGAGGGAGGCGACCTTCCGAAGGAAAGCCTGCAGTTGACCAGAGAAACGAAATGGAAGAGCGCAGGTTTGGAAGGTCCGTTAACACACCGTGGTGGTGCAATGCCGGCGCTGTCTTCGCAGTGGTCGCTGAGGGTCGGCGGAGCTAGCGCGACAGCGGGACCTTGGATGGCGCCGGGCTCAGAAGTTACAGAGTCTTCAAGCTCCGAAAAAACTCCCGGGAACATAGAGGGAGACACTTTCGTGAATCTTCCACCGCCATCATTCAGCAGGACAGCAACCGGTCGGCCTGTCCAGGTCGTCGCAACAAGTAGGTCGGGGCGGCCATCGCCGTTTATGTCGCGCGGCTTCAGGTACAGTCCGCCTGCGGGCGCCTCGACACTTACGGTCTGAGGCCGTCCGGTACTCAGTCGGAAGACGATCAAGTAGCGAAAGGCCGACGCGCTGCCTTCTCTGACCTGGAAGACCGCAAGGTCCGGGCGGTTGTCGCCATCGAAATCGGCGATCACGAATTGCGTCTCGATCCGCGCCGCGGGACCACTAGCGCAAGCTAAGGAAGAGCGCGGTTGGAGAAGCGCCAACTGGGCCAAGGCAAAGAATGCCAGTAGGATAGCCGCCGTCCAGGCGGTGTTTCCCTTGCGCCGAATTTTCAGAAACTGGAGCATGCGCTAACGGTACGACGGATTGCCTTGCCCTTTTTGATTCAGATTCCGACCGTGCGGGTTGCTAGCGAAAGAGTAGCACTCCCGCTCGACAGCGCAAGTCTCACCTAGCGAGAGTGGTCGAAACTGCTCCCTCCCTGGCCTTATTCTGGGACAGTCGCTGGCCACGGGACCGTGTACTTTCGCTTGTCCGGTTAGAGTTGATTACAGGACTTTGCGTCGGAACGCGTCGCTTGCTTGAGTGCCGATGGATCGCGATTGCCAGCAAAACGACGACTACACTCTCAAGTGAGGTTTGGGGCCAAGGCAGCTTCCCAGAATGGGGCTTCTGGACCGTTTCACAGACTTACAGCCAAGAATTGTGCGCTCCCAGCTGGCAGAAATAGATCTTACCGAGCACTGCAGGGCCGAGCGTACCCATCGAGCGCAATCCGGTGGACCGTGGCATACTAAAACCCCTCAGCGCCAATGCGAAACAAGCGACTAGATGTGTTGCGATGCATCGCGGTCCTGCTGGTCTTGGTTTGTCACGGCGTCAATCCTACGCGCCTCGAAGCCGCCGGACGCGTGGGCGTTGACCTCTTTTTTGTGCTCAGCGGCTTCCTCATATCGGGACTACTTTTCGTCGAATACAAGAAGAGCGGTTCAATCGACTTCAAACGTTTCTTTATCCGCCGTGGCTTGAAGATCTACCCGGCATTTTACTTTCTCCTGCTCATCACGCTCCTCTACCAGATCTTGTTCCACCAGGTGGCCCCGCTCGGCCGGTACCTCTCCGAAATGCTTTATGTCCAGAACTATGGTTCCCTTATCTGGGGGCATACCTGGTCGCTCGCCGTTGAGGAGCATTTCTACATTCTGCTCCCTCTCTTTTTTCTTCTCCTCATCCGCTATTCTTCCAATCGGACCGATCCTTTCCATGCCATGCCGCGAGCCTTCCTGGCCGTGGCAGCAATCTGCCTCGCCTTGCGGGTTGTGACGGTGTTCAGTATTACTTCCGCAGAATTGAAAATTTGGACATGGTACCGCTTGGCGTATGCCACCACGCATTGCCGTCTTGATGCGCTCTTCTTTGGC
>Ga0210397_10003038_pt1 | contig 10410 bp, 9 predicted proteins | sample IncBWH2OmetaG_FD_160126 | JGI IMG/M metagenome (GOLD analysis project Ga0210397, IMG submission 160126) | Forest soil microbial communities from Barre Woods Harvard Forest LTER site, Petersham, Massachusetts, United States - Inc-BW-H-2-O ...
GAGGCGATCCTGGCTGGCCAGGGCGTGACCGCGGCCACGATCGCGCTCGTCGATGGCGTGCCCAGGGTGGGCCTGACCCCGGACGAGCTCGAGCGCATCGCCACGAACGAGTCCGTGGTCAAGGTCAGCAGCCGCGACATCGCCATCGCGGTGGCCAGGAAGGTGACCGGCGGCACCACCGTGGCGGCCACGTCGGTGCTGGCCGCCCGGGCCGGCATCCGGGTGTTCGCGACCGGCGGCCTTGGCGGCGTGCACCGCGGCGCCAGCGAGACCTTCGACGAGTCGGCCGACCTGACCGTGCTGTCCAGGACGCCGATCACGGTGGTCTCGGCCGGGGTGAAGTCCATCCTTGACATTCCGGCCACGCTGGAGCGGCTGGAGACCCTCGGCGTGGCCGTCGTCGGCTACCGCACCTCCCGCTTCCCCGCCTTCTGGCTCTCGGATTCCGGCTGTGACCTGGACTGGCGCGCCGATAGCCCGGCGGAGATCGCCGACATCATGGCGGCCAGGGAGGCGTTCGGCGAGCAGGCCGCGCTGCTCGTGGCCAACCCGCTGCCGCCCGGCAAGCAACTCGACCCGGAAGTGCTCAGCGGTGCGCTGGAGGCGGCCCTGGTGGCCGCGGCTGACGCCGGCATCCGCGGGAAGGCGGTCAGCCCCTTCCTGCTCGACGAGATCCAGCGGGCCACCGGCGGCGTCAGCGTCGAGGTCAACCTCGACATCGCCCGGGGCAATGTTGATCTCGCCGCGAGGATCTCACGGTCTTGGTCCGAACGGGCCGAGGCGCGTGCCCCCTCGTAGCCCTGCCCGCCCCCGCCAGGGCGACGTTCCCCCCCGCATCCTGGTCTGCGGAGACGTGATCAACGACGTGCTGGTCAAGCCGCTCGACGGTGTTACGCCGGATAGCGACACCCGGGCCACCATCTCGGCCCGGCCGGGCGGCGCCGCGGCCAACCAGGCCGCCTGGATGGCTCACCTCGGCGCCGACGTGACCTTCGCCGGCCGGGTCGGCGCCCGCGACGCGGCCTACCACCGGCGGGAACTGGCCCGCGCGGGTGTCCGCGCGCGCCTGGCCGCCGACCGGGAGGCCGAGACCGGCTCGATCGTGATCATGGTGGAACCGGACGGCGAGCGGACCATGTTTACCGACCGGGGCGCCAACCTGCGGCTTCGCCGCGCCGACGTGCCGGCCCGGCTGCTCGACGGCGTGGCGGCGCTGCACCTGACCGGGTACACGTTCTGCGAGCCGCCGCTGCTCGAGGTGGCCCTCTGGCTGCTCGGCCAGGCCCGGGCCCGGGGGCTCGCCGTGACCATCGACCCGGGTTCGGCCGCCTTCCTGGCCCGGATGGGGCCGGCCGCGTTCCTGCGCTGGACCGACGGCGCCGCGGTCTGCTTCCCCAACCGCGACGAGGCCGCCGTGCTCACCGGCGAGGCCGAACCGGTCGCCATGGCGGCCCGTCTGACCAGGCATTACAGCGTCGTTTTGGTGAAGCTCGGGGGCGCCGGCTGCGTGCTGGCGGTGCCGGGCGAGACGCCGGTCCAGATCGCCGCGCACCCCGCCCGGGCCACCGACACCACCGGCGCCGGCGACGCCTTCTGCGGCGCCTTCATGAGCCGCTGGCTGGCCGCCGCAGCCCCCGGCGAGCATCCCGCCCGTCTCGCCGTCCCGGCCCTGGTAGCCGCCGCGGAGTTCGCGTCGCGGGTCGCCGCCACCGTTGTCGCCCGATTCGGCGCCCGCCCCGTCTAGCACAGCCTCATTCGCACCAGGCTTCCTGTTGCCAGAAAGCCGCAACTATGTCGCTGCACGTGTGCGTTCTGGGATAACCCGTAGCTTTGTAGTTCCGCCCTGCTCATGTGCCAGACGGCTGGGTCGATGGGCCGTTGGGCCGGTTAGAGCAGCACCAACGGCACATCGACCCAGTTCGGTTACGCGGGCATGAGCTATGGCGACGCCCTTTGGTGCGGTATCCGCCACCAATGCAGCAACACCTGCATGTTCCTTTACTCTTGGTCCTTCGTGTTCCCGGCTCAGGAGGTATGAACATGACAACGTGCACATTCTTATGAGTACGATGCCGCACTCACGACAATTCACGACGGGAAGATCAGCGGCCCCGCCGTGCACGATGCCAGGATCGCCGCGCTCTGCCTGACCCACGGCGTACAGGCGCTATGGACGGCGGACCGGGACTTCACGCGCTTTCCCCGGCTGCGCACCGTGAATCCGCTGATCTGACCCGCTCCGGTCAGCGCTTCACCCGGTAGTGGATGAACGTGGCGAACGGGGACTGCCTGACCCAGAGATGCTCGAGGTCGAGCGACTGGCCGAACCCGTCGAACAGCCCCTTCCCGCCGCCGAGCACCACCGGCGCGACGATGACGGTCAGCTCGTCAACGTACCCGGCGGCCAGCGCCTGGCGGATGAGCTCCGCGCCGCCCATCAGCATCACCTGCTTGCCCCCGGCCGCGGCGCTGGCCTGCTCGACCGCCTCGGCGAGGCTGCCGGCGAAGGTGAACCCGCCGCCGTCCGGCTGCTCGCCGGGCCGGTGGGTGACGATGAACAGCGGAACGTCCCACGGGTTGGCCCCGCCCCAGGCCCCCGCTGCCTCGTAGGTGCCGCGCCCGGCGATGACCGCGCCGTTCGCCCCGGTCATCTCGTCCAGGTACGCCTTGTCCTCGCCGGACGCCTCGCCCCGGCCGGAGGATTCGTAGCTCCAAGGCCCGCCGAACACCCAGTAATGCAGCCGCTCGCCGCCCACGCCCAGGCCTTGCCCTGGGCCGTCGTCCGGCCCGGTGATGTACCCGTCCACCGATACGGTGATCCCGGCCACGACCTTGCTCATCATTGCCTCCTTCTGCTCCTCACCAGTAAGACGACCCGGCCGGCCGGAAGTCATCGAGCCGCGGCCATTCCAGGCGGCCTCGTCCCTGGCCAGCTCGCGTGACAATGTGACCTAGCAGACATTCCCGCGCGGGCATTTCTCCATCGCTAATGGTGTTGCAGCGACCGGTGGTCAGGAAAGCAGAAATGGCCACCCGACGAGCCGCTAAGACCCGCCGATAGGACGGTAGGTGCTGCGTAAAACGCAGCGCAATGGAGGTTCTCAACATTATGAGGCTCAGCTCACGGTTCATTCTTGACAACCTTTTCCTGCTGGCGGCCGCATTCCTCGTCGTCGCCTCGATGACCTGGAGTGCCGGGGTGGCCGGCTGGATCGCGTTCGGCGTGTCGGCCGCCATCACCGTCATCGCCGGCACCAGCGCGGTGCTGACCGCCCGGTCCGGCCGCAAGCTCGGCCACGGCCTGGTCGGCCTGGTCGCCCTGTGGTCGCTCGTCGCGGCCCTGGCCTTCTCCGGCACACTGCTGACCTGGCTGGTCTTCGCGGACGCTCTGGCCGTGGGCGTGCTCGCCCTGGCCGACCTGACCGCGCACGAGGCGACGACCGAGAAGGTCGTCCACCAGCTGGTCGTGCACGACGGGACCACTGCCGAGCAGCGCGCCGCCGCCTGACCCGCAAAAACCCTTCCCAACCGGACCGCGTGCCTTCCCCCGTGGGCACGCGGTCCTTTCTTATTCCTTATCGGCGCCGCTAACGTGGTCAGCGATGGATACGGGGAGCACGTCGAGCCGAACAGCCTCCTGGCCGGTCAGGAGGCTGTTCCCGCTGCTCGCTACCGTGATCATGGCCGCCGCCGGGATGGCGGGCACGATCTGGGGCCCGCGCTTCTACGGCAAGACTGCCTGGGCGCTGCCCGACGACCTGTGGGGCACGCTGATCGCGGCCCAGCGGCTCGCCCACCTGAACCTGGCGGGCCTGTACACATACCCCACTCAGCTGGTCTCGCTGCCCGGCGCGGCCATCATCTTGATCCCGGCCATCGCCGTCATCGATCCGGCCGGGCTTCAGCTGACGGTCCCGCATGCCCATGGCGCGTATCCCAGCGTGTGGTTGTTCGCCGGGCCGTACCAGGTCGCCATCTCGGCCGTGGCGCTGTTCGCCGCCGACGCGATCGCCGAACGCCTCGGCGCGACCAGGCCCAAACGCTTCTGGCTGGCCGCCGCGAGTGCCACCGCGCTGTGGAGCGTCACCGTGCGGTGGGGGCACCCGGAAGACGCTGTGGCGGTCGGACTGTTCATGTACGCGATCCTGGCGCAGGCCGATGCCAGGCCCGCCCGGTCGGCATGGCTGGCTGGAGCGGCCGTGGCCGTGCAGCCGCTCGTCCTGCTCGCGTTCCCCCTTCTCGCCGCGGTCGTCGAGCCCCGGCGCCTACCCGGCTATGTCGCCCGGGCCGCCGCCCCAGGGGCGCTGCTGCTGGCCGCCGCGGCCACGGCCAACTGGACCGCGACCGTTCACGCCGTCACCAGCCAGCCGAACTTCCCGGCGATCGACCACCCCACCCCGTGGATCTACCTTGCCCCGCACATAGCCGACGGGCAGGTGGCGGCCGGCCCCGGCCGCATCCTGGCCATCGTGGCGGCCCTTGGCTGCGCGCTGGTGGTGGCGCGCCGCTGGCGGGCGATACGGACGGCCGGGCGATGGGGCCCCGGGGCGCTGACCGAGTTGCTCTGGTGGACCGCGGTCGCGCTGGCGCTCCGGTCGGCGTTCGAGCCGGTCATGGTGTCCTACTACCTGTGGCCGCCGCTAGCGGTGGCCCTCGCCGCCGCCGCGAGCGACTGGTCACGCCTGCTCCCGGTCGGGTGCACCACCGTGGGGCTCACGTTCTTCTCGCAGGTCCAGTGGCATAACCCGTGGAGCTGGTGGACGCCGATGGTCGCCGGGCTGGCCCTGGCCCTGTTCTTCGCCCGGCCCCGACCCGGCAGACCCCGGTCCGGCCGAGCCCGGCCCGCTCCGCAGGTGCTCCCAGAGGCGGGGGAGCAGCTCGCCGCCGACGGCGCGCCATGACGCGATCTCGCTGTCCGACAGCGTCGTGACCGGGCTGGCTCCGGATGCGGCCCTGGACGCGGCCAGCGCCGCCAGGTAGACGTCGCAGGCGGCCGCGAGCAGCCACATCCTGGCTACCGCGAGCCCGGGAGTGGCGCCCAGGGTGAGGGCCCCGTTGCCGCGCAGCAGCAGCGCCTCGCCGTCGGGGAGACAGGATGCCGCCCGTTCGGCCCGATCGGCGGACCTGAGCAGCGCGGCGTCGTCGTACACCGGCACCGATTCGCCCAGCCACGCGGCCTGCCCGTGCACCGGCACCATCACCGTGGTCACGGCCGCGACCGCGAATGCGGCGGCCGGCTGGGCCCGGGCGATGGCTGCCGCGTCCGGCCGGCCCCGGTACAGGGCCAGGTGCGCCCAGGCCTCGGCCGGTGCTCCGGCGGGCAGGGCCCGGACCGCGAGCGGGACCTCGATCACGCTCACCGCGGTCACGCCGGCCAGATCGGCGGCGGGCGTGATCAGCATCGAATCGCCGGCCCGGGCTGACACATGCCCGAAGGCGGTGACCAGCCCCAGCCGCGCCAGCACGCGAGCCGCCTCGGCGACCTCGCCGCGCAATACCGGGTCCCGAATCACCCCGGGCTTCCCCTTCCCAGACGGCCGACCGCGTGTCTAAACTGTATGCAGTTTTTACTGTATGCAGTTTGCCGGCGAAGGGGAAGGCCGTGATCTCAGGACTGCACCATTATGCGCTCGAAGTGCCCGACCTGGCGGTGGCCGAGGGCTTCCTGCAGGACTTCGGCCTGGAGACGGGGGAGAAGGACGGGTCGCTGGTGGCCATGTGTCCCGGGCGCCAGCAAGAGCAGGTGAGGCTGGTGGAAGCCCCGGCCAAGCGGCTGCACCACGTCACCTTCACGCTCAGGCCCGGCACGACTGACGCGGTCCGCGAGGCGCTGGAACGGTCCGGCACACCCGTCATCGAGCCGCCGCCCGGCGCCACCGAGGACGGCCTGTGGCTGCGCGACCCGGACGGCACCGCCGTGCAGCTGCTCGACGAACCCCAGGCGCTGGCCCGGCCGGCCGCCGAAGTGCTGGTCAACATGGGCGGCACCCGCCAGCGGTTCGACGTCGCCCAGTGGCGGACGGCCACCGAGGACGTGCTGCCGCGCCGGCTCGGGCACTCCCTGCTGTTCACCGCGCAGCCCGCGCGGATGACGGACTTCTATACCCAGGTACTCGGGCTGCGGGTCAGCGACACGATCCACCACGACCTGGTGACGTTCCTCAACGCCGGGCCCGGCGACCACCACGTCTTTGGCTTCATCTCCAGCACCCACCGCGGCTTCCACCACGCCAGCTTCGAGGTCCCATCCATCGACGCGATCGCCGTCGGCGCCGACCGGATGCGGGCCAAGGGCCACCAGGCGGGCTGGGGCCTGGGCCGCCACACCATCGGATCGAACTTTTTCCACTACAACCCCGACCCGTGGGGATCGTGGATCGAGTGGTTCTCCGACATCGACCAGATCGACGACTGCTGGGTGGCCGGCGACTGGGACGTGCCCCCGCACCTGTGGGGCACCCCGCCACCCGAGACCTTCCTCGCCAACTCAGAGCCCACCCCAACGAAGGAGTGAACCGTGAGCCGTGACGTAGCCCCCATCTTCGCCGACATCGACGGCATGGACGCCGACAAGTTCATCTCGCACCTCACGCCCGACGTGCGGTTCCGCTTCGCCAACATGGACCCGGCCATCGGGCACGCCGCGGTGAAGGAGGGGGTGGAGGGATTCTGGACCACGATCGACGGCCTGACCCACCACATCCTGAAGGTCCACGAGATTGGCGACACCGTCATCGCGCAGATCGACGTGGAGTACCGCCGCAAGGACGGCAAGTCGGTCACCGTGCCGAACTGCGACGTCCTGGTCTTCGACGGCGACCTGGTGCGGGACTGGCAGATCTACATCGACCTGGCGCCGGTCTTCGCCTGATAGCAGACGGCGCGCGATGATCACGCTCACCGATATCGCCTACGTCAGGTCCGGGGTGGCGGACCTGGACGCGGCGACCCGTTTCGCCACCGGCATCGTCGGCCTGGAGCTGGTGACGCCCACCGAAGTCGGCGTCGCCCACCTGCGCGCCGACGCCCGGCACCACTGCCTGGCCCTGGTCGAGGGGCCCTCCGGAGTGATCTCCTCGGGTTTCAGCGTGGCTGACTCCGACGCGCTGGACGCCGCCGAGACCGAGCTCGAGCGGTCCGGCATCAGCGTGCACCGCGGCTCGCCCGCCGAGGCCAGATCCAGGCGGGTGCGTGAGTTCATCGGCTTCGATGACCCGTTCGGTAACCGGGTTGAGCTAGTGACCCAGCTCCAGACGGTGGCCCGGCCGGTGGCCTTCAGCCGCGCCGCGGGGATCACCGAGTTCGGCCACCTGTGCCTGGACGCGCCGGACGTGCACGAGGCCTACCGGTTCTGGAGCACGCGCTTCAACGCCCGTGTGTCTGACTGGCTCGGCGACGCCGCCTGCCTGATGCGGATCGATCCGGTGCACCACAAGCTCGCCGTCTTCCGCGGCGACGAGCCGGGCCTGTGCCACATGAATTTCCAGGTGGAGACCATCGACGACGTCTTCAGGAACTGGCACTACCTGGTCGAGCACGACGTCGAGATCGAGATGGGCCCGGGACGCCACCCGCAGTCGGGCGCGATCTTCCTGTACTTCCTGGGACCGGAGGGGTTCACCTACGAGTACTCCTTCGGCGTGCGCCGGATCGAGGACGACGCGGCCTGGGTGCCCCGCACCTTCGACCCGGCCGAACCCGGTTCCATCGACATGTGGCTCGGCCCCACCGCCCGCCCCATCACCCAGCCCCAGCTCCGCGCCGCCACCCCCGCCGAGGCCACCCCCTGACCGCTGCCCGTCCGGTCAGGGGAACGCGATGAAACCCGGAATCCATAGCGTTCAAACGCACTGGATCCGAGGTTTCATGGCGTCGCAGGACTAGGTTTCATGGCGTCGCAGTACTAGTCAGCGGCAGCGCGGCGGGCGCCTCGCGGTCAATCAGCGCCACCGCATGCGGAACGGCCGCGGGCTCGTAGCCGGGCGCGCAGTCGGCCAGCACCCGCAGCGCCGTGCGCTCTAGGTGGTGCGCCATCTCGGTCAGCGCGCCCCGCTCGTCTCCGGCGATCAGCGCCTCCAGGATGGCGGCGTGCTCGGCGTCGCCCGCGGTCTGCCAGCTGTTCGGCTCGGACAGCTGGTAGATGCGGATATAGCGGGTGGTCCGGTCGGCGAAGGCCCGCAGCTGACGCTGCATCGCCTCGCCGGCCGCCGCCGTGCAGACCCGGTGATAATCGGTGTGCACCCCGAACCACTCGTCGAAGTCGCCGGTCTTGGCGGCCTGGCGCATCGCGGTCAGCATCCGCTTGGCCTCGGCCCGCTCCTTGGTCCCGAAGTGCCCGATCGTCATCGACAGGGCCAGCGTCTCCAGCAGGATCCGGCTCGCGTAGACGTCGTCGAGCTCCTGCGGATCCAGGCCCGCTACCCGGGTCCGCTGGTTCGGCTCGATCTCGACCAGGCCCTCTTCCTGCAGCATCCGCAGCACCTCACGCAACGGGGTGCGGCTGATGCCGAGCTGGGCGGCCAGGCTCACCTGGGACAGCTTGGTGCCCGGCTTCAGCGTGCCGTCGAGGATGCATTCCCGCAGGTAAGCGTGGACGTGCGGGATGGCCTGCCGGGCTTCGGGCAGGTCGACCTTGCGGATGTCAGGCACCTGCACGACACGAGGCATGGACAGCATTCTCCTCGATACGACCGCAATCGGATGCAGTTCACCAAGCAACACAACTGCATACAGTTTACCCGCCCCCCGCGGCCCCACTCCTGCCCGGCAAACTGCATGCAGTTTCCAGCGGCACCCTCTTGTACCGGGCCGCCAAACTGCATACAGTTTGAGATAGCAAGCCACCGCGGCAAGGAGGCAGCGATGGACCGAGTGGGCGTGATCGGCCTAGGCAAGATGGGTCTGCCCATCGCCAGGAACCTGATGGTGCGCGGCTTCCACGTCACCGGCTACCGCCGCAGCGGCTCTCCCGAACTCCTCAGGGAGGGCGGTGAAGTCGCCTCCAGCGCGGCCGAGGTCGCCGCGGAAGCAGACGTCATCCTTTCGATCGTCCCCACCGCCGACGACGTGGAGGAGATCATCGCGGGCCCGGCCGGCACCCTGGTGAACCTGAAGCCGGGCACGATCCACATCGAGATGAGCACCATCGACGTGGACCGCAAGGCTCGCCTGCGCGACCAGGTACGGGCCAAGGGCGGCGACCTGCTCGACTGCCCGATCTCCGGCAGCCCCGGCATGGTCGCACCGCGGAAGGCCACCACGTTCGCCTCGGGCGACCAGCAGAGCGTCGACGCCGTGACGCCAGTCCTTGACGCCATCTCCGGTCCGTGGATCTACACGGGCCCGTTCGGCACCGGCGCCCGGATGAAGTACGTCGCCAACCTGCTGCTCGCCGTGCACACCGTCGCCGCGGCCGAGGCGATGGCCCTGGCCCGGCGCAGCGGCCTCGACCTGCAACTCGTCCAGAAGACCCTGGACGAGTCCATCGCCAGCTCGGCCATCTGGCGCCAGCGCGGCCCGCTGATGGCCGAACGCGCCTGGTCTCCCGCGCCCGGCCCGATCAGCACGCTGCACCCGATCCTGGAGCAGATCGAGGAACACGCCGCCAGCATGGGCCTGTCCGCGTCGGTGTTCACCGCGGCCAAGGAGGTCTTCGACAAGGCCCTGGCGGACGGCTGGGGCGACCTGGACATCGCCAGCGTCCACGATCAGGTGAACCGATGACCTGGGCGCTGGCCAGCTACACCGCCCGTGGCACCCGGGGCCTGGGGGTGCTGCGCGAGGACGGCGCGCTCGTCGGGCCGGCCGGCCTCGAGCGCTGGCCGACCAGCATGGACCTGCTCGAGGACTGGCCCGAGGCCGAAGCCGTCCTGCGCGACCTGGACGTGGACAACGCGCCAGTGATCGAATACGACGCGCTGCTCCCGCCGCTGCAGTGGCCGCGCAAGGTGATCTGCGCCGGGGTGAACTACCGCAAGCACATGCATGAGATGGGCGGCGAGATCCCGGCGGCGGGCTGGCGCCCGTTCTTCTTCCTCAAGGCCCCCACCACCTCGGTCATCGGCCCCAGGGACCCGATCGTGATCAGCGACCCGGCCCGGGCCAGGTACGACTGGGAGGCCGAACTGGCCGTGGTCATCGGCACCGGCGGCAAGAACATTGATCCCGAACGGGCCGGGTTTCACGCCGCGGCCTACACCGTCTGCAACGACATCACGGCGCGCGGCTACCACAAGCGCGACGCCGCGCCCGCGGACGCATTCCGCTACGACTGGTTCGCGGCCAAGTCCGTCGAGGGCTCGCTGCCGCTCGGCCCGGGCCTGACCCCGGCCTTCCTCGTGCCGGATCCGCAGGACCTGCGGCTGCGGCTGTGGGTGAATGGCGAGTTGCAGCAGGACGAGTCGACCGCCG
>Ga0210397_10003044_pt1 | contig 10394 bp, 8 predicted proteins | sample IncBWH2OmetaG_FD_160126 | JGI IMG/M metagenome (GOLD analysis project Ga0210397, IMG submission 160126) | Forest soil microbial communities from Barre Woods Harvard Forest LTER site, Petersham, Massachusetts, United States - Inc-BW-H-2-O ...
CTGACGCACGGGTCAGAAAGAAAAGCTGAATCGAAATTAGAGAATCGCGAGAAGCGCGTTGAAAAGCTCAAGATCCGCGATCTGGATTCGACGGAACACGAGCGTTTTTCGAAACGATGGGAGTCCTTGCAGTCTCGGTTTGTCGATTCCCCAAAAGGGGCAGTCACAGAAGCTGATGACCTGGTGTCCTCCGTCATGAAAGCCCGCGGCTATCCCATATCCGATTTCGATCAACGTGCCGCCGACATTTCCGTCGATCATCCCCGGGTAGTGGAGAACTACCGCTCTGCGCGTGAGATTGCGTTGCGCATTGAGAAAGCAACCACAGAGGATCTGAGAACGGCAATGATTCACTACCGCTCTCTATTTGACGAGTTGGTGCAGGTACCGACAATTGTGGACAGGAAAGAAGTGGCATGACCGGCTGCTGGAACTGTGAGGACGAATACGTAGTCGGATTCAGAAAAAACCCGAGGTGGGGGATTCGCAGACATGCGTTATTTAGCTGGATGGAGAAAGCAGATGAAGCGCGTACACGGCGTGGGATCAATGGCAATATCCATGAAGTCCAGCTTGGATCCCGCCTTTACCATTGGCAGACGCCGTCAAGCTACAGATCTTCCGAGAGACTCCTTTGTATGTCCTGAGCGACCTCATCGATTGATGTATTCCGGCCTAGTTGTTCGATTTCCTTGCTGTTTTCCATATCGCGCAATCCCACCTTAGCCGCAATTTGCTGGTTCATGCTTATGACGGCCGTCACCTCCTTCTCCGTGAGGAGAAGGATCTGGAGCATGAGGTGTTCCCGTTCATCGGCGCGGCGGGCCAGTCGTGCCTGCCTCATGAGGATGAGGCTCGCCAGGAGGATAGCTTCCATGGCAACGATGGTTCCGAGAAGCGAAAATGGCACGGGATCAAAATGCGGGATTGGCGGCATATCCAACGTATTTGCGAGAATCCAGAACAAGAAGAGGAAGATGTGAGCGGCCACGAATCCGAGATTGCCGACGATGGCGGCGGTTAAATCTCCCAACCGTTCCGCTGACGACCTTCGCGCCAAAAACTCCAGCTCATGCTTGGCTATCGTACCTATATGTTCTTGCACATGATTCGGAACCTGCATTGGTTTATCCTGGTGCATAATTTGTACTCAACGATTAGATGACTTGCTTTCTCCCACACCAACGCTCACATTCATAGATGCGCGATTTTATGTTATCGGGCTGAATATCTAGGTTGGCGTCGACTTGCCAGGACGGCGGCGAAGCGGTGAGAAAGTGGCTTGCGCGGCGGGTAGGAAGACAGCGAAACATGTGCCCGAACGACCTGGCCGGCGTGTGCTCCAAACGCGTATTGAACCACCAATGCGGTTGACGATACCAGCGCTTACCCATAACCCGAGTCCTGTTCCTCTTTCTCCCTTTGTGGTGAAGAAAGGCTGATAAATCCGCGCCCGATCTTGCGACGCAATACCGCTTCCGGTATCAGCAATCGAGAGGCAATAACCGCATGAAGCATGGACTTCACAGAGCCAGCGTGGAGCAGGATATAGGTGAATCGTGACCTGTCCGCCCGCGGGCGTGGCATCAAGCGCATTGAGCAACAGGTTCGTAACGACTTGAACAATTTCGCTTCTGAATCCCAAAATGGCCCCATCCGTCTCAAGGCGCTCACGAACAACAATCCCTTGCTTATCAGCCTGGGGACGGTAAAAGTCCGATACTTCGCGAAGCACCCCATCCAATTTGAATTCTGCAAGCTTGTTGTTGTCGCGATGAAATTTGAGCATGTTGGTAGCGATGCGACTTAGACCTTGTATCTGGTCTTCCATCATGGCGATGAAAGCCTGTGCCTGGGGGTTGGTTTGCAGAGAGGACAAGAGGAACACCAGGTTGGTCATTGCAGCCAAAGGGTTGTTGATCTCATGGGCCATGGTTAAGGCGAACCTCGCTGTCACCGCTAGCTTTTCGCTGCTCACCAGGGCCCGTTCCATACGCTCCCGCTCGGCGATTTCGAGTTTGAGTTGAGCATTCAGGCTCTCTGCCATCTCTCTGAGTTCAAGCTGGCGCACCCCCGACAACAGCAGTTGTTGATTCATTGCAAGCGCCTGCTGATAGATTCGTGTGGTCTCGCCCACTTGCACCAGGATTTCCGACGGTCGATCCTCCGCACCACGAATCGGCCACATCGTGTATGACCGGCCTGCGGGATGTGCTTCAGTGCCTTCCGGTTCAGCATGGACTACGGCTTCTCCCGTGCCGTAAACATGATCCAGCAATGCAAGGCACCCCTTCCAGAAAACGACTTCCGCGAAAGGCTTTCCGATAAGGTCATCTTTAGTTTTGTCCGCCAGTCGGCAGAAGGCAGGATTGACGTAGAGAAGTGTGTGATTGGTTCCTGCCAATGTGGCAATCGGCAGAGGCGAGCCTTCAAAGAGCACCCGCTCTAACATTGGCACATCGTCCGTCGGATCAAGGCCAAGGTTGGCACTGATTTCAGGACGGTCAGGTGCTTCTTTAGGCTTGATTCTTGATTTTCGGATCATGAGACAGCTCTTCCCCTCGGTCGGACCGGTCCGAATGCACAGGAATCCCGCTGATTAGACCCTGAAAGTCTTTGAGGTGTTTGCCGAGGATAACTACGCCCTTGGGCGTGATTTCATACTCGCGAATATCCTTGGCGTGATTGCCACCCCGCATCTTGATGACCACCATGATCTTGCGAAGTTGGGCATCGATGGATACGTACCGAAGCCGGATGATGTCATCGCAGAGGAAAGAGATTGAGTAGGTGCTGAATGGGAATTCAGTAAAGGACTCATCCACCTCAACCGTACTTAGTATCGTCACTCCGATTCCTGTCAGAGCGAAGATCATCCGGTAGAGCGATTCGCGAAAGTCGGCGCGGAAGCCGGGCGAGAGCGCCATTTCAAAGCCCGCCAGCGAATCGATCACCAGGCGCTTGGCGCCGATCTTCTGCACTGCGTCCAGAATCGAGTGCATGGTTTCATCGACCGACAAATCCAGGGGACGAAGATACAGGATTGCGAGCTTCCCGTCTTTCTGCGGCGCGTCCAAGTCTAAACCTAAATTGGCGGCTCGTTCCGCATACGCTTGAGGGCGTTCTTCAAAGACCGCTACGATTCCCGGCTCCCCTTGGCGTATGCCTTCGGCAATGAATTGAGTTGCCATAACCGATTTTCCAGTTCCGGAAGACCCCGCAACCAGGACGCTATCGCCTTCGGGTACGCCACCGCCCAGCATCTCATCCAGCGCCGGAATTCCGAACAAGAGGCGCCTGTGGCTAGTCGGGGCGTTCCGATGGCCGACCAACCCGAAAGTTCGCGAGAATGCTTGTAACCCGGCATTGGTTATGCGGAACGTGTGCAGCCCCGGCACGGAAGCCTGGCCGCGCATTTTTATGATCTGTAACTTCCGCACAATTGAATTTCGCTCCGCCGTTTGGCGCAGCCAGAACAGCCCGTCTGCGACGGTAAATATGGGATTGTCCCGCAACTCATCCTCGGCATACTCGCCGATCAAGAAAGTTGTAGCTTGCCAACTTGCCAGAAACAAAGCTAGCCGTTGAATGAAGGATTGCAGATCCATGTCGCTCTGCGGCTTCCGCACCATGGTGCGGAAGGAATCCACAACCACGACGGCGGGATTCGCACTTTCAACTTCTTTGGTAATCTCCTCTAGGACCGCTCCCAAATCCTTCTCTAAGACAACCTGGCTGAGGTTGATAAAGCGAATGGAACCGGGCAACTTGGCCGGATCGAAGAAAGTGTACTGTTGCTGGTATCGCAGCATTTTTATTGCGGATTCACCGAGGACGGTGAAATAGAGAGCAGGACGCTCGAGGGTGGCATTGGCAAACACGAACTGGTGGGCGAGCGTGGTCTTCCCGCTTCCGGGCGCACCTGCAATGATGTTGAACGAGAATTCGGGAAGACCGCCGCCTACAATTTCGTCAAGGCCCGGAACTCCGGTCGGCAGTTTGTTGATCGTCACTTTGTCTTGTGTGCTCACGCGTTTCTTCCCTTCCCGGAAATGCGATCGTCGAAGGCTGCATCCGGCCATAAATCACTTATCAGGTTCAACGTCAAGGATTCACCAAGGAAGATGAGAAGCAGTCCGAGCAACCGCCCAATAAGAACGACTCCTCCCTCGCCTGCCAAATCGTTGTCAATATCAACTGGAGGCTTTGACTCCCCCAGGCCCTTTAAAGACCCATCTGCGGCAACCTCGACCGCCCAAAGACTGGGAGCATCCGCCTTGGCTTGCGCTAAGGCGCGAAAAGCGAGCGCCTGAAAACCGGCAACTCCAGCAAGTGCAGACAGACGCATGCGCAACTTGTCGTAGACGCAAGGGGCCGCGGATTCCATAGGCTCGGATGCCTTCTTCGTAGCGGCTTCGTAAGCAACAAGCCGGTTAGCTAAATCGCGCATTTGAGGGGGAATCGTCATGTTCAAGCCGGCATCGTCTCAGGTAGCAGGTTTCGATAACACTTACCCGCTTGGCGGGAGGATAGGGGGACGATTTCATCTTTTCTTAAGCGCCCCGCAATTCAGGTGTCCGACATCTAGAGCCGCACTGCAATTAGCGCTGGCGGAACTCAATTCATGTAGATATTCGTTTGCAGGTTAGGTGGGTCTTCTTGCGAGCCGCCAGCCTTGCTTCGGATGAGTGTGAAAACATCCAAGACCGTGGCAATACTGCGAATATTTCCCGCTATACTCACGAGGCCATCTTCCATGCCGGGATGCTTGTCCGCCAGGGCTTCAACGTGTTTGCTCACACTCCTCAGCCGATCAATTTCGAGCAGAAGGTCTTCGAAAGCCGCGGCCATCATAGGTCCATCGGCCTCAGAGGCCAACTGGGCCGGTTCGGTCGTGGCCGACTCTGTCCTGACCTCAACCTGAAGGCGCAATTCTTCTATCAAACGCAACGTTGTTGCCTCGCCAAGGAAGGTAACAAACAGTCCGAGCAACTGCGCAATCAGCATGACTCCGACTTCGCCGTCCACATCCCTGTCCGTCTGGGATTCGATTTCGCCAAGGCCGCTCAAGCTTCCATTAGCCGTTATTTGCACGACGCTGAGTCGGCGAGACTCAGACCTGGCTAGAGCCAGAGCACGAGAAGCGAGCACCTGGAATGCATCAGCCCCGACAGGCGCGCTGAATTGCCGGCGCAGCCTGTCATAGACGCGCACAGTTGCCGGTTCGGTGTGCAGGGAGGTCGTACTTGCGCCGGCCTCGCGAGCAACGAGGCTGCTGGCCAAATCACGCGTCTCTTTGAGAGGAATCATTGGTCACCTTTCACTTCACACTGCACACGCCCTTTGAGGGGCATGCGACCATGGCTATAATACTTCTTGGCTTGATGCTGGATATCCCGAGGTTGCGGATTGGCATCGATCGCTCGCGGGCTTCAATGGCACTCGAAATCTTTAGCGCTCGTAATTTTCCTATTCCTATGAAGACCCAGAAATGCACGCATCTTCGGTCACTTCACCCGGCGGTTGATCGTGCAAAACTACATTCAGCAGGGATCGGTGAACCCGGATGCGACCGTCGTATTCGATAAAGCCGAGGTTACGGAACCGGTTCATGAAGAAGCTCACTCGGGACCGTGTTGTTCCGATCATTTCCGCCAGTGTCTCCTGGGATATCTTTGGAATCAACGTCTGCGGTTCGCCCGGTCTTCCGAACTCCGCCATCAACAGGAGAATGCGTGCCAAACGCTTCTCGCTGGAGTTGAAGAGTTGATCGACGAGGTCTGCCTGGGTTCTCATGCTGCGGGCCAGCAGAAATTTCAAGAACAGGTCAGAAAACTCGTGCTCCTCGTGCATTACGCGAATCATCTCTTCCCGGCTTATCTTCAGTGCGGTGCAGGCGGTGATCGCCTTGGTCGTGGCCAAACGCAACCCGTGCGCCGCCGCGAGCGACTCTTCTCCCACAAAATCGCCTGCCGAAAGGAGCGCGACGGTGGCTTCCTTGCCAGCTTGGGAGACCACCGTGATCTTTGCGCGGCCATCCTGGAGATAGAAGACGGAATCCGCCGGGTCTCCCTGAGAAAAGAACGTTTCCCTGGGAACCAGCTGCACGACTCTCCGCCCCACGCCAGCATGGGTGAGGAAGGCGGCGGCATCAAATGCCGGCTTTTCGAGCTGAACCATTCAAACGCCTCCCCTCTGGATGCAGTGTGGGTGGATGCGTTACGGGGGCCCAACCGCATTATCTTCAGACTAACAGCGGAATTGCCGCGCCGGGCACAAATTCTCGGCAATATGCGACCATTCCATGGTCCGGGAAACTGCTGATTTGATGGAAGATCCGCGGATTTCCCATGATCTTACACCTCACGCGGTATTTTCCCATAACAGTGCACCATTTGCGGGAGACGGTTATGTTCACTTTTGCACACTTTTTCGAAAAATATCTTGAGCCTGTGAATCCGGAAAGCCTCGACTACACCTCGATCCCCAGCACCTTAATTTCAATCAAGTGGCGCCTCCCCGGGCCTTGTCGCCGATCAGCCGGCACAGGATTGTAGCGGACTCTCGCCCCACGTCTCCGCGCCTGACCGTCCGGCGGTGTGCGAAAGTGACCAGCTTTGAGGATTCTTCAATGGGATATTTGTCCCAAAGGTTCATGCATTCGAACGATGAGGTGCACGATGCGGAACGAACAGCAAGATCTCCCGGCAAAACTGTTGATCGTGAACGATGATCCTTCGATTCGAGCCTTGTTGTCGGAGGTACTCACTGAGATTGGTTTCTCTGTTCGGTCTGCAGAGGACCGATTCTCGGCATTGGCTGAAATTCGGAAGGAGATCCCCGATATCCCTCTCTCCGATCTCAACATGCCGGATATGTCCGGCTTCGAGTCGCTCTCTGTGGGTCCACCGCCGCTTTCCCTCGATTCCGGTAATCGCGATGAGTGGCGCATTCTCCGGGGATGAAGTGCCCTCCGGAGTTGCCGCCAATGCCTTCTACCAAAAGGGCTGTGGTGTCCGGTCCTTGCTGAGGATCATCGGAGGGCTCACCCAGCCGAAGCGGTTGCCTGCCAACCAGCAAACCAAGCGAGGCCCCCTTCTGGATTCAACGAAACGGGAACGATGCCTCTGGAAAACCTTACGTTTCGATCGCCTGCCCGGATTGCTTCGGACATTCGAGCAGACTGTCGGTGGTTCTCTCAGCCCGATACGCGAAGCGCATGTCCATTGCGGGAATACCGTTTACTACGCAATCGTCGAGCCGGTCGACTGGACAGGCGCCTCATAGACGTCATCGTGCGGCAAAGCCAGCCAGCCCCACTTGTACTACTGAGAAACAAGAGAGCCGTCCCTATGCGCAACATAACGCGAGCACCAGCCTCAAGACCGAGTGTCCACACTCACCAGCGTGAGTGTCCGCGCGTTGAGTTACGAGCTGCCCTCCGCCCGCCAAGCTCTCGCTGCCATCCTCGACCGTCTCGACACCCTGTGACATTCGTGCAAAGGCAATTTTCAACAACTGAGTGGCCTGTCCCGTCGATTCAGCGGGTGTGCTAAACGGAACAGACAATTACCAGTTGCGGTGCTAACGTACCGGAGACGAATCGTTCGCTCTGGAACAGAATGATGACCCCGTTGCTGTCCCCCACCGCAGCGCTGATGAAGATTATTCGCGACCAGGCAGCAATCAGGAGGAAGCCGTCTAGATGGGTAAAGTAACCAGGGAGCCTTTCAATACCGCAGCTTTTCTCGCGGCGAAAGGGCGGGGACGAACCATCAGCACTCACGCAGCAAAGCACATTTTCTTCTCCCAGGGAAGCCCAGCCGACGCTGTGTTTTATCTTCAGACCGGCCGCGCAAAGCTCACCGTCATTTCCAAGAGCGGCAAAGAAGCGACAGTTACGCTGCTCGCCCCTGGGGATTTTTTTGGCGAGGAGTCGATCGCCGGAGTTGGAACGCTGCGAACGGTGACGGCCTCAGCCATCACCGCCTGTACGGTACTCAAGATCGCGACGGCGGAAATACTCCGCGTCCTGCAGGCGGAACATAGGTTCTCCACTTTTTTCTTGAAGTTCATCGTGATTCGGGGCATGAGAACCCAGGCTGATCTCATCGATCAGCTTTTCAACTCCAGCGAGAGGCGGTTGGCGCGGGCGCTCTTGTTGATGGCGGAATACGGTGAACCGGGTGCGCCGGAGACACTGATCCCACCGGTAACGCAGACGACGCTTGCGGACATGATCGGTACAACCCGGTCCCGGGTCAGTGTCTTCATGAATCGGTTCCGTAAGCTCGGGTACATCGATTACAACGGCGGTATCAGGGTTCACAAGTCGCTGCTTAAGGTGTTCTTGCACGACCAGTTGCCAGAGGAGGAGAATTCATCACAGCCCAAACTTCTCGACCCCCCACCCAGTTCAGCAAGAACCGCCAAACGAGCCAATTATGTGTGAGCAGCGGATTACTCGCATCGAAGTCCGGGTTGGCCCAACCCGCCGCGACTCACTCGCGTCCACTGCGACGCTGCTTAGGGTTGGTGATTGATGAAGGGAGCGGCCGTATTGATACCTGGCGTGTTGCGTGGGATGGGATGTGAGGTGAAGTGCGAGGTACTCGCCCGCAGCAATCCCCGGACCTCGGCCCTGAATATTCGGAGGGCTTCGTCCTGAACGCCCCGGCCGACCTGGCCGAGGGTGATTACCTGGTGGTGTTCGACCGACATACGTTGCCGGCCACCAAAGAGTGGGCTGCGGCTCTCCTCTTGTGCAATCCCTGCGCGTGCCGAACTGACCGGGCCAGGTTGCCTGTAAAAGGCCATAGATTTAAGCTGCCAAGCCGCTTGGGGTGACCAATCCCGCGATCCGGCGCCTGATCAAGGAACGCATTCTGCATGCCGAGCAGGTCGTACCCGACGCCCCGTACCAGATCCGAGCAAGCGACATGCAAAGTGGAGTGTCTTGGAGTTTTTTAGAGCCGGATTTCGTCGCAGAATTGGATTACGGTCTTTCTTGCTCCGCCTAGCGCTTCCTCAACCCGCGAGGTGACCACCAACGCATTGGCGGGAAAGTCGGCATTGCCGGGCTGGATACTTAATTGGGTCTGCTCATTCAGTTCGGAAAATCCGAGAACGATCACAAGAACACGCTGTCTCTTTAACAAGCGCGCGATAAGTTCCGGCGAGCCGGTCTCTTCATCGAGTTGCAGCTTGTCGCGTACCGTCCTGGTGAACGGATCGGTATTCTTTTCGGCAGCGTAAACGAAATTCTGTCCCACCTGAACAGCGAGCATCAGGTTTTTGCGGAGTCGATTACCCGGATCGAGTTCCATCGACCACCGCGCGATCTGGTATGCAACACTGGTATTCCTGTTTTCGTCGCTCCCCCATATGAGGATGCGGGATCTCGGCCCGGAGAATGCAGGACGCAGGGCACCGACGCTTAAAGCCGGCAGCCTCTTGCGGTCAAGAACCATTGGTCCTTGAATCGGATCAGCGCTTCTTGCAATGGCATCGTTCGACTCGAAGGAGGAGCGTCTCTTTTCGAGATGCATGACCACCCAGGCGTCGAGAACCCGGTCAGAATGGGAAAAGAAGCCGACGAGGAGCAAGTGTGAAACCGAGATATCCGCACCGGCAAGCCAACCGGGCAATCTCAACTTTGGAAGAGGCGCCAGTGTCTCGCTGACCTTCAGCAGAGAGATTGGCCAAAGCCAGAGCAGGCAGGTCCACAAGATTGCCAATGCGATATAACCGCCCACTGCGAAGGCCACACGAGGGTGTTCGTGGAAAGGCCTGAGGATCTGCCATTTCACGTCATGACGGCGAAGTTCCTGAAGTGCGGTAATCGCGTCGTCGCCAACGGGAGCTTGCGCCTTGACGTGACGGTCCGGGCTCTGCTGCATCGCTGCCATTGCTTTCTGCAGGGGTTCGACCGCCTCGGTTCGATGACGATCTCTAAGCGCCTTGGCGATTTTGGAGATGGACTCCGCCGCAACCCGCCTCACATCCTCATCTTCGTCATTCAGGGCATTGGTGAGGGCGGGAATGCTTGGTTCGGCCGCTGGGCCCGCGTGTCCGAGAATTGCGGCAGCCCGAAAGCGGTCGTCCGGATCATCCGCCTCGAGTAAGCGCGTTGCTACGGCGACAGCTTCAGCCTGGTCGCGCCCAATTTTCCCCAGGGCGTCGGCGGCTTCAAGACGAGTTTGGTCGTCGGTCCCCCGCAGCAGGCGGATAAGTCCGGGCTCGGCGGACAGAGCATCCGGACCGATTGAGCCAAGCACCTGGGCGGCATAATAGGGAAGATCGGAATCCACTTGGTTGAGCATGACAATCAGGGCGGGAACTGCCGGTCTTGCAGCGGCACCGAACTTGATCAAAGCATTCATGGCATAGTCTCG
>Ga0210397_10003045_pt1 | contig 10393 bp, 12 predicted proteins | sample IncBWH2OmetaG_FD_160126 | JGI IMG/M metagenome (GOLD analysis project Ga0210397, IMG submission 160126) | Forest soil microbial communities from Barre Woods Harvard Forest LTER site, Petersham, Massachusetts, United States - Inc-BW-H-2-O ...
GCCGCCCGAATAGCCTTTCGACGGCGCATATGCCGGTGCTTATAGCAGCGCAATGGAGGCAAACCCAAGGCGTCTATCATAATCCGGAAACAAGGTTATTTACCCGCATTAGCCGCGGAAATCTTCGTGAAGCAGGCCAAACAGCAGGTGGTCCTGCCAGACGCCATTGATGCAGAGATAACGCCGCGCGAGGCCCTCGCGGGTGAAGCCGCACTTCTCCAGAACCCTGATGGATGGCGCATTGGTGGGGATACAGGCGGCCTCGATGCGGTGCAAATTGAGCTCACCGAACAGCGACGGCAGCAGCACGCGCAACGCCGTCGTCATGTAGCCGCGATGCGCATGGGGCTGCCCGACCCAATAGCCGATCGTGCCGGCCTGAACAATGCCGCGGCGGACATTCGCCAATGTGATCCCGCCGATCATCACCCCATCGGTTTCGCGGAACACGATGAAAGGATACGACCGGTCGGCCGCGATATCTTCGGCATAACGGCGCAAGCGGCGGCGGAAGCCGGACCGGCTCAAGTCATCGGATGGCCAGATCGGCTCCCAGGGCGTCAGATAACCGCGACTGATTTCCCGCAAATGCGCCCATTGCAGAAAATCCGACATCTGCGGAGCCCGCAGCAACAGACCGTGGCCGCGCGGAACAAGTGCCGCCGGACCGCTTGATGGCAACCGAAACAGGGCCATGGACGAAACTCCCCCGATGACTCAAACAGGATCACGATCGGATCATGTGCCTGTCGTCGTGCAACGGCCGTCAGTGAAGGCGCTCCTTGGCCTTCGATTGGGTCAATTTTTCCGCAAAAGCGACCGCCGTGTCTAGCCCCCTCCCGCTGCCAAGTGCAACGACCGCGGGCCGGCTGCGGGACAACAATGCACGCGCGGCATTTTGCGTCGTCTCGACGCTGACGGCATCGATCCTCGTCACCAGTTCCTCAACCGTCAGCGGCCGTCCGTAGGCCAGGATATGCCGCGCCAGTTGCTCCGCGCGGGAGCTGCAGCTTTCCAGCGCCATCAACAGGCCGGCCTTCATCTGCGCCTTGGCGCGGGCAATCTCGGCTTCCGTCAACGTCTCGACGGCATCGTTGATGACATCGACGATGACTTCCATCATCTCCGGCGCGTCGCCCGGATCGGTGCCGGTATAAAGGCCGAAAAATCCGGTATCGATATAGGGTGCGTGGAAAGAGTAGATCGAATAACAGAGGCCGCGTTTCTCGCGCACTTCCTGAAACAGGCGCGATGACATGCCGCCGCCGAGGATGTTGGTGAACACCTGAAGCGAAAACAGCGACAGGTCGGTTTGCGGAACCCCCTCGAGCGCCAACGTCAGATGCGCCTGCTCAAGCTCGCGGTGCACCACGCGCGAGCCTCCCTTGCCGAACATCGCGGGCTCGGGCTTTGGCGCCGGCGTGCCGTCAAAATCTGCAAAACGCTGCGCCACGTCTTCGACCACCCGCTTGTGGTCGACGGCGCCAGCTGCCGCGACCACCATATCGGGACCGCGATAGTGCGTCGAAAGATAACCGCGCAGCATGTCGCGGTCGAAGGACTTCAGCGTCTTCGCTGTTCCCAGCAGCGATCGCCCCATCGGCTGGTCGGGGTAGCACAGCTCGTTAAGATGCTCGAACACGACATCGTCGGGCGTGTCCTGGGCGGCGCCGATTTCCTGCACAATGACGCTCTTTTCGCGCTCGAGTTCATCGGGCACGAAAGAAGGGTTGGTGAGAATGTCGGACAGCACGTCGAGCGCCAGCGGAACGTCGGCCTTCATGACGCGGGCATAATAGGCGGTGGTTTCCGTCGAAGTGCCGGCGTTCAGATCGCCGCCGACCGCTTCGATTTCCTCGACGATCTCGCGCGACGTCCGCCGCGTCGTTCCCTTGAACGCCATATGTTCGAGCAGATGCGATATCCCGTGCTCATTGGGCTTTTCGTCACGGCCGCCGACGCCCGCCCAAATCCCGAGCGCGGCGGTCTGCAGATGCGGCATGGTATCGGTGATGACGGTGAGGCCAGACGGCAGCTTGGTGACTTCAACGCTCATCCCGTAGTTCCTTCCTTCGCGGCTCGGCTGACCGAGCGGACAAATCGCGCTATTTCGACCTTGTCGTTTTTCATCACCTGGACGCGCTCAGACTTGGTCATCAAACCTTCAAGCCATGGCGGCAGTTCCGGCCGTACACCGCAGGCCGCTTCCACTGCATCGGGAAACTTGGCGGCATGCGCGGTCGACAGCACGATGTTGGGCACTTTCGAATCCGGCCGGTCGCGGTCAGCTACTGCGAGCGCGACTGCCGTGTGCGGATCGACCAGATCGCCCGCTTCGCGCCAGGCGGCGCGAATGACCGCGCTGGTCTCGGTTTCGTCGGCGCGGCCGGCATCGAATTCAGCGCGTACCGCGGCCAGAACCGCATCCGGCAGCACGAAGCGGCCGGACTGCTTGAGCGAGGCCATCAGCCGGCGCACGAGCGCCGCATCACGGTTGCTCGCTTCGAACAGCAGGCGCTCGAAATTCGACGACACCTGAATGTCCATCGACGGCGAGGTCGAGGCATGGACTTCGCGGGTCTCGTAGATACCGGTCTTGAGAGTGCGCGGCAGGATGTCGTTGACGTTGGAGGCGATGCGCAGCCACCGGATCGGCAGCCCCATGCGCTTGGCCACGAAGCCGGCGAAGATGTCGCCGAAGTTACCCGTCGGCACGGTGAAGTCGACGCTGCGCGCCGGCGCCCCAAGGGCGGTGGCGGACGTGAAGTAATACACCACCTGCGCCACGATGCGGGCCCAGTTGATGGAATTGACTCCCGACAAGGCAACCGCATCGCGAAACGCGTGGTCGTTGAACAACTCCTTCACGATCGCCTGGCAATCGTCGAAGGTGCCTTCGACGGCCAGCGCATGAACATTGCCGGCGCCAGTCGTGGTCATCATCCGCCGTTGCACGTCCGAAATGCGGCCATGCGGAAACAGTACGATGAGGTCGACGTTATCGAGATCCGCAAAGGCATCGACCGCGGCACCGCCGGTGTCGCCCGATGTTGCCACCACGATCGTGGTGCGCTGCGCCCGTTTCGCCAGCACGTGGTCCATCAGCCGCGAGAGCAGCTGCATCGCGACGTCCTTGAACGCCAGCGTCGGGCCGTGAAAAAGTTCGAGCAGGAATTGATTGGGTCCGGTCTGATCGAGCGGCACCACCGCTGGGTGGCGAAAGGTCGCGTAGGCCTCGTTGGCCATGCGCCCGAGATCGGCGTCGGAAATCTCGTTGGCGACGAAGGGGCGAATCACGTCGACCGCGACTTCCCAATAAGGCCGCCCGAAAAATCCGGCGATGACCTCAGTTGAGAGCTGCGGCCAGACTTCGGGCACATACAGGCCGCCGTCGCGAGCAAGCCCGGCCAGCATCACGTCGCAAAAACCCAGAGCGGGAGCCTCCCCCCGCGTCGAAATGTACTGCGTCAAGCCACCCTCCAAAGGCCCGATATCCGATCAAGCCTTTGACATTTATATATAAAATCACTCCGCCGGAGGCAAAGCGGCGCCACCATAAGCGTTTTGACGGGAACTGGAAACCGCTTCTTCTTGGGCGTTCCACCCCACGAGGCCGGAACGGCTAGCGGGGCGGAGAACGCGGCCCTGTTTGCTGGCAGGACGCCAAACCACCGCCGTCTGTCCCTGGCGATGGGTTACCGCAGACGATGCCGTGATCGGAAATTGATCCGTAATTGACGGAAGCACGGTGAGGTTGCAATCTCTTAACGGGACCGAGGGGACATGATGGCTCACACCGCCGGGCAGTGGGGGAGGCAAGCACTCGACTTTCCGGACGCGGTCGAGCGCCTTAACGCGCCAGATGCCGTCAAGCTGTTTGAATCCGAAATCAACGCGCGCGGGTTTCACGTCTATCTGCATCCACCGATCGGTGCGAGAGCCGATGCTGGTCTGGCAGGCAAGACGATTTGAGACGCCGCTGGCGCGATGTCTGCAAGCAAAGGAGATTTTCATGTTCCGACAGAACAAGACGAGAGTGCTGGTTGAGAAAATTGATGACGCGATCGAACAGGCTGAGGACCTCGACTTGGCCTTCGTCGCCGGCATCCTGATGATGGCGCGTCTTGAAGCAGTTCAAACCGAACAACTGGCGGTCGCCGGTCGTAAGAACAAGCAGTTGTCCTGACGGACTTCGCTATCGGTCCAGCGACCGGCAAAGCTATCCTTGCCCGGCACTGTGACGTTTGCCGCGCCACCAAACGAAGAACGCGATCACAACCGCGCCGGCCAAAGCGAACCAGTTGATGGCATATTGCAGGTGATCGTCCTTGAGATGAACCTGCAGCGGACCGGGTTTCGGAATGTCACCCGGCGGTACCGGCTGTTCGAGGTCGATATAGAATGGCGCTACCGTCTTGCCGGCGCCGCCCCAGCCGAGCGCGTGCGCCATCGCCAAGTGGTCGCGCGTGAACCAGAGCCGGTTCTCGGCATTGGCCGCCGGTGTGAGGAGACCAGCGCTTTCCGGAAAGCGGATATAGCCGACGAGATCGGTGGCTTCACCGGTGCCAAGGTGCGCTACCGCGCGATCCTGCTGCGCCCGGTCCTGCATCGTATTCTGCACGAAACCGGCATTGACCACCACGATCTCGCCGCCTGGAAGCCGCGCCGGGATAAAAGCCCAGGTGCCGGGTCCGGAAACATCGTCGCGAACGGCCGAACCGGAACTGTAGACCATGACATCCGAACCGGCGCCAAAAGCCGCTCTGAAATGGACGCGGCGAAATTCATCTGTCTCGGGGTTGAGCGAACTCCAGGCCGCCATGGGCGGCAGCGGGACCGGCGTGGCCGCGAGCCGTTCGGTCAATGCTGCGATCAGCGCATGCTTTTCCACGCGCCGCTGGAGCTGCCAGACGCCGAGACCGATGAAGGCAGCGACCATGACAAGCGTAAAAAGGCCAAAGCCAATGCGCGGCCGTGCCGTGGTCTCGGTCATTTCGGCTCGCGATCGATCGATGCCCGCTGCTCCAGGCGGCCCGGCGCCGCCTTGTGATGGAATTGCAGCGCGATCAGAAGCGCCTTCATCGAACGCAACGGCAATAACGTGGTGGCCAGGATCAGCGGCAGCCAGAGCACGGCATGCAGCCAGAACGGCGGCTGATACTTCACTTCCACAATCAGCGCACATGCGACGACGATCGCGCCCGCCAGCATGATGATGAAGATCGCAGGACCATCGCCGGTATCGATGAACGTATAGTCCAGCCCGCAGGCCTCGCATCGCGGCCTTAGCGTCAGAAATCCCGCAAACAATTTCCCGCGCCCGCAGCGCGGACATTTGCAGGCCAGCCCGCGCAGCGCGGTCTGCCAGACGGTGGTTTCCGGGTTGGCGAGTTCACTCATGGAAGGCCGTTTAGCACAACAGAGTGTCGTGTGAGGCATCGATTCCGTGGCGATGCTTTCACATCGAAACAAATAAAAAGGGCGGCCTCACGGCCGCCCTTTGCACGAATGACGGGCAACTCTATTCGGCGCCGACAAGCCGGCCGCCGCCGGTGCCCCAGACGTAGATGCAGGCGAACAGGAACAGCCACACCACGTCGACGAAATGCCAGTACCAGGCGGCGAATTCAAAGCCGAGGTGCTGGGTCGGCGTGAAATGCCCGGCATAGACGCGTGCAAGGCAGACGATCAGGAAGATCGTGCCGACCAGCACATGGAAACCGTGGAAGCCGGTCGCCATGAAGAAGGTCGCGCCGTAAACGTTGCCGGAGAAACCGAACAGCGCGTGGCTATATTCGTAAGCCTGCACGCAGGTGAACAACGCGCCGAGCACAATGGTCAGGATCAAGCCGTATTTCAGGCCCTGACGGTCGTTTTCCAGCAGCGCATGGTGGGCCCAGGTCACCGTGGTGCCCGAAGTCAGCAGCAGCAGCGTGTTGAGCAACGGCAGATGCCAGGGATCGAAGGCCTCGATGCCTTTCGGCGGCCAGGTGCCGGGAACGCTGCAAGCGCCCATCTGGGTGCCGGCGCCGCAGCCGAAAATGGCATCGCGGGCGGCGTGAACTGCATCGGCCGGGAACAGCGCCGAATTGAAGAAGGCCCAGAACCAGGCAACGAAGAACATCACCTCCGAGGCAATGAACAGGATCATGCCGTAGCGATGGCTGATCTGCACGACGCGGGTGTGATCGCCCTTGTACTGCGCCTCACGGATCACATCCACCCACCAGCTCGCCATGGTGTAAAGCACGCCGATGACGCCGATGAAGAAGATGATCGGCGCCGCGCCGGTCATATGATGCATCCAGGTGACGGCGCCGACGGCCATGATGAAGGCCGAAATGGAGCCGACCACCGGCCACGGGCTCGGATCGACGAGGTGGTAGTCGTGGTGCTTGACGTGCGCCGTAGCCATTTTCGATCTCTCCGTTAGCAGGGCCTGTTCGGCCACTCCGTCTCAACAGTCAAATTCAAACTTCGCGCTGGCCGGAGCTTGTCCCGGCCAGGGCGCACGCTTCTCAAAGGTTGCCCTTCTCGTTCCCCTTGTCATTGCCCTTGGATTTGTCCAACTCGCTTGCCGCCAGCGGTTTCGTGGCGGGATCGCGGACGGGGTAGAACGTATAGGACAGGGTGATGGTGTTGAGTCCGTCATTGTCGCTGTCTTTGACAATCGACGGGTCGACATAGAACACGACCGGCATCTCGCGCGTTTCGCCCGGCGCCATGGTCTGCTCGGTGAAGCAGAAGCAGTTGATCTTCTCGAAATAGGACCCGACCGTCAGCGGCGCGACGTTATAGGCCGCCTGCCCGGTGGTGGCCCGAGCAGACTGATTGGTCACCTTATAGAAGACGGTTGTGACCTCGCCGATCTTGACCTCGATTTCGGTCTGCTCCGGCTCGAATTTCCAGGGCAACCCGCCCGCGACGTTGGAATCGAAGCGAACCGCGATTTTGCGCGCAAGCGGCCCGGCCGAAGGCGCGGAAGTCGCTACCTGCGTGGTGCCGTTAAATCCGGTAGCGCGGCAGAACCAGTTATAGAACGGCACCGCCGCGTAAGCGGCACCCAACATGAAAACCACCACGAAGCCGCAGATCGCCGCCACCGCGGCGTCGCGGGTCAGGCCGCGGCGCGATGACGCTTTCTCGCCCGCGGAAGCCTTATACTGGTTCGGATGGTTCGCCATTTCCTTACAACGGCCGCACGAGCACGGCCGGCCCCTTGACGATGGTGACCGCGAAGAACAGCAAAACCAGAACGCCGAGCGCGAGCGCAATGGCGATCGACCGCTGACGGCGGCTTTTCTTTTGCGCCTCGGTGAGGACGATTCCCTCTGGTCTGTCGTTGTCGGCCATGAGTGCTGCCATGCGCCCTTACCAGATCGACGCTACGACGGCGCGGACGACGACCTCGATCAGAAGGGTCGCAAACAGCGCAAACAGATAAAGGATCGAGAACGCGAAAAGCTGACGTGTGGCGCGCGCCGCTTCACGGCCTTCGCGGAGGCGGTAGACGTTGATCGCGAGCGCCAGCATGCCGGTGCCGAGGACCAGCGAGATGACGCCATAGGCCGCATCGAAATAGCCGAGTGGCCAGGGTGCGAGCGCCACCGCGACCAGCACGATCGTGTAGAGCAGGATTTGCAGCCGCGTCGCGTCCGGTCCGGCGGTGACCGGCAGCATCGGAACGCCGGCGCGGGCATAGTCGTCGCTGCGGAACAGCGCCAGCGCCCAGAAGTGCGGCGGGGTCCAGAAGAAGATGATCAGAAACAGCAACAACGGCTCGACCGAGAGCGAACCGGTCGCCGCCGCCCAAGCCACCACAGGCGGCAATGCGCCGGCCGCGCCACCGATTACGATGTTCTGCGCGGTCCAGCGCTTCAGCGCCATGGTGTAGATCACGACGTAAAAGAAGATCGTAAAGGCGAGTAGCCCGCCGGCGACCCAGTTCACGAGGATGCCGAGCGTCATCACCGAGAAGAAAGCGAGCGTCAGGCCGAAGGCGGCGGCTTCCGGCGGCGTGATACGGCCACGCGGGATCGGCCGGTTGGCGGTACGCGACATCAGCGCGTCGATATCGGCCTCATACCACATGTTCAGCGCGCCCGACGCTCCCGCGCCGACCGCGATGCAGAGGATCGAGGTGAAGGCCAGCACCGGATGCACATGCACCGGCGCGATCACGAGGCCGACGAGTGCGGTGAAGACCACCAGCGACATCACCCGCGGCTTCAGAAGCGCGATGTAATCGGCGACCTCGGCCTCGGAAATCCGCGGCGAAAGTTCGATGCTGGTGTGATCGACGACCGACAAGACGACTCTCGTTTCCTTGAAAGTAAGAAGACGCGGCGCCTATCGCGCCGCGTCGTCCATTAATGCACGCGTGGCAATACCTCGAACTGGTGGAACGGCGGCGGCGACGGCAGCGTCCACTCCAGCGTGGTCGCACCGGCACCCCACGGATTGTCGGCGGCCTGCTGCTTGCGCACGAAGGCATCGACCACCCCGTAAATGAAGATCAGCACGCCGAAGCCCGAGATATAGGAGCCGATCGACGAGACGAAGTTCCAGCCGGCGAAGGCATCCGGATAATCGACATAGCGGCGCGGCATGCCGGACAGGCCGAGGAAGTGCTGCGGGAAGAACACCAGGTTCACGCCGATGAAGGTGAACCAGAAGTGCGCTTTGCCGATGGCCTCCGAGTACATGTAGCCCGACATTTTCGGGAACCAGTAGTACCAGCCGGCGAAGATGCCAAACACCGCGCCGAGCGACAGCACGTAGTGGAAGTGCGCGACGACGTAATAGGTGTCCTGCAGCACGCGGTCGACGCCGGCATTCGCCAGTACGACGCCGGTGACGCCGCCGACGGTGAACAGGAATATGAAGCCGATCGCCCACAGCATCGGCGTCTTGAACTCGATCGAGCCGCCCCACATCGTGGCGATCCACGAGAAGATCTTCACGCCGGTCGGCACCGCGATCACCATCGTCGCGGCGACGAAATAGGCCTGCGTCGCCGACGACATGCCAACGGTGTACATGTGGTGCGCCCACACCACGAAGCCGATGCCGCCGATCGCGACCATCGCATAGGCCATGCCGAGATAGCCGAACACCGGCTTCTTCGAGAAGGTCGAGACGATCTGGCTGACCATGCCGAGCGCCGGCAGGATCAGAATGTAGACTTCGGGATGACCGAAGAACCAGAACAGATGCTGGAACAGCACCGGGTCGCCGCCGCCATCCGCGGCGAAGAACGTGGTGCCGAAATTACGGTCGGTCAGCAACATGGTGATGGCGCCAGCCAGCACGGGCAGCGACAGCAGCAGCAGGAACACCGTCACCAGGATCGACCACACGAACAGCGGCATCTTGTGCAGTGTCATGCCCGGCGCGCGCATGTTGAAGATCGTGGTGATGAAGTTGATGGCGCCGAGAATCGACGAAGCGCCTGCCAAATGGATTGACAGAATGGCGAAATCGACCGCCGGCCCCGGATGGCCCGACGTCGACAGCGGCGCATAGATGGTCCAACCGGCGCCGACACCGTTGGCGCCGGGTTCGCCTTCGACGAAGGTTGAGATCAGGAGCAGCGCGAACGCGGCCGGCAGCAGCCAGAACGAGATGTTGTTCATCCGCGGGAAGGCCATGTCCGGCGCGCCGATCATCAGCGGCACGAACCAGTTGCCGAAGCCGCCGATCATCGCCGGCATCACCATGAAGAAGATCATGATCAGACCGTGCGAGGTCACGAAGACGTTATAGGTGTGGTTTTCGTGGAACAGCTGTATCCCCGGAAACATCAGCTCGATTCGGATCGCGATCGACATCGCAGCGCCGATGATGCCGGCGATGATCGCAAACACCAGGTACATCGTGCCGATGTCCTTGTGGTTGGTCGAATAGACGAACCGCCGCCATCCGGTCGGATGGTCGTGGGCGTGATCGTCATGAGCGTGATCTTGTGTCGCTGCGGTGGTTGCCATGTTCAAACCCTGCTTCAATCTTCTCTTGGGTCCTTGCGGTCCCGTCGTCCGCGGCGCCTGTGTGCGCGTTGGACCCGACGATCAATTCAATCCCTGGCCGTCCCGATATTAAAGGGGCCGGCCGAGCCGGCTCACTGCGCCGCTGTCCCAACCGATGCGAACGAGTTCGCCGGGTTGGCGGCAAACTTCTTCTTGGCGTCCTCTACCCACGCCGAGAATTCCTGATCGCTGACGACCCTGACGGCGATCGGCATGAAGGCGTGGTCCTTGCCGCACAATTCCGAGCACTGACCATAGAACATGCCGGTCTTGGTGGCCTTGAACCAGGTTTCGTTGAGACGGCCGGGAATGGCGTCGATCTTGATACCGAAGGCCGGCACCGCAAAGGAGTGGATCACATCGGCGCC
>Ga0210397_10003046_pt1 | contig 10387 bp, 12 predicted proteins | sample IncBWH2OmetaG_FD_160126 | JGI IMG/M metagenome (GOLD analysis project Ga0210397, IMG submission 160126) | Forest soil microbial communities from Barre Woods Harvard Forest LTER site, Petersham, Massachusetts, United States - Inc-BW-H-2-O ...
GGTGATATGACCACGACAACTAGTTCGCTGGTGCGCGCTGCTCGACGTCACGATCGTCAACGTGGCGATGCCGACGATCGGCCGTACGTTGCACGCCACGGGGGCCGAACTCCAGCTCGTGGTGGCCGGTTATACCGTCAGCTACGCGATGGCGCTGATCACCGGCGCGCCTGCAGGCCGGGCTGGGCGACAGCGCGCTGCGCGCCGGGCTGACGTTCGCGCCGTGCGCGGTGGTCTTCGGGCTGTGCGGGTACTTCTGGCGGCGGCTTCCTTCCGGGCTGCATCACCTGATCGCCCCGCTGGGGTGCCTGGTGGCGGTGGGCGGCTACGCCTGGGTGGCGCTCGTCCTGCACTCCGGCGGTCAGGCCGGCCCTCTGCTGCAACTGGCGCTGGTCGTCAACCGGGGCCGCGCTGGCACTCGGCTTCAGCCCGGTCCGGGCGCGCGCTGGCGGTGACGTTCGGCTGGCTGGCGGCGGCGATGATGCTCGCGGTGGCCGCGGGGATCCCGCTGGCCCGGACGGTAGCGGCGGCCGGCGGACGCCCGGGGTGAGGGGCCTGCGGAGGGAGAGCGCGGCCAGGACGGTGGCGGCGCCCGCGACCGCCATCGCGGCCGCGGCGCCGAGGGGCCCGGCCAGCGCGCCCGCCAGCGCGGGGGTCAGGCCCTGGCCGGCCATCGTCCCGGTGGCGCTGAGGCCGAACCCCTGTCCGCGCTGCCCTTCCGGCAGGCTGTCGAGGAAGGCCTGCTGGATGCCGATCTGGTAGGCGAATCCGGCGCCGGAGGCCAGCAGGGCCAGGCAGGCCAGCGGCAGCGGAGGACGGAACACCAGCGCGAGCAGCGGCACGCCCATGGCCGTGGCCAGCGGGAACGCCAGCCGCGTGCGCGTGACCGGCGCGCAGAACCGGCCGACGAGCAGGTCACCGAGCAGCATCCCGGCCGGCATCGCGGCGAGCAGCGGCGCGGCGGCGCTGGCCGGTCGGCCCAGTGACCCGTTGTACGGCACGATCAGCGACTCGGCGCCGGCCACCAGCCAGGCGGGCAGCCACTGCGCGAACAGCAGACCCCGGACCGTTCGGTCCCTGAACAACGCGACGTTGCCGGCCACCGTGGCCCGCACGATGCCGCGAGCCGGGCCCCGGGGCGCCCGCGCGGCCCGGCGCCGCAGGCCCAGCCGGGTGATGACGGCCGCGATCACCAGCGCCCCGCCCGCGGCCAGCAGCAGCCAGCGCACCGGCACGGCAGCCAGCACCACGCCGCCGACGCCCAGCCCGGCGATCTGGCTGCCCGCGCCGGTCAGGTTGAAGACCGAGCGGCCGAGGACGTAGCGGTCCCCGTCGAGCACCTCGGGCAGCAGGCCGGAGATCGCGGCGGTGAACACCGGGGCGATCGCCGCCGCGGCGGCGACCAGGGCCAGCATGACCGGGACCGGCAACGCCGGCCACAGGCCTATCACCAGCCCGGGCGCGGCGCGGGTCAGCAGGCCCGTCCCGATGACCAGGCGGGACGGCAGCCTGTCGGCCAGCGCGGTGAACAGCGCGCCGCCGATGGCCTGCGGTGCGAAGCCCATGCTGAACGCCAGCGCGGTCAGGAACGCCGACCCGGTCTGGGCGTAGATCAGCACCGACAGGCCGAGGAGCTCGAACTGGAAGCCGAGCACGTACATGGTCATCCCGGCGAACAGCACCCGGAACTCTCCGGCCGCGAACACCGAGCGGTACGTGGTCCGGCCCGGCGGTGGTTCAGGCCGGACTGCGGCTGGTGTGGTGGCGGTCATGAACGCCATGGTGCGGGCCGAGTGCCGCCGAGAGTACTCTTTCGTCTCAGGACGAAAGCTGGCGCGCTGTGGTACTGCGGATCGAGGTACGCAACGAGGACCTGACCATGAGCCGGTTCGCGTTGTCGCCGCTGTGGGAGCTGACCCAGGCGCTGCGCGTGCTGGCCAGCGAGCCGCGCCAGCGGGACCGGGCGGTGCTCCGCCCGTGGCTGCTCCGCGCCCGCGACCGGTACGGGGCGCTGGCCCGCGAGACGGACCTCGGCGTGATCGACGCGCTGAACCCTCCCGGCTGGGGTGCCGACTTCCTGGCTCCCGTCCCGGCGAGCGTGCGCACCACCATCGGCGACCTGCTCGACCAGGTCCGGTCGACACCCGCGGACCAGGCGCAGCGCGAGGTCGCGGTGGCGCTCGGCCGGCAGCCGCGGGTCGATCCTCGCGTCGAGCGCATCCTGACCAGCGACCAGGTGGCCGGGTACGTCGCCGACGTGCTGGCCGCCGCCTGGCGGGCGCTGCTCGAGCCGGAATGGCGGACGCTGCGCGCCATCTTGGAACGTGACGTGGTGTACCGCGCCGGGCAGCTCGCGTCGAAGGGCTGGGCCGCCGCGCTGACCGGCCTGCACACCGACCTGAGCTGGCGCCAGGGCCGGATCGAGCTGAGTCGCTGGCCCGCCGAGGACGAAGCCGACCTCGGCGGGCGCGGCCTGCTGTTCATCCCCACGGTCTTCGGCTGGCCCCGGATCTCGCTGAGCCTCGATCCGCCGTGGCCGCCGGCCCTCATCTACCCGGCGCGGGGGGTCTCCGCCCTGTGGGAACAGCCGGGCCGGACCGGGTCCGGCACCGCGCTGCACCGGCTTCTCGGCGGCTCGCGCGCCGCCATCCTGCTCGCGCTCGAAGATCCGGCCAGCACCACCCAGCTGGCCGGGACGCTGGGCCAGTCGCTCGGCGGCATCGGGGACCACCTGGCCGTGCTGCGCGAGGCCGGGCTGGTGGCCAGGGCCAGGTCCGGGCGGTCGGTGCTCTACCGCCGCACGCCGGTCGGGGACGCGCTGGCCGCCGCCGAGCTCTAGGTTCGCCCGCGGCAGCGTGCCTCAGGGGAGGGCGACGAGCAGCACCGGTACGCCGGCCACGGTCAGCGCCCCCGCCACCCGCAGGAACGTCCGCGCGGCGGGCACCGAACGGAGCTGTGCCTTGGGGAAGGCCGCGGCGGGTTCGGCCGCTACGCCGACGATGATCATTGATAGAACGAACCAGGCCAGCACGGCGTGGCGCCAGTGCCGCGCCCGCCACTGCGCGAGGCGCTGCCGGAACGGAGCCCGCGGCGCCCGCCGGCGCCAGGCGATGGCCTCGGCGCTCTGGCCGCCGTACAGCGGCCTTGCTGCCGTCCGGACGGCAGCGAGGCCCGGGTTCAGCGGGACTGTCCGCCCGATCGCGGGGCTCATGCCCGCGCGGCCGCGTTGCGGCTGCGCTTGCTGGAGTGCGTGGCGCATCATGACCCCTCCCGCCACTGGACCAGTACCTAGTCGGAGGGAGTTCCGGCGTCCCTGATACGTGCCGTGCGCGGCAACTCGCTTGCCGTCCGATGTCTCGCGATATATCGTGCAAAGTACTCGGGGATTCCCCGTTCTTTGCTACGGAGGGCACGATGGCTACGGGATACAACGTGCGCGTCGGGGACGCCGATCGTGACGCAGTCGCCACCCAGCTGCGTGAGCACTTCGCGGACGGGCGACTGACGCTCGAGGAGCTGAACGAGCGCCTCGACCAGACGTTCGCGGCCAAGACCAAGGCCGACCTGACCACCGTGATGCGCGACCTCCCGCACGCCGTGCGGCCGACCGCAGGCGCGCCGTACGGGGGCACGGCATGGCAGGGGCCGGCGTGGCACGGCCCGATGGCGACCAGGCCGGGTCAGGACTACGGCCACGGCGCGGGCGACGGCCAGGGGCCGCGCGGGCCGGGGGCCTTCGCGCCGATCATGGGCATGGTGTGGCTGTTCGTGATCCTCGGCAGCGTCATCTTGTTCGGCGGTTTCGGTGGTGGCGGCAGGCCGCTGGCGATCGTGCTGTTCCTCGCGGCCCTGGCGCTGGTCAGGCGGCTGATCGGGATGGGCAGGCGGCGCGGTGGCCCCGGGCCGCGCGGTCCGAGGGGCCCCCGGGGGCGTCGCCGCTGGTGATTATCGCTTCGTCCGGGTTCCGCCCCGGGCCGGCTCGACTTATCGTGGAAGGGTGAGGCAGCCAGCCTGGCGAATTCAGGGAGCCGATGACAAGGCGATATGACGTCCGAACCGGAATGGTAGACGAGGATCCCGACGCGGGGCAGCCGCGTGAAGAGCTTGTACCGGGGTGGCACGTGCCCGGCCGGACGCGGTACGACTACGACCTGAGGATCGGCGACGCCGAACGTGACGTCGCCATGGCCCAGCTGCGCGAGCACTTCGTCGCGGGGCGGCTGACCTTCGACGAGCTGAGCGAGCGAATCGACGCCGCCCTCATCGCCAAGACGCAGCGCCAGATCGACCGGCTGACGGCCGACCTGCCCCGGCCGCCGAGGCCCGCCAGGTCTGAGCCGGCGCTGCCGGCCCCGGCCCCGGACGCGGGCCGGTTCCTCGTCTTCGCGATGCTCCTGTTCGCGCTGGCCACGTGGATCCTGATCATGGCCTGGATGTCCCGCTACTCTCACATGGGCGGACAGTACCCGTGGCCGCCGCAGCCTTAGTTTCCCTGGGCTGGGGCCGGGCGGTCAGGCGCCGGCCAGGGCGCGCAGCGGAACCACCAGGTAGCGGTAGTCCGGCGCGGGCTCGTCCCCGTTTCCCGTGCTGCCGGTGATGAGGGCGGGCTTGGTCGGGCTGGTGAACTGCAGGCGGATCCGCGCCTCGTCGGGGGCTGGCGTCTTGTCGGCGTTCTGGGCCTTGTCGGCGTTCTGGGCCTTGTCCGCGTTCTGCGGCTTGTCCGTGTTCTGGGCCTTGTCCGCGGGGCCCGTGGCGCCGACCGCCGCGATCAGGGCCGCGCCGAGGCCGTCCATCAGGTAGTGCGGGCTGAACGCGATCGTGGTCTCCTCGCCGGCGAAGTCGGCGGCAACCGTCTCGCGCGCCCGGGCCTGCCCCTCGGTGCCCGCCTCGATCGTGACCGTGCCGTGGCCGAACGACAGCCGCACCGAACTGCCCCGCTCCGCGACCAGCGCGACCCGCTTGACCGCCTCGACGAGCGGGATGGCCGGCATGTCACCGTAGCTGCCGAAATCGTCCGGGAACCTGGACATGTACTTGATGTACTCCCCCGCGATCAGCCGGGTGGTCAGCCGCCGCCCGCCCGACTCGAACCCGATCATCGCGTCGGCCGCGCGCAGCGAGTCGCTCTGGCTCGCCTCGGCGGCCAGTGCGCCGCGCATCATGACCCGGACCGGCGTGCCCGGCATCATCATCCGCGCGGCGTCGGACAGGGTCTTGGCCGGCACCAGCAGCGTGCCCGACGAGCCCGGGTGAGCGGGGTTCCAGCCGAGTTCCCTGATCGCGAGCCGGTACCTGTCGGTCGCCACCAGCCTGATGCTGTCCTCGTCGATCTCCACGTTCACCCCGGTGATGACCGGCAGCGTGTCGTCGCGGCTGGCCGCGGGCGCGACCTGGCCGATCGCCGTGGCGAGCACGCCGCCGTCGACAGTGCCCGCCAGCAGGGGCAGCTCGGGCAGCCGCGGGTACTCCTTGACCGGCAGGGTGACCAGGGTAAACGACGCCGGGCCGCAGGTCACGGTGACGTCGTCCTTCTCGTGATCCAGCTCGACCGGGAACGGCGGCAGGCTGCGGGTGATCTCGGCCAGCAGCCGCCCGGGCACCAGCGCTGTGCCCGGCTCGGCCACCTCCGCGTCAACCTGGATCCTGGCCGACACCTCGTAGTCGAAGCAGGACAGGGTCAGGCGGCCCGTGGACGCCTCGAGCAGCAACCCGGACAGGATGGGCAGCACCGGACGCGACGGCAGCGAGCGTGCCACCCAGGCCACCGCCTCGGCCAGCGCGTCCCGTTCGACGATGATCCGCATTCCCTGCCGCCTCCATCCCGCGTGCGCCGCCCTCCGCGGGGGGCCCACATGCATACTCGCACGGGCCACTGACATTTCAGGGTCCCGCGGAGGTATGCGGCAAACGGCGGGATAAGCGCGGTCTGCGGGGATGAATCCCCGGCTGACGTCGCTAGATCAAACCGGGCGGTGCCGCGTCCAGGGTGTCCTGGATGGCCTTGGCCAGGGCCCGGGCCGATTCCGCGGTGAGCTCGACCGCCACCCGCGCCGACGGGCCGGCGCTGGGGTCGAGGAAGTCGATGTTGAGGGTGTGCTCGGCCTGGGCGTGCACCGGGTGGTCGAAGTACACGCTCGCGTCGGTCAGCCGGAACCATCCGGCCGGGCCCTTGCCGCTGCCGCTGATCGAGACCTTCTCCGTCAGGTAAGTGCACATGCGCGAATCCTCTCAGGGTGCGGGCGGTCAGAGGTAACGGCCGAAGAAGTCCCAGATCCGCTGCCAGGCGTCCACGGCCGCCTCGGGCCGGTAGCTGGGCCTGTCTACCTGCAGGAAGGCGTGCCCGGCCCCGTCGTATGAGTGGAACTCGTAGGTCTTGCCGTGCGTCTTGAGCGCGTTCTCAAGCTCGGCGACGTGCTCGGGCGAGGGGTGCTGGTCGTCCGCGCCGAACAGGCCGAGCAGCGGGCAGGACAGGTCCGCGGTCCGCTCCACCAGGGCCGGCGAGCCGTGCAACGGGTGCCCCTCGGGCGGGGTCTCGACAACGAAACCGCCGTAGCAGTCCACGGCCGCGTCCAGGGGCAGGCTGACCGCGGCGAGGAACGACTGCCGCCCGCCCGAGCAGTGGCCGATCACGCCGACCTTGCCGTTGGAGTTGCTCAGCCCGCGCAGGTAGGCCGCCGCCCCCGCCACCTCGCCGACGATCCGCTCATCCGGGATGGGGATCGCGCCCGAGGCCCTGGCCGCCGCCATCGCGTCGTCGGGCGCCGCTCCGGGGGCCTCGCGGTGGTAGAGGTTCGGCATCACGGCGTTGAGGCCCCCGGCCGCGAACGCCCGGGCGAACTCCTTGGTCTGCCGGTCGTAGCCGGGCAGGTGGTGGATGACGACAACGCCGCCGACCGGCCCTGGCTGGAGCGTCCGGGCCGAGTACGCCTCGATCTCGTCGCCGTTATCCCCGGCGATCGTCACGGTCTCGGCCAGCATCGCGTCGTACATCCGTTGTCCTCCGTCGCATCGTCCACAGCCGGCACCATGCTTTCACGGGGCCGCCGGCGCGGCATCAGCGGGAGGTGAAAGACTTCCGGCATGACCTATGTCGCGGCCGGTGACCGGTACAGCAAGATTCCCTACCGCCGCTGCGGCCGCAGCGGCATCATGCTGCCCGAGGTGTCGCTCGGGCTGTGGCAGAACTTCGGCGACGAAAAACCGCTCGAGGACCAGCGCGCGATCCTGCGCCGGGCCTTCGACCTGGGGGTCACCCATTTCGACCTGGCCAACAACTACGGCCCTCCGTATGGTTCGGCCGAGATCAACTTCGGCCGTCTGATGCGGGAGGATTTCCGTCCTTACCGCGACGAGCTGATCATCTCGACCAAGGCGGGGTACGACATGTGGCCGGGGCCCTACGGCGACCACGGCTCGCGCAAGTACCTGCTGGCCAGCCTGGATCAGTCGCTGCGCCGGATGGGCCTGGAATACGTCGACATCTTCTACTCCCACCGGTTCGACCCGGATACGCCGCTCGAGGAGACGATGGCCGCGCTGGACACCGCCGTCCGCTCGGGCAGGGCCCTGTACGCGGGCATCTCCTCGTATTCCGCCGAACGGACCCTGGACGCGATATCCCTGCTCCGGCAGATGGGCACGCCGCTGCTCATCCACCAGCCGTCCTACTCGATGCTGAACCGGTGGATCGAGGGCGGCCTGCTCGACGTGCTCGGCCGGGAGGGCGTCGGCTGCATCGCCTTCTCGCCGCTGGCCCAGGGCGTGCTAACCGGCAAGTACCTGGGCGGGGTGCCGGCCGGGTCACGGGCCGCGCAGGACGGATCGCTATCGTCGGATCAGATTTCCGAACGGACCCTGGCTCACGTCCGCGCGCTGGCCGAGATCGCCGCGGCCCGGGGGCAGTCCCTGGCCCAGCTCGCGCTGTCCTGGGCGCTGCGAGACCAGCGGCTGACCTCGGTTCTCATCGGCGCCAGCAGCGTCGCGCAGCTGGAGGAGAACCTCGCCGCGGCCGATCACACCAGCTTCACCGACGAGGAGCTCGCCGCGATCGACCGCGACGCCGTCGAGGCCGGCATCAACATCTGGGCCGACTCCAGCGCCCACTAACCCCGCTGCGCACCTGCTCCAATTCAATGAACGTGGCGTTCTACCCAATAGATTCGGTAGAACGCCACAACCACTGAATTCCTAGCGTCCTATATGAGAGTAATGTCCGATTCGAGGCGGAGAGGTGCGGGGGGCGCTGGGCGCGGGGCTGGGCTCAGGAGGCCAGGTAGCGGCCGAACCAGGTGAGGATTTTCTCCCAGCCGTCGACGGCGGCTTCGGGGCGGTAGGCGGTGCGGTTCACGGAGAAGAACGCGTGGCCGGCGCCGTCGTAGATGTGGAACTCGTAGGTCTTGCCCTGCGCCTTCAGCTCCTCTTCCAATTCGTCGACCTGGTCCGGTGAGGGATACTGATCGTCCGCACCGAACAGGCCGAGGAGCGGGCAGGACAGGTCCTTGGTCAGGTGCTTGATGGGGCCGACCTTCAGCGGCATGCCCTCCGGCGGGGCGCCGGTGACGAACGCGCCGTAGCAGTCGACGGCGGCGTCCAGCGGCAGGCTGCAGGCGGCCAGGAACGACTGCCGGCCGCCCGAGCAGTAGCCGATAACGCCGACTTTGCCGTTGGCGGAGGTCAAGCCGCGCAGGTGCGCCGCCGCGCCGGCCACGTCACCGATCAGCCGAGGGTCGGGCACGCCGCCCTGGGCCCGGGCGGCCGCGGCGGCGTCGTCGGGGCTGGCGCCGGGAGCGTCACGGTGGTACAGGTTCGGCATCAGCGCGTTGTAGCCTTCCGCGGCGAACCGGCGCGTTATCTCCTTGGTCGGCGGGTCATAGCCCGGCATGTGGTGGATCACCACCACGCCGCCCAGCGGGCCCTGGCTCATCGGCCTAGCCAGATAGGCCTCGATCTCGTCCCCGCCGTCGCCGCGGATGGTGACGGTCTCGGCCAGCGTCACGTCGTACATCGGATTCCCTTCGCATAGGGCAAGTAACAGCGCTCAGATCCTACAACCGGGCTCATCCGGGCTTGCGGGCGCAGACGCGCTCGACGATGCCGAACGTGAACCGCTCGGATTCCTCGATCTCCAAGCCCAGCTCGGCCAGGTAGGCAACTGGCCGGCGGCGGAAGTGCTCGCCCGCGAGCGGGATGGTGATCCGCTCGTACAGCCACTGCACCCCACGCAGCGGCGCAGCCGAGGCGGCCACGTGATCGACCAGCAGGAGGCGGCCGCCCGGGCGCAGGACCCGTGCCATCTCGGTGACCGCGCGCCGGTCGTCGGGAATGGCGCACAGGCCGAGCGCGCACAGCACGGTGTCGAACGACTCGTCCGGGAAGTCCAGCGCCTGGGCATCACCCTGGCGCAGGTCGGCATCGCGGCCGAGGGCGGCCGCGCGCTGGCGGGCGATGCCGAGCATGGCCGGTGACCAGTCCACGCCGGTGAGCCGGGCGCCATCCGGGTAGAAGGACAGGTTGCGGCCGGTGCCGACGGCGACCTCGAGCACGTCGCCGGCGGCCCGGCCGCAGGCCCAGGGCCGGCTGTCCCCGAACAGGTGCCGGTCCCAGAAGCTCATCGCGCGGTCATACCGGGCGGCCTGCTTGTCCCAGTACGCGGCGCGGCGCCGGTTGAGGTCGTGGCTCACGTCCACACCCTGGCACAGCGGAGGCCGGTCCCGCCCCCCACGGCGGGACCGGCCTCCGGTCTGGTCAGCGGTGCACGTGGGACAGCGGGCCCGCGTTGTCAGGGAACTCGGAGGTGTTGAGCGCCTGGATGCCGGCGTTCTGCTCGCCGTTGAACGGCGTCATGATCGGCTTGTCACCCGGCTTGTTGGGCTCGCAGCCCAGGTGGAACGGGACGTTGGGGTCGTTGAACCACAGGCCCAGGTGGTACTGGTGGGTCGCCCCGAACGTGGTGGTCCCGCCCGTCGACACCGAGAACGTCTCGACGTCGAAGACGCCGCGCACGGTGGCGTGGCCGACGCCGTGCCGGTCGGCGTTGACGTCGGTCTGGTACCAGGACACGCCGAACGGCTTGTTCGGCGTCTGGATCACGAACAGGTCGAACTCGGCGTTACGCGGCATGCCGAAGATCGAGACCTCCATGGTGTCGTTCTGCGACCCCGGGATGATGGTGACCCGGCCGCCGGCGTGCGGCAGGCAGGACTTGATGCCGGGCGACGGCACCAGGCCGAAGGTGAACGCGCCGCTGTGCCGCGCGCTGGTGACCGGGGCCGCGGACGCCGCGGTGAGGCTCAGGGCGCCCGCCACGGCGGTGACGGCCAGCCCCGCGGTGGCCCACGTCACGGCGCGCCGGCGCAGGTTGTTGGTGATACGCATGAATGCTCCCCTG
>Ga0210397_10003049_pt1 | contig 10383 bp, 8 predicted proteins | sample IncBWH2OmetaG_FD_160126 | JGI IMG/M metagenome (GOLD analysis project Ga0210397, IMG submission 160126) | Forest soil microbial communities from Barre Woods Harvard Forest LTER site, Petersham, Massachusetts, United States - Inc-BW-H-2-O ...
TCAACGAGCAGATTTTATTCTCGTTACTCACACACATTACGACCATGTCCTGGATGTTCCTCACATCGCGCGCAAAACGGGCGCCGCTGTGATCGGAACCGAGAGCACCGAAAATGTGCTGCGAGCCTACAGCGTGCCTGAAGAACAGTTGCTTACCGTGCGTGGCGGAGAGGACTACCAGTTCAGTTCCTTCTCTCTGAAAGTCATTCCCAGCATTCACAGCCCCCTGGATCACAAACACTACTTTAGTTCCGCAACTGCACCGGCTGGAATGAAAGCACCTTTGACCATGGAACAGATCCACCCTGAGGGAGGCACTCTTGCCTACCTGATTCGTCTTCACGGTCATCAAATTCTCGCGTTTGGCGGCATGAACTTCATCGAACGTGAGATGGTTGGACTGGAGCCAGACGTCGCATTGATTGGGGCTGGTGCTTCCCGAAAGGAAATCTACGACTACAGCGGCCGCCTGATGCGCGACCTACATTATCCAGCCATCGTTCTCCCGACACATTGGGACAACTTTCTGGCACCTTTTGAGGCTTCTCAACAGCCGGCTCTCGAAGCTCTCCAGTCTTTCGTGCAGGAGATCGTGGCGGCCTCACCGAAAACGAGGGTGATTGTGCCAAAGTACTTTGAATCGATCCCGCTCGACACGGTCGGAGAACGACGTGCGGCTTCACAATGAAAGGCAAATTGCGGCTCGTGACGGACGCGCTAAACGGCGGTTCTCGTCCTTGAGGAGAACACGATTGTGGCTGCACTACGAGATGTCCTGACCGATTGGAAAAAGAGGCGTGGCGGTCGGCCACTTCAATGTAGCGGACTTGGTTTTGTTGGAGGCCGTTCTCGGGGCCCGTTTCTCCAACATTACGATTTGCTCATCGGCTGTTTAGAGGCAGGCGATGATGCGGCATAAGGATACTCGATCACCTTATCGATGGCAGGCCGCTTATCCTGAATGCCTTATTGCTTCCCATCGGAATCGGTTGGGCCAGCATAAATGCGCTGCAGCAGAAGAATCCACGCGGTGTCGGCCAACGGATCGGAAGGCACCTGGAAATCCACCCTCCGATGCCGTAGGTCGGCTGTGAAAATCGCCACAATGCGGTCAAGAGTCAGATTGTCGGTGTTCGGTTGCCTGTCCCCGATCGCGAACGACCCGCCATGGCGAACAACCCGGAACTACCCGCTACAGAATGCCCGCCCGCCCGGCCCATCTGGCGATATAGCTCTGCAGGAAAGATGTAAAATCGTTCGCGCCCGGTGGAAGTTGCTTACCCCGATCGCTGATCTGATAAAAATCCAAATTCACAACCGGATTGATCAGCCGGCTCATTACAACATTTCTGTTCCGGCAGGCCGCCAAAGCCCAGGAGGGAACAATCCCGCTACCCTCGCCTGCTTCTACTATGGCGAGCAGCGTGTCAACGTAGTGGATAACGCCATTGGGCTGACCGCCAATGCCTGCTTGCGCCAGATGTTTATTTATGAGTTGCTGAATCTCGTTCGTAGGCACGAGCGAAATCAGTCTCTCTCCCTTCAATGCGGACCAGGTGGTCGATGCGCGCCGAAAGGCGGGATCGCTATCGGTACGAACTACCATCAGGCAGAAGCGAAATAACGGCGTACGCCGAAGGCCGGGAAGGGGCTTGTATAGCACACGCAAGCCTATGTCGACTTTTCCTGACTCGACCATCGGGATGATGGAAGCAGGTTCGCAATCAAGCAATTGAATCCGCAGGTCTGGCCGATGAGTCCGAAACTCCTTAATCGCCTGGGGCAGAACATTGGCGGCGATGAGAGGAGACGCCCCAACCGACAACGTCCGGCTGCTCTCAGTCGCCGTACGTCCGATGCGTGACACCGCACCTTCCACGTCTGCCAAGCTCTTCTGTGCAATAGGCAGCAGTTCGTGACCATATGCTGTGAGCACGACATGGCGCGTGGTTCTATCAAACAGCCGGAACCCGAGCTGGGATTCCAACTCTCGTATCAGAAGACTCAAGCCCGACGGGGTTATGAAGAGTGCTTCCGCAGCCCGAGAAAAATTCCGATGTTGCGCCACCAGCGAGAAGGCTTGGAGTTGTCGCGACGTAAAATTCATTAGTGATGAATTCTTAACAATTATTGAATTCTTACAACTTGTATCATAACCCCCCACGGGGGTTAAATAGCCCACTATCGGGGCCGAGGGTGACAACTTCCGAAGAGCATCCAGGGGAGGCGTCCGTGGCAGAACTGGCGCACAATGCTCACATACCTGTAGATGGCCTCGCGATTCCAGCGCTCGCTTCAAAGCCCCACCGGTTGACCGCGCTCCAGAGGCTTATTTGTACGGTCGCGGCCTTAGGGTTTGCGTTCGACCTTTATGAAATGGTTGTGCTCTCGGTGGTCGTTCGACCGGCGCTGGTCACGGTCGGAGGGCTTAAGCCAGGAACTCCAGCATTTAACCTATGGGTGGGGTTGCTGTTCTCCGTCCCCGCGGTGACTGGTGGCTGCTTCGGCCTCTTGGGCGGCTATCTAACCGACATTTTCGGTCGCCGGCGAGTGCTTGTCTGGAGCATCCTTCTGTACGCCTTTTCGGCATGCGCAGCCAGTTATTCCAGCACGCTGACGCAGTTCCTAATTTTCCGGTGCCTCACGTCTATTGGTGTGTGCGTCGAATATGTGGCGGCGATTGCCTGGCTCGCGGAACTGTTCCCTAATCCGAAACAGCGAGAATCCGTGTTGGGCTATACCCAGAGCGCGGTCGGCCTGGGGGGCCTTCTGGCCACCGGAGCATACTATCTCGCGGTCACATACGCGGAGCGACTGCCGTCGATCCATTCCGGCCATGACGCTTGGCGCTACGCGGTGCTTGGCGGCTTGTTACCGGCGATTCCACTCATTCTGGTTCGCCCCTTCTTACCTGAATCGCCGCTCTGGAAGGAGAAAAAGTCCAAAGGCACCCTGAAGCGCCCGAGCATTGCGGAGCTTTTTAGCCCGGCACTGAAAAAGACCACCTTGGTGGCAACGCTGCTGGCAGCGTGCTTTTATGCCGTGCCCTATGGTGTATTGCAACAAACGCCCCATATTGTTCCCGGGCTTCCTGAATTGCATGGCTTGGCGGCTCGCCATGTTGAGCAGACGGTAGGCGGTGTCCAGTCGCTAGCAGAACTCGGTACGATTGCAGGCCGACTACTGTTCCCGCTCTTGGTCATAAGGATCGCAACGCAGAGGCGCCTGTTGCGTCTTGGCCTCGTTCCCGGCCTGGCGGTGTTCGCTTGGGTATATTTCTTCGCTGCGACGCATAGTCTGGTGTTGCTGAAGAGCGGCGTTTTCCTTGCTGCCGTTTGCATGAATGGCTCATTCAGCTTCCTCTGGAACTATTTACCCTGGGTCTACCCGACACACTTGCGGGGGACGGGCGAAAGCTTCGCCGCCAACTTGGGGGGCAGAGTTTTTGGCGCATCCGCTGCGCTGTTAACAACGCAACTTGCCAATATCATCCCAGCTAGCGGAGCGGCGAGTCGAATGGCATATGCAGCGGGTACGATTGCCGTCCTGGCCTATACCGTGTCTCTAATAGGGAGTTTCTGGCTCCCTGAACCAAAACACCCCCAACTGCCAGACTAAAGGCCTCCCTGGAACGAGGCTGCGCAGGTGTCGCGTTAGGGGTGCGAATCAGGCGGAGGTCAGAATCGTGTCAAATTCAACTCTCCGAGAAAGCGAATCGCACCATGGAATCCGAAAGAGTGATCGGCGTGGCTTCCTCACGAGGGCTGCTGGAATCATCGGAGGAGTCGCACTGGCAAGTCGCATGAAAGGCCAATCGCAGCCATCTGTGAGCATGTCGGTAGGAATGTTTGATGGATTTAAGCCCTCGAAAGTGCAGACCACGGGTGCAACGATCAACGTAGTGTCGGGCGGCCAAGGTTCGCCCGTGCTGCTCTTGCATGGCAACCCGGAGACCCACGTCATGTGGCACAAAATCGCACCCCAGCTGGCCAGGGAATTCACTGTGGTCGCCGCCGACCTGCGTGGATACGGCGACAGCAGCACACCCGCGGATGGTGAAAACCATTCCAACTATTCGAAACGCAGCATGGCGTTCGATCAAATAGAGGTGATGCAGCATTTTGGGTTTGACCGATTTGCTGTAGTCGGACACGACCGTGGTGGCCGCGTTGGGCACCGTTTGGCTCTCGACTACCCCGATCGAATCACCAAACTAGTAGTGCTCGACATCGTGCCCACCTACACGCTCTTGCACAAGGTCAACAACGAGATAGCCACGGCGTTCTACCATTGGTTCTTTCTGGTTCAGCCGTTCCCCTTTCCAGAGACTCTCATCGGAGACAATGTCGAGTTTTACCTCAAGTACATGATGTTCCGAGACATGTCTAGCGGGAAGATACCAAGCTGGATGGGCGAGAAAGCATTCGCCGAGTATCTACGCTGCTTCCGCGACCCACGTGCGATACACGCGACTTGTGAGGACTACCGGGCCGGTGCTTCCATCGATATAAAACACGACGAAGAGGATCTGAACCGCAAGATTATTTGCCCGCTGCTTGTCCTCTGGGGTGAGCGCGGAGCGGTCCACCGGTTGTTTGACGTGCTGGCCGTTTGGCGGGAACGCGCCGCCAAGGTGAGCGGCAAACCTTTGCCGGGGAGGCACTTCTTGCCGGAAGAAACACCGGACGAGACACTGACCGAATTGCTGGCGTTCCTGAAGCCATAGCAACATTGGAGCCAAAGAAAGAGGGCACAACATGGAAACAGGGCATGCTGAATGTTCGATCTCTCCAGATTACGTCTTTGACAATGCGTCTGAGCAAGCCGGCGCTCGATTCAGGGCGCTCTCGGAAATTTTCGATCCCGACACGATTCGTCATCTCAGCGAGCGTGGCGTCGATCAGGGCTGGCACTGCTTGGAGATCGGAGGAGGCAATGGGTCGATCGCTTCATGGCTGAGCGGTCGCGTGGGTCCCACGGGAAGCGTGCTCGTTACCGATATTGATACAAGGTTTCTTGAACCTCTGAAGCTGCCGAATGTGGAGGTTCGGCGCCACAACATTGCCACCGACCCATTGCCCGAGAGCGCATTTGATGTTGTGCACAGTCGCCTCGTCCTTTTGCACCTGCCGGAACGGGATAAAGCGCTACGCCGAATGATTGCTGCTCTCAAACCGGGAGGGTGGCTGGTGGACGAAGAATTTGATTCCGCTTCTCTCCTTGCGGATCCCATTGCGCATCCCGGAGAGGTCCTTCTCAAGACTCAGCTTGCGATGATGCGCCTTGTAGAAGATCGTGGGGTCGAAAGACGCTGCGGACGATTGTTACTCGGACGCCTGCGAGCCCGCGGGTTAGTCGCAACCGGCGCAGAGGCCCGCATGTTTATGTGGCAGAGCGAGTCGGCGGGCACCTCTCTTATGCGGGCAAATTTCCAGCAGCTTCGCGCAGACATGATCAAAGCTGGTTACATCACTGAAGACGAGTTCGAGGAAGATCTCGCTCGACTGAAAGCACCAGACTTCCTGACAATTTCTCCCACTCTGTGGGCCGGCTGGGGAAGGCGGCGGCCGCCAAGGTGATTACTTGAAGCGCTCCCCGTTGTCTGTTGCTTTAGAGTGCATGGCGCGTTGCAGTCGAAAGGAACTTCCGAGGAAATACCGAATCGTTGATATTCACCGTCGTTCCGGCGATTAAGGAGGTTCGCATGTCACGATGGCTGAAGCGCATCGTGTTCGGGCTCCTAGGGTTGGCTGCGTTGATCGCGAGCATACTTGGACTTCTGGCCACGGTTACAAACCTTCCGGGAGAAGAGAAGACTCCTGCGGGAATCCACCGGGACACCGCTTTATACATCAAGATGCGTGACGGAGTGCAGATTGCTGTCGACGTCTGGTTTCCCCAGGACTATCAGGCTGGGCAGCGTCTGCCGGTACTGCTCCGCACTACGCGCTACGGACGTGACGGACAGTTCGGCTGGGCATTCCGGCTGGCAGTGGCTTTCAAGCGGAGTAGCCCGCACGGCCCCGGCGACGAGCAGACCGATTATCTGAATCAGCGCCACTTTGTGGTTGTCGTCGCCGACACGCGCGGAAGCGGCGCCAGCAGCGGTCATCGCGAAACGGAGTTTTCCAAGGAACTGATTTCCGATCTGGGTGAACTGGTCAACTGGACCGCGATCCAGCCGTGGTCCAATGGCCGGGTTGGAACCTTTGGAAACTCGTATGAGGGAGCGACGGCCGAGTTTACAGCCGTAACGAACCCACCTGCACTCAAAGCTGTTGCTGCCTTCTCCAGTCAGTTTGATGTTGGAATGCTCATCTTCCCTGGAGGGATCTATAACGAGAAGTTTGTGCAGTCCTGGAGCGAGGCAATCAATGAGTTTGACCACGGCGACGTCTGCGTGACCAAGGGATTGAGCGGTCTTCGCTGCTGGTGGGCAGGGCGATTCGTGCGGGGTATTAAGCGCGTAGACGCGGATTCGGATGGAAAGCAGCTTGCTCAAATACTAGCCCAGCGGCATAACCGGTATCCAACCGAGCAACTACAGCGAATCGAGTTTCGGGATGATGCGATCCCCCTACGCGAGGGAGCGCCCACAACTCTTGCGGAACTGAGCGTTTCCGGACATCGCGCACAGATTGAGTCGTCAGATGCCGCGATGCAAGTGTGGTGCAGTTGGCTGGACGCCGACGTCTGTGAGGGCGCACTCTCGCGTTATTTCACCTTCAAGAATCCGCAGCAACTCATCATCGGTCCCTTTTCACACAACACGGACTTTAACGACGATCCTTTTCTCACTCCCGCTCAGCACTCTCCAGCGGAGCCCACAGTCGAGCACCAGTACCGTATGATGGCGGAGTTCTTCGACAGCTTGCTTCGTTCTGAGGCGTCGGCCCCGGTCGAATCCGGCATCCATTACTTCACCATGGGTGAGGGCCAGTGGCACGACACAAAAGTTTGGCCACCCCAAGGATTCGACGGTGCCAACCGGCTCTATTTCGCAGAAAGTCATGCTCTGAGCGCAGCGCCGCCTGTGGCCGCCTCTGCCAACGATACTTATCCAGTCAACTTCACAGCATCCACTGGCGAGAATAATCGCTGGATGACGGAAATGGGCCTCGACATTCTCTATCCCGACCGCTCCGGCGAAGACGGCAAACTTCTCGCATATACGGGCGCTCCGCTGGCTACGGATGTGGAGATTTCGGGTTCGCCTGTGGTGGTCGTCGAAGTGGCTTCCACGGCAACAGACGGGGCATTTTTCGCGTACCTGGAAGACGTCGCCCCCGACCGTCACGTCACCTATATCGATGAGGGAGAACTGCGAGCGGTCAGTCGCAAAGAAATAGGTCGAAATGGAGGTGCATACAATTTGCCTGACCCGTCGCCCAGCAATTCCCGCCACGACGCCCAGTCGCTTGTCCCTGGAAAACCGGCCGAATTAAAGATCCGAATGTGGCCGATATCCGTCCTCTTGCGAAAAGGCCACGAGATTCGCGTTGCCCTCGCAGGAGCGGACGCAGAGACTTTCCGGAGGTGCCCACCGGCGGGCGACGTAACTTGGACCGTTTATCGACAGAGCGGGCTGGGGTCTTATGTGGACTTGCCTATGCAACCGCGTTAGACGCTGCCGTCGGGGCAGACAAGTACCACTTGATTTCCCTCGGGATCGGTTACGTAGAGAGACCGCCAATGCAGTGTGGCCGCCATAACCGTCCGCAATCTTGAAGAACGCGCAGTTTGAAACTCGCGTCATCAGAGGCAAATTGATAACCTCCTCGTAGAACTTCTTCATAACATCCAAGTTGTTAACCCGGAGTGCGATCTCGCCGAGACCTCGCACTACTGTGCCCTTCTCGATAGGAGTGGATGGTGGCATGATGAGCCTCCGAGGCCAGAAACCATAGCTCTCAAACATAGGCTTTCGTCCAAGCTCCGGACCAGGGTGAGATCATTGCGGACCGCCGGCCACGGAACGCGACAATTTACTTAGAGAAAGTTCTAGACCCCTTTTAGACCCCCATTAACTGTTCCCGGCCGTGTTTTAGGAGTTCTTGAAGCGCCACTCGTGCCCGTAAATTCAGTAAGTTACCGACTACCGATACGCTCATAACCCAAAGGTCGGTGGTTCAAATCCACCCCCCGCAACCAAAACTCCTTCTTTTTCTTGACCCTACAAAACTCCTCTCCATGCAGTCCCATCTCCTATCATTCTTATTGGGGGTCTATCGGGGGTTTGGAATCTACTTCTGATAGGCACCAACTGCCTTTGTTCTCATGGATTTGCTCCTGCAAAATCGTTGCCGAGACCTTTGGGGATTGCGCACAGCGAGGTTGGACACCTGCTGATCTCCGTCGCCGACGTGAACGTGAGGCAGACTTCGTAGAAGGCCGTTTCTGGATAACTTCTGACGCCGGTACCAAGCAGATCCTAGGCGCGGCGATTCTGGGGACAGGCGGCGACGAGGCAATCCACTGCATTCTGGACATCATGTACGCACGAGCACCGTTCACCACTATTCAGCGCGCGGTGCATATCCATCCTACGGTATCCGAGCTGATCCCGACGATGCTGGGCGATCTGAAGCCTTTGAGTTGAGCACGCGGAGTGTCGAGTCCTTGGGCTCTTGCTACTTCTGCTAGTTCTTTGAACTGCGGCTTCTAAGACTCATGGAGCTGTTACCAATCATCGACAAGTGTCGAGATTTATGCCCACCTGTTCCTCAACTCACTGTCCGTGCTTGGTGAGCCCAGAACCGTTCACGCAGAATTCTCTTCAATACCTTGCCAGAGCCGCTCTTCGGCAGCTCAGTCTCTGAGAACTCGATGCGGCGTGGAATCTTGTAATTGGCCAGCGTTCGTCGGCAATGCGCGATCAGGTCATCGATGGTCAGAGTGTTTCCCGGTTTAAGCACAACGCACGCCATCACCAGTTCGCCCCACTGTGGGTCGGGGATTCCGAAGACCGCCACTTCGAGAATTGCCGGGTGCGCATAAATAACCGCCTCGACCTCACCGGAGTAGACATTTTCTCCGCCCGTGACAATCATGTCCTTCAGGCGGTCCAGGATGTAGAAATATCCCGGCGCATCTTGATAGCCGATGTCTCCTGTGCGAAACAGCCCATCTCGGAATGCAATCGCGGTTTCTTCCGGATTGTTCCAGTAGCCTCGCATGACATTCGCGCCCCGAACCACTAATTCACCATGATGCCCAGCCTCGACTTGCTTCCCTGACTCGTCCACAACTTGCACATCGATTCCAGGGCAAGGTCTCCCACAGGACAAGAGCCTGTCGTCAGTGTGCTCCTGGTTCTGCAGGCCCGTGAGAAAACCCGTTTCGCTCAATCCGTAGACTTGAACCAGTTTGAGCGTCGGCAAAAGAGATTTCGTCCGATGGATAAGTTCCGGTGCGATGGGAGATCCGCCGTAAGCCAGTACCTCAAGGCTACTCAAGTCATATTTCTTAGCCTCCGAGAATTGGGTCAGCAGATTGATCATGGTCGGCACCAAAACCGTGTGACTCACGCGTTCGCGTTCGACGGTCTCGCAGAAGGTTTGTGGATTAAACTTCGGACTTGTGACTTGATACGCACCGAAAGCCGGGGCTGCGAACATGGCGGGAAAGTCAGCAATGTGGAAGATTGGCGCTGCGTGAAGATAGACTCCGCCTTCTCTGTATCGCATCCAATAGTTGAAGTTGTGGACGTTCGCGAAGACATTTGCGTGAGACAGTATTACGCCCTTCGGCCGGCCTGTTGTCCCGCTTGTATAGATGAGAGCGAGAATCGCTTCCGGATCGTAATGCACCTTGGGATGGGGATCGTTCCGAACCTCCCAGGGCTCTTGGTCAAACACCCGCTGCAAGGAGTGGCGTACTGTTGGGACCGGCAGAGATGAGTGCCGCACTAGACCACGCGGGCTTGCGTCCGCGAGGATGCGATCGATTTCCACTGCTGAGAGCCGCGTGTTCAGGGGAACCGCGATGACTCCCAGCCAACTGCACGCGTACACCAGTTCGATGTATTCCGGTCCGTTCGGAAGCAGAAGCGCGAGCCGATCGCCGGTTTCAAAACCGAGTCTGCTAGCGCGGCCGCAACGTCAGCAACACGATCGTCTAGCTCCCGAAAAGTTAAGCGCGTCCCGTCTGGAGCAAGAGCAACCCGCTCCGGGTAGTACCGGGAGGCCCGGCCGAGGGAATGGATATAGATCACGTTCTGTTCTCCACCTCGGACAGATAAAGAGTAGAGGCCTGAGTAGACCCACTGGTCAGTAGTAGAAGCAGTGAATTCACACTCTCACCCAAAGCGCCATGTTCGCATTGCTCCTGGCATCGAACGCAGCGGTTTGCCCAATGGTCATCGCCTCGTTGACGCAATGCATT
>Ga0210397_10003058_pt1 | contig 10367 bp, 8 predicted proteins | sample IncBWH2OmetaG_FD_160126 | JGI IMG/M metagenome (GOLD analysis project Ga0210397, IMG submission 160126) | Forest soil microbial communities from Barre Woods Harvard Forest LTER site, Petersham, Massachusetts, United States - Inc-BW-H-2-O ...
TTTATGCAGGTATAGTCGCTGATAATGATTTGCAGTTTGTGTATTTGTATTGTCAGGCGGGTTTGCATCATTTCAGAATCAGAAATGATATAGGATACTTGTGTGGAAATAAAATAGCTGATGCTGCAGATGATAACGATGAATACAATAATTGTTAGTATGATGGCTGCAACCCGGTTATGAATCTTAGACTCGATTATGTTTGATAGTGGAAGTAAAAGCAACGATAATAGGCCTGCGAAGAAAACAGGCACCAGAAAGCCTTGCGCATAAATCATTCCGCTGATGATTAAGAAAACAAATGCCAGTAGTATTGTTGAACGGAATAATAACGATTGGTTCATAAAAATATGTTTTTCTAAAAATACAAATTTAATGTAATATTGTGAGGGGATTTTTTCTTACAATATATACAGCTATGATCAACGAAGAACTTTTATGGGTACTTTGGCAGAACCTGTTGTTTTCAGTAGAAGATTTGAAGACAACAACCGGAGACTCAATTATTATTAAACGCACAGGTACACTTAATGCTCATGCTGGTCCGGATTTTAGTCTGGCATCTCTTGTGATTGGTTCGATTGAGTGGCGTGGGGATATAGAAATACATACCAAGTCTTCAGACTGGAATAAACACAAGCATCAATTTAATCCTGCTTATGAATCGGTTATTCTGCATGTAGTGTATGAAGCAGATGTAGATATTGAACGAGCCGATGGAACAACGATTCCTGTTTTAGAATTGAAACACCGCATTTCTTCAAACCATTTGCAAACATATCAGTATTTAATGCAACAAGAATCTGTGATTCCTTGTGCCAGCATGTTTACACAAACAAATCCGATTGTTATAGAGCAAATGAAACAGCGTGTATTGGTAGAACGGTTGGAACGCAAAACAGAAGCACACTTCCTGTTATTAAAAGAGCAACCCAATTGGAAGATGATTGTTGGAAGATTGATTTTCAAATCGTTTGGTACAGGCCTGAATGATTTTTTATTTGAGCGATTAGCAAAGCATATTGATTTCAATAAATTAGATCGATTGAGTTATTCACCGAAATCCATTGAAGCATTATTTTTTGGTTTAGCAGGAATGCTTGAAGATACATTGGAAGGTCCTTATCCACGGGAATTGAAAAAAGAATTCGATTATTTAAAGCGAACACTTGCAGTAGTTCCTGTTGTTCAATATTCAGAATGGAAATTTCTGCGTACGCGCCCGACAAATTTCCCTACAATACGATTAGCACAACTTGCTGCCGTTTTTTCTAATCCAGAATGGTATTATCTTTTTGCTTCAATAAAAGATTCGAAACAGGCAGCACTATTTTTAAAGAATGATACTGCATCATACTGGCATACACATTATCGTTTTGATATTGCTTCAAAGCATCTGATTAAGCAAACAGGAGCAACATTTATTAATACATTTATAATAAATGCTTGTATCCCTTTTATAGCGCTGGAGGCACGTTATAACAAAAACGAAGAAAAATGGGAGGAGGTATTTCAATTTATTGATTCAATTAAAGCCGAAGATAATGTGATTACACGAAAGTGGATCGAGCTGGGTATGAATATGAAAACAGGATTTGATAGTCAGAGCAGTCTTGAATTGTATAAGATGTATTGTACTCATAAAAAATGTTTATCTTGTAGCATCGGATATTCTATACTACGCAATGAATCTATTCCTGCTACTGTTGAGTAGTTTGTTTTTAGGCTTTGTATGCTATTATTCTTTTATACGCATGCGGGCGGATGTAAGAAGGCCATTCATATTGTTGCTGGCGTACAGATTTTTTTTCTTTGCTGTTCAGTCGACATTGTTTTATACTATTTATAACAATCAGCTCGATGCGTTTTTTTATCATACTTCTCTTGTTGAGTTGGCAGATGATTTTAGAAAATACCCATCAGACATACTATTATTTTTTCAGGGAAATTATAATCAAATGCATTTGTCGATGTGGCTGCAACAATATTTGCAGGAAGAAATACGCGTAGCTTTTTTTCTGAAAGTATTACTTCCCTTTTTTATATTTTCAGCGAATAACTACTATATGCTTGGAGCATGGTTAACCTTATTCGGAACATTGTGCTATATGCCATTTCTTTCTATGAAAAAATACACCCCGGTATTTAGTATCTGGTTGCTGGTATTGCTTATTCCGTCATTTACTATATGGACAGTTGGGGTTTTAAAAGAAGCATTTGTTATTCCTGTGTTGTTTTTATTGTTCTATTATTTTAATAGAATTATAAATGCAAAAGGTAAGGATATATTTTCAGTTGTACTCTTTACGGCCTTTTTTTTATTGGTATGGTTTGTTAAATATTATCTGGCTGCAATCTTTTTATTGATATGTGTTGTGTATTTTATAAGCGAACGGGTTCAGTTCTCAAGGCGTATGATATTAGGTTCAGTATTTCTTATTATGTTACTGGTTATTGGGCTTGGTTATTTACATCCCGCCTTACATTGGAATAATATACCGGAAGTAATATATATCAGCTATAACCTTACCTGTACGAAGTATGTAGATGCCTATGCCTGCATTCCTTTTGATATAGAGATGTCATGGACTTCAATCTTATTGAATTTTCCTAAGGCAATGCTGTATGCTTTCTTTAGTCCTTTCCCCTGGCAGATTCACAATGTGTCATCGTTACTGGTAGCTCTTGAAAGTTATTTATTCATCGCATTAGCTGGCGGAATGATCTACCGAGTCATAACAAAAAAAATACACGTTTTGAAAATTGAATGGCTGGCTTTATTCTTGATTATATTGATTGGTGGGCTATTGATATTGGCTTCGCCAAATATTGGCAGCTTTAACCGGTACCGTATTTTTTACTTGCCGGTTTATACTTTTATTTTAATAAAGTATAGTGGTTTTACTTATGCTTCAATTTTCCTTCGGTTTAAAAAGCGGATAGAATAATCTATTCCTAAACCAGACCAGATAAAAACAATTGGCAGCAGTGGGCTCAGAAACCGGCCATCCCAGTCAGCATACGTAATCATCACAAGTAAACTGTTTAATCCGGTATATATAATGGTAATTAAAAAAAGCTCTCTGTATATTTTTTTGGATTGAATAAATCCGATAACTGCCATTGAATACCCGATCAATAAAAATATTCCTATAAATACATTATGTATGTAGCTGTAATATGCACGCAAGTCTGTCCATAGAGCTATGAGTCTATATACAGCCAGCTGTATGCTTTCTACCGGATGGTCATAGAACAATAAAAATGTTTTAATTATACTTCCTGTTGAATGATTATTTTCATGCAATGTGTGTATGGTAACTGTCCATCCCGGATATTCGCATATTACTTCTCCTTTATTGAATGAATTCAGCAAGAAAGAATAAAACGTATCTGTGCATGCATTCAAAAGATATAATAAGGTTCCAATACATACACCAACGATTATGTAAATATTTTTTTTCTGAATAGAATTAATGAAATGAATATAGTATATCACTAAGCAAGTAATTAAAAGAGTACCTCCGTTAGGCCGTACACTTGCAGCAGCTATAGCAATGATAAATAAAGAGAGCCACTTGCTTTTTTTGTTTTCTATAGAACAAGCCCAAATGAATAATAATACCAGACTTATAAAAATAGATTCAGTAAGCAGGCATCTATTCCACTGTTGAATGGGTATATATAGTATTACCGCAAGTGTTGCAATGAAAGCTGCGCGGGTATTTTTTATAATTTTACTTAATCCCTGATGGAAGAGCAGGGTTGAACAGAAAGAAAAAGCATATTGAAATAATATACTTGGGTAAATGGAGTGGAAAAGTAGTTTGCTGATAGTTAAAATTGCAATATATCCTGTGTACCAGAAATGATAGGTGAATTCAAAGGTGCCATTTATCCATGCAGTTGCTTCGGTGTCAAAACGTGCTGTGTCAATCGCATACTTTACTCCCATAGTCACATAAAGAGATGCATTTATTAGTACCCAGCAACATATAAGAATAAAACGATATGTATTAAATCGCATAGTAAAAGAATCGATATTAAATAGTCCGGTCTTTGCAGAGCTTTGGTAGCTTTCGGTACAAAGGATAAACTGCTTGATAATATGGCAGAAGCAGTGTTAAACATTCACAAATTATAGAATTCTTTCGACATCTGTATGTAAACCTTATAAACACGTGCTACTTTTAAAAAAATGTACGTAGATTTGTGAAAATTATATTTATGGAAAAGAAAGATGCAGTAATGATTTTCGGAGCTTCTTCATTAGGGAAAGCAGCATTGGAAATATTTGAAAGCAATGGGATGGTGGCTTATGGATTTTTGGATGATACCAAAGCATTACATGGAACAGAAATAAATAATGTAACCGTGTTGGGCTCAACAGATGATGATGCATACTTAAAATTAATAGGTAATAGTTGTGATGCTTTTATTGCCAGTGATGAACCAAAGCTGCGTGAAGGTCTTACTAAAATGTTGCATGAACGCAGACAAACACAAACGGTTAATGCTATTCATTCTTCAGCATCCATTGCACATTCAGCATCTATTGGCCATGGTAATTTTATAAACGGAGCAACTGTTATTGGCTCAAATGCAGAAGTTGGCAGCCACTGTTTGATTCATACGGGTGCTATTATTGATTTTGAAGCTGTAGTAGAAGATTTTGTTCAGATTGGTGCAGGTGCTATTATAAATGCAGGTGCCAAGATTGAAAAAGGAGCGTTTATCGGTACCGGTGCAGTTGTTATCGGAGGGATTACCATTGGGAAAAATGCACGTGTGGGTGCGGGTTCGGTAGTTATTGCACCTGTAAAACCAGGAGATACAGTGTTTGGTAATCCTGCTCAGGCAATGAAGTCTTAAATTATAAATTATGAGTTATGAATTCATAATTTTGATATAGGAGCCGTCAGATCTTAATAAGATTTAACGGCTCTTTTCAATTTTAGATAAATGAAATGGAACCAATCATTCATAATTTATAACTCATAATTCATAATTATTTTTTAAATTTGTATCAACACTTAGACTGAAACTAAGCAACGTTACTATTATGGATAATTATCAGATACTACTGTATTACTGCTATACCCACATAGCAGACCCTGATGCGTACAGGGAAGAACATCACCTTAAATGTCTTGAATTAGGTTTGCTTGGCCGCATTATTATTGCCGGTGAAGGCCTTAACGGTACTGTTTCCGGGACAGAAGAAGGCTGTCGCAAATATATGGAATACGTAAAAACTGACCCGCGCTTTGGAGCTTTGGAATTTAAGATTGAAATACACGAAGGACATGCGTTCCAGAAACTTTATGTGCGTGTGAAGCCGGAGATCGTACACTCTTCGTTAAGTCATCTGGACCCAACCAAACGTACGGGCAAACATTTGGAGCCGGCCGAATTTAAGGCGATGAAGGATCGGGACGATGTAGTTGTGCTGGATGTACGTTCAAATTATGAACATCAGGTCGGGCGTTTCAAAAACGCTGTAACGATCGACATGGAAAATTTCAGAGATTTTCCTGAGAAAGTAAAAGAACTTGATTACTTAAAAGGGAAAAAAGTTTTAACCTATTGTACAGGCGGCATTAAATGCGAGAAGGCAAGTGCCTTTTTATTGGAACAAGGTTTTGAAGATGTATACCAGCTGCATGGCGGTATCATTAAATATGGTATAGAGCAGGGGGGAGAAGATTTTGAGGGTAAGTGCTATGTGTTCGATGGCCGTGTTATTGCAGATGTAAACAAAGTAAACCCAAGCATTATTTCCAAATGCTATGTGTGTGGGACATTAAGCGACCGTATGGTAAATTGTGCTAATCCGGTTTGCAACAGACATGAACCCATGTGTGAAGCTTGTGGTATTAAGATGGAAGGTGCATGTTCAGAAGCATGTAAATGCCACCCGGAAAAACGTCCGTATGATGGCACGGGTGCCTATCCCAAGGAGCTGAATGGCTATGACCCGTATTTACATGTAAAGCGATAAAAGCAGCATATATGTAATAAGCTGAATAATATAAAGCGCAATCATACAAGGTAGAACCTGACGTGTTGCGCTTTTTTAATATCTACGAATTAACGTAATTGGGATTTAGACCTTTTAATATCTTTTAAGAATATGTTGAAACGAATTCTATTGACTCTATTTGCAATAGCACTCTTTGTACCTTCATACAGTCAGCACCCTGATTGGGATAAAGTAGCTGTTACCTATATGCAGCCACCTCTGATGCCTGTGAGTCCGATGGCAAAAAAATATTTTATGCAGGTATATATGAATCATACGGATTTGTATAATACCAATTCATATAGTACAAATTATACTCCTATTGTCAGAACGGTTGATGCAGATAATCCTATACTGAGAATTGCGGGCTGCACACAAATTTCAGATTCAATACCCGATTTTACTGTGCTTGTAACGTTTCTCGGTTTTAAAATAACAAACATAAATCCCAATACATCTTATATAATATCGAATGGTGTTTCTGTACCACAGTGTAAGTATATTATTTCTTATTACAATGTTGTTTCTGTACAGATCATCAATGCAAACGGAGGAATTGTAAGGCAATATGTAGTAACGGATTCAGACCGTATACTGTCCCGCACTTCTCCCGTATTTAATTCAAGAATGGATGCAGATAACTGGTGGAATAATAGTTATACGAGCTCAGGTTTTTTACAGTCGTGCGACAATGAAGCCTATCAGCATTCATTAAAATGCGCTCAACTGCAATTGAATAATGAATTAGGATATCAGGTTAAAACAATTTATGTAGATGTCGCTACAGTTAAAAAACCTGAATATGCAGATTTAACCGATGCATTCAGTAATGTGTCCAGAGGCTATGATTTATTATCTTCAAATAAAGAACGGGCATCTGATTATGTATTAAAGGCAATTTCTATATGGGAGAATGCATTGCAGGAATCAAATCTCACAAATAAAAAGGCCCGCATCAATGAACATATTACGGCAAGCCTTTATGAGAATCTAGCTGTGGCCTATTGTTTCATGGAGGAATGGGAGTTAAGCCAAAATAATATATTGAAACTCGGACAATTTGATGTTGGCGGATCATTAAAAAATAAAATCAATAAAGCGGAACTTTTTAAAGCCGATTATATGGCTCGAATCAACGCCAATAAAACGAATTGAATTCCGACAATATAATTTTATACTAAAGAGCATTTCTGAGATTATAGTATTTTATTGTACTTTATCTTTTATATTCCATAAAATAAAAAGTACAATAAATACAGTGCTAATAATCTGGTAGTAATTTTGTAAAGTCATAAAATTGCGATCCTTGATTTTTTTTTGCTCATTTGACAGGCATATTTTTCACTTTTAGTAAACCTTTCAAATCTTTTTAATATGAAAAACAAATTTTATTACTGCCTTGTGTTTTTATTTTGCACCACGGTACAAGTATTTTCACAACAAAAAAAACCGAATATCTTAGTAATATTCGGAGATGATATCGGTATATCAAACATCAGCGCATACAGCCGGGGCTTGATGGGTTTTACTACACCTAACATTGACAAAATTGCTAATGAAGGTGGTACATTTATTAATTATTACGGACAACAAAGCTGTACGGCTGGTCGCGCGGCATTTATTACAGGTCAATGTCCTTTTCGTACAGGTTTAACCAAAGTAGGTTTGCCGGGCTCGCCGGTTGGGCTTAAAAAGGAAGATCCAACGATTGCCGAGTTTTTAAAACCGCTTGGCTATATGTGCGGGCAGTTTGGTAAAAATCACTTAGGTGATAAAGATGAATATCTTCCAACCAATCATGGTTTTGATGAGTTCTTTGGAAATCTGTATCATTTAAATGCTGAACAGGAACCAGAGAATCCGGATTATCCCAAAGATCCTGAGTTTCGAAAAAAATATGGTCCTCGTGGTGTATTGAAATCAACAGCAGATGGTAAAATTGAAGATACCGGTCCGTTGACGACAAAGCGAATGGAAACGGTAGATGAAGAGTTTCTTGCAGCAGCAAAAGATTTTATTACGCGCCAGCACAATGCAGGTAAACCTTCCTTTACCTGGTTCAATGCAACACGCATGCATATTTTTACTCATTTGAAACCTGCTTCGAATGGTAAAACGGGTCTTGGAATACAGGCAGACGGTATGACAGAGCATGATGGTATGGTGGGTGAGCTTCTTGCGTTATTAGATCAGTTAGGTATTGCAGATAATACGATTGTTATCTATACATCTGATAATGGCGCTATGAAAAATATGTGGCCGGATGGTGGTGTTTCACCGTTCCGTTCTGAAAAAGATACGAACTGGGAAGGAGCATATCGTGTGCCATGTGTAGTGCGTTGGCCAGGCGTAATTAAACCGGGAACAAACTTTACAGATATTTTCTCAGCAGAAGATTGGTTGCCGACATTTGTAGCAGCAGCAGGCGGTGATCCTAAATTACGTGAGAACGCACGTAACGGAGTACAGGCAGGTTCTAAGAATTTTAAAGTATGGATTGATGGATACAATCAACTGGATTATCTGAAAGGTACAGCACCGAGTGCGCGCAAAGAATTTGTGTATTTTGATGATGATGGACATTTGGTAGCTTATCGTGACGAACATTATAAATTTACTTATGCAACACAGGAAGCAAAAGGAATGGCCATCTGGAGAGATCCGATGACAACACTTCGCGCTCCACTAATTATTGATATAAAATCAGATCCTTATGAATACTCCGTAGATGGCTCTATTCACTATGAACGTTGGTTGGTAGACCATGCGTTTCTTATTTTACCTTCGGTAGAAAAAGTAGGTATTTATCTGAGCAGCTACAAATCGTTTCCTCCACGTCAGCATCCGGCAAGTTTCTCAATTGATTTGATTCTTGCAGAAATGACTAAACATGAGGTAGCAACTACCACAGCAGTGCCTGCGTCAAAGCCTGTTAAAAAGTAATAAGGAATTATTTTAGTTATATTGTTTCAGGAAGAGACTGTTTTACTTAGATAAAACAGTTTCTTCTTTTTTGCGCTTTTTTATTTTGATATAATCAGATTCTATTTCAGAAAATTCGTAGAAGTGACTTATGAATTAACGGATTCGTACCTCTAGCTTGTAAAAAGCTTCTGATAAAATAAGTATATTGAGCTTCGTTTAAATATTAAAACTAACATTGATGATGTATAAAATCGGAATAGGTATTACTGCTTTATTATTCCTTTCATGCAGTGGAGATTCCAAAGAAAAAGCAACTGCATCTCAAGACAGCATGTCTTGTCACTCAAATATTCCCAGCCGTTTTGCGTCAGCTGGTTCAACCAATACCGGCAATATTGTTCAACGTCCCGATACAAACCATAATGGAATGGTACGCATTCCGGGTGGAACATTTATGATGGGTGGAGACAGCAAGCAGGCATCTGCCGATGAATTTCCAAAGCACAAAGTAACTATTAATGCTTTCTGGATGGATGCTACCGAAGTGACGAATAAAGAATTCAAAGAATTTGTTGATGCGACCGGTTACATTACAACAGCGGAGCGCCCTGTGAATTGGGAAGAGTTGAAAAAACAAGTAGCTCCGGGTACGCCTAAACCACACGATAGTTTATTACAAGCATCTTCTTTGGTATTCAAATCTACCTTACACGAAGTTGACTTAAACGATTATACAGCCTGGTGGGAATGGAAGCGTGGTGCCGATTGGAAACATCCGCACGGACCGGGCAGTACGATAGAAGGGAAAGACAATTATCCTGTAACACAAGTTTCATGGGATGATGCTATGGCGTATTGTAAATGGGCCGGGAAGCGTTTGCCTACAGAAGCAGAGTGGGAATTTGCTGCACGAGGTGGTTTGGTAAACAATGTTTATCCGTGGGGTGATGAGCTTATTGAAACGGGTAAACCGAAAGCGAATTACTGGCAGGGAAAATTCCCGTATAAAAATGAACTGAAAGATAAATATTATGATGCAGCACCTGTGAAATCATTCACAGCAAATGGTTACGGCTTATTCGACATGTCGGGCAATGTTTGGGAGTGGTGTTCTGATTGGTATAAAAATGATCATTATGTATCTGATAATATTCCGGCTGGCGTTATAAATCCAATCGGGCCGGAAAAAAGTTTTGACCCGGATGAACCATATTCTCCCAAACGTGTAACACGGGGAGGATCCTTTTTGTGCAATGAAAGTTATTGTACCGGTTATCGTGTGGCTCGTCGTATGAAAAGCTCTCCCGACACAAGTATGGAACATTTGGGTTTCAGATGTGTAAAATAAAAGTCTGTTAACGAATAGAATAAAAGCAATTAGAGGCGCTAATCTATATGATGATTAACCTATAAGGATTTG
>Ga0210397_10003061_pt1 | contig 10351 bp, 12 predicted proteins | sample IncBWH2OmetaG_FD_160126 | JGI IMG/M metagenome (GOLD analysis project Ga0210397, IMG submission 160126) | Forest soil microbial communities from Barre Woods Harvard Forest LTER site, Petersham, Massachusetts, United States - Inc-BW-H-2-O ...
TCTCGACGTCTGCACAACTAGGGAGGTCCGCAAAAGTGCCTGGAGCAGCGGTGCAAAGACTGAGGTTGAGGCAAGGCTCCCCCTTTTCTGCCGTCGCTTTTATGCCAAAACAGGTCCGATGCGGCGCAAGCGGAGCCCAGTGTCTTCGAAGGAAAGGACAGGTTCCGAAAATGGAGCGGTAGAGGCTACCGCAGAACCGAAAGACAGGCGATCAGGACTGCGATCAGGAAGAAAACAATCGCCAGCAAGGATACTCTAGGGGGGAGAAACATTGTCAGACGGCCGTCACGATTCAAGTGCCGATCTTGCTCTAGATACTCGCGATAGTCCGAACCTAAATCCAGGTAATGGATCTCCGTCCAGACGTAGCAGTCGCGAACCTGAATGCCTTCACCACTGATTTCCTTGCGCTGTATCGCATTTGCCATGACGACACCTCGAGCGTGGCCGGTCTGAAACAAGGCTACGTTTGACACAATGGCTGCACAACTGGGGAAATCCCTAATCTCAAGAGACTGCGCAGGTTGCGGCCATTAGCGGTGGCTGAATAGTCGTTTTCGGTAAGTGAGAGCTTGGCCGACTCATGTTCCCAATGGTCAAGTCCTTCAGTCAACGCTCCCGATCGGACCGTTGTTGAAACCTCGCGATTATTCTCAAAACCAATCAACCCTACGGGGTCGGACGGATTTGTCTCTCCGCCCACGCGGTCACCATCTACCCGGCCAGCTTCATGCCTCCGATAATGGCGAGTGCTCCAGAGATCACGCCTGCGATGTAGTACAGGATCCGACGGGCCCAGCCGTGAGAATACGGAGGTGGGGTACCGGTGAAGCTCCGCCGCAAGAACGAAAATGATAACCAAGCACTCACAACAACCGCGACTAAGTAACCGAGTATCTGAGGCGTTTTCATTGACATCTGGACAGTTAATTTTAACACTCTGTAACAATGTCGGCGGTGTCAAGCACTTATTGAATGCCGGCACTCCGAAGATCTCGCCATGTCACCCTAGTTGAGGAAGTGCTAACCAAGGCTCGCCCGCAATCAGTATTAAGGCCCGGAACTCAGTCCGACCCACGCATCTCTCGGTCGCAACTTCGATCATAATTGCTGGCCAGACTCCCCTGTGAAGAGGAGCAGGATACCCAATCAATTGCTCGGTGTGGGACGGCACACCATCGCGATTTCGAGGCTGTCCGCGTGCGATCCGACTTTCTTACTTGCTCGTAATCCATCCCTGGCGCCACATCCAGAACATCTGCACCGCCAACATGCGGGCCGTGGCGGACCCTGGCAATCTTCCGTCCTCGCCGCATCGCCAGGCGGAAGTACTTACGGCGCCACACCGGGATCCTGCGTGGTGAGACTTGCGCCGCGTGCGCCAACAGGAAACGCAACAGCGCATCGCCTTGTTTCGTGATGCGCCCCAGACGCGCGACTCCTCCAAAGCACTGGGCCCAGATAGCTTGCGATCTGCCGGAGCTTCTTCGTCCCGGCTGCAGCCCCAGGTTGCGGCCAACGTTGCGACTCTTGCGAAAGCGATGCGGATCCTCCAACGTCGCATGGCGAAGCAAACTCGGCGGTTTTTAATTCGAGGCGGATTTTTTCGATAGAAGCCCGTCTTTCTCCATCTGCTTCGGGACTTCTTTTACTAGCTCATCGGCTACCTTCTTTGCCGACTTTGGATTGAACGAGTCGCTGACGCCGGTCCACACTAGGTCACCATCTGGCTTGCTGGTCGCGTAAACATTGGTCTCGACGCTTACCGTCGTGTCTTCCCGCGTGTACCCCGGATCGTAAACAACGGGATACACCGCGCCCAGATAGCCGTAAAAAGAGTAGTAGTAGGGAAACGGGACTACGTACGTCGAGCTCGGGATCGAGGTTACTTTCTTGTTGACCTTCAAAAGACGAGAGACAACGACGGCATCGATATGATTGCTGCCGATCTGCGCGCGGAGGTAGTCGAAATCAGGTTTCACCGTAGGATCGGGGCGCAGCAGGATCTGGTTGCCGGGAATCGTCTCGATGCCCGGACGCACCATCTGAGCGGCCATTTCATCTTCAAAGTCGGCGCGCACCTTCAGATCCTGAGCAACCCCAATGACGAGGATCTTGTGGAACTTCTGTCCTTTGTACATAGGATTGAACCAGCTCGTCACCATCTTGATGGATTTGCCGCTGGCAGCAGCGAGAGCGAACAGGATGACACTGAAAACAGTTGAGCGACAGAACAACCGGCGGCGTAATCGGGATACGCCGGGGCTTCTACCTGTGGGAGTGAAATGGACTGGTCGAGCCGTTGTGCGCGCTTGAGGAGATTTGTGCAAGAAACGGGCTGTCGAAGTCAAGCGCAGAACCTCTCAAGATCATTAGAGCTGCCAAACAGGTGCCTTCGAGTCTCGAAGGAGGTCGCGGCATTCGGTTTACTATTTAGGCCCCGATACCTTCTCGACACGCACCACTGTGCATTTCGCCTGTTTGCCTGCCATAGTCTTCAATTTGCCCTCGTCACGGCTCACCGGTCCGGCAGGTGTAATGGTTGCCCGAAGCCTTGAAAATAGAATCGTACTGCTGTTTCTTTTTGTCCTCAGTATCGGTCGTGCCCGCCGGCTGAACATCCTTCAGGGTTGTCGTTACTGTGTCTTTCTTTGGCCGCCCTTGCAGTGAGGGCGACGACCACCGTCATGAGCAGCACCGCCATCCGTCGTCGATTGTCCAGCCCCCATTATCCGACGCGCTATTGTTCTATGCAGGTCGGGTCCGTGATTGATCGTCCCTCATGGCTCCGCTCTCGTCTTCTCCGTACTGCATTCCGAACGGGGAAGTTGCCCCGCTTGGGAGACAACAAACCCCGCATCTTCTGCTTCGCATGGTGAAGCTGCGACCTGGAGGTATTGATAGAGCAGTGCAACAGTTCGGCGATCTCGCGATGCTGATACCCGTGAACTTCATGAAGACCAAAGATCTTCCTGTAGCCGGAGGGCAGTGCCCGGATCGCCTTGTCTAACGATATGCGGTCGATCGCGCCTGAGAGATTGGGATCATGATCGCCAAGTTCGTGCCAAAGCGGTGGTAGGTCCGACGACACCGGCGCATCGAGCGAAACCATGGCCGGGAACTTGTTCCGGCGACGTTGCATCAACACAGTGTTCACCGCGAGACGGTACAGCCACGTCGAGAAAGCCGAGTCTCCGCGGAAGGTTCTGACCTTGTGAAACACCCTAAGGAAAGCTTCCTGCGTCAGATCTTCCGCTTCAGGCCCGTCTCTCGTCATCGACAGGCAAACTGAGTAGACCCACCTTCTGTGTAACTGAAACAGCGCAGCAAACGCCTCTTCGTCGCCTCGCTGCGCGCGCTGCACTAAAATCAATTCGTTTGCAACTCCTTCGCTTTTCTCAAGAGAAATGGAGTTTATCGTTGCTGCGGAAATCGCGCAGGTCGCCACTGGGGTTTCCTCAATCGTTTTGTCCGACCTTGTGACTGCTGTTTTGCGGATCGACACTACGGAGAGACGCCAACCTTTAGAGGCAAACGTAGGGCCTAGTCGATGTCCCCACAACTAGGGAAATCCCTAGAAGTGCGGACTATCCTACCTGCATCCTGCGCACTGCGAACTTCGCTGAATCAGAACATGCCCTTTCCGCCCGGTTAGTATAGCGGCGACGCACGCAGGTAAGGTTCAGGGATTTCCCTAGTTGTGCGGAGATCGAATCGAAGCTTAGGGTTGTTCTTGGAGACAGGTCGTGAGCGAGGCACGATGCCGACGCAGAGTCGATCCACGTTGTTCCCGCTGTTGGGGAGTCTGATTCTCGGACTTCTCCTGGGAATGTCCTGTACCCCCGCTTGCCTGGCGTATTCCGTCCTAACTCATGAGGCTATTATCGATGCGGCATGGGAGGACGGCATCGAGCCCGTACTTTTGAGCCGATTCCCCCACGCGACTCCGGAGCAACTGCTGCAGGCCCATGCCTATGCTTATGGAGGCGCCATCATTCAAGACATGGGCTACTATCCTTTCGGCAGTCAATTCTTTAGTGATCTCACCCACTATGTCCGGAGCGGAGACTTTATTCTCGCGCTCATTGCCGAGTCCCACGATCTGAACGAATATGCGTTTGCGCTGGGCGCTCTTGCCCACTACGCCGCCGATACTACGGGACATCCCTTGGCGACAAACCTCTCGGTTGCAATGATGTACCCGAAACTGGCGAAGCAGTACGGGCCCGTTGTCACTTATGACGAAAAGCCCTCAGCACACGCGCAGGTTGAATTCGGTTTCGACGTCGACCAGGTGGCAGAAGGAAACTACGCATCGCGCGATTATTATGACTTCATCGGCTTCGTAGTATCCAAACCGGTTCTGGAAAGAGCATTCGCCGATACCTACTGCATCGACATGTCAAGCATCTTCGTCAGCGTCGATCTGGCAATCAGCAGTTATCGCCACGCAGTTTCATCGGTCATACCCAGAACAACTAGAGTGGCGTGGCATATGAAGAGACATGAAATTCAGAACAGCCACCCCAACGAGGTACGAAGCCAGTTCATCTTCAATGTATCGCATTCGGAGTATCGCAAAGATTGGGGAAAGACCTACGAAAAACCAGGAATCTCAGCCCAAATCAAGGCATTCGTTTTGCGTATCGTGCCAAAATTGGGGCCCTTTAGTGCCCTGGCATTTCATCCGCCCACGCCAGCCGTTGAACAGTTGTACATGCACAGTTTTAACGAAACCCTGAAAGACTATCGAGGGATGTTAGTTGCGCAACAGGAAGGGCGCCTCCAACTACCCAACGATAACTTTGATACTGGAGAGCTTACTGAACCGACCGCCTACCCATTCACTGACGACACCTACGCGAAGCTGTTAGCCAAAGTGAGCGGGAAACCAATTTCGGACTCGTTGCGCAGTGACATCCTCGCATTCTATGCCGATCTCGGCGCGCCTTTTGCGACCAAGAGGGACCCGAAAGCTTGGCACAATGTGCTCGTTGAATTGGGCAAATTAAAAGACTCGCGGGTAACTGCGACCGAGCTTGAGCCTGCTCAGAGATCACCGATCAGGAGACTCGCAGTTTCCCGGCATTAGGGATTTCCCTAGTTGTGATGAGATCGGGTCAAGCCTAGCGTTCCTTTCGGGCTCTTGTATCGACGACTCGGGGGCACATTTCAGAGCGCAGGTCAACTATTTCAGGAAAAGTTCAAACGGCGCCGAAGATCTCCTCTGCGAATAGCGGCGGCTACTCGCAACCTATGCCTTCTTGTGCTCCGAGACTCCGGCCATTTCTTCAGAGGACCCGGCAAGGGTCTGCAGTGATGAGATTTGTTCGTGCGGACGAACTCCATCCGAATGGTTTGTCGATGAAGCCCCAGACGATCGCCGAAGTGTTCCTTCTTGCTGAGAATCGTCTGCTGCGCGAAGCGCTGATCCGGATCCTAGCCAAGAAAAGCGACATGCGCATCGTTGGAGCCGCACCATACTCGGCGGCGGTGCTAAAACAAGTAAAGGCCGCCCACCCCAACATTATTCTGCTGGATTCCATCGCTCCGGTTTTTTCCGAAATCAGGCTCGTCGCTAGTTTGCATGCAGCGATCCCCGGGGTGCGGGTTGCAATGATCGATATGGAACTGGATCAGCACACTTTCCTGAGAGCCGTCCGCAAGGGCGTGGTTGGGTACGTCCTAAAGGATGCTTCGGCTACGGAGGTCGCCGCGACAATACGCGCAGTCTCCGCGGGCGAGGCAGTGTGTCCGCCCTCTCTAGCGATGAGCCTGTTCAATGTAGTCAAGTGTCGTCTGTTCACCGCGGGCATAAGCCGAGTGCTGAGCCGCAGGGAAGAAGAACTTGTGGCACTACTGCGTGAACGGCTCACAAACAAGGAGATTGCGGCCCGGTTAAAGCTTTCGGAGCAAACAGTGAAGAATCACGTGCATCGGATACTTCGAAAAATCGGTGCCCCAGACCGCCTCGCCATCGTCGAGCGCTTCGAGTCAGCCGCCTGAGTGAGAGAAATACCTGAATGGGATTGGCTGGCTAGTATAGCGGATTCAGTCGAGGTGAAATCACGGCTACCTTAAACCGCAAAAAAGGTCGAAAAACAAGATCAACCCCCTAGGACTGCGATTCTGAGAGCAGTTCCTGGCCTAAGGCAACTAGGGAAACGCCTAGCTGTCCCTCCATCTCGACGACCATACGATTTTGCTGAACAGTTACATCACGGCGAGTAGTCGTGGGCGGCTTGAACAATAAATCGTGCCTTCCGATGAAGTGGAAAGACACTTTAGGGATTTCCCTAGTTGTCCCCGGGCATTTAAACGTCTGAGGATTAGATTCTCGGTGGGTGCCTTGGCCCCAGGTTGGGCTCTACATAGCTGATGAAGGGGCCCTTCTGACAGTTTTGGCCGGCAGAACCCGCGGGCAATTATCCGAGGAGTGAAAACTATGCGTTTCGTACGACTCTCGCTGGTGATGGCGCTTATTCTTTGTGCTTTGGGATCATCCCGAGCGCAAGAGGAAGAGTACAGCAAGTATCTTTTCAACATTGGTGGCGGTATCTCCTTTCCTGAGGGAGATTTGGGCAAGTTCGTCAATGATGGCGGAAATTTTGTTGTCGGTGGTGGCTATAATTTCTCGAAACACATCGGCGTGGATAGTGAATTCATGTGGCAAGACTTGCCCGTGAATTCCGCCACGCTGAGCGCGCTGAACACGCCTGGCGCCCAGGCTCGGCAGTACGCCTGGACATTCAATCCCATCATCCACTTCCCGCTTGGACGCAAGGCGGGAGCCTATCTGATTGGTGGCGGCGGCTGGTACCACCGCTCAGGTGAAACCACAACGCCCGGAGTAGGCGTCATCTGCGATCCCTATTGGTCCTGGTGGTACGGATGCACGATTGGAAGCGTGCAGATCGTAACAGGATCGCGAAGTGCGAACGCATTCGGCGGCAACATTGGTGGAGGCATGACGTATCGCCTCGGCGAGAGCCATGCGAAGCTTTATGCAGAGGTCCGGTATCACTATGCTGCTTACAACAAGGTTTCCACCCAAATACTTCCTCTTACGTTTGGCATCCGCTGGTAAACGCCAAGGATCGCCCCGGCGGACCCAGTAGGAATACCGGCCGAGGCAATATTTCATGTCAGCTGGATTTTTGTCGCTAGGTGTAATTGCCGTAACGCTGTTTGCCTGTTTGTTCGCGCAAGGAAAGGCCTTGATCACGAACGACCTTGGATCTGAAGCTGAGCGGTCTTTCGCGGTCGGGACGAGCGGGAAGGCAGCTGCCGACGCTCCGGCCTCGCCCGCGCCGCCCAATGCTACGGTAGAGGAGAGCTGGAAGGATCCGTCCGCCTGGCAGATTACTATCTACCCAGTTTTCGCATGGGCGCCGGTATTCGGCATTAGCACAAGGGAACTCCCCAGTTCTCCGGGGGGAGGTGGGGGCGGCGGTGGCAACCTTCTGCCTCCAAGTAGCACCTCCAGTTCTCTCAATGGAGCGGCGTTCGCTGGTTTCAGAGTCGAGAAGAGCAAGTGGTCCACCGACGGCACGGTCTTGTGGGCAGGCCTGTCCAGCGAGCGCGACAACAACCCATTCGCGCGGATCAGCGTAGACGCCATCTACGGCCAGTTGATGGCAGGCCGCGAGATCGTGTCCAACCTTTTCTTGGAAGGGGGATTCCGACGAATAGCATTGAATGTGTCTTTCAGGCTGGGAGATTTTCCAACGGTCAAGGGGAAGCCTGGGGTCTGGGATCCTCTCGTGGGGCTCACGTATCGCCGACAACTTACCAAGAAATGGAAGGTTTTAGCGCACGCGGATGGTGGCGGCTTCGGTGTCGGCTCAGATGTGGACATAGCGGCTGCTGCCCGTGCCGAGTGGCAGTTCGCGCGGCACTTTGGAATAGCTGCGGGCTACGGTGTTTTGCACTTGGACATCACCAGCACCGTCGCTCAGCGAAGTCTGGAAATAAAGCAAACGCTGCATGGGCCGATCTTCGGCTTCGGGATTTATTTCTGATCTCGAGAATACGGTGGTGCCTAGCCCGCGTCGCGTGCATTCGCCATCTGCAGGGCGATATTGGGTAGGTCACCGCATTTGGTCTGAGAAGCGCAACGTAATCTCCACAGAGACACTCGCGTTTCGCTGGCAGATAGACTGGCGGTGAAGCTGTGACGCAGCGTCTAATCCCGTCCGGCGTCGGAACACCTTTCTGCCAAAAGCGTCGCTGGCGCATCATTTTTTTGGACGGCCACGGGAGTGGCCGCTCAACTGGCCCGCGTGCTGGGACACCTAACCATTGTTGGCGTCAGTAGTGCGTCCTTGCCCGTCAACTTCGGCGGCGGAATGCTCAGTTTCGGCCCCTACTGGGGACACATCACGGAGTTGATGGCGGTCGTGTCAGGCGGGAAAGATCAAGATGCTGGTTGAGCACTTTTCGCTCGAGCTCGTAAGGCGCTTAACGTGCCGAACGCTAACGGATGGGTGCACGGACCACCTGTAACCAGTAACAGTTCCGCCGCGACCCAGCTAGTGAAATGCTCCGATAATCGCCTGTAAAGCGAAGCTGGATTTCGCGAGGAGTGAATGCCGACGCCAGAGCTTGCGATTGAGTTGGAAGATCGGCCCACGGGCGACGCTGAGTCGGATGCCTTCGTTGTTTTTGGGGCAACCGGAGATCTTGCTTTCAAGAAGATTGACCCAGCCCTGCACAACATGGTTCGACAGGGAACATTGAATATTCCCGTAATCGGCGTAGCGAAATCGAGATGGACCATTGACCAGTGGAGGGTGAGTGCACGCCAAAGCGTCGTGGAGCTTGGCGGAGGAAGCGAACAGCCTGGCCGCTGACATCTGATGAGGCTAGTATGACCTGAAAGGATGCCTCATTGAATGATTTGAGGCGGAGCGGTGCATGTGTCACAAGTACCATCTGCACCGCTCCGATAGCATCGTGCGCGAGCGCTGGCGGCGTGAAGAACTTGCGGGCGCACTTGGCGCATGACGCCATCATTGGAACGTGGCCCTCATAACGCAGGATTACGAAGCGGCGCTCGGGACCGTCCGGCACAGGTGCGCCGTCCTCCACGTTGTTTTCAATTAGCAAGTCGGGAATACGGATTGGAGCGCTGCACGTATGAACCTCAAACTGTTTCGCGATTGTGCCGAATTGTGCCCCGTCCGGAAAGATGTAGCTTAGTTTGCACTCGCTGCACTGTAGGAAACGGCCCACGGGGGACATTACAACGGCGATGCGGTGAGGAGGTGGCAGAGAACTGCTGCTGGCTGACATTGCAGCGCGACATTTCAAGGTAGCCCATCACCTGCACGCGTGATCCGCGTCTACGATTCATTCGGAGCACCGATGCAGATGGAACTTGTGAAACAAGTATCGCTCCGCTCGGATGGCGTCGTGCGCGAGCGCTGTCGGAGTGAAGAACTTATTCTCGCATCTCGTGCATGAAGCCATCTTAGAGACTTGGCCTTCGAAGCGCAGGACGACAAGGTGGCCACGCTCGGTTCCGCTGCGTGCGCTATCTTCAATCTTCAATTCGTCTGCCAGGAATAGGGATGGAAGGTCTGCATGACTGAGCTCGGAACTGCGTCGCGACTGCGTCGTAGTGTTCCCCGAGCGGAAAGTTAAAGGCGAGTAGGCAGTCACTGCACTCCAGGAAGCGGCCCACGGGCGACCTCAGGATTCCGATGCGGTGAGGCTGCGGAGAACTGTGGTCAGACATGACCCTCCACGAGACCAAGACGATTGCCAGCGATACTTTCGGGTCGCGCTAGCGCGGTCTCATGTTACGAATTACGAACGTAGAACGATTTATTGTTTCGGTGAAGACGATTGGTGTAACGTGTCCCGCGTCTCTCCGGCTCTCTGGCCCGCAAGGCCGCCTTCCCCCCGGTTGTTCATCGCCTTGCTGGGCCTCGGAAAATCGAGTCGAGGGGTAAGGGAGTGGGCGGAGGCGCACGCTCCCTTTTGAACAACTTCGGGAATTCGATCCGGCCTTCAGAGATCAAACGCGTAGATTGAGTATCCTGTGAACACTGAGGGAGTGTTATGTCCTCCACGAGTAAGGCCATCATACCGCTCTCACTCTCGGGAGACTCGGCATTTACAAACACGCAATAAATTTTATGTATACTTCTACCTTATGTCGTGCCCATCCTGCGGATCTCTGAACCATGCGGAATTTGCTGCTGAGATGCTGATCCACCCGGGTGGCCCTGCGCATCTTCCTAATCCCGCCGTCTTGGCATTCCCGAAGGTGGTGATCTGCTTGGACTGCGGTGCCGCGCGGTGTACCATACCAGACGCCAAATTGCAGATACTGCGACAGCGGATG
>Ga0210397_10003062_pt1 | contig 10350 bp, 7 predicted proteins | sample IncBWH2OmetaG_FD_160126 | JGI IMG/M metagenome (GOLD analysis project Ga0210397, IMG submission 160126) | Forest soil microbial communities from Barre Woods Harvard Forest LTER site, Petersham, Massachusetts, United States - Inc-BW-H-2-O ...
CCCAGAACCAACCTTTGCTTCGGCTGCGGGCGCACGCTCAACGAGATCGCGTGCTGGCATCGCATGGAGAGTGCGGAACGGCTGAGCGTGATGGCGGAGTTGCCGGCGCGAATGGAGCAGGCCGGTCTGCCGCGGATCGAGCCGGCCAAATCTTCGAAGACCGGCTAGAGCCTATTCGGTTCAGACTGAATCAGAACCGGGCTCTCATTTTTTATTTTGACGCGTTTTCTTCACGCGAACCGGTTCCCACTTCGCTCGAAAACGCTCTAGCCGACCAGCGAGGACTGCCGTGAGCCGTATCCTGCTCATCCTGGCCGTATTGCTGGCGACCGCCGGCGCCGTCGTTGCCTATGGCGATCCGAGCCAGATCGCGCGCGCAAAAAGCACGATCTCGGATTTGCTGCGCCCACGTATGGCGACGCGCGCGGTGCAGATCTCTCGCGGGCAAGCCGGCGAATTCGCGCTGCAAGCAAAGATCAACGGCGTGAACGCCCCGATGGTGATCGACACCGGCGCTACCTCCGTCGTTCTCACCTACGAGACGGCGAAGGCGGTCGGCCTTCCGCTTGAATTGCTCGAATATGACGTCGACCTCGAGACCGCGAGCGGCCACACCAAGGCGGCGCGGCTGACGCTCGATCGGCTCGCCATCGGCAAGCTCGTCGAACGCTCGGTGCCGGCGCTGGTGGTGGCGCACGGGCAAATGAAAACCAACCTGCTGGGGATGAGTTTTCTCGATCGGCTCGAAAGCTGGGAAGTGCGGCCCGACAGCCTGAAGCTGCGCGGCTATCCTTAAATTTTACGCAGCGACCGGCACCAAAGCGCGGTCTTCAACCAACGCAATCGCGGCTCTCAAGACCTCCGGACCAGCACCCGCCCTCACCCCGTGTTCGGCGAGATAGCGGCGGAAAGCGCGCGCGCCGGGCACACCATGGAACGCGCCGACGAAATGCCGCGTGATCGAGTGCAGCCGCGTGCCAAGGCTAAGCTCACGTTCGATATGGGGCATCATGGCCTCAAGTGCGTCCTTCATCGTGGCGAACGGCGCCGCCTCGCCGAACAGTTCGGGATCGACGTTGAGCAAACGCCACGGCTCCTGATAGGCGGCGCGGCCGAGCATGACGCCATCGACATGGTCTAGATGCGCCCTCGCCTCTGCAAGACTGCCGATGCCGCCATTGATGACGACGGGCACATCGCGCATCGACGCTTTCAACCGATAGACCCGGTCGTAGTCGAGCGGCGGGATATCGCGGTTTTCCTTCGGCGACAATCCGTTGAGCCAGGCCTTGCGGGCATGAACGATCAGCGCATCGGTGCCCGCCGCAACCACGGCTTGCGCCAGCGCATCGAGGGCTGTTTCCGGATCCTGATCGTCGATGCCGATCCGGCATTTGACGGTGACCGGGACGCTCACGGCTTGCTTCATTGCCGCGACGCAAGCCGCGACCAGCGCGGGCTCGGCCATCAAGCAGGCGCCGAAGCGGCCCTCCTTCACCCGGTCCGACGGGCAACCGACATTGAGGTTGATTTCGTCGTAGCCGAAATCTTCGCCAATTTTCGCCGCCGCCGCGAGGTCGCGCGGATCGGAGCCGCCGAGTTGAAGCGCCACGGGATGTTCGGCTGAATCGAAGCCAAGCAACCGCTGCCGGTCACCGTGAAGGATGGCGCCTGACGTCAGCATCTCCGTGTACAGGCGGCCACGCCGGGTCATCAGGCGATGGAACATCCGGCAATGCCGGTTGGTCCAATCCATCATTGGCGCGACCGAGAAAAGAAAATCGTAGGGTTTCGTATTTTTTTCGGTCATCTCAGTTACTTACAACATTTTCATTCCAGCCTATTTTTGGCCATTTTCACCTATTCTCGTGCCCCGGTACTGCAGGCGCAGTACCGATGAGGTCCATGCAGTACCGAAAACGGAGCCCTCCGAGATGGGAACGGTTATCACACGCAAACGAAGTGACGGGTCTACAGGATATCAAGGCCAGCTCCTTATTAAGCGAGCTGGCAAGATCGTGCATCGGGAAAATCGGACGTTCGATCGACGACAGGCCGCCTTCGCATGGCTCGAAAGACGGGAGAAGGAACTTGCCAAACCCGGCGCGCTCGAACGTCTCAACGCTCCAGACCCTTCCCTAAGTGCTGTCATCGACCGCTACACAGATGAATCCATAAAAAAGATTGGACGCACGAAGGCGCAGGTTCTGCGAACGATCAAGAGCTACGATATAGCGAGCAAAAGATGTTCTGAAATAACAAGCACCGACGTCGTAGCGTTCGCAAACGAACTGATCGTCAACGTCGCCCCGTCAACCGTTGGCAACTATCTTTCACACTTGGGGGCAGTTTTCGCGGTGGCAAAGCCGGCATGGGCATATCCCCTTGATCAGAGTGCAATGAAAGACGCCTTTGTGGTCGCAAAACGTCTTGGTATTGCGAGCAAGAGCCGCGAGCGTGATCGGCGACCCAGCCTCGAAGAGCTCGACAATATCCTCGAATATTTTGGCGAACGACTGACGCGCAGACCGTCCTCCATTCCGATGCAGAAGATCATTGGATTTGCGATATTTTCAACCCGTCGCCTGGACGAGATTGCTCGGATCGCTTGGAAGGATCTTGACGCGGAAGGAAGCCGTATCCTGATCCGGGATATGAAGAACCCCGGAGAGAAAATCGGGAATGACGTATGGTGCGACCTTCCGCCGGAAGCGCTTCAGATCATCCTCTCAATGCAGAAGAGGCACGAAGAGATATTTCCGTTTTGCGGCGACACCATTGGAACAAATTTCACGCGCGCGTGCCAATTCCTGGGGATCATCGACTTACATCTCCATGATCTTCGTCACGATGGTATTTCCAGGCTGTTCGAAGTCGGTCGAAACATCCCGCAGGTCGCGGCAGTCTCTGGTCATCGCTCCTGGTCAAGTCTCAAACGTTACACGCATCTGCGCCAGACAGGTGACAAATATGCCGGATGGAAATGGCTTCCGATCCTGACAAGGTCTACCAGCACGCAGCCCCTCCACGCTGACACGCACCTAATGGCCTGAAGTTCAACGATTGTATTCAGCTTGGAATTTGTAAAAATTTCGCAATCTTAGGGCCGCCGGTTCACGCTGGCGGGTCCCCTCGGGCACCGTACGGTTGATCGGGCCATCATCTGGTGCAAAGCGGAAGCCGAATATCGGAGCGCGTCGGCCGACATTCGCTGGGGCGAACAGATGATAATCCGTCGAGACTGGACAGACCGAGAGGATGCTGTCGTTCAGCGAGGGGCGCTTAAGAGCAGACCGTTGGCGAGATCGCTCGATCTAAAGCGCGCCCGCATCCATCAGATCAAGCTGAGACGGTCGAAATCCAAAGGCTTCGGGCCGGCTTAAGTGGCTTGAGTAGCCCTTTTCGGCGTGCCGGTTTCACATCTACGGGACTTTTTCGAAGGCTATTGGCGTTGCTGGCCGGTGCTCAGAGCGTTCGACACCCGGGTGAAAGCTGACGCGTTGGCTTCACCACTGACTTGGCGATCGATTTCGTCTTGGGCGGCCTTTCCGAGAAGCCAGCCTAACGGGATTGCCACCGGGCTAGGAGTCAAGCCGAACGTAAGTTGATTGCCACCTAATCTACTTTCCAGATTGGAGATCGCTACCGCAGCGCGCGAATCCTGCGTGTTGAGGAGAGCTGTTATCGGATCGGGCATCAACCGCCCGAAGGTACTGCCGCCATTTCGGGTCCAAACAGAACCGGTTGATGCATCACTGTTCGCAATGCGCAGAACCATAACCTGCAGATCGTTTGGAGCTGTGGTTTCGGGCGCAATAGCATCAAGCAGTTCGAGAACTGTTGTCGCGCCCGAGTTTTCGAAATAGCCACCATCGACAACGCGCCGGGCGCCGCCAGAGCAAGGCAGCCCCGCAGATGGAGAGATAATCGGAAATCGCGCACTCATCACCGCGGCGGTGAGAAGCGGAATATCTTTCTTCGGCAGCTCTGCCGCGAGGGTACGAAGCCGGGCCTCGCCGGCCGGTGGCTCGGCGGAACAATCGCCAGCGCCGTTCGGGTTGCTTGGCAGAAATTGCAAATGGCTGGCCGCCAATCGCTCGCCACTGCGTACGTCAGTGGCGAGCAGGATCAAGGCGGGAAGATCGCCGGTCGCACCGGCCCACGCCTGACTAAAGCAGACGCCTCGCAGTGGCATCTGGCCATAGCCACGCCAGACCGCGTCTATCGCGTCCTCGAGTGCCGCGCCGCGATCCCAGACATCCAGGCCTATGTAAGCGCCGGGCAAAAACCGCGCTACAAAGTCGAGGCCGAACAGGCTGGAAAGGGTCGGGCTGAGCAGGTCCGACGACAGGGTTGCGCGCGCGGCGTCATGCGGGGTACGGGCCTCGACGCTCCCGGACACCGCAGCGGGTTTTCCGCACTTTTCCGTCCGAGCCGGACTCAAGTGACTGGCGCTGAACATCGCTGCGCCGACGCTTCCGCCGGATACACCTATGATGGCAAAGGTGTGTCGGAGGAAATCCGGGTTGTCCAATTCGAGCTTGGCAAGGACGGCGTTGGTCATATAGGCGGCCCGAATGCCTCCCCCTTCCGCGGCGACGATGAAAATCGGATAGGCTTTCTTCGCTGCCTTGAATTTCTCGATTTCGGATGACCTGGCATCCCGCCAACTCTTGAAAGCCTCTTGGGCCGGTTTGGCATTAGGTTGGGACGTCTGCCACCGGATCGTGTGGTTATTGGAAAAACCGGTCACCTCGAAAAGAACGAACGCAAACAGAAAGAACGTCACGAGTGGAATGCGGAAGTGTTCGGAAACACTATTCAAGACCATCAAGCTCGCCAGCACGGCGGCAAGCCACCCGATCGGGATGTAATGCGCACTGGCAAAGTCCGCGGGCGCAAGAAAATTGAGGATGTAGGTTACGACAAGGAAGACGAGCGCAACATAGGCGAAAACTCGCAAACCGCGAGCGACCTGCTCGTCAGCCCGAAGAGCGCGCCAAAGATGCCAGAAAATGAGGAGGCTGATCGAGGCAGCAAAACAGGCAAACGACAGCCGGATGTTCGCTATCATCCCGGCGCCAAAAAAGTCGGTTAGATCCATCGCCCGCAGCATGCCATAGATACCCAGCGCGGGTACCAAACCGCCGAGCGCGAACGGAAGCCATTTCAGATCATCTCGGGTTTTGTACGTGAACACATAATCGTCCAGGCAGTTCCACTTGATCTGCTGCACGGTATCCACAAACCTGGCTTGCATCGAAGAAGGGAGCGGCCGGCAGAGGCTTCCGATGATGCTGGCTGCCCTTTCGCGAATCTTTTCGCCGTTCCCGAAGCGGGATCCCATGTTCCGTTGCAACACGTAATTCGCATGGGCGCCCACACACACCCCGAGACACGTAACGGCCAACACCCAAACGATGGGCGGCGTCCAATCGTAAAAATAGTTCAGGACGGAATCAGCTGGCAGCGAGGCGTTGATGCGCAGCACTTCCGCGGTCTGGTCATGCGACATAAGCGCAAAGAACAAGAGGATGACGATCAGTTCGATGTAACAGCAGCGAAGCGCTCGCAAGAAATCTGCCCAGCGCGCGTAACGGTCAGGGTATCCCACATAGACGAGAGTATCTTGTTCAGTCTGTTGCTGAATGTCCGGGACGATCATCTGAAATCTATAAGCTAAGTGATGTGAAGATTAGCGGAGAACCCAAGCAATAGCGAAAGCCCGGATTTGCTCGGCCCGCGCCGCCCTCGTTCCGTTGGCGAAAGCCAAGAAAATTGCACGCTCGGCCGGAATCAAGAAGCTGCGATGTGGCTCCTTCCCGCGCAGTTGTCTTACGTCGACCGATCGTTCTGATTTTAGGATACAAATTCAAGGTGTCTAGTCCGAAGCACCGGCGACCAGACCGTCACAACCTGTCCCTTATGAATCCACAGCAATATTTCCTCGGCCGCGTTGTCAGAATGGGGATAACGACGAGCGGTTGGATTTGGCGTCAGCTCTAGTCGCGCCCGAAGCGCTGACGCGTGGCGGCGGCGTGACCTGGAACAATAACACCACTGCATTTGATCGCGCGCCGCATCGCCATGACAAGTCTCATGGTCTCATCCGTTCAATCGTTCATTTCAAGAAGAACAATCTGTTGGAATGGCTACACGAGGATAGATAGCCTTTCTCGCGTGTTTGGATCGGCAGGGCTGGAGGAGACAACCGAGAAGAAGCGCTGGAGAATGCGGATGACCAGGATAAACCGGCTCTTGATCGCTTTGCTTGCCGTTCTCGTATTGGCGTGCCCGGTTCTCTTTGCACTCCGCCATGCCCACGCTCAGGGCCCGGCACCGGGTTCCTCTACCTCCGCTACTTCCGCGGTTCCGGTCGAGACGTCCTGGGTCGTTCCTGATATCGACAAACTCGCGGATGACGATTGGGGCCGGACGGTGCGGTATGGCAAAGACCTTGTCGCCAAGACGGCATCGTTGATCGGTCCCGAAGTCTCCGACCCGGCCCACCGTTTCGCGGGTAACAACCTGAATTGCCAAAGCTGTCACCTTGATGCAGGCACGAAAGAATTCGGCCTGCCGTTTGTTGGCGTCTATGCCGACTTCCCGAACTACCGTGCCCGCTCGGGCGCGGTAGGAACGGTCGAAGACCGTATCCAGGGCTGCATGGTTCGCAGCATGAACGGCAAGTCGCTTCCCGCCGACAGCCGGGAAATGACGGCGATCGTGGCCTATCTGAAATTTCTCTCGAGCGGCCGCCCGGTTGGTGCGCCGACGCATGGGCGCGGCCCCGGACGGATGCCGGAACTGACACGCGCCGCTGACCCGGTACACGGCCAGGCTGTCTACGCGCAGAACTGCGCGGCGTGTCACGGCGATCAAGGACAAGGCCAGCGCACGGGCGCCGTCGGGGACGCCCAGGGTTATGTGACCCCCCCGCTTTGGGGTCCCGACAGCTTTAACGACGGCGCGGGGATGACTCGGCTGATCAATGCCGCCAACTTCGTTCACGACAACATGCCGAACGGTGTGACCTGGCAGGCACCGGCACTCACGACGGAAGATGCGTGGGATGTGGCGGCCTTCATCGATTCACAGCCGCGGCCTCACAAAGCGAAGCTTGATCGCGATTTTCCGAACAGGCTCCAGAAGCCCGTTGATGCGCCCTACGGGCCTTACGTCGATGGTCTCGACCCCGCACAGCACAAACTCGGCCCGTTCCAACCCATTCGTGACGCAATCAAGGAGTTAGCAGCTCGCACACCGCAGGCTCCGCCGAGGACGGATCATCGATGATCGTCCGAAATTTCTCGCGAGACGATGTAACGTGGATAAGTTGCGGTACGAACGGATTGTGGATCGAACAGCAAAAGAAAGAGAGTTTCCATGAGTGAACCTGACAGAAGGATCGTCATGCAGACGTTCGGCGTCGCGTTTGCCGCCGGCGCCGCCGATCTACTATCTACTCAAGCGCAGGCAGCGACCGGCTCGAGTGACCCGCTTGTACCGCACGGGGCCACGGCGTTGGCAGACCTTACGAAGCGCCTTTCTGGAGCCCCACGCAGGCGGAATTTCAAGACCGTTCCGATGATCCTGAATAACCCGGACCAATGGGATCACGAGGCGTTGTCCGAAGTGCTGGCCTACAAGCCGGCCACGAAGCAGGCTTGGGACAACACGGAGATCGGGGGCCCATGGCTCAATGTGATGCGGAACTCCATCAACGCGCAAGTCTGGTCATTCCGTCATCCCGACTTTCTCGTTGTGTCGGCAACACACGGATCGGCGCAATTCGCGCTGTATGATCAGGCGATCTGGGACAAGTACGGCCTCGCCAAGCTCGCCGGCAAAGGCTTCGAGAGGAATTCACTTATCGTCGAAGGCGGATCAGCCAACGCCGATCCTCAAAACTACGAAGACCCGGCAGGCGTTTTTTCCGCGGCCAATAGTTCAATTCCCGCTCTTCAGAAGCGCGGTGCCGTATTCATGTCGTGTCACAACGCGATCTGGGAGCAGGCTTCCAAACTCATCGAAGCGGGTACCAATCCTGACAAGCTTTCCATTGACACGCTCGCGGCGGAACTCACCAACCATCTGGTACCCGGTATCGTGCTGATACCCGGTGCGGTCGGGACTCTTCCCGAACTTCAGCGTGCAGGGTTCGCCTATGCACGGTAGTCCGTTTTCATTCGCCGGCGCGGCGCGCACAATGCTGGCCGCCGCGATCCTTCTGGTGGCAGCTCAATCGGTCCTGGCCGAACCGCCCACGCCGGTGCCCGATATCTTTCCTTCGTGGCAGCATGGTGCGAACAATGATGCGGTCGACCGCGGCGTCGACTTCACTGTTCCACAAATCGACGACCTTGCTGACTTCCACGGCGACCTATCGGACCCGAAGCTCGTTCTCTATGTCGGCGGAAATTACTTCTTCGCAATGGCCCCGCTGGTGCAGGCGTTCGAAGCCAGTCATCCCGACTTCAAGGGACGCATCTATTGGGAAACGATCCCGCCGGGCTTGCTGGTGGAGCAAATCAAAGCGGGCGGGCGCATCACCTCCGGCAACATGACCTGGACAGCAAAGGCCGACGCCTACTTCGCTGTTCTGCGAGCCGTGAATGCACTGATTGCGGAGGGGCTACTGACAGGCCCCGCCGTGCCCTATGTTACCAACAAGCTCGCCATCATGGTGCGAAAGGGCAATCCGAAGCAGATCAGGACGCTCGCCGATCTCGCGCGGCCCGACCTGCGCCTCGCCATGCCCAATCCCGCATTTGAAGGTGTCGCTCGACAGATCAAAGCATCCCTCGGCAAGGCAGGAGGCGAGACGCTGGCCAAGGCCGTCTACGAGACCAAAGTCACCGAGGGCAGCGCTTCCCTGACGCGCATCCACCATCGGCAGACACCGCTATTTCTCATGCAGGACAAGGTCGACGCCGGCGTGACCTGGCAATCGGAAGCGATCTTCCAGGAACAGGTTGGCAATCCGATTTCGCATGTCGATATACCCGACGCACTGAATACGATAGCGATCTATGCCGGGGCGGAGGTGACTGGCGCTCAACACCCGGAAGCCGCGCGAGCCTGGCTGGATTTCATTCGTTCTCCGGAAGCGTTGGCAATCTTTGAAAGATACGGCTTCAAACCGTACGACGCGGCAAATCCGGGGGCGGATTGAGCCGAGGCATGCGCGCTCGTTTGGCGGCTTCGTTCGATAAATTTCGTGCAAATCGAATACGTATTTGACGCACTCACATCTACTCTCAATTGAACTTCCTCCGGGCTAACCGGCCCGGGCAGGCGAAATAGTCACGGTGCTTCAGGCGGAACGCCGGGCACAGCCACGACAATCGTCTCTCCTGCGGGCTGTCGCATCCCGGATGCGATCAAAATGGAGGCTGTTCGGCCAGGATCGACGAATTCTCGTAGTGGCCGAGCAGTAGGATTCCAAGTTCTCGCATTTGGCAACGCTAGCTATGAGAGAATCTGATGCACCAACTTCACTGCTTTCCAAGCAAAGCGAACGCTGCACCTCGTACGACGCTTGAAGAAGTAACTTCCACGACCAGGTCATGAACTCCCCGTTCCCGAACTCTTAATGTCCGGGTTCGAATAACAATCGACATTCAAATCTCATCGCATGAGCCGGACTGACGGGCCCGCCCCTCGTCCGCGCGCGTTGCGCCGTCAAATTCAAGCAGGAAGCATGAAGGAGAACGCCATGTTGAGAACGAAAGCACGAAGACTTTTGACCGGAGTTGCGGCCATTACCGTTATCGCGTTTGGCGCCGCCTACGCGCAGCAGGGGCCGCGTGGCAAGTCGAGCTACATGGAGGTCGAGATCAACGAGCCGTTCTCCGCGATATTCGCCCGATTGTCGGCGGAGAAGCCAGAGGTCACACGGCAGCATATGGCGGTTCTCAACGAGCGATACGATTTGAGCAATCGGCCCGCCGCCGGAGTTACGATGGACCGTACGAAGCCGGTGCAGGACGGGGTTCGTGTCAAGCTCCTGGCGGGCAAGACCTGGGGAGAGCTTGCGAGAATGACTCCAGAGCAAATTCGGGAGCAGAACGCATTTCCCAAAGGATTTTATCCATTACCTCATCCGAAGCATTCGGCGGGCGGCTTCGTGTTTCCGCATTTCGTGATCGACGAGACCAATCGTCAGGAGGGGCGCGATCTCACGCGGTTCGACGTCGAATACGACATTCCAGATCACTTCCTGCCCGAGTTCCCGCCGGCAATGTATCTCAATCAGCGCACCGATCTCGGCGACGTCTCGCAAGGCAAGCTCGTCACCACCGAGAACTATTACGAACTGTTTAACGGCATTATTCCTCCCAAGCAGTT